>Ga0316620_10001152_pt1 | contig 11208 bp, 6 predicted proteins | sample OWC_Aug_M1_C1_D5_FD_207651 | JGI IMG/M metagenome (GOLD analysis project Ga0316620, IMG submission 207651) | Wetland soil microbial communities from Old Woman Creek delta, Ohio, United States - OWC_Aug_M1_C1_D5_B | ecosystem: Environmental > Terrestrial > Soil > Wetlands | place: USA: Ohio... | reverse complement strand
CTTGCGGCTTCGCCCCACCGACACGCCGTAGTCCCCATGAAAGCGGCGGCGAAGCCGCCCTTGGAGTGCGGCGCTTATGCGCCGCCTTCGGGCTTCGCCCTACCTTCCCGCCGCATCCCAAAGCGGCGAATGATCGCCGCACTCCAAAGCGCCTCCGGCGCCCGCGTCCTGGTGGAATGTGTCGTTCACGCCGGCCTTGCGGCTTCTCCCCACCGACACGCCGTAGTCCCCATGAAAGCGGCGGCGAAGCCGCCCTTGGAGTGCGGCGCTTATGCGCCGCCTTCGGGCTTCGCCTTACCTCCCCGCTACAGCCCAAAGCGGCGAATGATCGCCGCACTCTAAAGCGCCTCCGGCGCCCGCGTCCTGGCAGAAGGTATTGTTCACACCCGCCTCGCGGCTTTGCCTCACCGGCACGCCGTAGTCCCCATGAAAGCGGCGGCGAAGCCGCCCTTGGAGTGCGGCGCTTATGCGCCGCCTTCGGGCTTCGCCTTACCTTCCCGCTACAGCCCAAAGCGGCGAATGATCGCCGCACTCCAAAGCGCCTCCGGCGCCCACGTCCTGGCGGGAGGTATTGTTCACTCACCGGCCTTGCGGCTTCGCCCCACCGGCACGCCGTAGTCCCCCTGAAAGCGGCGGCGAAGCCGCCCTTGGAGTGCGGCGCTTATGCGCCGCCTTTGGGCTTCGCCTTACCTCCCCGCCACACCCCAAAGCGGCGAATGATCGCCGCACTCCAAAGCGCCTCCGGCGCCCGCGTCCTGGCGGAAGGTGTTGTTCACGCGCCGGCCTCGCGATTTCGCCCTATCGGCACGCCGTAGTCCCCCTGAAAGCGGCGGCGAAGCCGCCCTTGGAGTGCGGCGCTTATGCGCCGCCTTTGGGCTTCGCCTTACCTCTCCGCCACACCCCAAAGCGGCGAATGATTGCCGCGCGCCGAGGCCTGCAGCGCCTTCCCAAAGCAAAGATTCCCTGCAAGCGGGTTCACGGACTGCGTCCTGATATTGAAACCTTTGATGGGATTTGCAGTCAGAATGAATGATCCAGGATCGAATGGAGGCAAGCCATGAATGCGCGTCACATTGCGTTGATTTCAGGCATCACATTGATAACCCTGCTCTGCCTGGGGCAGACCGCGGTTCAAGGCGCCCGCGCGCCTGCCGCAGTTGCCGCCCCAAGGGTGACGCAGGGCGCGCTTCAGGTGATCGACAAAACCGGAAGCCCCACCGCCCTCTGCCCTCTCAAGCACACCGACGTCAAAGCCTCCATCAGCGGATTCCTGGCGCGGGTGGCTGTCACCCAGCAGTTCGGCAACACCAGCACAGAGAAGATCGAAGCCGTCTACACATTCCCGCTGCCTCAGAACGCAGCCGTCGACGACATGACGATCACGGTCGGCAGCCGCACGGTGCGCGGCCAGATCAAGAGGCGCGAGGAGGCGCAGGCCATCTATGAAGCCGCCCGGGCGGCGGGCCACGTCGCCGGCCTGCTCGACCAGGAGAGGCCGAACATCTTCACCCAGTCGGTGGCCAACATCATGCCCGGCGAACAGGTTACGGTGAGAATCAGCTACGTGGAGACGCTCCGTTACGCAGACGGGGCCTACGAGTTCGTTTTCCCCATGGTGGTGGGGCCGCGGTACATCCCGGGCCAGCCCACGGGCAAAAGCGGCGGCGGGTGGTCTCCGGATACCACCAGGGTTCCGGATGCCTCCCGCATCACGCCGCCCGTAGCCGCGGACGCCGAGACCGCGACGCCGAAGCGCGCGGGGCACGACATTTCCCTGTCCGTCCTGCTCGAAGCCGGAGTGGCAATTGAGGGGGTCAAGTCGGTGCTGCACGAGGTGATCATCGATACTCTGAGCGCCCACAGCGCCGCCGTCCGGCTGAAGGACCAGAACGAAATCCCAAACAAGGATTTCATCCTCCGCTACCGTGTAGCCGGCGGAACCATCAAGGACGCCGTTCTAGCCCACCGGGGCGACGAAGGAGGCTTTTTCACACTGGTTCTGCAGCCGCCCGACCGCGTCAGCCCACAGCAGGTGATGCCGAAGGAACTGGTGTTCGTACTCGACAGTTCAGGCTCCATGAGCGGCTTCCCGATCGAGAAGGCCAAGGAAACCATGAAGCTGGCCCTGCAGTCCTTGTATCCCCAGGACACTTTCAACCTTATGACCTTCTCCGGGGACACGCGCATCCTGTTTCCGGAGCCGGTTGCGGCGACGGCTGAGAATCTGCAGAAAGCGGAGCAGTTCCTCGGCCGGCAAGCGGGGGGAGGCGGCACGGAGATGATGAAGGCGATCCGCGCGGCCCTGGATCCGTCCGACGAGCAGGGGCACATCCGCATCGTCTGCTTCATGACGGACGGGTACGTGGGCAATGACCTGGAGATCCTTGCCGAAATCCGGAAGCATCCGAATGCGCGGGTGTTCGCATTCGGGATCGGGAACTCCGTCAACCGTTTCCTCCTCGACCAGATGGCGCTGCAGGGGCGGGGCGAGGTCGAGTATGTCTCGCTGACGGACGACGGGTCCGCGGCCGCACGCCGTTTCCATGAGCGCGTACGCAATCCGCTGCTGACCGACATCGCCATCAACTGGGGCGGCCTGCCGGTGACAGACGTATATCCGAAGCGCATTCCGGACCTGTTCAGCGCCAGGCCGATCGTGATCTGCGGCCGCTACGAGCGCGCCGGCAACGGCGTGGTCCGGCTGTCGGGCGACATGTCCGGCGGGCGATTCTCGCGCGACCTGCCGGTCAGCCTGCCCGACCGCGATCCAAACAACAGCGTTCTGGCCAAGTTGTGGGCACGGACCCGGATCGACGAACTGATGTCGCAGGACTTCAACGGCGTGCAGCGCGGCGACATGCAGGCGGGGCTGCGCGAGGAGATCACGCAGCTCGGCCTGAAATTCGGCCTGATGACCCAATTCACTTCCTTCGTCGCTGTGGAGGAGATGACCATCACGGAAGGCGGCAAACCGCGCCGTGTCGAGGTGCCCGTGGAAATGCCCGACGGCGTGAGTTATCAGGGAGTGTTCGGCGAGCCGCGCAAATCTGAAGCGTTTGCCCGTGTCGCCCCCGGCGGAGCCATGTTCGCGGTCCACAACAAGGAGCAAGCCGCCGCTCCCATGATGGCCGATGCCGGCAATCTCGCTCCCGCGATGACGCCGCAGGATTTGAAGCGCGCCCAGGCGGCGATGAAACTGCACCCGGCCATAACGGCGCTCATAGAGCGGCTGCGTACGCCGGGCGCGAAGCCCGGCGCCGAAGAGGCCAGGTTCGTCCGTGACGGCAAAGCGGAAATTCAGATCTGGCTGGCGCAGAAGAACGCGGCTGTGCTCGCGGAGTTGAAGCGGCTCGGTTTCGAGGTGATGCTCGAGCCGGGAAGCGCCAGCCTGTTGATCGGGCGGCTGCCGCTGGCCAATCTGGCAGCTCTGGCTGAGCTGGCAGCAGTCCGCTACATCGCTCCGTCGCCTGCGCGTTAGTCGGAAACCACGAAACACACGAAATACATGAAATCAATTTCGTGTGTTTCGTGTATTTCGTGGTTATTTTTTTCGTGGCTATGGTTATCCGGGGCAGCTGCGCAGACCCAGGACCACGTTCACCAGCAGCTGCAGGTCCAGAACATTGGTCCTGCCATCATTGTTCAGATCCGCGGCGGCCGGGCTGCCGGGGACTCCCATGATCGTGTTTACCATCAGCTGAACATCCAGCACGTTGACGGACGTGTCGCTGTTCAGGTCGCAGCGGCTCGTGCTCTGGGTCACGGTAAAGGTAGCTGCGCTGGTCGCGTTGCCGGAGGGAGCGGTCACGGAGATGCGGCCAGTGGTGGCTCCTGAGGGAACGGTGGCATTAATCTGGGTTGCCGAAACCACGGTAAAGGTGGTTACCGTCGTGGTATTGAATGTGACCGCCGTGGTGCCGCCAAAGTTGGTTCCGGTGATGGCCACAACCGTTCCCGCGCTGCCGCTCGTCGGCTGGAACGACGTGATCGTGGGGGGGCTCGATAAGGTGGTTGCGGAGGCTTCGTTCGAGTAGCCGGATGAGCCCGCGGCGCTTGTGGCCTGCACCCGATAGAAATAGGTGGTGGCGCCCGCCAGGCCGGTATTGTTGAACGTCGTCACATTCGGGGCGGTGGTGCCCGCCTGCGCCCAGGTCCCGGTCGCCCCGGTCTTCCTCTCCACGACAAAGCCGGTCTCGTCCGCCGTGTTATCCTGCCAGCTCAGGTTTATCTGGGAGGTTGAGACCGTTATCGCCGAAAGATTCGAGGGCGCAGCCGGCCCGACCGTAAGGCAAGAGGAACTCGACGCCACGTGGGCGGTGATTTCCGAGCGCGAGTAGGCGCAGAAAGTGAATCCAGTACCGATGGAGCTGTTCATGATGGTATTGCTGCATCCGGCCGGGGGCGTGCTGAGCTGATCTGGGTGAACGGCGCCGAAGTTGTGCCCGATCTCGTGGGCAGTAAGGATGTACTTGCCGGGAGAGGCCGTGAAGCGCTGCGAAACCCCGTAGCTGTAAGTCCGCGCGTTGCACACGACCGAAAGATAGGCGATGCCGACCGTGCTGCCGTCCATGTCCTTGCCGGTCCACATATGGGCAATGTCGTAAGGCGTCATGTAAAAGTTGGCGTTCCAATGATCACGGAATTCGGTGAGCATGGCCGACGGAGAGGTCGAAGAATAGGGATCGGCTGCCGTGGACCAGGCGTGCTGATAGATCACCTGGAGGGAAACAGAGAGTTCCGTCGAGTAGATGCCGTCAGCCTGGTTCAGCACGTCGAGGATGGTATCGTTGGCGGCCGACGCGCCGCCGGAGGCCGTTACGTATTCATAGTCGGCTTCCGTGGCCACCTGGGCCGTGTTCATGCCCGCGGCGGCTTCGAGTGCCAGGGCTTCAAATTGCTCGTGCGCTTCGCCGATCCGGTGGGCGAGACTTGTGCCGCAGACTCCCAGGGCCTCGAACCTGACATCCGAGCGGCGGTACACCACCATGTCGGCGCCATCCGCGTCGGGCGAGAAGTTCTGCAGCGGCTCGAAGTAGTACCACTCGTCGGGAGTCAGGATAACGCCTTCGACGGCGCCGTCCCTGACCGTAAAGCGCGCCTCCGAACCGGGCATGCTCGGGGCGGTGCCGCGGTAGGTCCGGACGGGTGAGGCCGGAAGCGCGCGTCTGACGCCTCCCGGCACCTCTTCTTCGGCACGGTAGCCGGGCGCCCTGAGGTCGTGCGGTTCCAGGATGACAAGGATGGGGCTGTCGCCGGTGGCGAGCAGGAGTTCGCCGCTTTCCCGCACCTGCCGCGAGGCGACTTCCGGATCATACCGGACCCTCTGATAGCGCTTCAATAGCCGGTCAAGCTGCGTGCGCTCCGTGGCGGTCTGCTTCAGAGCGCCGGTCGCGTATTCGACTGTCGGATCCAGCAGATATCCGACGCCAACAGCACATGCAATGCAAAAAAACTTCAGCAGGGCGTTCGATCCGGCTCGTGACTTCATGTCCCTTTCCCTCGGCGCAACTCAAAAACCGGCCGTCTCCTTGTTCGTGGAGAGAGCCCGGAATTTTCAGGGGGATGGGCGCTGAAACAGGTGCGGTATTACCCCTCCCCATCGGAAAGAGGGGTCCACCACACCATTTATCGGCATGGGAGGAAATTCGCTATAGGGGGATTTGGCAGCAGCCTGCGCCGCAGCCGGTGAGGCATCAATACGCCCGGAATCTGGCTAATCCCTTCGATCCCGATTCCGATCCGAATGGCGCTCAGATAAGGAATATCCTAAGGAGAAACTTGGACTTGGACCTGGACTTGGTCTTCGACTTGGACCACCCAGCCGCCACCGGATCAACAAAATCAAGGCCCACACTGTTCGTTGCAGTCCAAGTCCAGGTTCAAGACCAGGTCCAAGTCCAGGTTTTGGCGGGAAATGCCCCTTAACCAAGCGCCATTCGATCCCGATCCCGACGTTTCTTGCTGAGGTTGTTGGGTCATCCGGTCAGTCCAGAAGATCCGGCATGTACACGTACAGGGCGGGCGAACCGCCGGTGTGTACGAACAGAACGTTCTCATCCTTCTTGAAGAAGCCCTTGCGGGCCAGGTCGATCAGGCCGGCCATCGCCTTCCCCGTATAGACGGGGTCCAGCAGAATACTCTCGGTGCGCGCCAGCAGCCTGACGGCGGCGGCCATTTCAGGGGTGGGAATCGAATAACCCCGGCCGACATAGTCGCCGAAACAAAGCACGGCATCGCGGGGGACGGTCGTCGTTATGCCGACATGCGCGGCCGTTCTCTGAACGAGATCAAAGACGAGCTTTTCCTGCAGCTCCTTCGGGCGGCTGACGTCGATGCCGACCACCGGGATGTTGCTGTTGTTGCCGTAAAAGCCCGTGACGAGCCCCGCATGTGTGCCGGCGCTGCCGCTGGCGCAGACAACCCGGCTGAAGCTGACGCCCTGCTCGAAGGCCTGCTGCAGGATCTCCTCGGCACAGGCGACATACCCGGTTGCTCCGATGGGATTGGAGCCCCCTCCGGGTATGACGTACGGCTTGCGGCCGGCTGCAGTGACTTCATCTGCAACCGCGAGCATTTCCTTCATCATGTCGGAACCGGCGGGTACGACCTTGATCTTTTCCACTCCCAGGAGCCGGTACAGAAAATTGTTGCCGCCGGCGTCCGTCTTGTAGGTGCCCGGAACCCGTTCCTCCAGCACCAGGCGGCATTTCATTCCTTCCTTGACGGCGGCTGCGAGGGTCAACCGGCAATGGTTGGACTGCACGGCGCCGCAGGTGATCAGCGTGTCCGCGCCCTGGGCCAGGGCATCGGCAACCAGAAACTCGAGCTTGCGGGTCTTGTTGCCGCCTGCGGACAATCCCAGGAGATCGTCCCTCTTGATGTAGATGTTCGGGCCGCCGACCGCAGCGGAAAACCTCGGCGCGGCCTCAAGCGGAGTGCGCCCCTCCGTGTACCGTCTCCTCGGAAAACGTGCCAGATTCATAGAAACCTCCAAATCCTAACGGACCCATGAGATTGACAGGATCAGAATCAGGGATACGACGACTCAGCTTATGCGAAGATCCGGCGCGGCTCAAGCCGGTTTTTCTGCATCCGGTCAAAGGCGATTGCCTGCGTGCGGACCGGGGGAGGTCGCAAAAACGCCACGGATTCCACGGATTTCACGGATTTGCAGGATCTCTGTCTGTGAAATCTGTGGAATCCGTGGCGCCTTTTGGGATTACGCATTGGCGCTCCCGGCGGCGAGCCTGATCCGGCTCAGGGACGGATTTTCAGCACCGCCGCCCCTTCCAACCTCCCCTGTCGGACGCCCTCGAGTGCCGCGTTTGCCTGTTCGAGGGGGAAGATGACGACTTCCGCTCGTATATGAGCCTGCGCAGCGATCTCGAAGAACTCGATGCCGTCGCGCCGCGTGAGGTTGGCGACCGAGCAGATGGCGCGCTCCTCCCAGAGAAGCTCGTAAGGAAAAGCCGGGATGTCGCTCATATGAATGCCGCCGCAGACGATGGTTCCCCCCTTTGCGGTTGCGCGCAATGCGGCCGGGATCAGCGCGCCCACCGGAGCAAAGAGGATGGCCGCGTCCAGTTTCTCGGGCGGCAATTCCTGTGAGGAGCCGGCCCACACGGCTCCCAGCCGGCGCGCGAAGTTCTGCGCTTCGAGGTCTCCGGGCCGGGTGAATGCGTACACGTGTTTCCCTTCGTACGCTGCGACCTGCGCCAGAAGATGTGCGGCAGCGCCGAAGCCGTAGAAGCCGAGTCGCCTGACGTTCCTGCCTGCCATCCGGTAGGACCGGTAGCCGACGAGCCCGGCGCACAGCAGCGGCGCTACCGCCACGTCGTCATAGGAGCCCGGCAGGTGGTAGCAGTACCGGTGATCGGCGACAGCGTATTCCGCATAGCCGCCGTCGACATCGTACCCGGTAAAAAGCGGGTGGTCGCAGAGGTTTTCACGGCCCTGCCGGCAGTATGCGCATGTTCCGTCGCTGAATCCCAACCATGGGACGCCGATCCGGTCTCCCGGTGAAAACCCGCGGACTTCATTTCCTGACTGAACGATCGTGCCCACGATCTCGTGGCCGAGCACCAGCGGCAGTTTCGGCCGCCGCAACTCCCCATCCGCGATGTGCACGTCCGTCCGGCAGACACCACAGGCGGTGATTTCGATCAAAACCTGCATCGGTCCCGCCGACGGAACCGCCAGCTCCATCGCCTGGAGAGGTGCCCCGGCGGAGGTCAGCACCATCGCGCGCATTCGCTGCGGAACACCCATGGATTATCTCCCTGCCCGATTGATGAAAACCGACTTCCGACCTCAGACCTCCGGCAATTGTAATCCTTGACCATGCTGTTCCGAAAATAGAGAGTGGTATGTAGCATCGTGATCGTGGTCGTGATCGTGATCGGCTTTTAGTCCCTTCAAACTACCGATTACGATCACGATCACGACCACGATCACGAGCTATTCGTGGCGATCGGCATTGCCCGGCTGATATTTTCCTGCGTCACCGGGTGCGCCACGGCGCATGAGAGGCTGTCCCGAGGGTCCAGCGCGGGGCGGGGGCAGGTTCCGCTTCAGCGTGCCGTCCAGATTCTGGCTTTGTTTTTGTCGAAAAAGTTCATCCCCGGCCCTTCGGAGGTCAGCATGAGAATCGCCCGTGCGGTGCCGGCCTCATCGTTGAGCACCAGTCCGGGGGAGCTTTCTTTTTCGACTATGCCCAGCACGGCGCGCGACTTGTCGGCGGCATCGAAAAAGCGCAATGCCGTGCGGTCGGGCGCCGCCACCAGCTGTGCGCCGCCCCGTTCCGAAGGACCGAACAGGTGCAGGAACGGATCGTCGCCCAACGTCAGGCCAAGCGCGGCTTTGGCTTCGCTGTTCCTTCCGAGCAGCCCGACTGCGGGACCCTGGTCGGTCACGCTCAGGTTCAGGCGTTTGATGCCTGCGCCGTAGAGTGACATCAGCGGGCCGTTCTCGGTGACACTGAAAGCCGCCGCCTTCCCGGTGTTGCCTTCGTAGAGCGTGAGTCCCGCCCCTTCCGGCTCCGCGCCCAGGGAGAGCAGGGCTTTCTCGCCCGTTTCATAAATAACGAGGGCGGGCCGGTCGGCAAAGAGCCCCAGTTCCGCGCGCTTCTGGCCCCGGCCGTCCTTGAGAACGAACTTGCCGGCCTCGAGCGCCTTGGCGACGTTCAGCGTTCCGGCCTTGGGGGCTTTGGCCTGGCCCATGAGGAATACGGAAGCGCAGCCCAGCAGGAGCAGGAATCCGGCATGGCGGAGACGGCGGTTCTCGCGTTCCAGTCTTTCGATACGTTCTGACAGGGTCGTCAAGGAGAGATCTTCGGGTTGCAAGGTTTCCTCCTCCTGCGGGCCAGCTGCGCGGCAGGCGCCGGCGGCTGTCCGGCATGGCCGTAAGGAATTGGCAAAAAACCGCGAATAGGTATCGACATCCCAATAAGTTTATGCGAAATTTAAGGTTTAGGCGAAGGGGTATTATGTCTTTTTTGACTCACGGAGGACAACGGTTATGAAAGTCACCCAAAAACACCGCTGTGCGCGCCTGATGGCCTTGCTCCTGTCTGTAGCCCTGCTGCCGGGCGTGGTTCTTCATGCCTCGGCTCCGCAGGCCGCATCAGGGCAAAAGACGACCACCCAGGGCGTCATCGTGAAGCGCGATGCGGACACACTGACCGTTCGCAATGCTCAGGGATCGGACCTTCTGGTTACCCTGACCGATGCCACGGCGGTCAAAGAAAAGAAAAGCAATCCCTTCCGCGCCGGCCGCAACTATGCCACGACGCAGCTGATGCGCGGTTTAAACATCGAGGTCACCGGCAGAAGCGATGCTGCGAACAAGATCGTCGCGGACCAGATAAGGATCAAGGACTCTGATTTCCGATATGCCAGCTCGCTCGAGACGCGGGTCGAACCGGTCGAGACCAGGCTGACGGAGGTTGAGACCAAACTGGTCCAGTCCGAACAGAATGCGCAGCGCCTCTCCGGCCAAGTGGAGGAAGTGTCTACGATCGCCAAGGCAGCCCGCAGCGCTGCCAAGGCCGCCCAGGACACCGGGGATTCCGCAAAACAGGCAGCCGCGGACGCCGCGCGTGAGGGAACCGAAGCTGCCAGGGCCACGGGCCGCGCCGCCAATGAACGCATCTCTTCACTGGACGATTTCGACGTGAAGAGCACGACGCCGGTGCGCTTCGCGATCGGCAGCGCCTCCCTCAGCAAGGAAGCCAAGGCGGAGCTTGACACGCTGGCGACTGCGGCGAAAAATGAAAAGGGCTACATGATCGAAGTGACCGGCTATGCCTCGTCGGACGGGGATCCTGTTGCCAACGAGCGCTTGAGCGAGCGCCGGGCTGATGCGGTGGTGCGTTACCTTACGGAAAACCACGCGATCCCGCTGCGCCGGCTGGTAACCCCGTTCGGTTTCGGCGCCAAACAGCCGGTTGCCGACAATGCCACGCTCGACGGACGGAAACAGAACCGCCGGGTCGAGGTCAGGATCCTGGTGAACAAAGGCCTGGTCGGACAAACGATCAAGTAGTTCCCGAACCATCGCTTGCCGGCCGGTACGGTCCGGGTAGGAAGCGCCTGCACCTCCGCAGGCCTTCCTGCTCACAGGCAAGCAGAAAGGGACCCGGCAGATCAAGGCGGATTGAACAGCATGCGATTTTACATCCTGCTCTGCCTGCTTGTGCCCCTTGCTGGCTCATCACCCGCAGGCTCGATAGCGCTGGGCCGGATGCAGGGACCATCGGTTCAGAACCCGGTTGCTCAAATCCCCCCCCAACCGAGTCAACCCATTCGGGTGAGCACCAACCTCATCCAGGTACCCGTGTCGGTAACCGATGCCGGTGGCAATGCCGTCAAAACCCTGCAGAAGGAAGATTTCCTCGTCGAGGAGAACGACGCACCCATGAACATCGCCCACCTCGGCGAACCCGGCGAGACCCGGCTGGAGATGGCCCTGCTTTTCGATATCTCGGGGAGCGTGTACACCAGGTTCGACTTCGAGAAGTTGGCAGCCACCAGCTTTTTGCAGAAGGTGTTCCGGTCCAAGGACCAGGTTTCGATCCTGTCGGTCAGCTCCACCCCGAAGATCATCATGAGCCGGGCCACAACGCTGGGCGTCGCGCTGGAGGGGTTGGGCCTGTTGCGGCCGTCTGCAGCCGACACGGCGTTCTATGACGCTGTGATCGCCGCGGCCCAC
>Ga0316620_10001151_pt1 | contig 11213 bp, 12 predicted proteins | sample OWC_Aug_M1_C1_D5_FD_207651 | JGI IMG/M metagenome (GOLD analysis project Ga0316620, IMG submission 207651) | Wetland soil microbial communities from Old Woman Creek delta, Ohio, United States - OWC_Aug_M1_C1_D5_B | ecosystem: Environmental > Terrestrial > Soil > Wetlands | place: USA: Ohio... | reverse complement strand
CAGGAGGATGTCCGCCTGGGAGAAGAGATGTTGGCCCGGATCACCGAAAGCTACCGCAAGATCCGCAACACCTGGCGTTTCATGCTTGGAGTGCTCAAGGATTTTCAACCGCCCGCCGACTCTGCCGCCGGAGAGTCCTTCAGCGAAACCGACCGCCTGCTGCTGCAACGACTGCAGGAGCTGAAACAGAAAGTGCTGGCGGCCTATCGAAATTTCGAATACCATGTCATCTTTCACCTGCTCTCCAACTTTTTCACCGTCGATCTCAGCGCCTTCTACCTGAACGTGATGAAGGACAACCTGTATTGCAACGCCCCCACGGCGCCGGAACGACGGGCCACGCAGGCGGTCATCTTCGCCATCCTGCGCGACACTCTGCTACTGATGGCCCCGATCCTCTCCTTCACCACCGAGGAGGCCTGGGAATTTCTCCCCACCTATCCCGGCAAGGAGCCATCGATCCATCTCGCGCTTTTTCCGACCGTCGCGGAGAAACATGCCGCCCAAGTGGATGAAAAAAAGTGGGAGCGCATTTTCCGCATCCGTGACCGGGTGCTCAAGGAAATCGAGGAGGCACGCAATCGCAAGGTGATCGGCGATTCCCTGGAAGCGGTCGTGCACATCGAAGCCGGCGGAGACGATTTCGAACTCCTGCGCAGCCATGACAAACTGTTCGGGCAAATCCTGGTGATTGCCGGACTGACAGTCACCCGGGCGGTGGGCGACGCCGAAACGATCGCGGTCAGCAAGTCGGCCGGCAGCAAATGTCCGCGCTGCTGGAATTGGTTCCACGAACCGGCTCACACCCAGACGGCCGCCGAACTGTGCCCGCGCTGCCGCGGGGTGGCCGAGGGGATGGACCTTGAGTCTTAAGGGTAAACGGGGATTCCTGCTGCTGGCCGCAGCCATCGTCGGGCTCGACCAGCTCTCCAAGTACCTCGTCCGCGACGCCTTGCACCTCTATGCCACGCGCACCGTCATCCCCGGCTTTTGTAACCTCACCCATATCCGCAATCCCGGCGCCGTGTGGGGATTCTTCTCCCAGCATAGCGACGGCGTAGTGCCAAAATTGATCACCCTGCTGGCATTGGCCGCGATCGGCGGCGTTGTCTATTATTTCATCCGCATTAATGCCGACTGCCGTTTGGAGCTCACCGCCTTCAGCTTCATCCTCGGCGGCGCATTCGGCAACATCATCGACCGACTGGCGCGCGGCTACGTCACCGACTTCATCCATCTGTACGTGAAGAATTTAAGTTGGCCGATTTTCAACGTATCGGACAGCTTCATCACCGTCGGCGTGCTGCTGCTCACTTGGGCCATCTGGAGAGGCAAATGCACCCAATTCTGATCCGCATCGGCCCCCTGACCATCCACACGTACGGGTTTCTTTTCGCCCTCGGCGTTTTATTGGCGATTTTGCTTTGCTTCCGCTTGGCTCGCCGGGAGGGCGTCGATACGAAGATCTTCATCGACTTCGTTTTCTATGCCCTGCTGCTCAGCCTGTTGGGAGCCAAGCTGGTGCTGCTGGTGACCAATCTGAACTACTATCTTGCCTACCCGGAAGAGCTGAAATACCTGCTAACCTCGGGCGGCACCTTCTATGGCGGTCTGATCTTCGGAGCGCTGTTCGGCATCTGGTTCATCCGCCGCCATCGCCTCAGCTACCGCCAACTCGGCGACATCATCGGTCCGGGACTTGCCTTGGGGCACTTCTTCGGCCGCCTGGGGTGTTTCACCGCCGGCTGCTGTTTCGGCCGCTATTGCGGAGCATCCCCGCTGGGAGTGACCTTCACCGATCCGTACGCCCACCGCCTCACCGGCGTCCCCCTGGATATCCCCATTTATCCCACGCAATTGGCCGAAGCAGCCCTCAACCTGATCAACTTTATCTTTCTTTTCTTCCTGTTCCGCCGCCGCCGGTTTTCCGGTCAGGTATTCATCTTCTACGTTCTCAATTATGCGCTCATCCGTTTCGTGGTCGAATACTTTCGCGGCGATCCGGACCGCGGCTACGTCTTCGGCGGCACCGGACACCCATTCTCCAGCCTCTCCCTGCCGCAATTGATTAGCGTTATAGGCGTGGCCGTGGCCCTGGTCCTCTGGAAGATATTCGCGCGCAAAAGTGAAAAAAAGTCTCGCCCTTAAAAGCGACCGCCATTACCCGCGCCTCGATCACTTCCTGGTCGGACGCGTGCCCGGGTACTCCCGCTCGCAAATCGAGAAATGGATCGTCGGCGGCGCCGTGTCGTTGAACGGGGCGGTCGTGCGGCGGAAAAACACCCCCGTACACCCCGGCGACGCCGTCGCCGTCGAAATCGCCATACGGCGGCCGCCGCTTCAACCCTGTGGCAATCTGGAAAAACTCTATGAGGACGACGCCCTGCTGATCATCGCCAAGCCGGCGGGGATCGCCGTGCATCCGGGCGCCGGAGATGAAAGGGAAACGATCCTCGATATCCTGCACCGCGATTATCCCGGCCTGCGTCTGCAATCTCGCGACGAGCGTCCGGGTATCGTTCACCGCCTGGACCAGGACACATCGGGAGTGCTCATCCTGGCCAAGCAGGAACAAGCGCAAAATTTTTTGCGCCGGCAGTTCCTCAAGCGCCGGGTGCGCAAGACGTACCTGGCGCTGGTGCACGGTCGGCTGCGCCGCCGCCGCGGAGAGTTCTCCGGCTCGCTGGCGCGCAGCTTGAGGCGCCGCACGCGCTTCATTGTAGTGGAACCCGCCGCGGCAGAGAAAGGCCCGCGACCGCGACCGGCGTTGACCGAGTACGAGGTCATCCGCGAATTCGCCGCTTTTTCCTACGTGCGCCTCTTCCCCCGCACCGGCCGCACCCATCAATTGCGCGTGCACCTGGCCCACGCCGGTCACCCCGTGCTCGGCGATCCGCTATACGGAAATCCCCTCGCCCTGCCCTTTCCCCGCCTGGCTTTGCATGCCTATGAGGTGGAATTCACCCACCCGGTCAGCCGCTTCCAGGTCGCAGCCAACGTTCCTCTGCCGGATGTCATGCGCGAATTCCTCCGCCGGCATGTGACCGAGAACGGTTGAACTTCCCTTCCAGGCACTTTTTTATTGACAAAATCCAATTATAATACTATAACGGTTATGTTTGTGAACATTCACTAACCGGTGACAACATGGACCTGACCACTCGCCAGCGACAAATCGTGGAGGCGGCGCTCGATATCGTCGCCGCAGACGGTATCCAGGCGCTGACCGTCAAAAACATATCCCAGCGGGTTGGATTCCGCGAATCGGCCATCTACCGCCACTTCCGTAACAAGACGGCCATCCTGTACGCCATCGCCGACATTTTCGAGCGCCATTCCGAAACCACCCTGGAAACGATCAGCCACACCGACCTTCCGGCCTTGGAGAAGATCAAGGCTTTTTTCCTCGACCGCTGCCGTACCTTCGCCTCCGACAAGACGGTGACGACGGTGATGTTTTCGGATGAAATCTTCCGGGAGGTGCCGGAATTGTCCGCAAAAATCATGGCCATCATCGACACCCACCAGCGGTTCTTGGTGCAGATCATCCGCCAGGGTCAACGTGCGGGCGAAGTCATCGGTCTCCAGCCCATGCACCTGTTCATGATCATCATGGGCCCGCTGAGACTGCTGGTCACTCAGTGGCAGGCGAGCGGCTACGGCTTCGATCTGCTGGCGGAGGGACAACGCGTATGGGCCTCCATCGCCGCCGTCATCGCCCGTCCTGCGCCGGAGGGAGAATGATCCGCGCCAACCGCCATTTGCTTTTTCCCCTCATGAATCCTATAATTTTGAATCCCGATCGGGAGCGACACCATGGAACGCATTTACCTCGATAACAACGCCACCACCTTGGTGGACCCCAAGGTCACGGAAGCGATGGAGCCCTTCTTCACCCAGATGTACGGCAATCCCAACTCGCTGCACAGCTTCGGCACTGAGGTGCATCCGTACATGCGCCTGGCCATGGACCGGCTCTACGCCGGCATTCACGCCGACGACGCCGACGACATCATCGTCAACGGCTGCGCCTGCGAAGGCAACAACCATGTGCTCAAGGCCGCGTATTTCGACCAGATACGCAATGGGAAAAAGAACGAAATCATCACCACCCAGGTCGAACATCCCTGCGTGCGCCATACCTGCCAGTTCCTGGAATCGCTGGGCGTGCGGGTGACCTATCTGCCGGTCAACGAAGAGGGCATCGTCGATGCGGACACCCTACGCGCCCATCTCGATCCCGAGCGCACGGCGCTGGTGTCGATCATGTGGGCGAACAACGAGACGGGGCTCATCTTCCCGATCAAGGAGCTGGCCGAATTGTGCCGTGAAAAGGGCGTTCTCTTCCACACCGACGCGGTGCAGGCGATCGGAAAAATCGCGGTGGACGTGCATGACGCGCCGGTCGACTTCCTGACCTTCAGCGCCCACAAGTTCCACGGTCCCAAAGGCGTCGGCGGCCTTTACATCCGCCGCGGCCTGAAGCCGACGCCGCTGCTTCACGGCGGCGAGCAGATGGCCGGAAGACGCGCCGGCACGGTGAATGTGCCCTATCTCATCGGCATGGGTTTGGCCATGGAATTGGCCGTAGACGGACTGCCCTACGAGAACACAGTGGTGCGGCGGTTGCGGGACACGCTGGAGGACGCCATCCTGAGCCTGAGCGACACGCTGGTGATCGGCAAGCGGGAGATGCGCACACCCAACACCATCCTGGCCAGCATCAAGGGGGTGGAGGGCGAGGCCATGATCTGGGACCTGAACAAGAACGGCGTGGCCGCCTCCACGGGCAGCGCCTGCGCCTCCGAATCGCTGGAACCGAATCCCACATTCGTGGCCATGAAAATCAGCGAGGATCTGGCCCACACCGGCATCCGCCTCAGCCTCTCTCGCTTCACCACCCAAGCCGAGATCGACCAAGCCATACCTATAGTTCGGCAATCAGTGAAACGGTTGCGCACCATCAGCAGCAGTTATGAGAAATAGGAAAGGGGATATGCATGCCTAAAAACGATATGATCGGCGGTTCCCTTTGGGAGCAGTATTCCGATAAAGTGAGCGAACGGATGAACAATCCCCGTTTCCGCGGGGAAGTCAGCGAAAACGAAGCCAAAGCCCTGGGCGCGCGCCTGGTGGTGGCCGACTGGGGCGCTGAAGCCTGCGGGGACGCCGTCCGCCTTTACTGGGCCGTGGACCCCAAAACCGACAAGATCCTGATCGCCCGCTTCAAGAGCTTCGGCTGCGGCACGGCCATCGCCTCTTCCGACATGATGGCCGAGCTGAGTCAGGGAAAAACCGTGGACGAGGCGGTGAAAATCACCAACATCGACGTGGAGATGGCCCTGCGCGATCGCGAGGAGAAGCCTTCGATCCCGCCGCAAAAAATGCACTGCAGCGTCATGGCCTACGACGTCATCAAGAAGGCGGCAGCCATCTATAAGGGCGTGGATCCGTCAGCCTTCGACCAGGAGGAAATCGTCTGCGAATGCGCTCGGGTGTCGCTGCGCACCATCAAGGATGTCATCCGCATCAACGACCTGAAAACGGTCGAGGAAATCACCCGCTACACCAAGGCCGGCGGATTCTGCAAGTCCTGCATCCAGCCGGGCGGCCACGAAAAACGGAAGTACTATCTGGTGGACATCCTGAAAGAGGTTCGCGACGACATGCTGCGGAAAAAGATCCAGGCCACGGCCGGAGAGAAAACATTCACCGCCATGACCCTGATCCAGAAGCACAAGGCGATCGAGAAATGCCTGGACGAGAAAATCCGGCCCATGCTATTGTCCGACGGCGGCAGTCTGGAAGTGGTGGACATCCGCGAAAACGAAGGCCGAACGGACATCTTCATCCGCTACCTCGGAGCCTGTCAGGGCTGTATCAGCAGCACCAAGGGTACGCTCTACGCCATCGAAAAGGTCCTTAAAAGCGAATTGGACGAGCGCATCCGCGTACTGACCATATGATGCCTGGGAAGACTCCGGGGCGGAGGCATTGACCGGGAAGCCTTTTTAGCGCCGACAAGGAGAAACGCCGATGAACAAAGAAAGACACTGGCGGCAAGCGATCCAGTTCAACATTTTGCTCGTCGTTTTTCTCATGCTCAGCGATTTCATGTTCCGCCGCCTGGAGGCGCCCTGGCCTTATCTGGGGAGTGCCACGCTCTTCATGATCCTGCTGCTGGCGTTCGCCGCCATGAAAATCGAATGGCGCATCTTGCAGAGCGTCGAGTTCGCCGCCGTCTTCATGATGATCCTGGCCGCGCTGGTCTCATTGGGCACCTTCCTCATGCAGGGCAAGCCGGGACTCTTTTATGCGCGCTATTACCCCAAACTGGTATCCCGGCTGATCATGTTTCTCCGCCTGGACAACCTATACTACTCCCGCTGGTTTCTGGCGCTGCTCGTTCTCTTCGCCACGTCGCTTGTGGTCGTCAGCCTGCGCTACAAGAAGCTGCGCTTCTGGCTCATCCACCTGGGGATCATCCTCATTTTTATCGGCGCCGTCGTCGGCGACCTTTTCGGCTGGAAGGGTTACATGCCCTTGCGGCGCAACCAGCCGAGCGCCATGGTGCAACTGGAAAAAAAGAGCGCCCCGAACACTGACACTCTGCGCCTCCCCTTCCAGGTCACGCTGAAACGCTTCGACATATTGTACTACCCGGAGAAATACCGGCTCGTGATCTACCGCAAAACGGGAAGCGATTTCAATCTTTATACCGCCGTCGATCCGGCTAAAAAAAAGCCGGTCAACTTCGGCGACCATTTCCTGAAGGTGAAAGAGTTCGCCCTCCTCAGGCCGCCGCTGCCCGGCCATCCGGCTGTCGGCAAGGTCCGTTTCCTGTTGACCAGCCTGGGCGGCATCCGGGATTTAGAACTGAGCGAAGTCTCGCAGCCCGTGCTCACCGCCGACGGCCGATTCGTCATCAGCCTGCAGAAGTTCCGGAATCCCATGCGCTACCGGAGCGAGTTGAAGTTCCGCGCCCATGACCGCGAGGCAACGGCCATGGTGGAGGTCAACCACCCGGTTTCTTTCAACGGCATCGTTTTTTATCAGAGCGACTACGATCCCGACGACCAAGGCTTCTCCGGGATCACGGTCAAAAAAGATCCGGGCTACCCCCTAATTTTGCTGGGCATGCTACTGGTATTGGCGGGCATGATCCTCTATTTTTATAGGAGGAAAAATGGTTAACTGGCATATCGTTTCACTCCTTTTCAAAAGCTTCTACATCATCTACTTTCTCGCCGCTCTCCTATATATTTTGTTTGTGTCGCGACGCCGCCCCACGCCGCTGCCCGAAATCGCCCTGGCTGCGGCCTTCCTTCTGAACACGGCGGAAATCGCTGTCACCTGGATCCACGGCGGCCAGCCCCCTTTCCAATCCTTATACCAATCACTGGTTTTCCTGGCCTGGTGCGTCGCCTTGTTCTATTTCGTGGCCCGCTGGCTGACGAAGTTGCGGATCCTGGGCCTCTTCACCTCGCTTTTCGCCTTTGCCGCCCTGAGCGTGGCCCTGGCCAAGGCCGACGTGATCGATGTGCTGATGCCGCCGGCGCTGCGCAGCTTCTGGTTTATTCCCCACGTCGTTCTGTACTTCTTCGGTTACGGCGCCCTCTTCGTCTCTTTCGTCACCGCCATCCTCTACTTCAAGTACCCGGAGGCGCGCGCGATTCAGAAAAGCTACTGGCTCGGCTTTGCGGAGATCAATTTCGAAACCTTCACCTACGACGCCATCAAGTTCGGATTCCTCCTGCTCACCCTCGGTCTTTTCATCGGCGCCATATGGGCCGAACGTGCCTGGGCGGCATACTGGTCCTGGGATCCCAAGGAAAACTGGGCCCTGATCACCTGGCTGATTTACCTCGCCTACCTCCACCTGCGGCGAAAGCCGAAATGGCGCGGGCGGGCCGCAGCCATCTTCGCGGTGATCGGATTTCTGGCCGTCATCTTTACCTACATCGGGGTCAACTACCTGCCGACCATCGCCGAGGCCCTGCACGCGTACCAATAAAAAGAATCCAGTTCAAATCCCTAAAATGGCGACGATGAAATAATTCCCCAGCAACCCTTCGGCCAGGGGATAAAAAACGTGGATGCCGATGGAAACGATTCTCGGGTCGCTCACTATCTTTTGACTGATCGCGCCGGGAACGTCGGCGAGGGACGCGGTTTGGTAAGCGAAAATCAGTTTGTATCGATCTTTGTCGCGAATCGAATCGAGGTTGTCTGGAGATTGGTAATACAAGCGAGCGACTTCCGTTGCCACCTTGGACAATTTGGGAATCAATACCATGTTGAGTCGTGCATTCTTTTTTCTGATCTGGTTAACGGATTCCAGAACCATGGCCGCCAAGCCGTCGGCCGCCGTCGGGATATCCCGTAAATCCGGAAATCGTATCAACGACAGGGAATAAATGCCTCCGGGATTGTCAGCGGTGCGGCCGAAAGCGACGCCGAGCGACCAAAAGAGGGGCTTGCCTGCCGTTGTCTCTGCGCACACCCTGGCAAAACCGGTTTCCATGTCCAAAAAATTGACATTGAGGATGGACGCGGATCCATAAGGAGTCGTCGCCGTTTTGGGGAATTGATTCTGCAGGGCCGCTGCAGACATGCGGCGGCAGAACTCTCTGATTTCAGCGTCTGAGGCCTGAGCCAACGCGATGGCGCTGCCAAACCGGATGTGGAGCTTTTTCTCCAGAGCCGCTTCCATTGCCAGCGGCGCCAAGGGTTGAACAAGGTTGGCGAACACCTGGGTGACGTAGTACACGTTCCCGTGACATTCAATACCGACTCCCAGTTGAGCATAGTTTTTGCTCAGGATGTTTGCGCGATGGCCCGAACTGGCCAGCAATTGCTCATGAAACAAACGCATGACGAACGTATCGCCACGGGCCACGTTTTCGCCGATATGGCTGAAATACAAGCCAGCCTTGACGGCGCGCGCGGCGAGCGGTTCATAGCCGGGAAAATCGTGACTGAGCCTGTTTTCCTTTATCATTTTTTGGCTGTGAGCCCGGGCCAAGTCCCGCAACCGCGGATCGAATTGCAGCTCCGGCAAGCCGCGACCGCTCCTTTCATGATTGACCAAATCGAGGAGTTTGCCCTCCAGTTGCTCACGGTTGAGCCCCAAGTCCTCCACCGGCAGGCCGGACACCACCAGATATGCAAAGAGCAAACCTAGAGCAAGCGGCAATCGCGGCATTTTGGTCATGCTAAATTAATTCACACCAGCAGAACTCAATCGGAATTCAGTTCGCTCAGCACGAACGGGTACTGCGCGGCGCTGATCAGCCCTCGCTGCCGCATGCGTTCGGCGATGATGCGCCGCTTGCGGTTCATCCGCCGGCTGTTGGAGCGGGTGGGCGAAAAACGGTGCGGATTGGGAAGCACCGATGCCAGCCGGATGGCTTCCGCCAGGGAAAGGGCCATGGCCGGCTTGCCGAAATACATGCGGGCGGCCGCTTCGGCCCCGAAGATGCCGTCTCCCCATTCGATGACGTTCAGGTACAGCTCAAGGATGCGCTTCTTGCTCAACGTGTGCTCGAGCATGAAGGCGATGGCCGCCTCCCTGACCTTGCGGATGACGGATTGCGACGGTGAGAGGTAAAGGTTCTTGGCCAGTTGCTGGGTGATGGTGGAACCGCCGCGTAAAACCTTTTTTTTCTTAATATTGGCCTCCAGGGCTTTGCGCATCGAAGCCCAGTCGAAGCCCTCGTGCTCGAAGAACTTGTCGTCCTCGGCGATCAGCACGGCCTGGATCAGGTAGGGAGAAATCCGTCCCAGCGGCACCCGGCGCCAGTACCGATGGGGCCGACGATTCTGGAGCTGCGCCTCCACGCGGCGAAAGGCCATCAGCGCCGTCTCATGCGGATTGTTGGTTTTCAGCCAGGCGATGTCGGGCATGGTGATCCACAGGACGGCGAGAAGCAATGCCGCCAAACCCGCTCCGATCAGCAGGAGACGGTGGATCCAGCGCAGCGGGCTCTTCCGTTTCAGACGCCGCAATCCTTTATCAATTCACAAAACCGGGTCCACTGAATGGCCGGCCAGCTCTCGGCAGCCAGGGCGCCATTGGCCCGGGTGATCATCGACACCTTGGCCGCCGTCTCCTCATTCTTGGCCTCATAAATGTCCATGAAATCGTAAGGGCCGAGAAGGGCATAATGGGCCATCCATTTCACATCGGGACAAAACTTGTCGACTTTCTTCTTCCATTCTTTGCCGATAGCTTCTCGCCGCTGCAGGTCGGAGGAAATCTCCGGGGTTAGTTTGGTCATCAGGATGTACACTCCCATGGCTCACCTCCTGGAGCGAAACCGCTCCCTTCTCGAAATTTTACTCAAAAGGCCGAAAAAATGCAAACGATCGTGAAAAAGACCCTCGGGCACTTGAAAACGGGGACGAATCCAAATAGAATCTTGAACGTTACGCTGCCTGATCCCTCAAGGAGGAAACATGGAAGGCGAACCGACTCCGAAAAAAACTTTGCAGCCGGGGGACACCGACTTGGCCAAGGATGTGGATCCCGTAAGGATGGAGATGTACCTACAGGAACTACGCGACCGGCAAAACCTCTCGCTGGCGCTGCTCGCGGCCCTCTTCGCCGCCGCCGTGGGTGCCGCCGCCTGGGCGGCCGTGACCGTGCTGACGAAAAGGGAGTACGCCGTGCTCGCCATCGGCGTCGGCTTTCTCGTCGGCATCTGCGTACGGACGGCGGGCCGGGGGATCGACAAAGTTTACGGCGCGATCGGCGGCCTGTTCGCCCTGCTGGGGGTGGTGGCGGGCAAATTGGCAGCCGCCGTCGTCCTCATCAGCCAAAAAACGGGCGCCCCCCTGAAGCAGGTCTCGAAATTGCTGGACCTCAATCTCATTTTCACTATCCTCAAGCAAACCTTCAGCGTGATCGATATCCTGTTTTATGCCGTCGCCATATTTGTCGGGTACAAGTATGCCATCAAGGCCATACCCGCAGCTGATCTGTTGAAAATGAAAAAGGAGTCCGTCGGCTAGAGGGCGAGGAATCCGCTTCGTTGACAGGCCGGGGAGCCTTCGCCTATAATGACAGGCATGAACAAGTCCCATTGTTGCCTATTTACATGCGCTCTCGCATTCCTGAGCGCGATCAGTCTAGCCGCAGCGACCGAGGGAATGGACCAACCCCTGCGCGCCGTTTTCCAAGGCCGGGCCCTGATCGTCCAGGTTGTCATATC
>Ga0316620_10001150_pt1 | contig 11219 bp, 8 predicted proteins | sample OWC_Aug_M1_C1_D5_FD_207651 | JGI IMG/M metagenome (GOLD analysis project Ga0316620, IMG submission 207651) | Wetland soil microbial communities from Old Woman Creek delta, Ohio, United States - OWC_Aug_M1_C1_D5_B | ecosystem: Environmental > Terrestrial > Soil > Wetlands | place: USA: Ohio... | reverse complement strand
ATTGGTCGTTCTTTGCATTCTTTCAAATGAAACCTCCATTTATATCCTGGGGACGAGCGTTGTCGCGCGCGTCTTCGCCCCTATCAACCCAATTATTCATCTGACGGGGTTCAGTTTCAATCTTTCAATCCGGAAAGAGCTGTTCCTGCCGTTGGGCACGGACGCGGAAACCGAGGCGAGGGTCTGCGGGACATCTTTCTTTAAGATGATCGACGGCCGCTTCCTCTTTTTGCGGCGCGATCCGACGAAGGACCTTTGGGAAGTCCAACAAGCGAAGATCAGTCCGACCGAACGGCCCTGAGTCGACGACCCGACGATAGCGCCTACTTCTTTTCTTCCTTCGGCTTCATTTCAAAGCCGAGTTGCATTAACATGCCCAAAACATCTTCCGCGGCCCACGCTTCAGCGATCTTTCCGTTTTCAAATCGCAGTATCTCGATACCGGTGGATTCTGCCTTTTTTCCTGTGGGAGGGATACCTAAACCCTCCCCAGTATGAGTGACTTTCACGAGATACCTCACGGCGACTTTGTCTCCTTTTGCGATCATATCTTCAACGATAATCGTGAAGTCGGAAAAAACGGCCATATTGCCTTTAAGGATCTCGATCGCTTGCTCAAGCGAAATCGTCTGTCCCATGCCGTGCTCGATATAATCGGGAGAACAGATCTCCTTGACCGCCGCGATATCTCCCTTTTGATAAACATCCATAAAGCGTGTCACTAAGGCCCTATTTTGATCCTCAAGAGCCGCTTGAGCCTTATACTTCTCCAACTCCGCCGTCGCCGCCTTGTTTTGGCAACCGACGACGAAGCAGAGCAGAACGAGCAGAGGCATGACGCACAGATACTTTTTCATGATCGCCTCCATAAAGGTGATGGCCTAATGGAACATCTGTTGAGATCGAAAGTCAAGGCAGTGAACGGGTCTCGGGTCCTGCCCATATGTCCAGGAGTATGGGGAAAGGGACTCCGGATCAAAAGGCCGGAGGTCCGGATCCTCTCAGGCCCGCCATGTTTCCCCCCGATAATATGGCGACAGGAAGAACGATGAGGCGCATGGTCTTTGATGGCTCTTCAGCGCTGCAGCGTATCGTAAAGCGGCTGTGCCGGGCGGACGGCGCGGCCCTCGTCCGAAACCGTAACGGCCAGGACCCGGATCCGGTCGTTGTCTGGACACGTCAGCGTCGTTGCCCCGGCGGGCATCTCGATCACGTAGGCGAAGAGGTAGGCGTAAGCATAGACGTCGTTGGTGCCGTCCTGCGAGTGCCGGTGCGATGCAAACCAGGCCACAGGCGCCGGTTTGATGAATCCCGGGATCAGAGCGGCGTATTCCTGAACCGTCCTAAGGCGAAGCGAGGCGCCCTGCGCGGCGGGGGCGATCTCCTGCCGGGTCGTCCACAAGCGGTTATCCCACTGGCCCACATAACCGCCCCAATCCTGGACCGTCAGGTTTACCGGCTTATCGCCGATCTTGAACGCCGCCTTCTGATCGCCGGCCGCCGACGCGGCCAGGATGTAGACCCGGCCGCTAATTCCGGCTGGGAGCGACAGGACCTGCCCCCGGGTCGTCATGGCATTGCGCTTGTCCGCGGGTCCGAGTATGAAGTCTATCCCGTCATATTCGATCCGGGCCGGGAGCATCTCGGCCGGCAAGGTCCGGCCGGCGGCGTCGAATCCTCCCACAGGGATACGTCCGTCGCGCGTTGACGCGTAGACATCGTAACCGAGAGGGACGGCCTGAAACTTAGGCGCCGCCGTGCGGGCCGGCGGGGGACCCATCCTGACGGCAAAGGAGCGGACCTCAAAGGGCCCGAAGTCCGTGACAAGCGCACCTCTAGACAGGCCAGCGGGTCCAACGATGGCTTCGACTCCGTTGATCTCGCGGGCCGATACGAGCGGGGCGGCGAACGACACCTTGACCCCCTTGGCCGGCTTGCCGCTCATTTCAACCAGGCGGACGACGATCTCGTCGCTCTGCTCGGCCTTCTTGAGGGCTAGAGCGCGGACACGCTTGTTACTGACCGACATCAGGGACAGCGTCGTGCCGAGTGCCCCGGGGTGCGCGGGCGCGATGAACGCGGCCGGCGGCTGATCGAGCCGGAGGCCTTGCCAATCCGTGCCGCCCTCGCGGAAGTCCCCGGCGTGGCCGGCGATCCCGTAGACGATCTCGTGCCGTCCCCAGTCCTGTGAAGATTGGTCGGTGTAGCCGCGGCCCTCGATGCCGGGCGTGCGGAGCAGGGTCAAACGCAACGTGTGGTCGTCTGGCTTGTCCGAGCCGAACTTGGAGCCCGTCAGTATGGTGACTCCGAATGCGCCCGAGGCGTCGGTCAAGTCGACCCACTGGTGGGAGGGCATCTCGAACTGCCTTTCGCTGTTCGTCGGCCGCTCGATTGTGCCGATATCCCAATTATAGGTCGCGTTCTTGTTCCCGGCGGTCAACGGGAAGACCGCCTTGAGGTGGCTCGCTGGGGTCTTCCAATCCACGACGGTCAGGAATTCGATCCGGCCGCCGGCATCGCCCGCGGCCAGGCGGACGGTCTGCACGAAGACGGAGCCCTCCGCTTCGCGAGCGATCTCGACGGCGACGCGGGCCGGCCCGTCCTCGACCACCCGGATCTTGGCAGGGCCGCCGACATAGGCTCGGGCCGGGCGGCTTTGGTCGGCCCAATCCATGTTCCAGGCCGGCCATTGGGCCGGCTTGTCGGTCTTGATCTCGAGCCGGGCGGGCGCGGCGAGGAGCTCTTTCCCGAAGGACTTATCGAAGATCGAGGACACGTCGCCGTCTGCGTTCAAGGTCACGCGGTAGCGGGCATTCTCAAGCGATGAGGGCCCGACCTTGAGGGCGGACGCCATCGGGAAGTCCGCTGGCCGGACGTCGTAAACGGCGAATCCGACCGCGGGCACCTTGGCGGCGAAGAGGACCTTGCCGTTCTGCAGTTGGGCTGGCACTTCCTTGCCATCGGGCCCGAAGACGCGGGCCGCCTTGGGAGTGCCGGCGGGGAATTCGACGTCCGCTTCGACCAGGTCTTGGCGGGGGATAGACAGTCCGTTGGTAACGATGACGGCCGAGCCTTTGACTTGTGTGTCGAGGGCAGCGGCGACGGATCCGACGGCGCTCGTCAGCACGCCGCCGAACTGGTTGAGGGCCAGGACTTCATCGTTCCATGCGTACTCGTAAGCCTTGGGGATGCTCGTGCCAGGGATGATGTCATGGAACTGGCCGCCCATGACCAGGGTCCAGGCGTCATTGAGCCTACGCCGGGGATAGGCCCAGCCTCCCAGCCAGTCGGCCGCGACAGAAGCCCGCTCGGCGTCGTCGGCCAGGACTTCGTTGCGGCGGTTCCAGCGCTTCATGTAGGCCTGCGAAGTGATGGAACCGGCAGAATGGTTGGTCAGCTCCAGGTCGCCTTTGTAAAGGGGCAGCTTGGCCCTGGTTTCAGGGCTGATGTCGAGGAACATCCTGTCGGAAGTGGCCGAGATCACCTGGACGGGGCCGTCGCCCACCTTGACGGCGGGAGCACCGGGCGCCAAAGTGGCCTGCCCCTTGGAAACGAGCGCCTCCATGAGCTCGACCGAACGCTCGTTAGGCGCGCCGCCGGTGTCGCCGGTGCCGTAGTACATGTAATCGGCGAAAAGGCCGGAGGCGGCCCCGTTCAGCTGGATCCGGGCCGGCCAATCGATCGCATTGCCGCGGCGTCGGGGCTGACCTTCCCTGGCGGGTAGCGGGGGTGGGGGCGTCTTGGACAGGTCATAGGTCACCGAGCCTCCGTAGTCGCCCGCGTTGAAGGCGGCGATGATGCTCTTGCCGTCCAAGCCCTCCCAGACGCCGACGTTGAAGGGAATGCCGGCCGGGGTCTTCTCCGGCGAGTCGGGCCCACCGACCGGGGCGAACGAGCCCCAGGACAGCTTCTGGGTCGAGAATCCGAGCAGGCCGCAGTGGGCCAGGATGCTGGGCAAGGAGGCCGGGAAGCCGAAGCAATCGGGCAGCATGTATTCGGCGCTGGTTTTGCCGAACTCGGCCTTGAACCAATGGGTGCCGTAGAGGATCTGGCGGATGGTCGATTCCGCCGAGGGCGAGTTGACGTCGTTCTCCTCCATCGAGGAGCCGGAAGGGTACCAGCGGCCGGCGGCAACGTACTTCTTGACCTGTTCGTAGCCCTCGGGAAAATATTCCTTCATCATCCGGTAGCGGTTGGCTCCACTGAAGTTGAATATGTAGTGCGGGTACTTCTCGAAAAGATCGAAGTTGGTCCGCATCGTCTTGGGCAAGTATTCGCGGATCGTGGTGGGGTAGTCCCAGCGCCATTCCGTGTCCAGATGGGCGTAGCCGACAACATAAAGCGTCGGGGCCTTGGGGTCTGAGGCTTGGCTAAAGGCCGGGCGTTGCATGGAGCCCAGGATGGCCAGACCGATCAGGACCGCTAGTAGGATCCGCTTGATAGAATATCGCATGGTCACCTCACGGATTTCGGTGCCGACGGCAGCACCGGGAGCCTTCAAGCATAACCCAAACCGGGCCGGAAGGAAATCGTCGGAGAAAACGCAACTCGTTAGACCTGCGTTTTGCAGATCGGCATATCATCCTCCGAGTCGAAGAGGAGAGGGGTTCGCACGACGGAGCCCCCGGCCGGCCGAATCTTGAGGCCTTGACTCTTGTCCGGGGCCGGAATATCCTCGTTTTTGGGAGGGGAAGGGTCGATCCCGAGGCTGGAGACGGCGATCATATGCCGGAAGGAAAAGGAAATTCCTATCCTCATCGGGCGCGTCCCGCAGGGACAGAGGCGCGTGAGGGAGTTTGTCCTATGAGAGTTACCCGACCGGTCGGGATCGCGGCCGTCTTCTTGGCCTTCACCCTCCTCGTTCCTTCAGGCCGCCTGGCCGCCGAGGACTTCGCCTTTCACGAAGCGGGGGCCCGCGCCGCATCGCTCGGGGGCGCCTTCGCAGCCCGGGCGAACGACGCTTCCGCTCTCTTCTATAACCCGGCGGGATTGGCCTTTCTCCAGGGGATCCGGTTCAAGGCCGGTCTGGCCTTCGGCGACCGGACGCTCAAGGCCTATTGGCCGGCCGGCGACGCTAACCTTCGCTCCAGCCCGAACGACTTCCAGGGCTCGCTCGCCTTGGCCTGGCAGCCGGCCAGGCGCCTTACCCTGGCTGTCGGGGAGTTCTCGCCCTATAGCTACCGGTCTTCATGGAGCCCGAACTTCAGCCACGATTGGAATTGCCGCGAAAACAAATTGCGGGCGACCCATATCCGATCGGTCCTGGCCGTCGAGATCTTCAAAGGCTTCGCCGTGAGCGGAGGCGTGGACCTCGTCTTCTCGAGCCTGGATTGGAAGCATTTCGTGCCCGTCAGCCCGGAGGCCTTCGCCGAGAGCCGTCACCGGCTCCACGGCCACGGGCTGGGATTCGTGGCCGGGGTCCTGTGGAAGATCGTTCCCGCGATCCAGGTGGGGGCCCGGTACCAGCATGCCGTGGCCGTCGACTATTCCGGGTCGGCTTATCGCATCTACTACTATACGGGTTCGGCCGGCGCCGCATCCGGCGCCGGAGGAGGCACGCTCCAGGCGTCGGACCCCTACGGTTATTTCCCCTACCAGGACGTCGTTGGCCGGCTGACCTTTCCCCGCGAGCGGGCCGTTGGCGCGGCCTTCACGCCGCTTTCGCGGTTGACGCTTTCCATGGACGTCCAGTGGGACCGTTGGAGCGATTTCGGCGACTGGATCTTCGAACCCGCCGAAGAGGGCAGCGTCCCCGATTACGGGACGCAGGGCGTGCCCCTCGGTCTCGGGGACACGACGCATCTAAAAGCCGGTCTGGAATTCCGGCCGTCGCGACGCCTGGCCGTGCGGGCTGGCTATGCTCATCTGGCAAGCTCCGTCGACGCGGCCCACCGGACGATGGTTTACCCGGACCTCGAGCGCAACGTCTACTCGCTCGGCTTCGGCTACGAAGGCCCCGTCTTCTCGATCTTCGAAGGCGACGAGCGCCTCAGCGACTTATCGTTCGACCTGTTTGTCCGCTATGCCCCGGCGGTGCCGGGAGCTTCGACCTTTCCCGGATACGAGATGACCTACTCATCTCGCCGGCTCGTGTTCGGCGTGGGCGTCGGCTTCACCTTCTGAGGCCGCACCGGAGGAAACTGCGCGCGGAAGCCACGAAACGGGCTTCCGCACGGCTCGGAGGGCCGCTTTGGCTGGCATGAGGCTTGATCGACCTGTCCATGAAATGTTAGACACGTCTTGTCCCATTAAGTGTTGGGCAGACGAAGGAAGCGGCGCGGGGGCGAGTCGAAGGCAGAGTGGTGGCGACACGGTAGGTCGGCGATGTTGAGCGCGCTCGTTCGGGTGCTGGGCTCACTGCTGGGCGGAATCATCATGTTCGCCATCTGGCTCATCGCCGTGCTCGCCCGCATGCCGCGTCCGCCGGTGCCGCCCTCATTCGCAGTCACGCTCACCGCTCCTGTCGTCACAGCCGCTGGTTTCGGCCTGGGCATGCTTATCGTCGAGCGCCTCACGCAGCGTCGCCCAGGTGGGGTTCGCGGGGCGTTCCTGTGGTCTTTGGCAGGCGGTACAATCGGGACCCTTGTGATGTTCCCGTTCGGAGGGATGATGGCCGGGTTCGGGTTGTTTGGCCTTGGAACAGCAGCCCTGCTCATTCGGGAAGTGTTATGGGAGAGGAATCGCGCGCGCCGACCTAGGCGCGGCTCTACCGGGTGATATTCCATAACTTCGACCGAATTCTGTCAGAGTACGAGAGACGTTTCGAGCAGCACGGGTATTTCCGCCCGATCGTCCGGGAGGTCGTCGAACGCGACCTCGACCGCGGCGACCCCCGCTCGGGCTTCGTTCGGACGCCCACCCGCTCTCAAACCCGGTGGAAAAAGGAAATTCCTATCTTGCCTAGCCCGTCAAGGCCGGTTAGTCTGCGGGAGAGTTGGAGGTCCGTTTTTCTACGAAGCTCACGGGCCGGTCGTCCCCGCGAAACATTTTGATGTCGCCCTGGAAAACGCACCCTTCGGCGATGGCGATCTTGGCGGCTTTAATTTTGCCGGCCATCCGGCTCTCGGGGCCGAGCTCGACTTGCCCCGCCGCTTCGATATCGCCTTCGAGCTCTCCGTTCACGATGAGGTCCGAGGCCGTGATATTGCCCCGGACCCGTCCGTCCTTCTCGATCTTTACCCGGCCCCGGCTTTCGATATCCCCTTCGACGGACCCCATGATGCGGATACCGTAAGCGCTGCGGAGGTTCCCTTGGAGCGTCGTTTCCTGGGCGATTGCCGATTCGATGGTCCCGGCCCTGTCCTCGACGCGCCTCTGGTAGTTGTCCCGTGTGAACATGGTCCTATCCTTCTACGACAGACGTGGCGAAAACACCTGCTCCCTTAGGTTAGACAGAATGCCCGGTCGCGTCAACTCCCTCCTTCCCGCTCAGGAGCGCCGCAGGTGAGCACATCATCCAAGCCACTCCAAAAGGGCGCGAACACTGCCGGTGGCCAGAGCGATGCTCGAATCCGCCGCTCCATAATACAGGTTGACGGTGTCGCCATCCGGGGCGATGGTGCAGCCGCAGGGGAACACGACGTTGCCGACATCCCCGTGCTGTTCGTAATGCGCTTCTGGGCCGAAGAACCACTCATCGCTGCGCTTGAGGCAACGTTCCGGTGCGTTCAGATCAAAGAGAGCGAGCCCTAGCCGGTAAAGCGAGCCGGCTGCGGTCTGCCGCACTCCATGGTAGATCATCAGCCAACCTTTGGAAGTTTCGATGGGCGGCGGGGAGAGGCCGATCTTATTAGCATCCCACCACCCGCCGCGCCGGGATTCCAACATCAGCTTGTGGCCGCCCCAGTGGCGCAGGTCGGGCGAATAGGACATCCATATATTGGCTCTGGGAGAACTGACCGGACGATGGATCAAAGCCCAACGACCGCCAATACGATGAGGCAAGAGGGCCGCGTCTTTGTCTTCCGGAGGCATGATCACGCCGTAGCGCTCGAAGCGGTGGAAATCCTCGGTGAGCGCCAGGGCGACACCCGGACCCTCGCGTGTGTATGCGGTATAGACTACGGCGTACTTGCTCAATTCGGGAAGATAGGTGATGCGCGGGTCTTCTATACCCCACATTTCTTCCGGAAAGTGCTTGGGATCAGCCAACAAGGTGGGCTGAGGATCTATCTGCCAATCGTCCTGGCCATTGGAGGACCGGGCCGCGCAGAGATGAGACTGCCCACGGCGATCCTCCACGCGACACAAAAGCAACGTCGTGCCATCAGGCAGCCGTGTGGCGCCGGGGTTAAACACGCTATTGACCGGATAGGTCCAACGGTCGGCCGTCAAGATGGGATTGTGCTTATGACGGTGAAAGAGTTCGGGGTGATGATTGTTCATTGGGATCGTGTCTCCAGAGATAAGAGCGCATTCTCAGCCAGGCGCAATTCCAGTAGGGCCTGGAGAAAGGCGAGTGTCGATTCCGCGCCTTGATTCTCGTTCGGACGGTCGGGATGCAAACCGTCTCGACAACCGCCGGTCGTCGGATCGTAGATAGGGAGATTGAGGTCGTTGCGCCCGATGAACCAATCGAAGGCCCGGCGGGCTTCTTTGTTCCAGCGTTTGTCCCCCGTGACCCGATAGGCTTCGAGGCAGGCTGATACCATCGCCTGGGCTTCCACCGGCTGTTGATCGAACCGGGCGCGTTCACCGCCGCGCTGATAGAAGCCGTTGGATCCGACGGGGACAAAATGCCCCCCGCCGGCCTCCGAGCGTTGCAGATCGGCCAGCCAGCTGAGCGACTCCAGCCCGGCTTCGGCCATATCCTTATTCGTTATCCATCGGCCGCACATCAATAAGGCATGCGGCAGCGCGGCGTTACAATAACTCAGCTCATCCTCGAACCATCGCCATTCGTCCGAACGGTGGCTTTGATAAAGAGCCAGCAGCCGCCCGCCCAATTCCTCCCGGACTTGGCTGGCCCTCCGGTCACCGGCAAACCGCCGTAGATATTCATGGATGCCGATGAGTGCGAACGCCCAGGCCCGCGGACTGGTCGTGTCGTGAATGGCAGGCAAGGCCTGCTCGAACAACCAGCCGGCCATACCATGGAGGGCGGGTGTGGTCGTAACGCCCAATACAGAGCCCAACGCCCATAGGGCCCGGCCATGGCTGTCGTCCGAGCCGCTATCCTCCCGCCAGTTGCGCTGATAGTCCATGAAGTTGCGAAAACGCCTGGTCTTGGTATTGAAGGCATACGAGAGGAAGGCGAGATAGCGTGACGCCAGTTCGAAGGACTCTTTGATGCCCAGCGACTCGATGAGCGCGCTCACCATGAGGGCTCGGGCATTGTCGTCGGTGCAATAGCCCTCACGATAGTTAGGGACTGTGAAAATGGCGTGCTGCAGCATGCCGGTTTCGTCCGTCAAATGACGCATGTGATCCAGCTTGAGAGGAGGCAGTTCCCCCAGGTGTTTGTCCAGCGCTTTGGCCGTGAAGCCCGGGGGCGCGAAATGCCGGCGTTCCGCGCGGGCGCGTTCGAAGCTCTCCATGTAGCGTCGGGCCACCTTCGGCCAGATCATCTCGCGTCCAAGCAGATAGGCCCGCTTTCGCATGGCGTGGCGCTCGGCCTCATTTTCCATGAGGTAGATAACCTTTTCCGCCAAGGCCGCTGGATCGCGGAACGGGACCAGCGCGCCTCGTCCCTGGGACAGCAGCTCTTCCGCATACCAATAAGGGGTTGAAATCACGGCTTTGCCCGCTCCGACGGTATAGGCCAATGTGCCGGACGTGATCTGCTGCACGTTCAGGTAAGGAGTGATATAAATGTCCGCCGCGCCGATGAACTCAACCAGCTCCTCGAGACTGACGAAACGGTTGTAGAAGATCACGTGACTTTCCACGCCCTTCTCTTGAGCCAGCCATTGGAGCGACAACCGATAAGTCTCTCCTTCGTGTTGGATCACGTGGGGATGTGTGGCGCCGACAACAAGATACACGACGTCCGGATAGCGGGCCACAATAGCGGGTAGGGCGGAGATGACCGTTTCGATCCCCTTGTTCGCCGACAGTAAGCCAAAGCTGAGCAAAACGGTCTTGCCCTCGACGCCAAAGAGGTCTTTGTTGAAGCTCGGGTCGACGAAGGGCACATCAGGGATGCCGTGGGGAATCAGATCGATCTTCTCCGGCGGCACACGATAGATCGTCCGCAAGAATTCCGCCCCGCGTTCGCTCATGACGACCAGCCGGTCCGACAGTGAGGTGACCTCTTCCAACACCCGGCGCTGATCGGCGTCGGGCTCCTTGAGAATGGTGTGCAAGGTCGTGACGATGGGCATGCGCAACTCACGCAAGAGGGTCAGGATGTGGCTGCCCGCCTTTCCGCCGAAAATGCCGTATTCGAATTGCAGGTTCACCAGACCAACATTGTTGATATTCAGGAAATCGGCAGCACGGCTGTACGACTCAATATCCGTCTCCGTCAGCTCGAACCGAACGCGGCCCGGATAGTCATAGCCGGCCGCGGTGTCGTTGACAGGCATGGCGATGCAGGTCGTGCCGGCATATTCGGCGGCGACGGCCTCACAGAGATCAGTGGTGAACGTGGCGATGCCGCACTGCCGCGGCATGTAGTTGCCGATGAAGGCGATGCGCTTAAAGGTCGAACTGGCTGAGCCTTCTTCCATGACGATCTTCTCCTTCATGCCTCCTGTTCCGGTCCTTTGTCCAATGAACGCAGAGAGGCCGTCCCTTCGGGATCACCGCCTTTGCCGTGGCCAGACTAGACCGGGACCGAGTGTTTCCTGGTTGGAAGTTGAGCCACTCGGGTTGCACCGACAACTCAGTATATCACAATCCGACGGCCGGCATCAGGGCCGGCCTGTGACGGCTTGAAAGTCCCACCCCGGAGGCAGTATCTTGATCGGGGGCAGGTCAAGCTTGAGCATTAAAGCAAGTCCCGGCGAAGAAGAAGCCAGGTTCCGCTTCTATGAAGAACTCAATGATGGCCTTCCTGAGGAGATCAGAAAAGTCGAGACGCCCTTTCGGTTCAGCAAGCCGTGCACGATAAAAGAAGCGATCGGATCCTTCGGTGTACGTCCCGATGATGTTGACCTTGTCCTCATCAATGGCGTATCGGTCGATCTCGGTTATCTTCTCAATGACGGAGACCGCGTAAGTGTCTATCCGGTTTTCGAGCGATTTGATATATCGAGCATCACCAAGGTCAGAGAGAA
>Ga0316620_10001149_pt1 | contig 11227 bp, 11 predicted proteins | sample OWC_Aug_M1_C1_D5_FD_207651 | JGI IMG/M metagenome (GOLD analysis project Ga0316620, IMG submission 207651) | Wetland soil microbial communities from Old Woman Creek delta, Ohio, United States - OWC_Aug_M1_C1_D5_B | ecosystem: Environmental > Terrestrial > Soil > Wetlands | place: USA: Ohio... | reverse complement strand
AGCGTCACGTCGGTCCGCTGACGGACGCGGAAGTGGCGGCGCGCTCGAGCAGCGAGGGCACCTTCCTGGCACTCACCTTCGCGATCACCGCCGAGAGCCGCGAGCAGCTCGATGCGCTCTACCGCGAACTCTCGAGCTGCCCGGAGGTCCTGGTCGCGCTATAGCTCGAGCTCCGGCTGCACGCCGTAACCGAGCGCCGCGATGAGCTCGGGCGCGAGGCGGCGGGCGACTTCGAGCACCGAACGCGGTCCGCCCAGCGTCGCGAGATCGACGACTTCGAGATTCGCATAGCCGCAGGGATTGATGCGCCCGAAGGGCTCGAGATCCATCGCGACGTTGAACGCGAGGCCGTGATAGCTCGAGCCGCGGCGGATCCTCAGGCCCAGGCTCGCAAGCTTGCGCCCGTCGACGTAGACGCCCGGCGCCTCGCGCCGCGCCGCGGCAGTGACGCCGAACGCCGCCGCGGTACGGATCACGGCGTTCTCGAGCGCCGTCACGAGCTCGCGCACGCCGAGGCCGAGCCGCCGCAGGTCGAGGAGCGGATACACGACGAGCTGGCCCGGCCCGTGATAGGTCACCTGACCGCCGCGATCGATCTGCACCACGGGAATATCTCCCGGCGCGAGCACGTGTGCGCGGTTGCCGTTGAGGCCGAGTGTGAACACCGGCGGATGCTCGAGGAACCAGATCTCGTCCGCAGTCTCGGCGCCGCGCGTGTCGGTGAACGCCTGCATCGCGCGCCAGGTCGGCTCGTAGGGCCGGGCGCCGAGGAACCTGAGCCGCGGCTCCTGCAGCAGGCGCTCCCGGGCTCTCAGCTGCATGCGGTCCGCGACCGGTTGTCGAGGCCGACATTGTTGCGCGCGAGCGCCTGCTCCGCGCGATAGCTCGAGCGCACCAGCGGTCCCGACACGCACTCGAGGAAGCCGCGCGCGAGCGCTTCGGCACGGTAACGGTCGAATTCCTCCGGCGTCACGAAGCGCTCGACCGGAAGATGATTGCGCGTCGGTCGCAGGTACTGGCCGAGCGTCAGGATGTCGACCCCGATCACGCGCAGGTCATCGAGCGTCGCGAGGATTTCCGCTTGCGTCTCGCCGAGACCGAGCATCAGGCTCGTCTTCGTGAGCACCTCGGGCCGATGGCGCTTCGCGTGCGCCAGCACCGCCAGCGTCTGCTCGTATCCCGCGCGCGGATCGCGGACCGGATGGGTCAGGCGGCGGACCGTTTCGACGTTCTGTGCAAAGACCTCGAGGCCCGCGTCGACCACGGTCTCGACGTCGCGCTCGACGCCCTGGAAATCGGGCGTGAGCGCCTCGACCGCGACCTCGGGTGTGCACTCCTTGATCGCGCGCACACAGGCCGCGTAGTGACCCGCGCCGCCGTCCGGCAGGTCGTCACGGTTCACCGAGGTGAGCACGATGTAGCGCAGCTTCATGAGCTCGACCGAGCGCGCGACGTTCGCAGGCTCCTCGGGATCGAGCCAGCCGTGGGGATTGCCGGTGTCGACCGAGCAGAAGCGGCAAGCGCGCGTGCACACGGCGCCCATCAGCATGATCGTGGCGGTACCCGCGTTCCAGCACTCGCCGATGTTCGGACACTTGGCTTCCTCGCAGACGGTGGCGAGCCGGTGGCCCTTCACGATCTTGCGGACGGCTTCGAACCCGGCGCCGGAGGCGAGCGGCGCCCGCAACCAGCGCGGCTTGCCGCCCCCGGTGAATCCTTCCGCGGTGCCCGCGGACTTGATGCCGTCCTTGATGGCGGTAAAGCCCTGGGTGGTGCGGTACTTTTCCCCGCTGCGCACGGCCGGCGGCCGCTCGACGACGGGTATGCCTTTGAAATCGCTCACGAGATGGTTCTTGCCGGGCCTTGCATGGCGGCCATTTTAAGACCGGCCGCCCGCCTGCGCGCGAAATTCCGCATCGAGGGCCGCCAGCCGCTCGGGCGTGCCGACGTCGAACCAGCGACCGCGGAAGAGCTCTCCGCTCACGCGCCCATCGTGGATGGCGCGCTTCAGGAGCGGCAGCAGGGGAAAGCGTCCCGGCTCGCAGCCCGCGAAGAACTCGCGCCGGAAGACGCCGACGCCGGAATACGTGTAGCGGTCGGCCGCACTCTCGCTCAGTCGCCCGCCCTCGAGGCCGAAATCGCCGCGCGCGTGTTGCGGCGGATTGGGAACCATCACGAGGTGCGCCAGCGCATCGGCGGCGAGCGGCGCGAGCGCGAGCGGCTGCTCCGTCCAGATGTCGCCGTTGACGACCAGAAACGGGCCGCGCCCGAGCATCGGCAACGCCTTGAAGATGCCGCCGCCCGTCTCGAGCGCCGTCGGGCCTTCATCGCTGTAGCGCACTTCGACGCCGAAGCGCTGCCCGTTGCCGATGGCCTGGCGGATCTGCGAGCCCAGCCAGGAGAGATTGATGACGATCTTGGTGAATCCCGCTGCCGACAAGCGCCGCAGATGACGCTCGAGCAGCCGCTCGCCGCCGACCTCGAGCAGCGGCTTCGGCGTGCGATCGGTGAGCGGCCGCATGCGCTCGCCGCGGCCCGCCGCGAGGATCATTGCCTTCATGCTCGCGCCCCCGCGAGCGCCCGCGCGTTGGCGGCTGCGAGCTCCCCCTGCGCGTGTCGCTCGAGAAACTCGCGCAACGGCACGAGCTCCGGATAGCGCGCGGTCGCCTGGAGCACGTAGTCGAGCGTTGCCGGCAGGTCTGCGAGATATCCGGGCTTCCCGTCGCGATGCCAGAGCCGCGCGAAGATGCCGAGCACCTTCAGGTGGCGCTGCACCCCCGCGAGATCGAACCAGCGCAGGAATTCGGCATCGCTCCTCCCGACGTCCACCCCGGCGGCGGCGGCCTCGCGGCGGTAACCGAGCACCCAGTCGTGCACGCGCTCCGGCGGCCAGACGATGTACAGGTCGCGCAGCAGCGAAACGAGGTCGTAGGCCACTGCACCACACACCGCGTCCTGGAAATCGAGGATCCCGGGATTGGCTCCCGGGCACACCATGAGGTTGCGCGAATGGTAGTCGCGGTGCACGAAGACGCGCGGCTGTGCGAGCACGTTCTCGAGCAGGAAGTCGAAGGTCGTGCGCAGCAGCGCGCGCGCGCCGGGATCGAGCGTGAGGGCGAGGTGGCGCTCGAGAAACCACTGCGGCAGGAGATCCATTTCCTGCTCGAGGCGCCCGCGATCGTACGGCGGCAGATGCGCGGCATGCTCGCTGCCGCGCGCCTGGATCCGGATGAGGGAGCGCAACGCATCAGCGTAGAGCGCGTCGACAGCGCGCCCCGCCTTGAGCTCCGGCAGGTAGAGGCGCGTACCGAGATCCGCGAGCAGGAGAAATCCGCGCGCGCGATCCTGCTCGAGCACCCGGGGCACGTTGACGCCGATGTCGAGCAGCATCGCCGTGGCCCTGAGATAGGGCTCCAGATTCTCGTGCTCGGGCGGCGCATCCATCACGATGAGCGAACCGGCGGGCCGCTCGAGACGGAAGTAGCGGCGAAAGCTGGCGTCCGCGGAAGCGACGCTGATGCGCGTCACCTCGAGCTTGAGCTCGCTCCCGACCCAGCGAGCGAGCGCCGCGAGACGCGCGTCGGTGCGGCTGTCTGGCGTCTGTGATGCGGTCACTGGCGGGCGGTTATCGTGCACTGATCGGGCACTGCGGGCGTTTGCCGGCAATTATAATCTGTGCCATTGTAAGCGCCTCCCGAATAAAGAAATTTTTGCATCGCTTGCCCGCCCTCGCCGCCCGCCTGCGCTACCCCGGCAGCGCGTTTCTCGCCCTCCTGATGAGCGCCGCGGGAGGAGTGCGCGCCGCGGATTGCGGGCCGACCGTCGTGCCCGTCAATGGCCAGAATCCGGCGATGCCCACGACCGACCTGAAGGCCGCCAACGATCAGCAGATCGTGGTCGAGAGCGACGCGGCCAAGGTCAGCCGCGCCGGCGATGCGGAGCTCGAGGGCCGCGTGATCCTCAGGCAGGGCGGACGGGAACTGAGCGCCGATCACGTCGAGTACCACAAGGAGAGCGGCGACTTCGCGGTGCACGGCAACGTCGACTACCGCGACGGCGCCGTGCACGTGCACGGCGTGACCGGTCACTACGAGCCGCAAAAAGGCGCGACCTTCGGCAAGGCGGCATTCGAGCTGCCGGCGCGGCCGGCGCGCGGCGAGGCCGAGGCGATCCGGGTGAAGCCGAACGCCCACACGGAGCTCGACCGCGTGCGCTTCACCACCTGTCCGCTCGGCAACGACGACTGGAAGCTGACCGCGGCCCGTATCGATCTCGACACCGGCCATCAGAGCGGCTCGGGCCGCAACGTGCGCCTCGACTTCAAGGGCGTGCCGATCCTCTATACGCCCTACATTTCCTTTCCGCTCGGCGACGCGCGCAAGTCCGGTTTTCTCTTCCCGGGCGGCGGCCATTCGACGCGCAGCGGCTTCGAGTTCGCGGTGCCCTACTACTTCAACCTGGCGCCGAACTATGACCTGACCGCGACGCCGAAGCTGCTCTCCGATCGGGGCGTGCAGCTCGGCACGGAGTTCCGCTACCTGACCGAGCACCAGCGCGGCACGCTCGAGGTCGACTACCTGCCGAGCGACAAGATCACGCGCAGCGACCGCAGCTACGCCGAATGGCAGCACGTCGCGAACTTCGCCGCCGGCTGGCGCGCCGAGATCGCGGTCGCGAACGCGAGTGACTCGAGCTATTTCGAGGATTTCGCGCTCGACCCCGAGGGCACGAGCGTCACCTACGTCGAGCGGCGGGCGGCGGTCAGCTATCTCGATCGCACCTGGTCGCTGCTCGCGGAACTGCAGAACTTCCAGACCATCGACCAGTCGATCGGCGCCGCCGACCGTCCGTATTCGCGCGTACCGCGCGTCGTGGCGCGCGGCAACTGGCCGGCGGGCTGGCTCGGGCTCGCCTACTCGATCGACGGCGAGGTGGTGAACTTCCTGCGGGACGAGGGCGTGCGCGGCGTGCGCGTCGACGTCACGCCCGGGCTCAGCCTGCCGATCAGGCGGCCCGGCATGTTCTTCATCCCGTCGATTTCCTGGCGCTATACGCGCTACGCCCTCGAGCGCGTGGCTGCGGGCGCGCCCGACAATCCGGCGCGCAACGCGCCGATCGCGAGCCTCGACACCGGCCTCGTCTTCGAGCGCAGCTCGGGCTCCGAGGGGCAGCGCATCCAGACGTTCGAGCCGCGCCTGCTGTACGTGTACGTGCCCTACCGCGATCAGTCGGACCTGCCGGTGTTCGATACCGGCCTGCCGGATCTCAACCTGATCGAGCTCTTTCGCAGCAATCGCTACGTCGGCGCCGACCGCCTGAGCGATGCCAACCAGCTGAGCGTCGGCGTGACCACGCGCCTCCTCGAGAGCGACACGGGCAAGCAGTTCCTGAGCGCGACCCTCGGCCAGACCTACTACTTCGAGACGCCGCGCGTGACGCTCCCCGGCGAGACGCCCGCGACCGGCAGCACCTCGGATCTCATCGCGCAGCTCGCGCTGACCGCATACAAGGACTGGAACATCAACCTCGGCTACCAGTGGAACCCGCACACGCCGCATACGGACAAGAGCGAAGTCGCGGTGCAGTACCGGCCGGCGGCCGACAGCGTGATCAATCTCGGCTACCGCTTCCGCCGCGCGAGCCTCGAGCAGAGCGACGTCTCGGCCATCTGGCCGGTGGCGCGCGGCTGGCACGTGTTCGGCCGCTTCGTCTACTCGCTGCGCGATGACAGCGCCATCGAGCGCTTCGGCGGTTTCGAATACCAGTCCTGTTGCTGGAAGTTCCGGTTGCTTGCCCGCGACTATGTCAGCAGCCGCACCGGGCTGCGCGACCGGGCGATCGGCGTCGAGCTGGAACTTAGCGGATTGTCGAGTGTCGGAGTGCCCGCGGGCGCTTTCCTGGAGCGGTCGATTCGCGGATACTCCGCCCTCCCTTAACCCATGACGGACAGACCCATGATGAAGCCGCGTTTGTGGATGGCGCTGGTAGCAGTGGCTGCGCTCGCCGCGCTTGCGGGCCCGGCCGGCGCGCAGACGCGCGAGCTCGGCTCACGTGGCGTGCTGCTCGACCGGATCGCGGCGATCGTCAACGAAGGAGTGGTGCTCAAGAGCGAGCTGGACGTTGCGACCGACCAGATCGTGCATCGCCTCGAGCAGCAGAACAAGGACGTGCCGCCGCTCAGCGTCCTGCGCCAGCAGGTGCTCGACCGGCTGGTGCTGCAGGAGATCGAGTGGCAGCGCGCCAATCGCGTTGGCATCAAGGTATCCGACGAGATGGTCAACGGCGCCCTGCAGGACGTGGCGTCGCGCAACAAGATGACGCTGAGCCAGCTGCCCGAGGCGCTCGAGTCGCAGGGCGTGAATTACGCCAGTTACCGCGAGTCGCTGCGCAGGGAGATCGCGTTGTCGATGCTCCGCCAGCGCGACGTCGTGAGCCGCATCGTGGTGACGCCGCACGAGATCGAGCAGTACCTGGCGCACGAGCAGAAGCGCGGCGAGAACGTCGAATACAACGTCTCCCACATCCTGCTGTCGCTGCCGCTCGGAGCGACGCCCGCAGAGATCGAGAAGGTGACGGCGCGCGCCAGGGACATCCACGATCGCGCGGTCAAGGGCGAGGACTTCTCGCAGCTCGCCATCACCTACTCGAACAGCCAGACCGCGCTCGAAGGCGGATCGCTCGGCTGGAAGAAGGCCGCGCAGCTGCCCTCGTTCCTCGCCGATATCATCACCGCGATGCAGCCGGGCGAGGTGAGCGAGCCGCTGCGCACGCCGTCGGGCTTTCATATCGTGAAGCTCATCGACCGCCGCAGCGGCGCCGACCAGGTCATGGTGAACCAGGTGCACGCGCGCCACATCCTGATCAAGCCGAACGAGATCCAGGACGACCAGACCGTGCGCCAGAAACTCTCGGAGCTGCGCGCCAAGATTCTCTCCGGGGACGACTTCGCCGCCATCGCGGCGGCGACTTCCGAGGACCCGGGCTCCGCCACCCAGGGCGGGGATCTCGGCTGGACCGGGCCGGGCGCCTTCGTTCCCGAGTTCCAGAAGGTGATCGATTCGCTGAAGGAGGGCGAGATCAGCGAGCCCTTCCACACGCAGTACGGCTGGCACATCGTGCAGCTTCTCGGCCGCCGCGTGCACGACAACACCAAGGAACAGCAGGAGCAGCTCGCCTACGAGGCGCTGCGCGACAGCAAGGTCGAGGAAGAAACGGAAATCTGGCTGCGCCGCCTGCGCGACGAAGCCTACGTCGAAGTCAAGATGTAAGTGATTGCGCGGCTCATCATCACCTCGGGCGAGCCAGCCGGTATCGGGCCAGATGTGTGCCTCGCGGCGCTGGCGCGCGACTGGCCGTGCGAGCTGGTGCTCGCCGCGGACCGCGGCGTCCTGGAAGCGCGCGCCGCGCGACTGAATTTCCCGATCCGGTTCCATGCGTTCGACGCCGCGGCGGCGCCGCGGGCGCATCGCGCCGGCACGGCCGCGCTCATCGACATCGCGGCGCCGGCGCCGGTCGTGCCCGGCGAGCTCGATCCGCGCAACGCTCGCTACGTGCTCGCGCTCCTCGACCGCGCGATCGACGGCTGCCGCGCGCGCGAATTTGCGGGCATGGTCACGGCGCCGGTGCAGAAGAGCGTCATCAACGACGCCGGCATCGCCTTCAGCGGCCATACCGAATACCTGGCGTCGCGCCTCGGCGTCCGGCGGCCCGTGATGATGCTGACCGCGGGAACGCTGCGCGTTGCCCTGGTGACCACCCACCTGCCGCTGGCACGCGTCCCATCGGGCATCACCGCCGACGCCGTGAGCGAGACGGTGAACATCGTCGATCACGAGCTGCGCACCCGCTGGCGGATCGCGCGCCCGCGCGTCGTCGTCTGCGGCCTCAATCCGCATGCCGGTGAAGGCGGCCACCTCGGCACCGAGGAGACTCGCATCATCGCGCCGACGCTCGCGGCGCTGCGCGCGGACGGCCTCGATGTCGTGGGCCCGGTGCCGGCCGATACTGCATTCACCGCGAGCGCCCTGCGCGGCGTCGATGCGGTGGTTGCCATGTATCACGACCAGGGCCTGCCGGTACTGAAGGCCGCGGGCTTCGGGCACGCCGTGAACGTGACGCTCGGGTTGCCGATCGTCCGGACCTCGGTCGACCACGGCACGGCGCTCGATGTCGCAGGGACCGGACGCGCCGATGCCGGCAGCCTCATCGCCGCCATCGAAGCGGCGCTCGCACTGCGCTCCTGAGCTACAGGGATGCGCGCCCGCAAGCGCTTCGGGCAGCACTTCCTGCACGACCCGGCCGTCATCGAGCGTATCGTGGCGGCCATCGACCCGCGGCCCGAGGACGCGCTCATCGAGATCGGGCCCGGTCATGGCGCGCTCACGCTGCCGCTGCTGAAGCGCTGCCGCCGACTGCGGGCCATCGAAATCGATCGCGACCTCGCCGCGGCGCTCGCGCAATCCGCCCGCGGCCTCGGCGAGCTCGAGATCCTGACCCTCGACGTGCTCACCGTCGACTTCGCGGCGCTGCGCGGCACCGGTCCGCGGCTGCGCCTGGTCGGGAACCTGCCCTACAACATCTCGACGCCGCTCCTCTTTCATCTGCTCGCCGAGCGCGACGCAATCGCCGACATGCACTTCATGCTGCAGAAGGAAGTTGTCGCGCGCATGGCGGCGGCGCCGGGCGGATCGGCCTACGGGCGTCTCACGGTGATGCTGGCGCCGCATTGCACCGTGGAGGCGCTGTTCGACGTCGGGCCGGGGGCGTTTCGCCCCGCACCCAGGGTCACCTCGACGGTCGTGCGGCTCATTCCGCATCGCACGCCTCCCTTCCAGGTGAGCGACGAGACCGGGTTCGCCCGGATCGTCGCGGCCGCCTTTTCGCAGCGGCGCAAGACGCTGCGAAACGCCCTGCGCACGGTCGTGCCCGCCGGCGTCCTCGAGGAGCTCGGTATCGACCCCGGACTGCGTCCCGAACGCCTCGCGCCGGGCGACTACGCCGCGATAGCCAATCGCATGGCCGGTCCGGTATAAGGATCGGCCACGGCACCTCCGGAGACCGCGCCCATGAGCGCCTACAAGAAAGTCCTGCTGGTCGTCGATCTGTCGGACAACAGCGAGCACATCGGCCGGCGCGCGAGCGCGGTCGCGGAGGCGAACGGCGCGGACCTCGAGCTCCTGCACGTGATCGAGTACGTACCGGTCGAGCCGATGGGCGAGACCCTGATGCCGGCCGTCGAGATCGAGGAGGAACTGATCCAGCGCGCCAGGCGCAAGCTGTCGGAGCTCGCCGTGACGCTCGGCCTCTCCGACAGCCCCTGCTACGTCGAGGTCGGCAACATCAAGTCCGAGATCCTGCGCGTCGCGGTGGACCACGGCGTCGATCTCATCGTGATCGGCAGCCGCGAGCGGCACGGGCTCGCGATCCTGGTGAACTTCACCGAGGACGCGGTCCTGCACGGCGCGCCCTGCGACGTATTGGCGGTACGCGTGCGCGGATGAACGGCTAAAATGGCACACATCAATCCAGCTCCCGTCATGACCGAGCCCGAACGCCACAAGATCAAGGTCGACGTCGAGACCAACTACGTCGAGGATCAGTCCGATCCGCGCGAACGCCGCTACGTGTTCGCATACACGATCACCATCCGCAACGAGGGCGAGGTCCCGGCGCGCCTCCTCACCCGCCACTGGATCATCACGGACGCCAACGGCAAGGTGCAGGAAGTACGCGGCGACGGCGTGGTCGGCGAGCAGCCGTACCTCAAGCCCGGCCAGGGATTTCGCTACTCGAGCGGCGCCGTGCTCGAAACTCCCGTCGGGGCGATGCAGGGGACCTACCAGATGGTGAGCGATGACGGCCAGCACTTCGACGCGCCGATCCTCCCCTTTCGCCTGGCGATCCCGGGCCTGCTGCACTAGCGCGACGCCGGGACTTCCATTGTGGCGGTCTACGCGATCGGCGACGTGCAGGGCTGTCACGGCGAGCTCGTCGCCCTCCTCGAGCGCATCGCGTTCCATCCCGCGCGCGACCGGCTGTGGTTCGTCGGCGACCTCGTCAACCGCGGGCCGGAGTCGCTCGCGACGCTGCGTTTCGTGCGCGAGCTCGACGATGCGGCGGTCGTGGTGCTCGGCAACCACGACCTGCACCTGCTCGCGGTCGCGCAGGGCCTGGGGCGCGGGCTGAGGCGCAAGGACACGCTCGACGAGATCCTGCAGGCGCCCGACCGCGACGCGCTGCTCGAATGGCTGCGGCGCCGGCCGCTCATCCATCACGACCCGGACGTCGGCTTTGCGATGGTGCACGCCGGTTTTCCGCCGCAGTGGACGCTCGCCGTCGCGCTGCGGGCAGCGCGCGAACTGGAAGACGCGCTCGTGCGGCGGCCGGAGGCGCTCTTCGCCGACATGTACGGCGACCAGCCCGACCGCTGGGACGATGCGCTGCGCGGCGCCGACCGCCTGCGCTTCATCGTCAATTGCTGCACGCGGATGCGCTACGTCGATCGCGACGGGCGGCTCAACCTGCGGTTGAAGGGGGCACCGTCCACCGTCTCGGGTCCGTGGATGCCGTGGTTCGACGTGCCCGGACGGCAGACGGCCGCAGAGCGCATCGTGTTCGGCCACTGGTCGACGCTCGGGTTCGCGGCGCGCTCCAATGCCTGGTCGCTCGATTCCGGCTGCGTCTGGGGCGGCCAGCTGACGGCGTTGAAGCTCGCCCCGCGGCCCGAAGTCATCCAGGTGGACTGTCCCGGCTACTCGGCCGTCGGCGCCGACTAGCCGGCGAATCTGCGTGCGGCCGCGCGAGCGCTCAGTGGCGCTCGGACTTCATCTTGTCATCGTGCGGCGCCGGGTGCTGTTCGAGCTGGATGCTCTCCTCCTGCGCCGTATGCGTACCGACCAGGGCCTCGAAATTGAGCCTCATCGCCCCCGGTCCCGGCAGCGCGTGCGGAACGCAGAAGAACCGGCTCTCGACGTTGCGCACCTCGAAGTACTTCAGCAGCTGCTTGTCGAACTGCTCAACCAGCTCGCAATCGCCGGGGTCGACCGCGCTGCGGTACCCGGGCTCGAGGCGCACGGGCGTCCAGTGCGATGGCGCGGGCGTCGGCTCGATGCCGTGGTCCGCCGGCTTGCTGAGGCGTGGACTGTGAAAATGCAGGCGCGCGTGGATGAACGGCGTGATGCCGGAGTAGGTGTCGGCGCAGCCGCTCGTCGTCACTTCGATGTCGCGG
>Ga0316620_10001148_pt1 | contig 11233 bp, 9 predicted proteins | sample OWC_Aug_M1_C1_D5_FD_207651 | JGI IMG/M metagenome (GOLD analysis project Ga0316620, IMG submission 207651) | Wetland soil microbial communities from Old Woman Creek delta, Ohio, United States - OWC_Aug_M1_C1_D5_B | ecosystem: Environmental > Terrestrial > Soil > Wetlands | place: USA: Ohio... | reverse complement strand
GGCGATCGTGGTAATGAACATGAAGATCATCGGATAAAAGGTCCATTTATAAGATTTCCCTTGAGACATCAACCACACAGTCATCAGCATCAGGGCTAAAGAAGCCATCAACTGGTTGGCTCCTCCAAAAAGGACCCAGAGGATTTGCCACCATCCTGTCCAGATCAGGATCAGTGTAAGAACGCTGGCAATAAAGGTTCCAATATGGGCATTCTTAAAAATAGGGCTGACATCCCCCAAAATCTCCGATGTGGCCACTCGCATGAACCGGATGACCAGTTGAAGGATGGTGACGGCCAGGATGATTAGCATCACCGCGCCGTAGGAGCTCCCAATGGCCGCCGGAAGCCCCAATGCGCCTAAGAACTTCGACACTCCCGCTGCCCATACGGGAATCGGCCCTTTCACGATAGCTGCTGAATATTCTGAAGGAGACGCAAAAATCGTTCCGGCAATGACCAGAGCGAACAGACCCAGCATCATCTCCACAAACATTACCCCGCCCCCGACTGGACGGGCATCCGGCTCGAACTCCAATTGCCTGGCCGTTCCTGAACTGGAAACAATACTGTGCCATCCGGAAATTGCCCCGCAAGCGATCGTCACAAACAGAATCGGCCAGAGAGGCCCAATTTTGATATTAAACCCTGTATAGGCAGGTAGTGTAAAATCGGGATGGAGCACAAATACTCCGATGATCCCGAATAGGAGACCCAGGAAAACGATATAGGAGGCGACATAGTTGATGGGAAGGGCAAACCTCCAGATCGGCAAAACTGCCGCGAAGTAGCAGAAGATCAATGCAACAATACCCCACACATATTTGTCGCTGGCAATGGCATCTCCAAGAATACTGTTGGAAGGAGCAACTGTTCCAAGGTATATCCCCAACAACGCAATGATGACGCAGACAACGGTAGTCAGAATAATATCCTTCTTCCAGCGATAGATCATCTGTCCGGCAAGAATTCCACCGATGGTGAGAAGGAGCCATGCCATGGGAGCACTTTTCATCCCTGTGGCTGCGTTGACAACGATCGCTCCAAAGGCACCGGCAATAAGAAGCAGAAAGAAATAGATAAAGCAGAGGAGAATAATCCGGGCTCTGGGCGAAATCAATTTATAGCTCAATCCGCCAAAGGAAGCTCCCTCGTTTCGCATGGCCACCACCGCGCTCGAGTAGTCATGAACCCATCCAATAAACAACGCACCAAGGCAGAGCCACAGCAAGCAGGGGAGCCACCCCCATTGGATAGCGATGATCGGTCCGATCACTGGGGCTGCCCCGGCAATCGATTTGAATTGGTAGCCGAAGAGGATGTTCTTACTGGTGGGCATGAATTCCACCCCATCCATAAACATCTTAGCCGGAGTGGCCCTCTTCGGGTCAGACTTAACAATCTTCGTATCAACGTACTTCGCATAGTAACGATAACCAATGAAAAAAACGAGAAATCCAATGATGATGACCACAACTGAATTCATAATGTTACCTCCTTGTGGCGACAGAATCACCTATGAGATATTTAATGAATTCCCCCCACCCTACTCTTTTCTGTAATGATTCCCTCACCTCCTTTTATTTTAAGTGAATTATTCATTTAAGGTCCCGATTATTATATTCAAATGATTCTCGATGTCAAGCGGAAAATTATTCAAAACAGCCCAGTTGACACTGGCTAATTTTAACCTTCATCTCATTCAGGATCTTCCCCATCTCCTTATTCGAAATTCCAAATTCTTCAGCAACCTTGAAGCACAGGGCACAGGGAAGTTTTCCCCCTTTTGACTTTTGCAGAAGGGTTTCTTCCAGTCTCTTGCGATCCATGATAACCTCCGTCACCCCCTCCCTTCCCCTTCCCCCTCGAGGGGGAGGGTTGGGGTGGGGGACCTTGAAATATAGATCCCGTATTCAAACCCATCCACCAACGCCAGAAAAGAGGCCCGATTAATATTCTCGGAAAAGGCCTTCACTCTCCAAGCATCCTGACTATTGCTGAACAGAATCTCAACCTCCACTCCTGCTGCGGTTCCAGCCCCCGGGTCGAAGATTCTGGAGCTGAAGTCGACCAATTTCACCTGATCGATCTCGGGAAAAATCGACTTCAACGACTTCTTCAACACCTTGGCGAGGGCGTCGACCGGCCCCACCCCTGTTTCCGCCTCGTGCATCTCCTTTCCGTTCGCCCGGAGCATAATCGTGGCCTCGGGCCGGACGCCATCGTCAATCAGACGGTAATTTCCGATGATCTCAAAATGCGGCCTATAATCCGACATGGACCTTAGGAGATTCAGAATCTTTGTCGCGTCCTTAATCTTCTCCTCAACCACCCCTTCTCTTCCTTCCCTTACCACTTGATAATATTAAGTAAGTTTTCTTTTTCTCCTTTGATGAACCGGCGAAGGTTCTCTTCAAAAATCGTCAGAGCCTGTTCCACATAAATATCGCTCATTCCCGCCATGTGGGGGCTGACGATTACATTCTTCATTCCCCAGAACGGATGCTCTTTGGGCAGCGGCTCCTGCCAATACGTGTCCAGGCCCGCACCGGCGATCTTCCCTGACTTCAAGACACGAATCAATGCTTCCTCGTCCACAAGCTCCCCTCTTCCAAGGTTGAGCAAAAAGGCGGTCGGCTTCATGGCTGAAAGGACTTTCGAATCTACGATCTTTTCCGTCTCAGGCGTGTTGGGAGCCACGATCACCAGATAGTCTACCTCTTTTGCCACCTTGACCATATCCTCGGGTCCGTAGAAGGCGTCCACGCAGTCAAGCTTTCTCCTGATGATGTCAACTCCTAAAACTTCCATCCCAAAAGCCTTACACTTCCGCGCAATCTCCTCTCCGATCACCCCAACCCCAAGGATTCCTACCTTCTTCTTCCAAAGGAGTTTTCCGGGCCATCGCTCCCATACGCCCTTATCCTGGTTGCGAGTCACCTGGGGAAGATTCCTGTTTAAGGCAAGCATGAAAAGGAAGGCCATTTCCGAAACCTGAGGGCCATGAATACCCCGGGTAGAGGTGAGGATAACCTCTTTCCTCAGCGAAGGGAGATTGACGATATAGTCGACTCCCGTCGTGAGGGCATGAATCCACTTGAGTTTTGAGGCCTTCTTGATGAGATCATCCGAAATCCTTATGGTCAATAAAATATCCGTCTCCTCGATAAATTTCCCAACCTCCACTTCCTCGGCGGCTGCGTGAATGACCACCCCGGGAAACTTGGGGCTTAACGCCTCCTTGTATTTCTCAGCTCTGTGCTCCAGTATCAGCAAGTTCATCTTCGATTTCCTCCCATAATGCTAGACAACGATGATTTCTTTCGGGGTCTTGTGGAGACACGGGCTGACCCCTGTCTCTGTGACCAGGTAGTTGTCACAAACCGTGGCCCAAACCGTTGAGTTGGTTGCTCCCGGATGAATGGTCAGATTCATCCCCGCTTGAATCTTCATTGGCTCGTCATGCCGAATCAGGGGTCTCTCTACCAGATCATACCCCTGGCCGTGCGCATAAAGTCGCGTCTCGGGAAAATACCCCCTTTTCTTCAAAAAATCACTATTGGCATCCGAGATATCTTTTGGCTTCGCCCCAGGTTTCAATAACTTAAGGGTTAATGCTTGAGCTTCGCGAGCGAGTCCATACGCATCCTGCAACGCTTGTGGAGGGTTCCCGAGCGAAAAAATACGACCCAATTCTGTATAAAAACCTCCAGGCCCATTCACTTCGAGCAGGATTGAAAACTGATCTCCCTCTCTGATCACCCTGTTTTGAAAACGACGGAAAACAAACGGGACGGGCATCCCGGGAGGGCCGGAGTTGACTAAGATCAACTGACGTTCACTCCCCTGCATCACGCAGGAGTACTGGGCTTCCGCCAACATCTCAAACGTTCTCCGGCCTGGACGGATCGACTTTCGCACGTGCTCCATGGCCACATCCTGAAGCGCTGCGGTCCCTTTGATGAGCTCTATCTCCTCTGGGCTCTTAATGACCTTGATCTGATCGATCCATTCCGTGGCATCCACAAATTTCCGCCCGGCCAAATGCTTTCGTAGATACTCGTAGAAAGTAACAGGAATATAAGACTTTCCCACCCATCCGATCGTTGCCTGTTTCTTCTCCTTCAACACCCCAACGGCTAATTCCGCGTCATAAGTGCTGGTATAGTGAACCGACTCAAAGTAGGGAGCTCCCAATCTCTTCTTCACGCCACGCACTGCCCACTGGGGAGGGAACCCTGGTTCGGCTGGAGGAAACCCTCCGCAGGTGATAAAGGTCATCTCATCATCTACAGGAAAGATGATCGTAAACGGATAGCTGTGACGGGCAGAAAAATCGCTAAACCACTTCACATAACCGCCCAAGAATTCCTCGTCCTGCCTCATGACCAGATAATCGATCTTATTCTTCCGCATCATCTTACGAACAGCTTTCCATCTCCGTTCAAGTTCGGCAGTCGAAATGCTTGTCGTCAGTCTTTCTTTTGGATCTTCCATAAGAATCTCTCCTTTTCTCTCTTCGCTTGTATTTGCAAAATGCTTTAAATATTGTGTTCTTAACAAACCCAGATATCAATGTCAAGTATGAAAGCAGTGGAAATCAAAGCATCTTTGCCCTCATTTTCGGCAGGTTTTCCGTGATGATTTCGGCCGAACCACGGGAGCAGGGCGGACAGCATCGCGTCACTTGTAGGGGCGACTTATGAATCGCCCCTATGCAAGGAGCCCTCAGATCTTGTAGGCTTCAAGCGTTTCGGGCGCGAACAGCTCCTCGGGCTGAAGCTTCCGCTTTGAGAGCCCTTGCTCATGGTGGTAGCGTAGAAAAGTCTGGATCACATACCGGTTGGGCTCGAAGCCATAAGGCCACCAGTCGCGCCCCATCGTTTTCCGCAACTCCTCAACGTGTGCTGAAAGCCACGGCAGCATGGTCTTGAGCGCCGCCGTCTCCTGGAAGTCTTCGTACACGAGGCGTTGTGATTCGAGCAAAGCTTTGTATAGTGACTGCGCCACCCATGGATGGGTACGGTAGATATCGCGGCGAATGACGACCGCATGCATGATAGGAAAGATCTTGGTTTTCGAATAGTAAGCGTGCTCGACCTCCGCATAATTTTCGAAGAGCCGACGCACGTCCTTCGGTCTCGAAGTAAAGGTTGATGGAACCCGGGGGGCGTAAAGTGCGTCAAGCTCCCCATCCGCGAGCATCCGTGATAGCGTCTGGTTGGGTCCGATCCGCCGAACCTTGAACTCCGGCGGTAATGCAAGGGCAATCTTCTCTTCGCGGCCCGGCTCTTCTTCTCCTCCGGTCCAGTACTCGACAGAGGCGGATGGAACACCGTATTCCTCGGAGAGGATCCCCCGGATCCACACCTGTGCCGTCAACTGATACTCCGGATTACCCACCCGCTTTCCAATCAGATCCTTCGGCTCGCGCACGCCATTTTTCGTCGAGACAAAGATTGCGTTGTGGCGAAATGACCGCGACGGGAAAACCGGGATCGCCACAAAAGGCGGATCATCCTGGAACAATGAGACCGCATATGAGGATAAGGACATCTCCGCTACTTCAAACTCTCGATAGCGCAACATCCGAAAGAACGTTTCCTCGACCGGCAGGTTCAAATAGGTCAGTTCAATGCCATCCGGCTGAACTGAGCCATCGGCGAGGCCTCGGGTCCGGTCGTAGTTCCAGCAAGCGATCGTCAGCTTAAGTTTCGACATTTTTGACCCCTCCCATGCTTTCGCAAAAAAGTTAATAAGTGAACAAGTCAATGGGTTACTAAAAAGCCTTATTAACTTATTTCCTCATTAACCCATTAACCCAAATCCAGTCCCCCTCACTCCGCCAAGCCAGTTACTTCGAAGAGATATCCCGTGGGGAACGGCACATGGAGCACGCGGTCAAACAACAGGTAGACGAATGCCCAGAGACCCGCGGTCAGGATCAGAGTGATCAGCCACTTCTCCTTCGATCCAAATTTAAGCTGGATGAAGCAGCACAAAGTTCCTCCTATGGGGAAGCCAAGGAACCAAATGACCAGGAAGTAGATCAGTATCCAGCCAAACATGTCTCTCGTCCGGCGGTTCACGACATCCGAGGGTAGTCCCCGACCTTCGTCTTTGACATGCTGTCCTCGCGGTCTACCACCGGTTTTGCCTCTGAATTCGCGCATCAACTGCAGGATCGAAAGTCCAAGGAGCGGGAATCCAATCGCCCACGGGAAGAGTCCGGCGCGGACGTTAAAGTTTCTGCTCTGCCAGAGCGCAAGGGTAAGGACGATCACAAGGCAAAGGGCAAAAACCGCTGGCCACTTATTCATCATCGCTTTTGTCCTCGCCTTATTCTCTGAACCACCATCAACGGCTTTCGTCATCCGATGCTTCCTCTTCTCCCTCCTCCCCTTTAAAACAGAGTAAAGGACACCAAACAGGGTGACGGCGATGAGGACAAGGACCATGGGACGCCAGATCCAACTCAACCCGTAGTTGCCTACGGAAAGAAAGAGTCTGCTTTCAGCCAATCCTCCGAGCACGAGGCCGAGGATCAAGGGGGGTCGAGGCCATTTGAGCTTCTCCAGTACCCAGCCCAATCCACCGAAGACCAGGACAAGGATAAGGTCGGGAAAGGCATTCTTCTCGGCGAAGGCACCCAGGTAGATGAGAATGAGAATGAAGGGGATCAGGAGGCTGCCGCGTATGGTCGTCACCTTGATGATTTGCTTCAGAAGGAGAAAAATGATTCCCACCGTGATGATGTTCGAGATCACCACGATCCAGACGAAGGAGTAAGTGAGACCGAGGTGTCCTCCCTGCGATTCCGGCCGAAGCATGTCCGGGCCGGGAACAACTCCATGCATGATAAAGGCGCCGATGAGAATCGCCATAAAGACACTTGCAGGGATCCCGAAAGAAATGGTTGTAATCAGACTGCCACCGAGTGTCGAGTTGTTGGACGCTCCGGGCCCCAGGACGCCCTCGATCGCCCCTTTGCCGAAGCGCTCTTTATCGGGAGAACTCTGGACGGCGTGGGCGTAAGAAAGCCACTGGGTCGTCGCCCCTCCCATCCCGGGGATGATCGCGCAGAAAGTGCCGATCGCCGCGCAGCGTAGGACGAGCCAGAGGTGACGGAAGGCATCGCGGATCCCCTCCCGGACCCCGCCCAGCGTTCCCGTTCGTCCGCCGGCGATGCTCGAACCTGTCACCGCAAGATCGATGATTTCCGGGATCGCAAAAAAACCTATGGTGATGGGTACCAACCCGATGCCGTCCCACAGAAACGTCTGGCCGAAGGTGAAGCGCTGAATGCCTGAGACAGGGTCGAGGCCTACCGTAGCCACAAAAAGGCCCAACCCTCCTGCAATGAGGCCCTTGATTGGATCGGCACCGCTCAACGAAGCCACGAACGTAATACCGAGGAGAGCGAGCATGAAGAACTCCGGCGAGCCGAAAGAGAGCACCAGGGGCCGCACGATAGGGACAATCACTGCAAGCATCAAGGCGCCGAAGATCGAACCGATCAGGGCGGCGGTGAGGACTGCGCCGAGGGCTCGGCCAGCCTCGCCTTTTTTGGCCATCGGATGGCCGTCCACAATGGTCGCCGCAGTCGTCGGCTCCCCCGGAATCCCGAACAGCACGGAGGTGATGTCTCCGGTTGTGTTCACAACGCAGGCCATACCGAGCAGGAACGCGAAGGCTTCGACCGGAGTCATCTTCACGACGAAGGGAAGCATCAGTGCCATGGCCGTCGGCCCTCCCAGCCCGGGCAGGATCCCCACTGCAAAGCCGATCGCAATACCAAAGAGCATGAGCCCAAAGGTCGTCACCGTAAAGATCTGCGTCAAACCGAGAAGAAAAGACTGCGCCGTCTCCAACATCATCTGCCTTCCATGCGGGCTGGTTTTTGCCGGTGGCCTATCGCTTTGGTCCTATTTGAAGAGGATGTCTCTGAGTTTGCCCAGTGTGTCCTGATCCAGCTTCGAGGAGCCTGCAACCGCGGTCGCCAGATCTTCGCCGGTGGTCGGCTCAAGGGTCAGCTTCATTTTGTCTATTTCAGCCAGGAACTCCTTATCCTTCATCGTCTGCTGGAAGGCATTGCGCAAGATTTCAACACGATCCTTCGGCGTTCCCGGAGGGACGGCAAAGGGTCTCGAGTAGTCGTTTGCGTCATGGATTAGGATTTGGACAAACTTTTTCTGGTCCTGGGTCTTTGCAAAGTCGATTACCTTAGGAACATTCGGAATCTCCTTGAGGGGTTTGGGCACACACTGTAGGACGACAAACATATCGCCAGTCTCGATGGCCCTCTTCCGGTTGGTCTTAACCCCGTCCCATGATGCCGCACCACCGGCCAATTCTCCGCTTTCCGTCGCAATGAGGATATCTGCCGTTCCTTTGTAGCCGGTGATGATCTGCGTGGGAAATCCGAGCACGGCCTTCATTACCCTGTCGCAGTTATCAATGAAATTCCCAGTAACCAGGCCCCCGACCTTGACCGGCACCGGTGAGGTCTGCCACTTGTCGACCGAGGTCACCCCGCTCTTTTTGCCGAACACGAAAACGGTATTCTCCTTATTCGCAGCACCAATATAGATGAACTTCTGGCTGTCGAAATCATATCCCGGCTGGCCCAACACCTGGCTCAGGATGAGTCCCCCGTTGATGTGGCCGATGGTCAGTCCGTCCGGCTTGGTTGCCTTGAAGAGATTGTTCGTTTGGATGAGTCCGCCCGCCCCGGTAATGTTCTCCACGATGACCGTTGGATGGCCGGGAATATTCTTTCCTAAGTGGCGTGCGATGAGGCGCGCCCACAGGTCGAAGCCTCCTCCGGCGGAAAAACCGACGGTCACACGCACCACCTTGCCCTCATAAAACGGGGCCGCATACAGGGGAGTGGGTGCGGACAGCGTGAGGACACCGAGCACGGATATGACAGGGATCCACCGTTTCATATTCTTACCTCCTTAATGGTTTATTTCCTGGCAACACATTCCGACCAGGCAGTACCCGAATAGGTCGATTATTTCGGAAGGAGACAAAGGGTTCATTTTAGCTCAATGTTCCGAATGATAATAAGAATTCACTCTTGGGCGGCAGAATGGATGGAATATACATAACACAGGAATACGTGTCAACACGAAAACAGGAAGGGGTCCATACTGAATTCGACTGATAAGGGCTCACGGTACGTTCCAGGCTCTGTGGGGAAGGATTCCCGCATCGTCCTACGCGGGTTATTTCCAATCTTTCATATCGGGCATGTTCCTCCTCACCCTAGCAACCCAGTACCTCCACATCCGGTCGATCGGAATGGCACCAAAGAGGGCTATTTCCATGGCCGCCTTCGCTTCTCTGGGCGAGAGGTACTTCGTTTCCTTGCTGCTCAGGAGAGTCTGCCATTGAATGGTCGCATTATCTCTCAGGTAGATGGCAGAAGCAACGAGCCTCGGAAGGTTCTCGGCGACAATGTTACATCCGTGCCCGCGGAGCAGATGAACCCTGTGCTGGCCGAGGTGCTGGGCGATTCGCTCTCCCTCCTGCTTTGTTCTGATCAGCATGCCTCCATCCGGTTCGTAATCATCGTAAATCGGGACTCCCTGATAGAGGAAACTTCCCACATGCGTGACTGGACGGATCGGGGTGTTTGTGACCGAAAACGGGATGACCGCAGCGAAATGGCCGTGAAAGACCGCATTCATTTCCGGACGGGCCTTGAGAATCGCCCCATGAATAATGCGTTCTCCATAAGGTTTCATCGTCGTCTGAGTAACGACTTCCCCGTCTAAGTCGATCTCCAGGATATCCTCGGAAGTGACTTCGAAAGGTGAAATGGAGCGCGCCTGAAAAAAGGTGTCAGCGTTCACAGGATTCCTCACGCTCACATGCCCGAGGGCATCGAGGATGCCCTCATTGCTCAGGATCCTATTCGCCATCACCACCTGCTGGATTGCTTCCTGTGCCGTTTTGTCCACCTTTTCCCCCTGTTCCGCGGCTTTCAAGGGATCTCGATAAAAGCTGTCCAGCATGATTCTCCTCCTTACTGGAGAAGCCTCTCCGTGCCGGCCCTCCCTGTGACGGGGTTGCCGGAGAGCTTCACCTTGTAGGGATTCTACTCATTCATCGTCGCATTTGTCAAACGAAACCAGATGAAGATTCCTCCTGAAACAGGCTGTTTACAAATGCCGGTGAATCATTTGACCGCACCTCGGGTGCCATGTTATTTTGGAAACGTGAAATCTTGATGAATGTACTTCAAAATCCAAAAAGATAGAGAAGGAGCGTACGATGAAGCTTAGCGGTGTTATGCCACCCATTGCCACACCTTTCCAGGATGGGAAATTGGCTCCCAGTAAACTCAAGGGTAATTTCCAGAAATGGAACAAGACAGGTCTTTCCGGCTACCTCGTCTTGGGATCCAATGGGGAAGCGGTCTATTTGAATGAGAAAGAAAAAATAAAAACAGTCGAAATCTCAAGGGAATCCATCCCCGCATCGAAGATCATGCTTGTTGGAACGGGAATGGAATCAACGGAGGAGACCATCCGATTTACCAATCAGGTAGCGAAGAGAGGTGTAGATTGCGCCCTCGTGGTAACTCCTTCTTACTTTAAAGGGTCGATGAAACCCCAGGTTTTATACGACCACTTTGTGGCTGTGGCAGAATCTTCCCAAATCGGAATTTTGATCTACAACGTCCCCCAATTTACTGGAATCAATTTGGAGCCGGAATGGGTGGCCAAGCTCTCTGAGCATCCCAACATCATCGGCGTCAAGGACAGTTCCGGAAACATCGGTCAATTGAGTGAAATCATTCGTCTGTCTCAAAAGGGATTTGCCGTCTTCGTAGGTTCCGCACCCGTATTTTTCCCCGCCCTATGCGTGGGGGCAGTGGGCGGAATCCTGGCCGTCGCAAATGTGGTGCCTCAGGAATGTGTCCGCATCCACACTCTGTTTGAGGAGAAAAAGTTTGATCAAGCGAGGGCCTCCCAGGGCCGATTGACTCCGCTGGCTAACGCCGTCACGGCAAAGCACGGTATCGGCGGTTTGAAAATGGCCATGGATCTGGCGGGTTACTTCGGTGGAAATCCACGATCTCCTTTAAGAAGACCGGACAAAAATATTGAAGAGGAACTAAAACGGCACCTGCTCCGGTTGAAGGGTTAATCTTTCCCTATTACCTCTTCAGAAGTTCCATCAAACCGGTCACATCGCTTTTGGCTTTACAGACTGAAGATCCG
>Ga0316620_10001147_pt1 | contig 11236 bp, 10 predicted proteins | sample OWC_Aug_M1_C1_D5_FD_207651 | JGI IMG/M metagenome (GOLD analysis project Ga0316620, IMG submission 207651) | Wetland soil microbial communities from Old Woman Creek delta, Ohio, United States - OWC_Aug_M1_C1_D5_B | ecosystem: Environmental > Terrestrial > Soil > Wetlands | place: USA: Ohio... | reverse complement strand
ACCGGCTACGAGCTGTACGTGAGCGCGCTGCGCGAGGCGATGAGCCACGCCGGCGCGCTGCGCATCGACCACGTCATGGGGCTGATGCGCCTGTACTGGATCCCGGAGGGGGCGGAGCCCGCGGACGGCGCGTATGTGCACTACGCGCTCGAGGAGATGCTCGCGATCCTCGCGCTCGAGAGCCACCGCAACCGGTGCCTCGTGATCGGCGAGGACCTCGGCACGGTGCCCGGCGAGGTGCGTGCCGCGCTCGCGCGCATCGGCACGCTGTCTTACCGCCTGCTTTGGTTCGAGCGCGACGGCGCGGGCGAGTTCAAGCCGCCGGCGGACTTCCCGCGCGAGGCGCTGGTCGCGCTCAGCACGCACGACCTGCCTACGCTCGCGGGCTGGTGGAAGGGGACCGACCTCGAGTTGCGGCGCGGCCTCGGCCTGTTCCCCGACGAGGCGGCCTACCAGCGGCTGCACGCGGGGCGCGCCGCGGACCGCGAGCGCCTGCTGCGCGCGCTGGAGCGCGCGGGCCTCTCACCGCAGGACGTCGAAGACGGGCTCGCCGAGGCAGTGCACGCCTACCTCGCGGGGGCGCCTTCGCGCGTCATGATGGTGCAGCTGGAGGACGTGCTCGGCGTCGTCGAGCAGGCGAACCTGCCGGGCACCATCGACGAGCACCCGAACTGGCGCCGCAAGCTGCCGCTCGCGCTGGAAGAGATCGGCGACGCGCCGCGCACCGCCGCGCTCGCCGCGCGCCTGTCGAACCTGCGCCCGCCTCCTGGGCGGCCGGCCTAGTCCCAGGGCAGGCCGACGTAGTTCTCCGCCAGGCTCGCGGAGGCCGCTTTCGAGCCGACCACGTACTCGAGCTGCGCGCGCTGCAGCCTGAGGCTGAACGCGTCGTCGTCGTGGAACCGGTGCAGCATCGAGGTCATCCACCAGGAAAAGTGCTCCGCCCGCCACACGCGGCGCAGGGCGGTCTGCGTGTAGTCGGCGAGCCGCTCCTCGCCGCCCGTGCGGTAGAACGCGGCGAGCGCGCGCGCCAGCACGCGCACGTCGGCCGCCGCGAGGTTGAGGCCCTTGGCGCCGGTCGGCGGCACGATGTGCGCAGCGTCGCCCGCGAGGAACAGCCGCCCGTGCTGCATCGGCTCGGCGACGAAGCTGCGCATCGCCACGATGCCCTTCTGGAAGATGCGCCCCTCCTTCAGCTTCCAGCCGTCGGAGGTCGCGAGCCGCGCGCGCAGCTCGCTCCAGATGCGCTCGTCGGGCCACTCAGCGAGCTTGTCCTCGGGGTCGCACTGCAGGTACAGGCGCTGGATCTCGGGCGAACGCGTGCTGACGAGCGCGAAGCCGCGCTCGTGCCAGGCGTAGATCAGCTCCTCGCTCGAGGGCGGCGCCTCGACCAGGATCCCGAGCCAGCCGAACGGGTAGCTGCGCACGAACTCGCGCCGCAGGCGCGACGGGATCGTGGGCCGGCTCACGCCGTGGAAGCCGTCGCAGCCGGCGATGAAGTCGCACTCGATGCGCTCTGCCGCGCCGCCCCTGCGGAAGTGGATCGCGGGCGCACGCGTGTCGACGTCCTGCAGGCTCACCCCCTCGACGTTGAAGAGGATCTTGCCGCCCGCGGCGAGCCGCGCCGCCACCAGGTCCTTGATCACCTCGTGCTGGGCGTAGACCATGATCGCGCGCCCGCCGGTGAGCCCGGCGAGGTCGACGCGGTGACCCCGGCCGTCGAAGCGCAGCTCGATGCCGCGGTGAAGCGCGCCTTCGCGCATCATGCGCGCGCCGACGCCGCATTCGTTCAGCATGTCGACGGTGCCCTGCTCCAGCACGCCGGCGCGGATCGTGGCCTCGATCTCCTCGCGGCTTCTGCTCTCGAGCACCACCGAGTCGATGCCCTCCAGGTGCAGCAGCTGCGCGAGCAGCAGCCCCGCGGGCCCTGCGCCGACGATTCCGACCTGCGTCCTCACTATAATGCCCCTTGCATGCGCGCATTCTATTCGACATGACCGGCGTCACCCTGGACGACGTGAGAGCCGCCGCGGCGCGCATCGCCGGCGCGGTCGAGCGCACGCCGCTCCTCGAAAGCCGCACGCTGTCGCGCCTCACCGGCGCGCGCGTGTTCCTCAAGTTCGAGAACCTGCAGTTCACCGCCTCCTTCAAGGAGCGAGGCGCGCTGACCAAGCTGCTCACGCTGTCCGAAACCGAACGCGCGAGGGGCGTGATCGCGATGAGCGCCGGCAACCACGCGCAAGGCGTCGCCTACCACGCGGCGCGCCTGGGCGTGCGCGCGGTGATCGTGATGCCGCGCGGCACGCCCAACACCAAGGTGAAGAACACCCAGGTGCACGGCGCCGAGGTCGTGCTCGAAGGCGACACGCTCGCCGAGGCGGCGCGCTACGCGCACGAGCGCGCCGCGCGCGAGGGCTTGAGCTTCATCCATCCCTACGACGACCCGGCGATCATTGCCGGCCAGGGCACGATCGCGCTCGAGATGCTGGCCGAGGCGCCCGAGCTCGACGCGCTCGTGGTGCCGATCGGCGGCGGCGGGCTGATCGCCGGCATCGCCACCGCAGCCAAGGCGCTGAAGCCCTCGATCGAGGTGTACGGGGTGGAATCGAAGACCTACTGCGCTATGTACCAGCGCCTGAACGGCCTGCCGGTCGAGGTCGGCGGCGACACCATCGCCGAGGGCCTCGCGGTGCGCGACGTCGGCGAGCTGCCGCTCGCGATCGTGCGCAAGCTGGTGCGCGAGGTACTGCTGGTCGACGAAGCGACGATCGAGCGCGCGATCGTCGCGCTGATCGAGATCGAGAAGACCGTGGCCGAGGGCGCGGGCGCGGCGGGCCTCGCCGCGCTCCTCGCCTACCCGGAGCGCTTCGCTGGCCGCAAGGTCGGCGTGCCGCTGTGCGGCGGCAACATCGACACCCGCGTGCTCGCCGCCGTGCTGATGCGCGGCCTGGTGCGCGACGGGCGCCTGGCGCGGCTGCGCGTTTCGATGCCCGACGTCTCGGGGAGCCTCGCGCGCGTGGCGCAGATGCTCGGCGACGCGGGAGGCAACATCGTCGAAGTGCAGCACCAGCGCCTGTTCGGCACCGCCTCCGTGCGCACGCCCGAGGTCGAGTTCCTGATCGAGGCGCGCGACCGCGAGCACACCGAGGCGATCATCGCCGCGCTCGCCACCCGCGGCGTGCGCGTCACGCTGCTGCAGTAGGTGATCCAACCGGAGTACAAAGCCGCAAAGACACAAGGATAAGACATGACTTCCGATGGGCGACCCGTCAATTCCCTCTCGCGACGCGAGTTCCTGCGAAATGCCGGCCTGGGCGTGGCGGCGCTCGGCCTGGGCGAAGGCGCTGCGCGCTCGGCGGTCGCCGCGGACCAGCGCCCGAGCCCGCGTAGCGGGGCGGCCGCCACCGGGCCCTACAACATCCTGTTCATTCTCACCGACCAGGAGCGCCTGTTCCGGCCCGGCGAGCTGCCCGCCGGCTACAGCCTGCCGGCGCACGAGCGCCTGATGCGGCAGGGCACGACGTTCGTGAATCACCGCATCAACTCCTGCGTGTGCACGCCATCGCGCTCGGTGCTCTACACGGGGCAGCACATCCAGCACACGAAGATGTTCGACAACACGAACTTTCCGTGGATCAGCAGCATGTCGACCGACCTGCGCACGACCGGGGACATGCTGCGCGAGGCCGGCTACTACACGGCCTACAAGGGCAAGTGGCACCTCACCAAGGAGTTCGAGACCGTCAACGAGCTCGGCTCGCCGACCAAGATCTTCACCAAGGAGATGGAAGCCTACGGCTTTTCCGATTACATCGGCGTGGGCGACATCATCGCGCACGAGCAGGGCGGCTACCGCCACGACGGCATCATCTCCGCGATGGCGGTGAACTGGCTGCGCAGCCGGGGGACGGACCTCGCGGGGAGCGGCACGCCCTGGTTCCTCGCGGTGAACCTGGTCAATCCGCACGACGTCATGTTCATCGACACCGACCGTCCCGGAATGCGCGTGCAGAACCGGAACATTCTCGGCCACATCCTGCCGGAACCCGCCCATCCGCTGTACGCGAAGCGCTGGGAGTTCGCGCTGCCGGCGACCTATCACCAGCAGATCGACGCGCCCGGCCGGCCGCGCGCGCACGCGGACTACCTCAAGTCGCACGACGCCCTGGTTGGCAACATCGCGAACGAGGACTGGCGCTGGCGCAAGCGCCACGACTATTACCTCAACTGCCTGCGCGAAGTCGATCGCAACATCATGCCGTTGCTCGAGGAACTGGAAGCGCTCGGTCTCGCCTCGAAGACGATCGTCGTCCTGACCGCGGACCACGGCGACCTGGACGGCGCGCATCGCCTGCACTCGAAGGGCGCAACGTCCTACAGGGAGCAGAACAACGTGCCGCTCGTCATCGTGCATCCCGCGCACCCCGGAGGCAGGCGCTGCGAGGCCGTGACCTCGCACCTCGACATCGCGCCGACGCTGGTGGGACTGACGAACGCGGATGCCGGCAAGAAAGCGGCCATCTCGAAGGGTCTGCCCGGCAAGGACTTTTCCGCGCTGCTCGCCGCGCCCGAGAAGGCCGGGCACTCGGCGATCCGCGACGGCGTGCTGTTTTGCTACAACATGTTCGCCTACATCGACGGCGACTTCCTGCAGAAAGCCGTCGGCATCCTCAAGCAGCCCGACGGAAAGGCTAAGCTCAAGGAAGCGGTCGATGGCGGGGCGATGCGCCCCGACCTCGGCAAGCGCGGCGCGATCCGCAGCGTGTTCGACGGCCGCTACCAGTTCAGCCGCTATTTCTCGCCGAAGCAGCACAACCGGCCCGCGACGCTGGAGGCGCTCTTCGCGTTGAACGACGTCGAACTGTACGATCTGGAGAGGGATCCGCTCGAGCTGAACAATCTGGCGCTCGAACGCGACAAGCACCGAGACCTCCTCGCGGCGATGAACGCCAAGCTGAACGCGCTGATCGACCAGGAGGTCGGCGAGGACGCCGGGCAGATGCTGCCGGGCGGCGTCGACGGAGGCTGGGTGGCGACCCCCGCCGTGAACGATCTGTGAGCCCGGCGGGAGCCTAGCCGCTTCTGGGGCAGGCGAGCGTGAGGCTCGCGCCGTGTCCGGCGCCCGCCGGAACCGTCGCCGTGTAGATGGCCGCGCCGGAGCCGCATTTCCACTCCGCGGCGTAGTCCTTGTCGCAGCCCGGGGTCGCTCCTTCGGCGGGCGCCGCGTCGAGTGAGACGCTGCACACGCTGCGGCCGTCGCAGGCACGCGCGAGCGAGGCCGTGGCGTTGCCGGCCGGCGCACCGCAGCTCTTGCCGAAGGTTCCGGCCACCACCTTTATGGGCAGCGCCGGCGGGCCTGCCGGAACGGCCGGAGTGGCCGCGACGGCGGCGCGGGGCGCAAACGAGGCTCGTGCGCCGTCGCGCAGCGCGTCGCGCATGGCGTCGCCGTCGAGAAAATACATCCCCAGGCCCACCGCCATGAGCAGCACGCCGATGATCGACGCGCCGACCCGGCCCACGTGGCCGGGGTCGATCTTGCCTTCGATGCGGCCCATCACCGCCAGGAGCAGAAAGACGACCCCCGCCAGCACGAACATCCGGGCGAGCGGCAAATCCACCAGCTTGATCATCATGTCCTGCATTGCGGTTTCCCCCTGCGGCGCGAATTCTCCGATCCCACTGCGGTACTCAGCGAGGAAGTATTGCCCAGTCCGCGCGCTGCGGGCGAAAGGAGTGCAGGTCGAGCGGCTCGGCTAGCTGTCGGCGAATATCCCGTCCAGCCGCTCGATGTCGTTGATCACCTTCCACTCGGCGGCGCCTGCGGCCGTGACGCGCTTCTGCCAGGCCTCCAGCCGACCGAGGTAGCGCCGCGGATCGATGTTGTCGGTGTTGAGCTTGGTCACGTTCACCGCGATCACGCGGATGTTGTCCAGGCGGATCGGGAAGTTCCGGATCGTCACCTTGTCGAGGTCCTCCTGCATATCGGAGAAGATGATGATCGTCTTCTTGCCCGCGCCGGTCTCGTTCAGGAACTCCGCGCCCTGGATCAGCCCGCCGGTGATGTCGGTGTGGGCGGTGCCCTGGACTGTCTTGAGGTACGCGTCCGTCTTGTCGCGGAACGCGCGCTTCTGCGCGTTCGCCTGGCTCGGGCGCGTGTCGAACATCGCCTTGGCGACGATGTCCTTCTCGGTGAAGCTGCGATTTTCGACCCGGGCCACGGCGAACGAGTCTCCGGGCCGCAGCGTCCCGAGCAGGTAGTTGACCACCAACTCGGCCTTGCCCGCTTCGCGCGCGTAGGTGCCCGAGTTGTCCACCAGCATGTAGACCGCTTGCGCGTGGCTGCGCGAGTCAGCGCAGCCGGCTGCGGCCAGCGCCACGCCGGCAATGGCGGCCGACGCTACGAGCGTTCGCATCCTCATGGTCGCTCCTTGCTCAGTAGGGACGCAGGATCTTTTCGGTGGCGTCGACCGGTCGCGCCTCCGGCGCCGGTCCGCCGCTTCGCAACGAGTGCACCAGCTGCTCGAGGAGCAGCGGCAGCACGATCAGCACGTCGTAGGCATGCACCAGGACCCGGCCCGCCTGCCGCGCGATGTTGCCGACGATGCGCAGCGCGAAGGCCAGCGCCCTGACGAGGTTCACCAGCAGCGCGCCGCCGACGGTGCGTGCCGAATGGATGAACGACTCGAGCGGGACCGCGACGAAGGCGAGCGCAAACGGCAGGATGAAGCCCAGCACCATCTGGCCTGCGGTCGGGATGCGGCTGAGCCAGCCCTCGCTTGCGGCAGCCGGTGTCGCTGCGAGCGACTGCAGCAGCGCCTGCTTGTCGGCGATCAGCATGTCGCGCATCAGCGCCAGCGCGGATTCGATGCCCGCCAGCGTCAGCAGCAGCCCGAGCGAGATCCACACCATGCGGCGCCGCATGCGGTCGTTCAGGTTGGCGATGCGCGGGAAGAGGTGCGTGATGCGCAGCGACTCCATCACGAACAGGCCCATCGAGGCCTCGACCAGGATGATCACCAGCGCCGCGACCTCGGAGGTTCGCAGCGACGCGGTGATGTAGTCGCTGGCGCCGACCATTTCGGACATCGGCAGCGCGATCAGCTTGAAGTTGACGAAGGCGCCGCCGAGCGCCACCGCCATCACTAGGCCGGCGATGGCGAATTGCGTGAACGCGGAGTTGGTGAGGGTGCTCTCGGCCTCATCGCTCTTGGCAGCTATCTTCTTGTAGGTCGCCATCTGCGCGTCCACAGCGGTTGCGGCGTCCTGCATGCCCGCCATGCTCTTGTCGACCTGCTTCATGGTCTTGTCGAGCGAGCGCCAGTACGGCATGAACCCTTCCAGGATGCTGTGGCGCATCTGGTAGGCGCGGCGATACTCTGCCAGCGCCTTGTCGTGGATGCTCTCCAGCGACTGCCGGATGTCGACCAGGATCTTCTGCACCACTTCGCCGCCGCCGGTCTTGATCTTGGCCACCGCGGTGACCGCATCGACCCAGTCGGGCGGCGGCGGCGGCACCTCGCCGCATTTCTTGTAGTCCTCCTCGACCCGCGTGATCTCCTCGAGCAGCTTGCGCTGCAGCGTCGGGTAACCCTGCAGGTCGCGGGTCACCAGCAGTCCGAGGCGCTCGAACTCTCGCTCGATGCGCTGACCGGTTTCGCGCCGGCCTTGCGCCAGCAGCACGGCCTTGTTGCGCGCCTTCATTTCCTCGGCCACGCCGAACAGCCAGCGCGCCCCGAGGCGCATCGAGCCGCCGAGCGCGTGGCTCGCCGAGCGCAGCAATCCGTGCATCGGCGCGCGCGCCGCATACAGGACGAACATCGTGATCAGCGACAGGACCAAAACGGACAAGGCCGCGTTGTCCGGCCAAATCATCCACATCCTCAGGTCACTCATGGCATTCCCCGGATTCACCAAGCGACGCAAACACGATAGACCGGGCGCCAAGCATCCGTCAGAGAATGTGAAGCGTTTTGGGACCTAGTTCTCGGATCACGACGGGTCTGTCGCCCGGCGGCGACGGTCATGCGTGAGCACTACTGCACACCCACCGAAAAATCGGGGTCAGACACGAATTTCGGCGAAATTCGACTCTGACCCCAATTTTCGACTCTGACCCCAATTTCGCGAATTGTCTGATCCCGCCGCAGTGCGCCGCGAGGAAGCATTTCCCAGTTCTCAGATCCCGTGCAGCACCCGTTCTCCCCTTGCGGCGAGTTCGCTGTAGCGGATGCCGATGTCCCGTAACGTGCGGGCATCGAGATCTGCGACGCTGCGCAGTGCGCCGCGCGCGCCCAGTTTGCGGAGGAAAGCCTTCAGACCTTCGATCGGGTTCATGCAAATCTCCCTGCAAGTTGGCTCACGTCACGTGCGTTTCCGCAAGCGAACGCTCGACGCGCAGCAGCCTCGGGTCTGCGTCCCCGAGGAGCTCGAAGCCGAGCTTTACCGCGAGGCCGAGCATCGGCCAGTTGTCGTTGAGCACCACGCCGCGCAGGGCGGCGAGGCCGCGCTCGCTCGCGCGCCCGATCAGCATGTTGATGAGCCGGGTGCCGAGGCCGCTGCGCTGCAATGCGTCGTCGACCACCACGCCGAACTCCGCGCTGGCGTCGTCTTCGACTGCGTACTGCGCCAGGCCCACGATCCGGCCTTCGGCGTCGAATGCCGCGAGGTTGAGGTCGTCCGGGCCTCCGCCGGAGGTGACGCGCGCGAGCTGACCCGGCGTGAGCTCGTTGATCGGCGCGAAGAAGCGCCTGCGGCGCGACTCGGGCGACAGCCGGCGCACGAACGCCTGCACCTCGGCCGCATCTGCGGGCCGCAGTTCGCGTATCGCGAGCCGGCCGTCCATGGTCCTAGCTCACGATCGGCGCGAGCGCGGCGCCGATGCGCTCGAGCTGCGCCGGGGTGATCAGGCCGCCGAGGTCGTTGCGGAAGCGCTCATCCTGCACGCCCGAGACGATGTACTGCCAGCGGTAGGCGTGCAGGAACGTCGCGCCGATGGCATCGGCCTGCGCGCGGTCGAAGACGCGGCCGGCGACGCGAAGAAAATAGTCGGTGTCGGCCTTCGCCTGCAGCTGCAGGATGCCGTCCACCGCCGCCACCAGCCCGATCAGCTCGTCGACCGCATGGTCGCGCTCTTCGGACGTGAGCTTCGCGTCCTCGCGCTTCCACTCGATCTCGTCGATGATCGCGTGCTGCGACTCCTCCCGCGCGTGGAACGTGAACACGTCCTTCCACAGCTCGGAGAGCTCGTCGTCCTTCTCGATCGCCTCGCGGTAGTGCGCGAGGACGAAGATCTCGATGTGGCAGATGAGCGCCAGCACCGACCAGGTCGGCTTGCCGAGCACCACGCCGGCGACGTCGTTGGGCTGCGGCAGGAAGCTGTAGCCCTCGGGCATGCCTTCGGCGCACAGCGCCTCGATGCGGCGGAACATTTCCTGGTGCTTGAGCTCCTCGTCGGTGAAGCGCACCAGCGCCTCGAACGCGGCCTGGTCGCCGAGCCAGTGGTCGCGGCTCACTTCCGACATCTTGGGCCCGATGAAGCGCTCGACCAGGCCGAACATGTTGGCGTAGGTGCGGCCCTGGATCTGGCTCACCAGGCGCTTCTCGCCGGCGCCGAGGAAATCGAGCCGCCCGATCTTGGACAGCCCATCGGGCAGGAACTTCTTGCCGAAATCGAACTTGCGGGCGCGGATGACGTCGCGCTCGATCTCGAAGCGCACTCGCTTCGACACTTCGATTGCTTTGGCGTAACGCTTGCTGTCTGCTGCCTGTAACGTCGCTTGCATGTTCAAGCTCCCTCTCCGGTGGTTGATGGAATGGTGCTGCGATGCCCGCCGGCCCTCACATGCCGACGAGGCGTGCCGCGTAGCCCTGCGCCTGGACGAAGCGCAGGATCCCGAGCGCGCTGATCGCGGCCCGGTCGTAGTCGATGAGCAGCAGCTGTCCGGCCCGGGCGCCCGTGCGCACGCCGCGTATGCCGTGCTCGGCGGCCAGTCGCTCGAGCAGCCGTGCGTGCGCAGGCTCGTCGAGCGCATCGGTGACGTGCACCAGGACGTCGCTGTGCGGGGTGGTCATGTCGTTCGCTCCCATGTCGGTTCGCATGGAGCGCATCGTGGCGGCGTGCGGTAACCGCCGGATTTCCGGCGGCGCACGCTTTGTAGCGAGTTTGTTTCAGCGCGGCCGCGGGACGCGGCCGGGGAGAGCTAGCGGCGCAGCGCCTCGGCGAGCGCCGCGTACAGCGGCTCGGGCTCGACCGGCTTCCTGAGGAGCGCGCGCACGCCGCTGCGCGCGAGCTGCTCGGCGCCGATGTTCTCGGCGTAGCCGCTGTAGAGGATGACCGGCAGCGCGGCCCGCAGCGCGGCGGCGCGCCGTGCGAGCTCGAGGCCCGTCATCTTCGGCATCGTCTGGTCGGTGAGAACCAGGTCGACGCGCGCAGGGTCCTCGGCGAGCCAATGCTCGGCCTCGACCGGGTCGCGCCGTACGATCACTTCCAGCCCCCAGCCGCCGAGCAGCTCGGCCATGAACTCGCCGACCATCTGCTCGTCGTCGACCAGCAGCACGCGCCCCGCGAGCGCGTGGCGCAGCGGCCTGGCGCGCGCGCCCTGCGGTGCCGCGGGCTCGGCCTCGCCTTCGAGCGCCGGCAGCAGCACGCGGAAAGTCGCGCCCTTTCCGGGCGCGGTTTCGACCACGACGTGCCCGCCGTGCTCGTGCACGATGCCATGCACCATCGCCAGGCCCATGCCGCTGCCGCGCCCGACTTCCTTGGTGCTGAAGAACGGCTCGAACATGCGCTCGAGCACCTCCGGCGGGATCCCCGGCCCGCTGTCGGCGACGGCGAGCTCGACGTAGCGTCCGGCGGCCGGCTTGTGGCACGACGCGCAGCGCGGCGTGGCGCCTTGCGCGGCGAGGCGCACGCCGACTGTGATCTTGCCGGCGCCGTCCATCGCGTCGCGCGCGTTGATGCACAGGTTGAGCAGGATCTGCTCGACCTGCACCGGATCGATCATCACCGCGGGCAGGTCCTGCTCGAGCGCGGTGCGCAGCTCCACCGTCGCGGGCAGCGACGAGCCGAGCAGCTTGACCGCCTCCTCGGCGAGAGGAGCTAGCGACACGGCACGCGGCTTGCCCTTCTGCGCCCGGCTGAAGGCGAGCATCTGCTGGATGAGCTCCTTCGCGCGCGTGGCGCCGTGCTGCGCCTGCTGCAGGTGGCGCGCGAGCTTGGCGTCGCTGCTCGCCGCCTCGC
>Ga0316620_10001146_pt1 | contig 11243 bp, 8 predicted proteins | sample OWC_Aug_M1_C1_D5_FD_207651 | JGI IMG/M metagenome (GOLD analysis project Ga0316620, IMG submission 207651) | Wetland soil microbial communities from Old Woman Creek delta, Ohio, United States - OWC_Aug_M1_C1_D5_B | ecosystem: Environmental > Terrestrial > Soil > Wetlands | place: USA: Ohio... | reverse complement strand
GGCGGCCGTCGGGTGGCGCCGCAGGAGCAGCCGCGCGCGCGCCTGCCACGGTGGTCGCGCGCCGAGCGCGCGAGCGAAGTCCGCGACGCCGGCGTCGACGAGATGGTATCCGACGTGCGCCGCGCGTCCGACCCGCCGCTCCCGCGCCGCGTGGACGGCCGCCTCCGCGACCTCCTCCTCGCTGCGTCCGCTCTGCGCCGCGAGAGCCTCGACCGCCTTCCGGTAGCGATCGCGGGTCGCGAAGTCCATGCGAGCGTAGGTCCCCGCCGGATCGCGCCGGAGGATCGCCTCGATCGCGCTCAGCTCCTCGAAGAAGAGCTTCCAGTCCGCGACGTCGAGCGCGCGAAGGCTCCGGATGCAGCTCGCGACGGCGTGGTCCGCCGCACCCGCCCCCGCGGCGGGACGGTCCGTCGGCCGGCCCGCCACGGTGACTGGCGCGATGCGGGCGGCGGCCGCGCCGAGCCGCTCGAGCAGCGCGGCTCGGAGCAGGATCGGCAGCGCCCAGAGCTCCGCGATCGACAGCCGCCGGTAGGCCTGGAACGCGGCGGTGAGCCGTGTCGCGGCGTCCGCATCCACGTGGCCTCCGCCGGCGGCGACGAATTCGCGGGCCAGTGCGAAGGCCAGCGGACGGCCGGCGAGCTCGCCCGTGGTGAGTCGCGGGAGCCGGCGCTCGAACTCCTCCGAGAACTCGTCGCGGATGACGCGAAAGGCCTCCTGGACGACGTAGTAGTTGTCGAGCAGCCACTCGGCGGCGGGATCCTCGACCGCTTCGGCCCCGAGGTCGTGCAGCCGCCGGTGCGCACCCTCGACGGCTCGCCGGGAGGTCTCGAGCAGGTCGATGACCCGGGGCGGCCGATGCCCCGCCGTCGTGGTCGGCGCGACGGCGAGGCGTTGCAGCGATTCGCTGGCGTCGGCCCGCTTCGCGGCCGTCCCGGGGTGCACGTGTCCCCGCTCCGATCAGTGCCCGGCGCGGCTCTGCGCGGCCTCCGCGGCCCGCGTCGAGTCGCGGACGGCGTCGGCGAGATCCTGGAGCACGATGATCGGCCTGTTGCTCCGACGGAGGAGATGCTCGGCGATGCTGCCGTACCGATCGGTCACGTTGCCGGTCGCGCCGTGGGCGCACGCGACGATGAGGTCGACGTCCTCGCGCTCGGCGAGGTCCAGGATGGCATGGGGGCGCCGTGCCGACACGGCGGCGTGCGTCCGTACGCGGAGGCGCTGCGCCGACAGGTCGCCCGAGACGGTGCGGAGGTACTGCTCGCTCTCCTGCCGGTTGCGTTCGGTGAGCTGCCGCGCGAGCGCGACGTCCTCGGACGACGCCGGCATGCGCCTCGGCAGCTCGGGCTCGGGAACCACGTGGGCGAGGATCAGCTCGGCATCGTGGGCACGCGCGAGCGCGGCGGCGATGGGGAGCACGGACTCGGCGCGCGGGGAGCAGTCGAGCGGCAGGAGGATCCGGCGGAACCGACGCTCCGTCGCATCCGCACCCTCCGCGGCGTAGGCCGGCACCACCAGCACCGAGCTGTGCGTCCGCGCGAGGATCTTCTCCGCCGTGCTGCTGAGCAGCCATGCCGTCAGGCCGCCCTCGCCGTGGGTCGAGAGCACGATCAGGTCGACGTCGTGCTCGTGCGCGAAGTGCAGGATCCGCTCAGCCGGTCGGCCTTCCAGCACCGCGACGCTCGACGCCAGACCGCTCGCGGCGAGCCGGTGCTCGAGATCCGCGAGGTGCGCGTGCGCTTCCGCTCGCAGCAGCTCCCAGGTGACGGGGTCGACGTGCCCGCTCGGGGCGGTCAGCACCCTGAGCAGCGTGACGCGGGCGGAGAACACCTGCGCGAGCGCGGCGGCGAAGGGCAGGGCACAGGCGGCGAGGGCGGATCCGTCCAGGGGCACCAGGATGTGGCGGATCGTGAGGCCACGAGACGGCCGCTCGAACAGGATGGCCGGCACGGTGGCGTCCGGGCGGACGGGCGGATCCGGCGCGGCGTCGCGCCGTGCCGCCGAAGAGGCGACGTCCACCGGAGCCTCGTTCGACGGAGCCGGCCAGGACTGCATGCGCTCCTCGCGGCTGCGAGATGCGTGCCGCGGATCCGGCCGGGGTGCGCGGGCCACATTCGCGAATGCCGGAACGATCGCCAACGGGTGTTCGCAGCGGCCCACGCGCCGCACCGCCGCTCCACCGTGCCGACGACGCGGCGGCCATCCGAGCCGAGGCTGCGACGCGACCGCGGTCGGCTTCCAGATCGCGGGAACCGTCGACCATTCCGGCACGACGGGCGCGCAGGCACGTGCCTTGCTCGGCTCCCGCGAGATGCGGTTCGTCGTACGGTGTCGGGTGTGCGAGGCGGTCGTCCTCGAGAGCGGCGACTGGTTCGAAACCACCGCGCCGATCGACGCGCACCTCGCTGCCCGGCACGCCGACATGCCGCGCCCGTCCACCGAGGCGATGCTGTTCGCGCTGGTGGCGGTCGCGTGCGAGCGCGAGGCCCCCGCCGCCGGCGACGCGCGCTAGCCGAGGCCCGCGCGGCGCCGACTACGTCAGCCCGGGCGACGGCGGCTCGTCGCGCTTCGCCTCCGGGATCTCGGCGAGCGTCGCCTCCGTCAGCAGCAGCACGCTCGCCACGGACACCGCGTTCTCGAGGGCGATCCGCACGACCTTGGTCGGGTCGATGATGCCGGCGTCCACCAGATCGACGTACGTCCCCCGCGCGGCGTCGAAGCCGAAGGCGCCGCTCCCCGCGCGCATCCGGTCCAGGACGACGCCGCCGTCGACGTCCGAGTTCGCCGCGATCTGGCGCGTCGGGGCCTCGAGCGCGTGGCGCAGGATGCGGAGCCCGGTGCGGACGTCTCCCTCCGCGGCGGCCTCCTCGCGCTCGAGCGCGGGGATCGCGCGCAGCAGCGCCAGGCCCGCACCGGGCACGATGCCTTCGGCGACGGCGGCCCTGGTCGCGCTGATCGCGTCCTCGAAGGCCTCCTTGCGGCTCTTCATCTCGGCCTCCGACGGCGCGCCGACGTGGACCACGGCGACGCCGCCCGCGAGCTTCGCCAGGCGTTCCTCGAGCTTCTCGCGGTCGTAGTCGCTCGTCGTCGTGCGGATCTGCTCCCGGATCTGCGCGATGCGCGCGGCGAGGGCCTCCTTCTCGCCCCCGCCGCCGATGATCGTCGTGGCGTCGCGGTCGACGACGATGCGGCCGGCGCGCCCGAGGTGCTCGGCGCGGACGTGCTCCAGCCGGAGGCCCAGCTCCTCGGCGACGACCTGGCCGCCGGTGAGGATGGCCAGATCCTCGAGCATGGCCCGACGGCGGTCGCCGAACCCGGGCGCCTTCACCGCCGCGCACGCCAGCGTGCCCCGCAGCTTGTTCACGACCAGCGTGGCGAGCGCCTCGCCCTCGACGTCGTCCGCGACGATGAGGAGCGAGCGACCCTCCTGGGCCACCTGCTCGAGCACCGGGAGCAGGTCCTTCATGACCGTGACGCGCTTGTCGTGGATCAGGACGACCGCGTCGCGCAGGACGCACTCCATCCGCTGCGGGTCCGTGACGAAGTACGGCGACAGGTAGCCCCGATCGAAGCGCGTGCCCTCGACGACGTCCAGGGACGTCTCCGTCCCCTTCGCCTCCTCGACCGTGACCACGCCGTCGCCGCCGACCCGCTCGATGGCGTCGGCGACGAGCGCGCCGATGGTCGGGTCGTTGTGGGCGGCGATCGTCGCCACCTGCGACTTCTCGAGCTTGCTCCGGACCGGACGCGACAGCTCCCGCAAGGCGGCGACGGCGATCGCGAGGCCGCGGTCCAGGCCGCGCTTCACGTCGATGGCGCTCGCGCCGGCGACGACGTTCCGGACGCCGTCGGCGAAGATGGCGTGCGCCAGGATCGTCGAGGTGCTCGTGCCGTCGCCCACGGCGGCGCCGGTCCGTTCGGCGGCCTCGCGCAGCATTCGGGCCCCGAGGTTCTCCTCGGGGTCCTTCAGCTCGACCTCCTTGGCGATCGTCACGCCGTCGTTGCAGACCAGCGGGGTCCCCCATTTGCGCTCGATGAGCACGCATTTCGACTTGGGCCCGAGCGTGATGCGCACGGCATCGGCGAGGGCGGAGGCCCCGCGGAGCACCTTCTCCCGGGCCGCTGCGCGGAACAGCATCTGCTTCTGCGCCATGCCCGCCTCGCAGCCAGCCCCGTGCCAGCGTGCACGGCGCGGTGGGCCTGCGGACGATCGCTCTCCTGACACCGCGTGCCCGAGCCGTTTGCGGCTGCGCGAACGCGCGGTCGGACGCCCGGGATCGCGCGGCGGCCCGGCCCGGGGGTGCCCGCAGCGTGATCGACGATCGCGGCCGCGCATCGGCCCGGCGCCGGACCCGGCGTCGCGGCCTGCCGCCGGATGCGCTACGGGAATGCCCGTGGCCGTCCGCAGCGCGCTCGTCTTCTCCGACGTCCATCTCGGGTGGGTGGTCTGTGCCGCCCATCACGCGGACTGGCTCCGACGCCTGCCGGCGGCCGTGGACGACGCCGAGCTCGTCGTCCTGAACGGCGACGTCATCGACGGCCACCGGCGCGCGCCGCGGGCCACGGAGCGCGGGCTGGTCGACGAGCTGGCGGAGCTGGTGGCGGGATGGCGACGGGAGGGACGGCAGGTCGTCTACCTCGCCGGCAACCACGACGAGGACCTGGAGCCCGCCGTCCCGCTCCGCCCGGACGGGTGGCAGCACGCGTTCCACACGGCGTCGGGCGAGCGCGTGCGCGTCCTGCACGGGCACCGCTTCTCCGCCGACGCCGTCACGTGGCGGCGCTACGACGCGCTGGGGCGGCGTCTCCTCGGCTTCGAGAACCGCCTCTACGCCCGCAGCGCGACCCTCCGGCACCTCTACCGCCGCGCGCCGGGCTGGCTCGTGTCGGCCGTCGGCCGCGTCGAGTGCGCGCTCGCGCGCCGGCGCCTCCCCGCCGACCTCGTCCCGCTGCTGGGCGACGTCGACGTCGTCCTGCACGGCCACATCCACTACGGGCCGGGTGCCGGTCGCATCGGCCGCCTACGCACCTGGCGCACGGGCTCCTGGGTATCGCCGGGACACCTCCGAACGGCGGATCGCATGCTGCGCTATCGGCGTGGCCGCTTCGAGCGCATCGGATGGACGGGCGGCCGCTGGCGCGCCCACGACGACGGTCGCTGACGGGCGCGACGCCCAGCCGCGCAGGCGGGGCACGAGCCACGCGACGACGGGGACCAGTGCCGCCCCCGCGACGACGTCGACGACGTAGTGGAACGACAGGTACACGGTCGAGAACACGATCGCCGCCGTCAGCACGACCAGGCCGCCGCGCCAGCGCGGCAGCAGCCGCCAGCCCAGGCCGAGCACGTAGAGCGAGAGCAGCGTGTGCCCGCTCGGGAAGGCGTCGAGCTGGTTCCCTTCGGCGGCGCGGACGAAGGCGCGGACCGCGCCGCTGACGACGCTGCCGCCGAGCAGCCGCGCCTCGTCGGCGGGCGCGACGCGCGGCCCGGACGCCGGCATCACGAAGTAGCATGCGTAGGACAGCAGGAACGCCGTGACGACGGCGAAGACGAAGTCGGCGAACTCGGCGCGCCGCTGCCGCGCGTAGAGCGCGACGCCGATCGCGACCGGCATCGCGTAGTAGCCGACGTAGGCGATCGAGGCGGCGTCGGTGAGCCACCACGGACGCCCGAGGACGCCGAACCACTGCTCGGGCAGCGCGCCGAAGAGCGCGCGATCGGCGGCTGCGAGCGCGGCATCCCATCGTCGCGGGTTCGTCGCGGCGATGACCGGTCCCGTCCACTCGAAGACACAGACGACGGTCGCGATGGGCAGGAAGTCGTGCGCCACCCGCGTCGCGGTGGACCAGGTCCGCCAGCGCGCGGCGACGACGATGAGCAGGGCCAGCGCGGCGCAGCGCGCGAGCAGCGGCACCGGCTCGGGATGGCGCGCGATCGCGAGCGCGGCCAGCGCGGCCAGATAGGCCAGCGCGACGCGGTCGGTGGCGACGGCGTCGCCGTCGCGTGCAGATGTCGCCCGTCCGCCCGGCATCTCGACCTCGACGCAGCAAGTCCGACGCCAGGACGCGCGACGCGCGAGCGGGCGTCCCGTGGCCGCCGGGCCTGCCGCCCGGCCGGGTGGCGGCGGCGTCCATCGGGACGGTTCCCGGCTGCGCGAACGGCGGGATGCCCCGTTCGCGCCGGCGCCTCGTCCTCGCGCGCGACCTCAGGGGCACGAGGGTGGCGCGGGCGCGAGCTTCGCGACGAACTTCTTGTTGGCGACGAACGTGGCGGTGCCGCCGTACCGGCTGCAGACGCGGAGCCCGCCCACGGTGAACGCGACGTCCACCGGGTTCGGGTTCGTGGCGAGCGACACGGCGAGCCCGCTCCCCCTCGCGGTCACGACCAGCTGCTTGGGCTTGAAGGTGACCTTCCGCACGGGACCGACCGCGCCCGCGGAATCGGCGTACACGTAGCCCTTGTTCTGTCCGCTCTGCCCGACCGTCTTCCAGCGCGACGCCGGCAACGGATAGCTGACGTCGAACGACGCGGCGGCCGAGCGGATGCGGAGCGTGGCGCCGGCGATACGCGGATCGTCGGCGCTGCCGTTGCCGCCGCCGAGCGAGACGTCGGCGTCGGTGCAGGTGGCGGCGAACGCGCGCTTGGCCGGCTTGGCCGCCGGCGCCTTGATGGCCAGTCGCTTGCCGTCGACCAGCGAGGTCACGGCGGGGGCGAGGGTCGTCGTGGTGGTCCCGCCCGGGGTGATCGTGCTGGTGGTCGTCGTCGTGGCGGCCGCCGTGCTGGTCGTCGTGGCGCTGAGGCACGGCCCCGAGAGGCACGCGACGGTGAAGCCGTACGCGCCGGTGTCGGTGCCGCCGATCGCGGCGGGCGTGTCGTCGTCGAGATCGTCGACCCAGAAGGTGTACGTGCGCGGGACGTCGAAGTCGCTCGCGCCGCATTGGGTCAGGACGCTCGGGTGATCGGGCTCGGCGTCGAACGACGGGCTGCAGGTCCCCGCATACTGCGGGAGGAAGAGCACCACCTCCGGATCGACGGTGCCGGAGGTGCGCGTGGTGGTGAACAGGATCTCGTCCCCCGCCGCCGCGTCCACGGTGAAGAAGTCGGCTTCGCCGGACTGGTCCAGCGAGCCGCTGCCGCCCCCGCCGATCGACACCGGCGTGGCGCCGACCGGTGCCGTGAGGCTCTGGAGCTGCAGGCGGTAGGTCTGGCCGGGGTACCCGCTGCCGGTCGGCGCGGCCGGGACGCGCACCTCGTAGGCGTCGCCGCCGACGACGGGGACCCCGGCGATCGTCATGACCGGCCCGATGCCGCCGCCGCTCGCGGCCTGACCGACGCCGACGTGCTGGACCAGCACGCTGGCCGATTGCTCGCCCGAGGTGCTGATCACCCGGACGAAGACGCGGCCCGAGGCGGGCGCGGTGAAGGTGTAGACGTCCTGATCGCCATCCGCCGCCAGGGTGCCGGCCACCGTCTGACCGTAATCGATCGTCGAGGTATCGGCCCCGACGGGCGGGGCCAGCGCGAGGGACAGCACGACCAGCAGCGGAGTTCGCATGATGGGGAGGCTCTAGCGCAGCGAACGGCCGTCTGTGAACCCCTGGCCGCGCTTCCCGTCCGCGCGAACCGTCCGTGCATCGGGTTCCCGCCGCTGCACGGGCTCCGGCGCGCCATCCGGACCGCCGCGGGGCGGGCATGGCGGCGCGTCCCATCCGGCGACGGGCGCATCGATTGCAGGAAGGAGACACCGTCCCACGCGGCCCGCACGGGCGGGCCGTCGATTGCCATGCCGTGGAACGTCATCAGCAAACCGCAGGACGGTCGGGCCGTGGCGCCGAACCTCCTCGACTACGAGGCGGCGCGACGATGCTTCACGTGGGACGCGGCCCGTCGTGCGCTCGACGGTCTCCCCGGCGGCCGCGGTCTCAACATCGCGCACGAGGCCGTCGATCGGCACGCCGCGGGCGCGCGGGCGGCGCGCGTCGCGCTGCGCTTCCTGCGCAAGGACGGGGCCGTCCGCGACGTCTCGTACGCCGAGCTGCGCCGCCTCACCAACCGTTTCGCCGACGTGCTGCGGCGCCTCGGCGTCCGCAAGGGCGAACGCGTCTTCGTCCTGGCGGGCAGGGTGCCGGAGCTCTACGTCGTCGCGCTGGGCACGCTCAAGAACGGGAGCGTCCTCTGCCCGTTGTTCTCGGCCTTCGGGCCCGAGCCGATCCAGCAGCGCCTCGCGATCGGCGACGCCACCGTGCTGGTCACCACCGCCGCCCTCTACGCGCGCCGGCACGTCGCCGAGCTGCGCGCGGCGGTGCCGTCGCTCCGGCACGTCCTCCTGCTCGACGGCACCGACGACCCGCCGCCGGGCACGCAGTCGCTCGCTGCGCTCATGGAGAGCGCGGCCGACGACTTCGAGATCGCGCCGACGGATCCGGAGGACATGGCGCTGCTGCACTTCACGAGCGGGACGACGGGGCGGCCGAAGGGCGCCGTGCACGTGCACGCGGCCGTCGTGGCCCACCACGCGACGGCGTCCTTCGCGCTCGACCTGCATCCCGACGACGTCTTCTGGTGCACCGCGGATCCCGGCTGGGTGACCGGCACGTCCTACGGCATCGTCGCGCCGCTCACCCACGGCATCACCTCGATCGTCGACGAGGCGGAGTTCGATGCCGCGCGCTGGTACGACACCATCCGGCGCGAGCGCGTGACGGTCTGGTACACGGCGCCCACGGCGGTTCGCATGCTCATGCGGGCCGGCGCGGCGCTCGCCCGGCAGTTCGACCTGTCGTCGCTCCGCTTCGTGTGCAGCGTCGGCGAGCCGCTGAACCCCGACGCGGTGGTCTGGGGCCAGGAGGCCTTCGGCCTGCCGATCCACGACAACTGGTGGCAGACCGAGACCGGCGGCATCATGATCGCCAACTACGCCGCGCTGGAGGTGCGCCCGGGCTCGATGGGGCGGCCGCTCCCCGGCATCGACGCGGGCGTCGTCGTGCGGCGTCGCGACGGCGGCGTCGACGAGATCACGGCCGCCGATCAGGAGGGCGAGCTCGCGCTGCGACCGGGGTGGCCGTCGATGTTCCGCGGCTACCTGCACGAGGAGGAGCGCTATCGCCGCTGCTTCGCGGGCGGCTGGTATCTGACCGGCGACCTCGTCCGGCGCGATGCCGACGGGTACTACTGGTTCGTCGGCCGCGCCGACGACGTCATCAAGTCGGCGGGGCATCTGATCGGCCCCTTCGAGGTCGAGAGCGCGCTCATGGAGCATCCGGCCGTCGCCGAGGCGGCGGTGATCGGCAAGCCCGACGCGGTGATCGGCGAGATCGTGAAGGCCTTCGTCGCGACCAGGGCCGGGTGCGAGCCGACCGACGCGCTGCGCGCGGACATCATCGGCTTCGCGCGCACGCGGCTCGGCGCGGCGGTCGCCCCGCGCGAGCTCGACTTCGTCGCCGGCGTGCCGAAGACGCGGAGCGGGAAGATTCTGCGCCGCCTGCTGAAGGCCCGCGAGCTGGGCTTGCCGGAGGGCGACGTCTCCACGCTGGAGGGCGGCGGGCAATGACCGGCGTGGCGCGCCCACCGGCAGCGGCGCCCGTCGTCGAGCGCGAGCACGCGACGGCACTCCTGCGCGACATGCTGCGCATCCGGCGGCTCGAGGAGAAGTGCATGGAGCTCTACGGCGCGGGCAAGATCCGCGGGTTCCTGCACCTCTACATCGGCGAGGAGGCGGTGGCCGTGGGCGTCGTGCGCAGCCTGCAGCCCGACGACGCGCTGGTGGCGACGTATCGCGAGCACGGCCACGCGCTCGTCCGGGGCGTCTCGGCGCGCGCGATCCTCGCCGAGATGTACGGGCGCATCGAAGGCTGCAGCCGCGGCCGCGGCGGCTCGATGCACCTCTTCGACGCCGCGACGCGCTTCTACGGCGGCAACGCCATCGTCGGCGGCGGGCTGCCGCTGGCCGTCGGGCTCGCGCTCGCCGACCGGCTGCAGGGCCGCGACCGGGTGACGGCCTGCTTCTTCGGCGAGGGCGCCGTCGCGGAGGGCGAGTTCCACGAGTCGATGAACCTCGCCGCCCTGTGGCGCCTGCCGGTCCTGTTCTGCTGCGAGAACAACCTCTACGCGATGGGCACCGCGCTGGCGCGGTCGGAGTCCGAGACCGACCTCGCCCTCAAGGCGGCGGCGTTCCGCGTGCCGGCCTGGCCGGTCGACGGCATGGACGTCCTCGCCGTCGAGCGCGCCGCGCGCCAGGCGGTCGCCGCCGTGCGCGCGGGGGAGGGGCCGCACTTCCTCGAGCTGCGCACCTATCGCTTCCGCCCGCACTCCGCGTTCGACCCGGAGCTGTACCGGGCGAAGTCCGAGGTCGAGGCGTGGCGGCAGCGCGATCCGATCGCGACCTTCGCGGCGGCGCTGCGCGAGGCGGCCCTGCTCGACGACGCCGCGCTGGCCGCGATCGAGCAGGAGGTCGCCGCCGAGGTCGACGACGCCGTGACCTTCGCCGAGGCCGGCCACCCGGAGCCCGTCGAGGACCTCCTGCGCTTCGTGCACTCGGAGCGGCCGCGATGACCGCCGACGTCCAGACGACCTACCGCGAGGCGCTCCGCGCCGCGATCCGCGACGCCCTCGCCCGCGACCCGCGCGTGTTCGTCATGGGCGAGGACGTCGGCCGCTACGGCGGCTGCTTCGCCGTGACGCGCGGCCTGCTGGACGAGTTCGGCCCGGAGCGCGTGCGGGACACGCCGCTGTCCGAATCCGCCTTCGTCGGGGCCGGCATCGGTGCGGCGCTGGGGGGCATGCGGCCCATCGTCGAGATCATGACCGTCAACTTCAGCCTCCTGGCGCTCGACCAGATCGTGAACAACGCCGCCACCATCCTCCACATGTCGGGCGGGCAGTTCCCGGTGCCGCTCGTGATCCGCATGACGACGGGCGCCGGGCGCCAGCTCGCCGCGCAGCATTCGCACAGCCTCGAAGGCTGGTACGCGCACGTCCCGGGCATCAAGGTGCTGACGCCGGCGACGCTCGCGGACGCGCGCGGCATGCTGTGGACTGCGCTCGAGGATCCGGACCCGGTGCTGATCTTCGAGCACGGCGCGCTCTACAACATGGAGGGGCGGCTGGCGGCCGACGCGGGGCCCGTCGAGATCGCCCACGCCGCCGTGCGGCGCGCGGGCGGCGACGTGACGCTGATCACCTACGGCGGCACGCTGTGGAAGACGCTCGAGGCCGCGGCGCGGCTGTCCGCCGACGGCATCGAGGC
>Ga0316620_10001145_pt1 | contig 11244 bp, 15 predicted proteins | sample OWC_Aug_M1_C1_D5_FD_207651 | JGI IMG/M metagenome (GOLD analysis project Ga0316620, IMG submission 207651) | Wetland soil microbial communities from Old Woman Creek delta, Ohio, United States - OWC_Aug_M1_C1_D5_B | ecosystem: Environmental > Terrestrial > Soil > Wetlands | place: USA: Ohio... | reverse complement strand
TGCGGCCCCCAATTTCGCAGGGGCCGCATTCACCACAGAGGTATGGGCACGCTCAGGCAGCACGGCAGAATTACTCGAAGAGGCTCAAGCAGACCCAAGGCATTTTGCCGATATACCCGGCAGCAACGAGGGGCGTATCGCCAACGCCGTGGACATCCATGGCAACGAACACATTGTATTTCGTAAGCGCGGGGGAGCTGTCGTGACGCGCGTGAGGCCCCATACGCCTTTCGTGAAGTTCAAGGGCGTGACCGTTTACTCGGGCCGGATTCCGCAAGCTCTCGCCGAACTCGTGCTGGCTATTCGGAAAGCATAGTGTGCCATGGACCAACACGCCTTCCACGACCTACTTCCCGAGGATTTCCCGTTCACCATCAGATTCTACGACATGGCGGACCCTAGCGGCCCGCCACTAGACACCATCGTGGTTGACGGCCCCGGCGTAGTGCCCATCAAATCCTACAAGCCTAAGCGCGTACGAGTCACAATCGAATACCCGAACGGCAGAATCGAGTCAGCAGACCCGCCAGAGGAAACCAATGCCGTACGACCCTGAATGTATGCGGCGAGTCCGCCACGCTACAGAAGCAGCCGCCAAAGAAACCCTGAGAGCCGTCCATGTAGACCTCAACAACCCCAAAGACAAGTACCTCACGCCCTACAAGTGCCAGTCGTGTGGCGGCTGGCACGTAGGGCCGGAGCCCAGAAAAACCGGAGGCGGCCGTGGGTAATCCGATCAAAGCCGAAGTCATGAAAGCCGACGACTCACCTTGGTTTCCACCCGCCATGCTGCAATCCATCATCAGGGAGGTCCTAGACAAGACCCCGCCTGAAGACGACGTCGCGCATGGGCTACTGCACCTTCTGACGGGTTCCGGCTTGTTGCACAGCACGCTCTCCGAAAACAGAGAAACCGGAGTGCTCAGTGTCCGTTACGTGCTCAGGACTGGTGTTATCGAATTCAACGAAGAAATGTTCCGGAGAGCTGAACGGTACCGGCGCGAGAAGCCAGGCTGTTGCGCATTCAACTCTCTCAAAATCTACTAGATAGTCCTCAGTGTCAAGACGATGAGCCCCCCCCAGCCCTGCGTTGAGGGGGGCGGGCCTGTCTGCACAAACCTCACCTGCTCAATGATGCAGTTTACCTGAGTCCCCGCAGAGAAATCCTGCAAAACCACAGCCTCGCTCGCCGAATCCAAGTTCTCAAGAGCCATCAGCCGAGTAATCGCAGTCAGTTCACCGCCGATACGGTTACCCGCCGAATCCGTCTCCCAGTCGTAGCAAAGCAAAGGAAGCTGGATCATCCGCTGCCGCCTCGTAGACGGCAGCGCCTTCAACTGGTATGCCGTGAACTGTGCGCCCGTCGTAGTGACCACACCGCGTTGCAACGTGAACTTGATCGACACAAAGTCCTGAGGCCCCGTTGGATGTGCAATCATCACATCCTCATCGCCTGGGCTCACGGCCAGGGCAAACGTGTGCGAGCCTGACTCTGCATCAATCTGGTCAAGTACGGTGAAAGACAAAGGCCCTAGAAGGGCTGGTCCCCGAACCGTCAACAGCTTGAACAGTTTCGGCTCCAACGTGCCGAAACGAACCCTGCCAGTCTGCAAGTATCCGGACAGTGCCAGGTTCGCGGAATCCTCAATGTAGAGATCTGCCGCCGTAGCAAACACCATCAAATCCGTGGACCCCAAATGGGCCACTACATTGCAGTCAGTAATGTCATCAACGTTAAGGTCTGTAGCATATGCGAAGCGCAGCTCCGCAACCTGGGTCGACAGGTCAATCCGGTACAGCCCGCTATCCCCATCGATACCACGACTTACGGTACACCAGAGGAACGTGTCGTTAGCTGACCAGCTCCGCACCGGAGCTTCAGTTTCGAACAGAAGCGGGCCATATGTCAAAGACCCGGTCTCGTCAGAGGATGCGATACGCACACCCTTGTTCGTGCCAATGGCAACATACGCGCCCAAGTACCCGAAAGCGCTGTGCGGCACTTCCCCCGACGGCAACTGGAGCACAACCGCACCAGCATTCAAAGTCGGAATCGTGCCATCAGTATTCAAAATGAATCGAATGATCGCCCCACGACTGATTGCATTGCCTACCGCCAGAATGGCAGCAGAAACCTCGGTGAACCCAGTAAAACGGAAACCGGCATCGGGATGCTCGAAAGCGCTCGCCGGCAAAACGTGGGACGAAGGGTGCGGAGGCAATTCGTACACCTTAGGTCCTACACCAAGCATCAGACGCTGCTTAACGTAGGCCAGATACACAACCTGATCGGTACCCGTGCTGATGGTATATTCCAGGGTCCAAGTGAATCCTGTAGAACTCGTGGCCGGCATGGGCGCCGACCAAATCCCGTCAGCGGTACCCACATAAACGTACGTGCCGTCGCTGGTGACAGTTTGCAGGGTCTTAGCGGATGGGGTAAACGTGGCCTGCACCACACCCGAGGCCAGTACGGTGGTTAGCGTGCTCGCCCCGACGGCGAGTGCGGCTGCGGTCCCATCGCCAAACGTTATCTCAGTGATACTGGTAACCCCAACGACCGGGGTTGCGTTAGCGGTCTTTACCGAATTCAGCAAACTGACTTGCCCCTGAGTCCAGACGTCGACATTCCGGCTAGTGCGAAAACGTATCAGCTCCAAGGCGCTCGCGGTGGTAGGGTCAGCGAACACCAACCCGGCACCGCCATGAAAACTCTGCTGGCTGCGGAGCCACCAACTACCAAGACTCTGTTCACCTGGGGTCGCACTGGAATCGAACTGTTGCTTCTGCTGAGGTGCAGTTTCCCTAATGGAAGGGTATTCGCGGGAGGCTCCCGACAGAAACGGAAGCCCCCCAATTGCGTAGTCGTATCCAAAACCCGTGGGAATGTAGAGGCCCGAAGCCCCCTCGGCCAGAGACAGGCTGCCAGGCAGGGTATTACATACACGCATAGCCTACCCACCTGCCGTTGGCGCCGTCGGCGCCTGCGGAATGCGCCCGATCAGATCAGTCATTCTCCCGTTGGTGTTGGTAACCACCTGGGCCACATCCCGTCCAACCCGTTCAACCCGTAGCAGGGTCAGAAAGGAGGTGACGGTCGGGACCACAAGCAGGCCCGCGAGCATGAGCAGATCAGTCACCGGCTTACCGAGGGCGACCAGTAGGACCGCCCCCGAAAACACCACAATAATCAAGGCCGAGATTGCCGAGATAGCCCACTTTTCCACTGCGATTGTGATCCTCTCGTTTTCGACTTGAGTCATCACAGACCTCAGGTAATCGCGGTTGCGCAAGCGGTGAGAGCGGTGTAGTCAGCAGTTGCGCCAATACACGTCACAGTCAAGATGCAAGGTACGGTAGCATTGCCATTAATGGAGGCGTTGCCAGCGCCCTCAATCGCGGTAACGCCCAAACCCAGCGGAGTCGTAATATCGCCCCCACTGCTATTCTTCAAATAAGCGACGAAGTGGTAGGTCTGGTAGTCACCAACCCAGTAGCCGGAGCATTGCCAAACCTGCCAGATGTTCGCGGTAGTGTTGACGGTCTTGTGCAACTGGATGGTCAGAACACCTCGGGCGGCGTCCGCCTGGAAAGCGTTGATCTGCAAATCAGCGCGGTACAGGTAGCCATTCTTGAACACCACATTAGCGTCCCCGCCAGTCCAAGCCGTCATGGCGACCTCGGTCCCGTATGACGAACTCGTGGCCAAAGTCCCACCAGTCGCGTACTTGGTTCCGACCAAGCCACCGATGCCCGTAACCGCCAAATTCTTACCAGCCGTCAAGGTCCCGGTAACCGTCAAACTGTCATCGGTCTTCAAAGTATCAGCAGCACTGCGGTACAAGTTGGTGTCAACGACGTCCGTGCCGTTGCCCCACATCATTTTCCCGGAAGACTCAACAATCAGCCGCTTATTAGCGTCACCCGTGACCTTAGTCACGACCAGGTCGTCGCCAGAGGCTGCGCCAGTCAGCTCAATCGTGTTGCCCGTAATCGCACCCGTAATGGCAGCAGAGGCGCCAGTTACCGCGCCAGTAACCCCGATAGAAGCACCAGAGATAGCCCCGGTGACAGAAGCAGCCCCGGTTGGCGCGATGTCGTGACAGGCGACATCTCCGTCCTTGTCCACGCCAAACTTCACAGCGCTATCGCGCGCCAAGGAGACCAGATCAGCAGTATTCGCCAAAGGCACGTTAGCGGCGAAAGGAACGGAGTCTCCAGTGCCACCCGCATAAACCTGGGTGCCGGCAGCAACAGAGGTAGTCGCACTAATCCCAGCAGCAGAAGCGATAGTCCCATCGGCAGCCACAGACGCTTTAACGTCCGCGCCCTTCTTGCAGTCCAGCAAATGCGCAGTGGCCGTGGCCGTACCCGTAGCCGTAAGCGGCACCGTGGCATCAGCGGCACTAACGAACGTGCCCGAACCGAAACTACCGGTCAGCTTACTTGCGGAAAGAGCGGTAATGCTACCATCGGCGATACTACTGAGAGTATTACTAGCACCAGATATGGTTTTGTTGGTAAGGATTTGTGTCGTATCCGTGCCGACCACATCCGCGCTAACCCCAACGCCATGAACGTTCCCGTCCGCGTCCATGTGCACCTGGGGGTTGTACAGGTCTCTAGCCACACAAGCGTGGACCACAACCGCACCCGCGTCATGTGCCTGAGCGGCCGTACCATCCTGGCCACGGGTAATTGCGAGGGCGCCCCCAACCAGCCCGGTAACCGTCACAACCTCTAGGCTGGCTGTCGCATAATCAATAGCCAAAGTGTATGGATAGCTGACCGGGAAGCCGCTAGTGGAAACCAAAGCACACGTGGCTGACGAATCCGTGAGCGGATTCACCAGCGTTGTTTCGACCGCAGTATTACTGTAGTTATAGACAGTCATTGCTCACCTCGTGTAATGCGGTTGAGGCGGATGGCGCAACAACAACTGTCGACGTTCATCTTCAACACGCTTCTGGAACAACTGGTACAAGAGCTTTGCCGAATTGCTCGCGGAACCGGCGGGAACAGCCTCAGCTCGACCATGGGCCACCATCGAACTGACTTGGATCCTGGCCGACTCGGTAAAGGCCAGTAGCTTAGCTGCCGCGCCCAAGACAACCAGGTCACGAATCTGGTAGTCATAGCCGTAGGTCGTCAGGTCAGAAGCGGCAGTCAGGCTGACGGGCGGTATACGTATGTAGAGAACCCGAATATGGTCTTCGCCCAACGTCACCGGAGACAGAATCTCCAGCTCCACTGTCGTCGGCAACTTGTCGACCCGCCAATGGGTAAGCGGTACCCATTCGCCCGAGCCCCCAAGCACCTGACTCTCAACTCGCAGCACCAGGTAACAGTCAGCAGGCAGAGCGTAGTTGATCTTTACGGCAGAGCCATCGAGCAGCGTGCTATTGACTCCATACACATCCGGGAAGATCTCCCGCAAAACGCCGTAGATAGCGTTGTAGATACGCTGACGAGGGTACAGGGGAGAGCTGGTCACTCGAACACCAGCAGCGTGAGTAGCGGCAGTCGTACCAGACTGCCCCCGCCCCCAAGGCTCAATGGAAATAATGCCGGTAGAAGTGTCGACGGACGAAATCTGAACAATCTCGTCCTGAATTTCCACCTGCCCCTTAGACAGGCTGTTAGCGTCCGCCACCGTAAACGTCAGGTCAGCGGCACTCATAGGTGCAGACAATGACGTGACCCGGTCCTGATGCCGGTTATAACCGCGTACGGCGTCCAGAACCTCATCCGCAATAGAGGTCACGGTCAGAGGAGTCTCGGTCACAGCTCCACCCCCGCCAACGGGTTCCCCGCGTTCCAGGCGCGGCCCTGCTTATCCGACTGGTCAAGGGCGTAGCGGATTTGGGGAGTCTTCGTCATGGCCGGCTGGATACCCTGCTTTCGGGCGGAGGCATACAAAGCCAGCTCGGTGTTCTTGGCCTTTTCGTCCGTACGATCAAGCCCCACGAGACTCTTGCACCAACCAACCCGTATGCCCTTGCGCCGCATGCATTCCCCAAAGGTCTTGCAGCCTCGGCCGCATGTGCACCGTGTACTCATAACTTCCTCAAGTGATGTATGCGCCATAGCCAGCGGCAGTCAAAGTGGCTGCCTCGGCAGCCGTAATCGTGTGAATGTGCCCGCCCATGTAGACGAAGTCGTAATCGCCAAGATCCTCTTGGGCTGGGTATTGGTCTTCAATGACGTCGGAACCGGACACCAATAGGGCAATGCCACGTGTGAGTTTCAGGCGACCAAACAATGGGTGCCGAGTTTCCATGTATTCTTCGACAGTCGGGCAAATAAGAGTTGGCATCAAGGCTCCAAAGACAATGGGCGGGGTGCCTAAACACCCCGCCCAAAGCACAACTAACTAGGCAACCGTAACCGTGCTAGAGGTCTCAATCCGGACGATTGATTCCTCGCGGTACCGAGCCCAACCCAACATGCCATACCAACCAATGGGGCGGAATCGCATAAGGCGGTCGGTAATAGGCCCGAGCACCACATGCGGCTCATCCGCGACGGCCTCAGCCAGCGCCTGCTTGCCCACCACAAGAGTGCGGTGCACAAACGCACCAGCGTTGCCATCATTGGTGTAGTACGCACGTGGAGTCTCAGTCCACAGAACGCCCTCGTATTCACCAATAACGCCAGCCCAAATGTTTCCAGCAGCCGTATACTGGTGAGGCGCCCGCCAGTCACCATTGCTGGTTTCACTGCGCAGGTCATAGCTCACGTCAGGATGCATGAATCCAGCGAAGGCGTTACCAAAGCGCGGAATCGCAGACAGCTTACGCAGGTGCGTGGTGGCCGCCCGAACATCCCGAGACTTCAGCTCATCAGTGGCCAGAACATTCAGCCGAGCGGCACCCGCCGCGCCATACACCTTGAGAGCGTCGCTGTTCTCATAGATGACGTAGGTTCCACCAACCAGGACACCCCGCACAACCTCGTCCAAAGACTGGACCATATTGAAGGCGATGATATCCGCGATGGCCGGGTCGATATCGGAGAGAGTAGCCAGCCGCAGCTTACGGGTCACGACTGCCGAGTTACCGTACTCATTCAGGGTGCAAGTGACCGTAGTGGTCGCAGGAATCTGAACGAAGTTAGGATCGGTAGTCTCGGTCAGCGCACCGGTTGCGGTCGCCAGGTCGGCGTAGAAGTTGAACACAATCGAGGTACCAGGCGAGGTCGGATTCACCGGCCGCTTATCGGCAATACTGCGGTACCAGGGGTACGACCGGAGAGCAAACTCGACATACTTGTCATACACGGTGGCAAGCAAGTGTCCAGCGTTAGTGCCCAGCCCGGCATTAGTCAGAATATCGGTGTAGACGGACATTAAACGATCTTCCTAAAGAATGTGTGGATCACCCAACGCCATAGCCGCCACCAGCGGCATTCACCAGAGCGTCAAGCTTTTCCTTCGTCAAGCTCGGGTCCTTCATCATCGTCATGAGATCCGTAACCTGAGTCAGGGTCATAGCGTTCTGCTGAACGCCACCCATGGCTGCCATCTGTGTTGCAAAGGCGGCAGCGGCAGGGTCAACAGGGGCAACAGCCGTAGGACCGGCGCCATCGGACGACGCCTGGGGGGCTGGCTGGCCTTCAACACTGGCAGGCTTAGCGAACACATCGCCGAAGCCCTCAAGCCACTTACCCAGACCCTCCTCGGTAGCCTCCACATCGCGGGGCACCAAGGCGGCGACCTTAGCGGGAACGCCCTTCTTGGACAGCAAGCCTTCGATACCGCGCGTACGCGCCTCGCCTGCAAGCTTGTCCAGGTTTTCCTTCAGCGCCTTGTTCTCATTGAGCGCCCGCTCAAGCTGGGCGCGCAAACCCCTACCCTGCTGGTCCTGATCCTGAGAATTGCCGGCATCGGCAACAGTCCCGAGATCACCCTGGGGGCTTGGGGAAATCCACAACGGATTGGTCATTCAAAACACCCATCAAATTTCGCGCCTGGCCACGCGAAACCCCTGGGGAGGATTCCACGGCTCCAAACGACTGCCGGCTGGATACGCACCGAACCATTTCCGGTCGTCATGGCTGGTGGAGTGGCGAGGGCCGGATTCGAACCGGCGACCTGTTGGTTATGAGCCAACCGTGCTACCGAACTGCACTACCTCGCTAAGTGGGGCGGCCCACCCGGGGAGCCGCCCCATAACACGACGTGTCCTGCAACTATTGCGCATATGCAACGGTTGGAGCACACGTCAGACCCAACCCGCGAGGGAGTTAGGTGGGTAGTCTTTACGCAGCCGGGTTGACAATCATCCAAGCGACCGTGCTCGTGTCTGTGCCGTCGGCACTCGTAATCGTAAAGCTAGTGGCCGCAACCCTGGCGGTAACCGCCAAGGCCATTGGAGTAGCAACCGTGCCCAAAGCCTGAGCGGTCAACTGGATACGAGACGTGGCAGTGACCGCAGTGGTCGCAACCGTAACGGTGCCAGCAACCAGAGTCGCAAGACCGGAAGTGGCGTTAGCGCCCTCCTTGATCTGGAGGCCCTTGCCGGCCGTATCCACAATGACGTTATCGGCGGACGTGATGCCACCGTTGGCATCGATCTGGGCAGTGAAGGCAGTCGCGCCAACAACCGTGCCACCAGCAGCAAGGTCAAGTGAATTGACAGGCGCGGAAGCGACAACCCACGCCGCACCGGTCGAACGATACAGCGTGCCGCCCTTGGTGTCAGTCGCCAGATACAGGTTGCCAGTATTACCGGCCGCTGCCGCCGGGCGAGCGGCCAGAGTGCCCGCAGAAGTCACGTTGACCGGGGCGGCAATATCAACCCAAGTCGCACCATTCGAGCGGGAGGTCCGGCCACCCTCGTCATCGGTGGCGAGATACAAAAGACCGTTATTGGCGGCAGCCGCAGCGGGGCGAGCCGCCAACGTTCCAACCAGATGAACAGCAGTGAAATCAATCGGGTCAGCAGCCCCGGGGGCGTGCGTAGAAGCGTGCATTCCATACTCCGTTATTGCTACAACGACTAGCGCAACCGTCCCGTCGGGACAAACTTGCGTGCGGTAAGGGCGGTTATCTTTATCGACCAAAACATGGTTAAGCATTCGAACCTCAGTAACGTCCGGTATCATTTGCTAGAGATGAGCGTCCGACGCCGGACGCGCCGCTGAAAGTCGCCCGCTCCTGGCCGGCCAGCTTCTGGCGTTTACGCCGAGCCTCAGTGTCCGCGAAGAAAACGTCACTAGCCGCCTCTTCTACGGTGTAGGCATTGCCGTAGATGGAACCGAGCTTGCCAATGTCCTGCGCGAGTTCAGCCACAGTGCCAAGCGCCTGGGCGTACTGAGTCCGGTCAACCAGAGTCGAATTGGCCAAACGCTCAGCCTCAACTCTGCCGAACCTGAGACCCTGATTTATAGCTTGACCCCCGAGAGAGACCGACCTGGAGATCTTCTGCAATACTGCTTCAGACCTTGTCCTATCGAGGAAAAACGCAGCGAGATCGCTCGGCTGAATTCCGTGATACTCCGCAAAGGCGGCCTTGGTACCCTCATCAATTTTCTGAGCAGCCTCGGTGGCCATGTTGACACGGCTATTAATTTCGCTCGGGCTCACGTCAGCGCCAATCCACTGCGCGAAATCGGCCGGCTGGTCGTAGAACCCGACAGGCAGCCCGGCGGACTCCATAATCTGCCGGTAACTCGATTCCACGGACAGATACTCGGCTGGCGACAAGGCGGGCAACCCTGCCTTACGGCGGACCTCATTGCCCGCGAACCGTTGCTTGTAGGCTGGCGTTTCCTGAATCAAAATAGAAATCTGATCCTGGCTTTGCCCATCCTGCAAGTAACGCAGAACATCCGGCCCCAAAGATTCGAGACCCCACTGGCGCAGGGTCTCAATCATCAAGTCATAGGCATTCACTGGTTGAGTCATACAAGCCCCTAACCGTAAATACCCATGTCGCGCAAGATGCCAGTCGTAGCGCTCTGCATAGACATTCTCGCGTTCTCGGTTTGCAGCCAGCGAGGATCTTTCCTCAGAGACCGCTCAAAGTCGTACACGGTTTGCCTCACAGGCGGCTGACCGTTAACTCCAGGAACGCCCTGCAAGGCCCGCTGAATCGCTGGCTCGCCCAAGTCCGCCGTATCGGGGTCAACTTCCATGATTCGGGAGTATGACATGACGTAGGGTGTGGCAATCTGGCGTACAGTGAAACCTGCATTCAGTTGGTCCGACAAACCTGGATACTTGCTGACTGCGATATCCCGCACGAAGTCCCTCAGGTTGTCTTCGGTATATCGCCCCTCAAGGGAACCACCAATCCAATCCCCGAGTTGCTTACCGGTGACATCAACTCCGTAGTCGCTAGCGAGCCCGCCAACCCTCATTTGTAGGGTCGCGGCCTCGCCGGCAGTCTGCCCTTCCTGGTAATGCCATTCAGTCGCAAGAGCTTTACTAAGCTGTTCGTCCGTCCAGCCGTACATCAGACTGTCGTGAGCAATCTCACGGAGTCGGCTATCCGAGATCGTAATTCCCTCTTGGCTTGCCCTCTGACTCAGTTGTAGGACCCGCTGATCTATCTGAGCCTTGACCGAGGCAGGGTCGCGCGCTTCTTCCTCAAGCCAGGTCCGAACCTCAGCGCTATGGGTCCGATACCAGTTCGAAGCCATGAAAGCAGCCCGGAATTTGTCGGCCGTCCATTGGCCTGCCACGGCCTGTTGAATCAATGATTGAAGTTCAGCATCACTATTGAAGAACGCGGCACTGTAACCATACGCAGACGCGAGTTCATCCATTGAGAGGCTAGCCAATTCTTGACCCCCTCCCGAGGACTTGCATCACAACGTCGTAGTAGTTCGTAGCCGCCTGGAATGTGCCGACCTCGCCAGATAGACGCAACTTCACCCAGTCAATAGTGAACTGTTGGGCATCAAAGTCGCTCGAACTAGCGGCACCGCGAATAGCCGGCAAAAAAGCGTTGACCTCACCATCAGTGGCTTCCCGGCCTACATACTCTTTCATGATCTGATTGAGCAGTTGCTTGGCGGCGTGGGCCGGCACGAAAGTGCCCCCAACGCCGCCCCCGCCGCCCCCCCCACCGCCCCAACCCCCGCCCCCCCCCCCCCCCCCCCCGGGGCCGTCTCTTCGGCGTCGCCGGAGTTGTCACTCTCCTCGGCCTGGATCGTCATCTCCCCCTTGACATGGGGTATATGATTATCGGCCTTTTTATGCTTATCGTAGCCATCCCCTCCTTTTTTTACTCATGGAAG
>Ga0316620_10001144_pt1 | contig 11245 bp, 12 predicted proteins | sample OWC_Aug_M1_C1_D5_FD_207651 | JGI IMG/M metagenome (GOLD analysis project Ga0316620, IMG submission 207651) | Wetland soil microbial communities from Old Woman Creek delta, Ohio, United States - OWC_Aug_M1_C1_D5_B | ecosystem: Environmental > Terrestrial > Soil > Wetlands | place: USA: Ohio... | reverse complement strand
GGTCCCACTTGTCGGTTTTCAGCGCGACGCCCGCCACGCCGCGATTGATTGCCGCGTTGTACTTGTCGAGCAGGCCGACGCGGCGCGCGAGCTCGGTGGCGACGTCGCTGAAGTCGCGCGCTTCGCCCTGCGGCGCAACCGCCGGCTGGCGCAGCGCGAAGCCTTCATGGTCCCAGAACTGCTCGATGAACTTCGAGCCGCCGATGCGGATGAGCTGCAGGCTCTCGAGGTCGACCGCGTCGGGCAGCAGGATGTCGGCGAAATGGTTGGTCTCGTCCGGCGTATAGGCGAACGCCACCGTGAACGGGAAGCGCGCCATGCGCTCGCCGATGCGGTCGGTATCCCAAAACGAAATCGCCGGGTTGGTGCGATACAAGAACCAGACTTCGGGCAGCGTTACTCGCGGAAGTCCGTGGGGCGTTTCGTCGAGGAACATCCAGGAGAAGTGCGTCGGACCCAGGGCCTGGCTCCAGGGCCCGTCGGCCGCGAGCGGCACCATGGTTCGGTAGGCGTTGCGGATGTTCGGCTTCGCGCTCCAGTGCTCGCGATCGGTCGGATTGAGCGGGTAGGCCATGAAGCCGTCGGCACCCGGGCGCACGCTCTTCAGCCGCTCGCCTAGGGGCTTGTTCAGGCGCACCGTGGTGCCGAGCGTCCCGCCCGGCACCTCGAGCGCGCCGACGAGCGCCGCGAGCAGCGTGCGCGCCCAGCAGCATTCGTAGCCGCCCCAGCCGTTGGTGACCGTCTTGCCGAGCGTCACCGCAACCGGGCGGAAGGGCAGCACCGCGCCGTCGATCTCGACCGTCGCGCCGACCTGCGCGTGCGACAGGTACTCGTCGGCGATGCGCCGCGTGGTGTCCGCGGTCACGTCGCTGATGCGCTGGGCCCACTCGGGCGTGTAGGGCTTCAGGTGCGCGACCAGCTTGGCGAACGCGGTCTCGCCCGCGAGCTCGCCGTCGTCGAGCAGCTCCTGGTCGGGTCCGATTTCCATGGCGCGCACGGCGTACGGCCCGCCTTCGAGCGCGGGCGCGGCGCCCGGGGTGTCGAACGGCAGCGCCGCGCCCCGCCGCGCGTCCCACACGAGCGGCTTTTTCGTCGCCGGGTCGCGCAGGTAGTAGCCGTGCGGCCCGACGAGGTAGGGCGCAGAGGTGCGTGCGACGAGAAAGGCGAGGTCGAGGCGCTCGCGCGGGTGCTCGTGCAGCATGCAATGCGCGAGCGCGAAGAGGAAAGCTGCGTCGGTCTTGGGCTTGATCGGCACCCATTCGGCCGAGCACGCGCCGGTGACCGACAGGTGCGGCTCGACCTGCACGCGCTTCATGCCGCGCTCGCGCGCGTTGGCGTGGCGCCAGACGCCCACGACGCCGCCCGAAGCCTCGATGTTCGCGCCGCAGGAGATGTTGTAGTTGCACGACGGCGTGTCGGCCGACACGGTGAACGCGCGATGCCAGAACTCACCGTACAGGTGCTCGGAGTGGTAGCACTTGACGCCCTGCCCCGAGCCGAATCCCATGTCCATCGGGCCCCATGCGGCAAGAAACGCCGGGAACGTTCCCATGTAGGACTGCGGCGTGCCGCCCCCGCCGAAGCTCGCCGCGACGCGCGGGTAGCCCGATTCGTCCAATAGGCCGCGCGCGCGGATGTCCTTCAGCTTTGCTGTGATGGCGTCGAACGCCTCGTCCCAGGAGATCGGCACGAAGCGCGGATCCTCGCTGCGGCCCTTCTTCGGGTTGGTGCGCTTCATCGGCGTGCGCACGCGGTTCGGGTTGTACAGCTTCTGCACCAGGCCGTAGGCCTTGACGCACACCTTGCCGCCGCCCGGGTGCACGGCCTCGGCGGCGAAATTCGGCTCGACCTCGGTTGCGACGCCGTTCTCAACCTGGACGGTGAGCAGGTCCGGCCCCGCGACGCACTGATAGCAGTACGTGCGGACCTTCATTTGCGGCTGGCTTTCTGGGCCTTGGCGGCGAGGCGCTGCTCGGTCTGCTTGACGTCGACGACGAAGCGCGTGTGGCGCCCGCGGCAGATGGTGTCCATGCCGTCCGAGCCGGTCACCTCGAAGGTGACCGCGCGCCCCTTCACCTCGGCGACGCTTGCCTCGATGCGCACCGTCATGCCGAGCAGCGTCGGCGCGATGTGGTCGAGCTCGACGCGCGTTCCTACCGAATCCTCGCCCGGGTCGAGATGGCCGAGCAGGAACTCGCGGCACGCGAGCTCGACGTCGCGCACCAGCATCGGCGTCGCGTACACGCGCGCCGCCTCGCCCATGAAGTCGATGGTGCGCTCGCGGTCCACGTTGAAGGTGCGGGTCGTGGACAGCCCCGCGACGAGCGACTGCTTCATTTCGATGTCTCCTCCGGGCCAGAGGGTAATACCAGCACGCTCCGCGCGCGAGGGGTTTGATGTGCGTCAAGCTGTGCGCTGCTATCCTTGCGCGCGGCATGACAAAACGAACATCTGCAGCGGAGCGGGCGGAGGGGGAGCGCCGCCGTCTCGGGCGCATGCTCAGGCTCGAGCGCGCGCTGTGGCGCGCCGGGCTCACCGAGGTCGCCGGCGTGGACGAGGTGGGGGTGGGGCCGCTCGCCGGCCCGGTGGTGGCCGCGGCGGTGGTGTTTTCGCCCGGTACCGAGATTCCCGGCGTGGACGACTCCAAGCGCCTGAGTCCCCGGCGGCGCGAGGCGCTCGCCGAGATCATCTGCGCGCGTGCGGCCGCGATCGGCATCGGCATCGGCAGCCTCGAGGATATCGCGCAGCTGAACATCTACCACGCCGCGCTCGAAGCGATGCGGCGCGCGGTCGGGGCGCTGCCGCGGCCGCCCGAGCGCGTGCTGGTCGACGCGCGCACCATCCCGGGGCTCGCGATGCCGCAGGACGCGTACGTGAAGGGCGACGGCCTGAGCTTTTGCATCGCCGCCGCGTCGATCGTCGCCAAGACGCACCGCGACAGGCTGATGACAGAGCTGGACGGCGCCTACCCGGGCTACGGCTTCGCGGCGCACAAGGGCTACGACACGCCGGCGCATCGCGCCGCGCTCGCACGGCTCGGGCCTTGTCCCGCGCATCGCATGTCGTACCGCACGGTGCGCGACCTGTGCGGCGCGCCGCGAGCGGCCGGCTAGGAAAGCCCCAGGTAGGCCGCCTGCACGCGCTCGTTGGCGAGCAACTCGGCGCCGCTGCCCGAGAGCACAATGCGCCCGGTCTCGAGCACGTAGCCGCGGTCGGCGATGCGCAGGGCGGCGCGGGCGTTCTGGTCGACGAGGAAGATCGCCCTGTCGGCGCCGCGCAGCGCTTGCACGTGCTGGAAGATCTCCTCGACCAGGCGCGGCGCGAGCCCCATGCTCGGCTCATCGAGCAGGAGCAGCCGCGGGCGCGCCATCAGCGCGCGCGCGATGGCGAGCATCTGCTGCTGCCCGCCGGAGAGCGTGCCGGCCGGAGCGCGACGCCGTTCGCGCAGCACCGGGAACATGGCGTAGGCGCGCTCCAGCATCTCCGCGGACTCGGCCGCGCTGCGCGTGTAGCCGCCCAGGCGCAGGTTGTCCTCGACCGAAAGCGGGGCGAACACCTGCCGCCCCTCGGGAACCTGAGCGATACCGAGCCGCACGCGGCGCTCGGGCGCGGTGTGCGTGATGTCGGCGCCGTCGAAGCGCACTGTGCCGCCGCTCACGCGCTGCACGCCCGAGAGCGCGCGCAGGAGCGTCGTCTTGCCCGCGCCGTTGCCGCCCACCAGCGCGACCAGCTCGCCCGCGCGCAGCGCAAAGTCGACGCCCTTCAGGGCCGGGATGCGCCCGTAGTGGCTCGCGAGCGCGCGCACCTCAAGCATAGCGCGCCTCCGCGCCGAGGTAGGCCTCGATCACGCGCGGGTCGCGGCGCACCGACTCGGCGTCGCCCTCGGCGAGCTTGCGGCCATAGTCGAGCACCAGCACGCGATCCGAGACGCCCATCACCAGGCGCATGTTGTGCTCGACCAGCACCACCGTGACGCCGCGCGCGGCGACCCGCTGGATCAGCCGGTCGATGTCCTGCGTCTCGGTCGGGTTCAACCCCGCCGCAGGTTCGTCGAGCAGCAGCAGCCTCGGCCGCGCGGCGAGCGCGCGCGCGATCTCCAGGCGCTTGAGCGCCCCGTAAGGCATTCCTTCGGACGCTTCGTCCGTGTAGCGCTCGAGGCCCACCAGCGCCAGCAGCTCGAGCGCTTCGTCGCGGCAGGCGCGCTCGGCGCGCGCCAGGCCCGGCAGGCGCAGCATCGCCGCGGCGAGTCCGCAGCGCTCGTGCAGGTAGCGGCCGGCCATGACGTTCTCCAGCGCGCTCATGTTGAAGAAGATCTGCAGGTTCTGGAACGTCCGGCCGATGCCCGCCGCGGCGAAGCGGTGCGGCGCGAGCCCGGTCAGTTCGCGCTCTTCCAGCCAGATGCGCCCGGCGCTAGGCCGGTAGATGCCGGTGATCAGGTTCAGGAGCGTCGTCTTGCCAGCGCCGTTCGGCCCGATGATCGAGAACACCGCCCCGGGCTGGATTGCGAACTCAAGCGCCTGCACCGCGTGCACGCCGCCAAACTCCTTGGACAGCCCCTCTGCACGCAGCAGGCTCAAGGTCGCGTCCTCGGCTTGAAGAGCGCCGCTAGCGTTGGCACGATGCCGCGCGGCATGAAGATCATGGTGAACATCATCACCGCTCCGAACACCACCATCTCGTAGTCCTTGAGCGGGGTGAGCAGTTGCGGCAGCGTGGTGAGCACCGCGGCGCCGACCACCGCGCCGAAAGTCGAGGCCATGCCGCCGAACACCACCATGGTCACCAGCTCGATCGACCGCAGGAAGCTGCCTTGCGACGGCGTGATGAAGCCGGAGTAGTGCGCCGTCAGCCCGCCCGCCGCGGCGGCGAGCCCTGCCGAGAGCACGAATACCGCCAACTTGTGCCGGGCGCTGTCGATGCCGATCATCTCGGCGGCGACCTCCGAGCCGTGCAGCGCCCGCAGCGCGCGGCCGCGCGGCGATTCGACCAGATTCAGTGCGAGCCACACGCAGGCGAGGAGCAGCGCGCCGACCAGCCAGTACCACGCTCGCTCGCCCGCGAGCGCGCGGCCGAACAGGGCGAGCGGCGGCACGCTCATGCCGTCCGGACCGCCCGTGAAGCGGTCTTCGGTGGCCAGGACGACCGTGATGATCACGCCCAGGCCGAGCGTCGCCATCGCGAGGTAGTGTCCCTTGAGGCGCAGGATCGGACGACCGACCAGGAAGGCGAGCAGCGTCACGCTACCGACCGACACCGGCAGCGCGGCGAGCGGCGGCCAGCCGTAGCGCACGGCGAGGATCGCCGAGCCGTAGCCGCCCAGCGCGAAGAAGCCTGCGTGCCCGAGGCTGATCTGGCCCGCGTAGCCGATCAGGAGATTGAGCCCGACGCACACGATCGCGTTCAGCCCGACCAGGATCGCGACGTCGTACAGATATTGGTTGCCGAGCGCGAGCGGCAGCAGTGCGACCGCGAGCGCGAGCGCGAGCAGGCCTCCTCTGCGCGCCGCGCCGAGCCTCGCGAGCATGCGCGCTCAGACGCGCTCGGCGGCGCGCCGCCCGAGCAGGCCGCCGGGCATGAGCACGAGCACCGCGAGGATGATGACGAATGCGATGACGTCCTTGTAGGCCGAGGACACGTAGCCCGCGGCGAGCGCCTCGGCCAGTCCGAGCAGCAGGCCGCCGAGCACCGCGCCGGGGCCGCTGCCCAAGCCACCGAGAATCGCCGCGGCGAACCCCTTCAGGCCGAGCATCACCCCGACGTCCCAGGCGGTGAAGGTGATCGGCGCGACGAGTATTCCTGCGAGCGCTCCGAGCGCGCCCGACAGGCCGAAGGACACGAGCAGCACGCGCCGCACGCTGATGCCGGCGAGCTGGGCGGCGAGCCGGTTATGCGAGGTCGCGAGCATCGCCTTGCCGTACAGCGTGCGGTTGAAGAACCACCACAGCGCCGCGAGGACCGCGAGCGAGACGCCGAGCACCCAAAGGCTCTGCGGCAGCAGCGTTGCGCCGCCGACCGCGATCGGCTTGTCGCCGTTGAAGGCGGGCAGCGCGTGGATGTTCTTGTCCCACACCAGGCTCGCCAGGCCGCGCAGCAGGATCGAGGCGCCGATGGTGATGATGATCAGCGTTACCACCGACGCGCCGCGCGCCCGCTCGACGGCCAGCTTGTCGAGCGCGAGCGCGACCAGCGTTGTCGCCGCCACGGCAGCCAGGGCCGCGAGCGGCAGCGGCAGGCCCAGGTGCAGGAACGACACCGTTGCCATGCCGCCGATCATCACGAACTCGCCCTGCGCGAAGTTGATGACCTGGCTCGAGTTGTAGATGATCGAAAAGCCTAGCGCCACGAGCGCGTAGATCGCGCCGGCGGTGAGCCCCGCGAACAGGACCTGCAGCAGCTGTGCGCTCATGGCGCGCGGCCGGCGGCGCGGCGCCGCCGGCCCGGACCGACTACTTCACCAGCGTCCAGTTGCCGTTCTGGATCTCGAGCATGCGGAACGCCGCGAGGTTAAGGCCCATGTGGTCGGTCGGCGAGAAGTTGAATTCGCCGTCGATGCCCACGAAACCGTGAATGTGCTCGAGTGCCTCGCGCACTTTTGCGTCGTCGGTGGTGCCGGCGTTCTTCATTGCCTGGACGATGAGCATCAGACCGTCGTAGGCGTGGCCGCCGAAGGTCGACACATCCTGGTGATAGCGCGCCTCGTACGCGTGCTGGTAGTCGAGCACCACGTGCTTTTGCGGATCGTTGAATGGCAGCGTTTCGGCGATCAGCAGCGCAGCCGCGGGCAGGCGCACGCCGTTCGCGGCGTCGCCGGCGAGCTTGATGAACTCCTTGGAGGCGACGCCGTGCGACTGGTACAGCGGCACGCTCATGCCGATCTGGCGGAAGTTCTTGGTGACGATCGCGGGACCTGCGCCGAAGCCGCAATTGAGCACCGCCTGGACCTGCGCATTCTGCCGCAGCTTGGTGAGCTGCGCGGTCATGTCGGTGTCCTGCGCGCCGTAGGTCTCGTCGCCCACGATGTCGATGCCGTACTTGGGCGCGACTTGCATGCACTGCGCGCGCATCGATTTGTCGAAGGCGCCCGAGCCGGTGATGAGGCCGATCTTGGAGATCTTGCGCGCGTTCATGTCCTGGAAGATCTTCTCGCAGGCCATGCGGTCGGTGGCCGGGGTCTTGAACACCCATTTCTTCACCGGCTCGACGACCACCACGGCGCCGGCGAGCGAGATGAAGGGTATCTGCGCCTGCTCGACGAGCGGGATCACGGCCATCGTCTCGCCGGTGGTCGAGCCGCCGACGATCGCGTCGACCTTGTCCTCCTCGATCAAGCGCTTGACGAAGGTGCGCGCCTTTTCCGCGTCGCCCGCCGAGTCGTAGGAGATCAGCTTCAGCCTGCGGCCGAGCACGCCGCCGCCGGCATTGATTTTCTCGACGTACAGCTCGAGCGTCTTCCGTTCCGGGTCGCCGAGGAACGCGGCCGGCCCGGTGGCCGACACGAACGCTCCGATCTTGATCGGCTCCTTCTGCGCCTGCGCGTGGGCCGCAAAGGCGAGCGCGGCAATCGCTACCAGCCGTCCGAGAACAGCGATACTGCTGCGTAAGTTCATGATGACGATCCTCCTCTTGGATGGGTGCGGCGCCTGGAGTAACGTATTCCGGTACCCAAAAGCCGGTTTTGTACGCTAGCCCGACAGCCGAGGGGCCGACTTGATTTACCGCAAAAAAAGCACCGATGCCCCCGCAGGCGAAGGCGCGCTGCGCGTGCGCGGCGCGCAACCGTCCGACCTGGAGCAGGTGATCGAGATCGACGCCGGCATCACGGGGCTGCGCAAGGCGGCGTATTGGTCGGAGATCATGCAGCGCTACGGCAGCGGCCGGCGGCAACGTTTCTTCCTGGTGGCCGACTCCGGCGGGCGCATCGAGGGCTTCGTCATCGGCGAGGTGCGCGACTGGGAGTTCGGCTCGCCGCCCTGCGGCTGGGTGTTCGCGATCAGCGTACGGCCGGACGCGCGGCTGGCGGGCGTCGGCGCGCGCTTGCTGGAGGCGATCTCGGCCAGCTTCCGTAAGCTCGGGGTCAGCAAGCTGCGCACCATGCTGTCGCGCGACAACAACCTGATCCTGTCGTTCTTCCGCAGCCAGGGAATGATGGCCGCGCCCTTCATCCCGCTCGAAAAGGACCTCGATTGAGGTTGCAGAAGAACACCTTGCTCGCGTTGTACAGCGTGCTGGAATTCGCCGCCAACCCGGAGCGCCAGGTCGCGGCCTCCGAGATCGCGCGCAAGTACCGCGTCTCCCCGCACCATCTGGCGAAGGTGCTGCGCACGCTCGGCCGCGCCGGGCTGGTGGGCGCGGTGCGCGGCGTCGGCGGCGGCTATCGCTTCGCCGGCAACGCCAAGCGGTTGACGCTCATGGACGTGATCGAGCTGTTCGAGGACATCAGCGCGCCGCGCCGCGCGCCGGCGAAGGGCGCGCGCCGGCGCACCGAGGCCGGCGCCAGCGCCGCGCCGCACGAGGTCGAGGAAGCGCTCGGCGTCGTGCTCGCGGAGATTGACGAGATCGCCAAGGCGACCTTCCGCTCGATCACGCTCGCCACGATGCTGAAGCTCGTCGAACGGCGGCGCAACCGCGACGGATGACCCGCTACGACGTGGTAGTGGTGGGCGCGGGGCACAACGGCCTGGTATGCGCCTGCTACCTCGCAAGGGCGGGACTCAAGGTCGTGGTGCTCGAGCGCCGGCCCGTGGTCGGCGGGGCGGCCGTGACCGAGGAGTTCCATCCGGGGTTCCGCAACTCGGCCGCCGCGTACACGGTGAGCCTGCTGCAGCCCAAGGTGATCCGCGAGCTGCGCCTCGCCGCGCACGGCCTGAGGATCGTCGAGCGGCCGCTCGCCAACTTCCTGCCCCTGTCGGAGCGCGACTATCTGAAGGTCGGCGGCGGCGTGGATGCGACGCAGCGCGAGCTCGCGCGCTTTTCGGCGCGCGACGCCGAGCGGCTGCCCGCCTACCACGCGATGCTCGAGCGCGCGACCGACCTGTTGCGCGCACTGGTCCTGGAGTGCCCGCCGAACGCCGGCGGCGGTATCGCCGACCTGTGGCGTGGACTGCGCGCGGCGCGGCTGCTGCGGCGCCTGGACATGGAGGCGCGGCGCGACCTGCTCGCGCTCTTCGCGCGCAGCGCCGCCGAGATGCTCGAGAGCTGGTTCGAGTGCGAGGGTATCAAGGCGGCGTACGGCTTCGATTCGGTGGTCGGCCACTACGCGAGCCCGTTCCACCCGGGCAGCGCCTACGTGCTGCTGCACCACTGCTTCGGCGAGGTGAACGGCAAGCGCGGCGCCTGGGGCCACGCGCTCGGCGGCATGGGCGCAATCAGCGAGGCGCTCGCCGCCGAGGCGCGGCGCCTGGGCGTCGAGATCCGCTGCGACGCGCCGGTGGCGCGCATCGGGCGCGGCGTGGTCGCCCTCGAGGACGGCAGCGAGCTCGCGGCGCGCGCGATCGTCGCGAACGCCGATCCCAGGCGCCTGTACCTCGACCTGGTCGAGCCAGAGCTGCTGCCGCCCGAGTTCCGCGCGCGCATCGAGCGCTACAAGTGCGGCTCGGCGAGCTTTCGCATGAACGTCGCGCTCGCCGAGCTGCCGCGCTTTTCCTGCCTGCCGGAGCCCGGGCCGCACCTCGCCTCGGGCATCATCCTCGCGCCGTCGCTCGCGTACATGGACCGCGCCTACCTCGATGCGCGCGCGGAAGGCATGGCGCGCGCGCCGATCGTCGAGATGGTCATCCCGAGCACGCTGGACGACTCGCTCGCGCCGCGCGGGGCGCACGTGGCGAGCCTGTTTTGCCAGCACTTCGCCCCCGATGCGGATTGGAGCGCACGCAAGGACGAGGCGGTGCGCCGCATCTTCGACGTCGTCGAGACCCACGCGCCGGGCTTCAGAGCGAGCGTCATCGCGCACAGCGCGCTTTCGCCCGCGGACCTCGAGCGCGAGTTCGGCCTCACTTCCGGCGACATTTTCCACGGCGCGCTCACGCTCGACCAGCTGTGGGCCGCAAGGCCACTCCTTGGCCACGCCGACTACCGCGCGCCGCTCGCGGGACTCTACCTGTGCGGCGCGGGCGCTCACCCCGGCGGGGGCGTGACCGGCGCGCCCGGTCACAACTGCGCGCGCGAGGTGCTGCGCGATTTCGGGCGGCGGCGCGGCGCGCTATGAACTCACGAAAGGAGAAATCTCGAAATGAAACGCTTGTTTGCTGCTGGAGTACTAGCCGCGTTTGTCGGCAGTGCCTTGGCGCACGGCCAGAAAGGGGACGCAGGGATGGCCATCGATTACTCGAAAGCCGAGGAGACCGCATTCGGGCGCGCCGCCGATCCGAAAAAGGCGAATCGCACGATCCGGGTAGAGATGACCGACCAGATGCGCTTTACGCCCGCCGAAATCAGGGTCAAGCAGGGTGAAGTCGTCCGCTTCGCGCCCGCGAACGAGGGCCAATTGGTGCACGAGATGGTTCTCGGGACCATGGAGGAGCTCAAGGAACACGCCGCGCTGATGAGGAAATTTCCGGGGATGGAGCATGATGAGCCCAACATGGCCCATGTCGAGCCAGGGGCCAGCGGAGAAATCGGATGGCGATTCACCAAGGCTGGCGAGTTCTATTACGGCTGCCTCATCCCGGGCCACTTCGAGGCCGGAATGGTCGGCAAGATCGTTGTGACGCGGTAAGTCACTGGAGCTCGAAGATGAAACGCATTGGATATTCCATCCTGGCAGCCGGCCTTTGTGGCGCGCCGGCGTACGCGGACGACGGGCACCAAAAGCCCGGGGCGGCCGCGTCGGCACCGAGCGAAGCGCTGTCGCAGGGAGAGGTGCGCAAGGTGGACTTGGACGCGAAAAAGATCACCATCAAACATGGTCCGCTCATAAATCTCGACATGCCGGCGATGACGATGGTCTACCGCGTCGCGGACCCGGCGATGCTCCGACAGATCAAGCCGGGCGACAAGGTCAGGTTCCGCGCCGAAAGCCTCGGCGGCGCGCTTACGGTCACGAAGATCGAGCTTGCGCGATGATCCTCAGTGGCTTGTGGTTCGCGTGATCACGCTCTACGTACTTCGTGCTTGAGGTCCAAGCCAAGGCGCCGGTTGATCCAGGTCAAAGTCGGCTGAGCGGGACCGGAGGAACATGCGACCGATGAGCGTGGCAAACCATTTCGCGTGGTTCGGAAAGACTGCGATGCGCGGCTTCGCAGTGCTG
>Ga0316620_10001143_pt1 | contig 11250 bp, 10 predicted proteins | sample OWC_Aug_M1_C1_D5_FD_207651 | JGI IMG/M metagenome (GOLD analysis project Ga0316620, IMG submission 207651) | Wetland soil microbial communities from Old Woman Creek delta, Ohio, United States - OWC_Aug_M1_C1_D5_B | ecosystem: Environmental > Terrestrial > Soil > Wetlands | place: USA: Ohio... | reverse complement strand
CGCGATCGCGCTCACCCCCGACCGGCGGCAGGTCGTCTACGTCGCCAACTCCGGCCCCGACCCCGACGACGACGACCGCCGGCATCTCTTCCGGGTCCCGGTCGACGCGGCGAGCCCGGCCGCGATTACTTCGGGCGCGGGCCTCGAGTGGATGCCGGCGGTCACCGGCGACGGCGGCAGCGTCGTCTTCGTCTCGGCGGGCGCCCAGGCGCCGCCGCTTCCCTCCGTCGTCCCGATCGCGGGGGGAGTTCCCCGCCTGCTCGCGCCGGACGAAGTGCCTTCGGACTTTCCGGCCGGCAGGCTCGTCGTCCCGCGGAAGGTCGTCTTCCAGGCGCCGGACGGCCTGACGATCCACGGTCAGGTCTTCGAGGCGGCGGGAGGCGCGGCCAGGAAACCCGCTCTGCTCTTCCTGCATGGCGGGCCGCCGCGGCAGATGCTGCTCGGCTGGCACTACATGGACTACTACGCTTACGCGTACGCGATGAACCAGTACCTGGCGTCGCGCGGCTACGTCGCGATGACGGTCAACTACCGGCTGGGCGTCGGCTACGGGCGGGCGTTCCAGCACCCGGAGCACGCCGGGCCCGCCGGCGCCTCCGAGTATCAGGACGTTCTCGCGGCGGGGCGCTATCTCGCGTCGCTGCCGGAAGTGGACCGGAGCCGGGTCGGGGTGTGGGGCGGCTCATACGGCGGGTACCTGACGGCGATCGCCCTCGCCCGGAACTCGGACCTCTTCGCGGCGGGGGTCGACTGGCACGGCGTCCACGACTGGCTGACCGAAGGGGGCGACTACGAGATCGCCGCGTACTTCCGCCGGAGACAGCTCCGCTACGAAAAGGGCGATCTCAAGGAGGCGATGGACGTCGCCTGGAAGTCGTCGCCCGACTCGATGGTCGCGACCTGGAAGTCGCCCGTGCTGCTCATCCAGGGGGACGACGACCGCAACGTCGATTTCCACCAGACGGTGGACCTCGCGCGCCGGCTCGACAAGGCGAAGGTCCCGAACGAGGTGATCGTCATCCCGGACGAGATCCACGGCTTCCTGCGATGGGCGTCGTGGCTCCGCGCCGAGACGGCGACCGCCGATTTCTTCGACCGGCGGTTCGGCGTCGCTCCGCGGTAGTACCCGGGCGGCGCCGCGCGTCGGATTCCCCGTTCGCGGGTATGCTTGCGGCGACGATCGGAGGCGACGATGGTCCGTGAGACGCCGTCGAGGGCGCGCACCGTGATCGCGCGAGCCTTTTCTCTGGTGGAGGATTCCGTCTACGTCGGGCTCGCCATCCTCCTGGCGGCGAGCTCCGTCGCGCTCCTGGTCGACACCGCGATCGGATTCGGCGGCACCGTCTTCTCGAAAGAGCTACCCGAGCGGATCGTCCCGATCCTCGACCGCATCCTGCTCGTGCTCCTGATCGCCGAGCTGCTGTACACGGTCCAGGTCTCGTTCCGGGAGCACACGGTGACGCCCGAGCCGTTCCTCCTCGTCGGTCTGATCGCCGCGATCCGGCGGGTGCTGGTCCTCACGGCGGAGTTCGGGCACGCCGGGCCGGGCGGATCGTCGCCGCTCGTGCTGGAGCTCGCCGTCCTTTCCGGGCTGATCGTCGCGATCGCGATCTCGCTCTACGTCCTCCGGAAGAAGGGAACGGTCGACGAGGTCGCCAAGCCGTAGAAGAGCCGTCGCGATGCCCCGGTTCCCTTCACAAGGGCGGGGAGCGGGACGGGAACGGCCGCCGAACTGGCAGCGCCGGAGACGAACGGGACGCCGGACCGGCTACGGCAGGATCCGGACCGGAGCTCAGCGCCTCATCGACCAGAGCGCCGCGGCGGCGAGGGCCGCGCCGAGAACTCCGAGCATCGTTCCGGAGAGCGCGGGCACGACCGGAGAGATTGGCGGCGTGACCACGACGCAGCTCGGCTGGACGGAATTCTCGACGTTCGACACCGTCACGTTCGCCGCGGCGTTGGTGAAGCCCGCGGGGTTGGCGGCGCAGGCGGCGTTGAAATGATTCTCGGCGTTCGTGACGTTGACCGTCACCGTGCACGTCGCCTCCCCGGCGGGGACCTGGAGGCTCGTGACCGTGATCGTGCTGCCGCCAGCCGTCACGAGAGTTGCCGCGGCCGCGTTGGCGCACGTCCCCCCGACGGTGTTGTTGGCGACGACGAGGCCCGAGGGAAGCGTGTCGGTGAACCCGATGTTCGACTCCGCGGGGTTTCCCGCACCGTTGGAAATCGTGAAGGTGAGGATGGTCGTTGCGCCCGGTGAGATCGTCGTTGGCGAGAAGGCTTTCGTCAGGACCGGCGGCGGAGCCGGCTGAGCGAAAATCCGGACCGGCGCCAGCGCGGCGACGGCCGCGGCCAGGATCAGGCCCCTCCCGAAGCGTGCTCGTTTCATGCTTACCTCGCGAAAGGAATCATATCGGACGGAATCGGGGAGCCGAAACCTTTCGTCCGCATCTTCCTCGTGAAGCGAGGGCTTCCCGGAACGGAACGGTCCGGTTACTTCCTGTGGCCGCCCACCTTCAGAGGGAGCGGCTCCGAAGCCTCCAGGGATGACGGCACGGCGACCGCGCGCGTCCGGGCGGTGATTTTCCCGGCGACGTGCTCGGCGTCGCGGCCGACGCCGTGGACCATCGTCGAGGAAAACGCATACAGGAAGTGGAGGCCGACGAAATAGAGGCCCGGCTCTCCGAGAGCGACGCCGCGGTCGTGGAGCGGCTCGCCGTTCTTCCGGAAGACCGGCAGCTCGATCCACGAGAACCCGGGATGGAATCCCGTGCACCAGACGACGTTCGCGGCGGGGAGGAGACGCCCGTCCTCCAGCCGCGGCATCCCCGTCTGCGCGCCGGCGACCCGGGGAACGCGCTCGACGCCCGCCTCCGCGAGGTCGCGGGGCTTGACGCGGATGAGCGGGCCTCCCTTCGAGATCAGCTTCGGTCGGGCGCGCCTCCCGAAGGGCGTATCGACCGTCAGCAGCCGGTGGAAGATCCCCCGCAGGACGAGGCGGGTGAGGAACAGCGTGCCGGCCGCCCCGTCGACGCGGAAGGGAACGTGCCCGGTGTCCCTCCCCGACGGGGACACGTCGCGATCCTACCGTCCGGCCCGCCCCTCCTTCGGCATCCCTTTCGTCCGCCGGGGCAACCTCTCTCCGAGAGGACATCGTTCAGGGCGTTCCGGCTTCGGCGGTCCTGATGCGAATGGCTCATGGGGCGATCGGGCGAAACCGCGAACATAGGCGCACGGAGCCCATCGAGGCCCCCAACGCCACGCCAAAGGAGGCGCAAATGAAGGTCCAGGTGATCATGACTCCTTCCCCGTTTTTCGCGACCCGCGACGCGACCGTCAGCGAGGTCGCCAGGATCATGGCGGAGAAAGAGGTCGGCGTCGTTCCGATCGTGGACGAGGCCCACCGGGTGCTGGGGATTCTTACCGATCGGGACGTCTGCAAGGCGATCGCGACGACGAACTGCGCGGCCTGCGAAATCCCGGCATTGAATCTCGCGAGCAAGCCCGTCATCACCTGCGGGCCGGAGGAGGAGCTCGAGTCGGCGTTGAAGACGATGCGCCACCATCACATCCGCCGGCTGCCCGTCGTGGACGGGAAGGGGAAGCTGCGGGGAATCCTGTCGATCGACGACGTCGTTCTTCGCTCCGAAGAGGCGATGGAGGCGAGCCACTCGACGGTTTCCTTCGGCGACGCCGTCCGGACGCTCAAGGCGATCTACGGGGAACGGACGCCCCGGCGGCATCGAGTCATCACGACTTAGAGCCGACGAGACCACGACTCGACGAGCGCCGCCGGAAGGCATCGGCGACCTGGCGGCGATCGAGGCAAGCGGCTCCGCCTCCCTTCGCCCAGTCCGAAAACTGGACACCGAAGCTGCCCGATGGCTGCGGAAGAGCCGGCCCCGTCGAGCCGGTCGGCCGCCCCGGGAGGGGCTTCTAGCCTATTTTGGTGTTCGAAGCGATTACAGCTCGAGGCCCGATCGTAAAGTGTCCCGGCTCAAGCAGAAGAATTTTGAGCGGTCTCGGCCGCGGCGAGGATCGGAGTATCCGATGTCCGCGAGTCGGAGAAGTTTCGGCGGAGGCGATACCGATCCCGGGGAGCCTCGGACGGGACTCTCCTCCCGGTCGCCTCCTCCCGACACCCTGCGGCGTCGGCGTCACGAGGGGTTCGATACGAAGAAGGAGAGAACGATGGAGAGCACGCTAAGGGCACATTCGAATAGCCACGTCTCGATCGTGGTCGCGGAAGGCAAAGTCACCCCGGAGGACCTCCATGCGGCGCTGGATCAAGTCATTCGTCACATGGCATCGATGAGCGGATGCCGCAATTGCGGCCTGAATGGCTTTGACCTCAGCTTTCTGCGGGGAGATCCCGCGTTGAGCCAGCTGGCCCAAATTCCCAACATCCAGGCAGGCGTGGCGGTACGGGGATAGGACCGGTGGCGAGCGTCGCTTCGAGTTGAGGTGGACGGGGGGATGCGGCCGGCGATCGCGACCGGGACGTCACCCGCCGCCGGGAAGGCGCGTCGGCGCGCGTCGCTCGGCGTGTCGTACGAGGGGCGGGACCCCGATCTTCTGCGTCGGATGCTGCCTCATGTCGACTATCTCGAGGTGACGCCCGAAACGATCTCCGAGATGAACGGCGACGAACTCGTCCTCAGCCCCGAGATCATGGCCGAGCTCAGGAATGCCGCCGGGGCCGTGAAGATCGTCGTGCACGGCGTCAGCCTGTCCATCGGCTCGCACGAGGGCTGGTCGCCCACGTACTTGCGCCTGCTGGACAGTCTCCTCGATCAGGTCGACGTGGTCTGGCACAGCGAACATCTCGGGTACACGAAGGTCGACGGCGAGCACCTGGGAATCATGCTTGCGATGCCGAAGACCGAACAGGCGCTGGATGTCGTCTCCGAGAGGGTTCGGAAGATCCAGGAGCGCTATCCGATTCCTTTCCTGATCGAGAACATCGTGCACGTCGTCCCGGATTGCCCCGGGGACTATTCCGACGCGGCTTTCCTGAATGCGCTCGCGGAGAGGACCGATTGCGGCCTGCTGCTGGACGCGTACAACCTCGAATGCGACGAGCATAATCACGGGTTCGACATCCCGGCGTTCCTGGATCAGCTCGATGCCTCGCGTGTCCGGGAGCTGCACGTCGCCTGCGGGGTGGAGCACAACGGATTCCTGCTCGACGTCCATTCCCGGCTTCCTCGCCCCTCGACGGTCGTTCTCGCGCGGCAGGTCGTCAACCGGGCTGCGGGAAGCGTCCGGGCGGTCGTGTACGAATTCATGCCCGAGGCCGTGCCCGGTCTGGGTCGGGACGCGATCGCGGAGGAATTGGGGCGGCTCCGCGCGGCTTTCGAGAGCTAGCCGTGGATCTCGCCGCGCATCAGCGAAGCATGCTGAGCCTGATCCGGAATGGCAATCGGGGAGGGCCGGACGACGACGCGTATCTCCGGCGAGTTTCGGAATCGGGGGATCTGAAGGAGGCGCGACGGAACATCTTCCTCTGGAGGATCTATGTTCTGGAGCGCACCTGCGTGCTTACGTTCGCCCTCCTCGGGCAGCTCCATTTGCTGGACGAGTCGGTCGCCGATTTCATCGCGCACCACAACATTTCTCCGTTCCGAGAGACCCAGGGGCCCGCCTTTCTCGAAGGGTTGAGCGGCCACCGCGAGCCCCTGATCGCCTCGGTCGCGCGGTTCGAGCTGGCGCTCTCGCGGGTGAGACAAGGCGACCCGCGTCGCCACGTCGTGCCCTGGAGCGTTGACCCGCGTCCCGTACTGAATGCCCTGGCCAGGGGCCTCCCGGTGGACGTCGAAGCCGATGCGTGCGCCTGCCGGATCCTCGTGTCCCGCGATCTGCCTTTCCTGTTCGAGGTCGTCTTCTCGCCCGCCGAGGAGCGAGTGTGAGACGAACGTCCGACGGTGCGAATGTTCCGTCGGACGCGCGGACGAGCTTGCGGCGCCATCCCCGGACCAGCCGCAGGGCGTGGCGCAATGGGGTTCTCGCCGGAGCGCCGCTCGAGCGTTTCGCGAGGTGATGCGGCGGGAGATCGACCCGAAAGAACGCGCGAAGATCGGCGAGCTGCTGCACGAACCCGGCGGATGAGCGGTGGGGCGGGTTCAAGAGCGGATCGTCGGAACCCGGGATCGCTCGATCCGTCGGCGACGGACCGCGGCGGCCGCTCTTGTCGTCTCGGGTTTCGCCCGGGGGGACGATCGGCCGGCCAGGGAATCCGCTGGGAGCTCTCCCAGCTCCCGCCGGGCGAGCTCGACCAGCCGATGGTGGTGGTAGGAGCGGCTCCCGCGGGGGATCTTCAGCAGAGCGGCTGCGCGGGCGAGGCTGTTACCCTGCCGAATGAGGAGCAGGAGACTCCGCTCGGTCTCCGGGAGCGCGCGGGCCACCCGCTCGAAGATCTCGGCCGCTTCGAGCGCGGAGAAGTCGGGAAGCGACCGAGGCTCCTCGACGCGATCGAGGCCGACCTCCTCGCGGGAGCGGCGGCGCATCGACGCTCGCCGCCAGCGAAGGACGAAATTCGAGGCCACGGCCGCGAGCCAGGCCGGCGACCGGGCGCTTCCGGGGAGGCGGACGCGGAGGAGCCAGAGCCAGACATCCTGAACGACGTCCTCGGCCTGCGGGCGGGAGAGACCGCGGGCCAGGCACAGACGGAGGACGAGCGCCGAGATTCTGCCGATCTCGGCGTCGGAGCACGTCCAGGCCTCTCCCGGAGGGGGGGGATCTCCGGATTGCTCGATTCTCATTCAGGGCCTCGGTGGTTCGCGCGGCGCGATCGTTCGCCGCCGTCTCTTTCATCGCGCGAGGTCGCCGGAGGGGACAGGGGAGGCGCAAGTCCCGGAAGGAAAGAGGGATCGAAGGCCGTCCCGCCGGCGGTTGGGCGGCCGGCCGAAGGCGCTAGCCCTTTTGGCTGTTCCCGACGATAACACTGCAGGACTCATGGACAGTGTGCCGGAGGACCGGAGCGAGACGGCCGGGCGCTGGGCCATCGAATCCATTCGGGGGGAACTCGAACCGGGAGTCGTCCACCGGGCAAACAATACACGTTTTTGGATCGAGAAGATCGGAGGGAAGCGATGAGGGGGAGATGGGCGATCGTCCTGAGCTTGGCGATCCTCGGCGTTGCGACGACGGCGTCCTTCGCGGGCGACTCCTTCTGGGGAAAGGTCACCGAGGTCAAGGACGCCGGCCTGGTGACGCTCGACAACGGCAAGGCCAGATACGAGGTTCGCCTCGTCGGCGTCGAGGTTCCCCGCGAGGGACGGATCGCCGGCGAGGCGAAGGATTTCGTCAGCCGCCTCGTGCTCGGCAAGAACGCGCGCGTCCGGCTGGAGAGCAAGGCGAAGGGCCGGATGACGGGGCAGCTCATCACCGACGACCCGGAGATCGGACTGAAGGACGTCGGACTGGAGCTCGTGAGGAGCGGCCTCGCCCGGAAGTCCAGGGGGTACGACTACAAGTACGGCGAGCTCGCGCAGGCGGAAAGAGAAGCGCGGGAAGCCAAGCGTGGACTCTGGGCTTCGGCCCGGCAGAAGTGAGGGGGCGGCCATGAACACACGCCGTCGAATCCTGCTCGTCGTCGCCATCGCCGCATGCCTGCTCGATCGTTCCGCCGCGCGGGCCCAGATCACGGCCGGAACCGACGTCAACCTCTCGCAGATGGGGGGGTACCAGAGCGAATGCGCCATCGCGAAGAATCCCGCGAACCACGATCAGCTCTTCGCGCTCTGCAACAACCTGGCCGGGCCCGGCCTGTTCGCCGCGCGGAGCGTCAACGGCGGCCTGAACTGGACCTTTCCCGACGCCGCGGACAAGACGATCGCCGACGGCGACGCCAATCAGGGTCCGGCCGCCTGCTGCGACCCGACGCTCGCCTGGGACGACTTCGGGAACCTCTTCATCACCTACATCGACCAGGCGCGCACCGGCATCGTGACCATTCTCAGCACGGACGGCGGCGCGACGTTCGCGAACCTCGTGACGTTTCCCCCGGCGAGCGTCGACCAGCCGACGGTCGTGGCCGGCTCCGGCGAGGTCTGGATCGTCTGGAACCAGAGCGGCCAGATGGTGGCGCGCGGGGCTCCCGTCACCGGCCTGGGCGCGGCCAACATCGGGGCATTCCACGCCCTCCAGACGATCCCCGGAACGGCGAACTGCAGCTTCGGTGACATCGCCATCGCGCCCGGTGGCGCCGTCGTCCAGACGTGCGAGACGGAGAACAGCGCGAGCGGCGAGGGACAGGAGTCGATCCTCGTCAACACCGACGCCGACGGACTCGGCGCTGGAAACTTCGGCGCCGCCGTCACGGCGACGACGACGAACGTGGGCCCTTTCGACGCGATACCGCCCCAGGCATCACGGACCGTGGACGCGGAGGCCGGCCTGGCCTTCGACGCCAATCCGGCGAGCCCCCACTTCGGGCGCCTGTATCTCGTGTACACGGAAGAACCCGTCGACGAGAGCAACGACACGCAGGTCCTGCTCCGCTTCTCCGGCGACAACGGCGGGACGTGGAGCAACCCCCCCGTTCGCGTCGACGACGACGCGACCGGCCGCAGTCAGTTCTTCCCCAAGATCGCGTCCAACCCCCTCTCGGGCAACGTCGGTGTCTGCTGGTACGACGCGCGGAATTCCGCGACGAACACGGCGATGCAGGTGTTCTGCACGATCGCGAACCGCGATTTCTTCCCGGCCTTCATCGGGCCGAACGTGCAGATCAGCGACGGCGCCTCGACCAGCAGCGCCAACCCGAACCAGTTCGGCGATTACTCCGGCCTGGCGTACTTCCAGGGGGCGATGCATCCCATCTGGGGGGACACCTCCAACAGCGGAGGCCTGAATCCCAACGGCACGACCGAGTTCGACGCCTACACGGATCGGATCACGGGGAACCCCGCCACCAACGAGGGCGATCCGCACATCACCACCGTCGAGGGAATCCATTACGACTTCCAGAGCGCGGGCGAGTTCGTCGCGCTGCGCGACGGCGACGGGATGGAGATCCAGACCCGGCAGACCCCCATCCCCACGGCGTCCGTCGTGGGCAACGCGTACACGGGGCTGACGACCTGCGTGAGCCTGAACACGGCCGTGGCGGCCCGCGTGGGCTCTCACCGCGTCAGCTTCGAGCCCAACGTCAGCGGCGTCCCCGACCCGAGCGGTCTCCAGCTCCGCGTGGACGGCAACCTGACGACGCTCCCGGCGTACGGGCTCGACCTGGGCTCCGGCGGCCGGGTGGCCTCGTCGCCCGGGGGAGGCATCGAGATCGACTTCCCGGACGAAACGGTCCTGATCGTGACGCCCGGCTGGTGGGCGAGCCAGGAGCTGTGGTACCTCAACGTGGACGTCTTCCAGACTCCGGCCGTACAGGGAATCATGGGCATTCGCGCGCCGGGGAGCTGGCTCCCCGCGCTCGCCGACGGGTCTTCCCTCGGGCCGAAGCCGGCGGCGCTGCACGACCGCTTCGTCGAATTGAACGAGAAGTTCGCCGACTCGTGGAGGGTGACCGACAAGACGAGCCTGTTCGATTACGCGCCGGGGACGTCGGCCGCGACTTTCGGCGCCGCCGGCTGGCCGCCGGAGAACCCGCCGTGCGTTCTTCCGCATACGACTCCCGTCAAGCCGGTCTCGGCTGCCGTCGCGCGCGAGCTCTGCCGGGCGGTGACGACGAAGAATCGAAACGCCGACTGCGTCTTCGACGTGAGGGTCACGGGGAATCGAGGCTTCGTCAAGACCTACCTGCTCAGCCAGAAGGTCCATTCCGGATCGACGTTCACGGCGATCAGCGACGACCGGGATCCGACGCGGGTCGAGGAGCCGGTGACGTTCACGGCGACGGTCGCTCGCCGTGCCGCTGCGCCGCGCCCGCGAGCCTCGGCGCGCCGGGCGGCGCCGCGGGGGACCGTGGAGTTCCTCGTCGACGGAGTGCGCGCCGGGACGCCCGTGAGGCTCGACGCGCGCGGTCAGGCGCGGTGGAAGACCGCGGAACTGAAGCCCGGCGAGCACCGCGTCGCCGCGCGGTTCCTCCCCGCCCGCGGGTCGGGCCTTCTCGGGAGCGGTTCGGAGAAGCGGCACGTCGTGAAGGAGAGGACCGAGTAGCTCCGGCTTCTCCGCGGGCCGGCAACCGTCCCCGCGCGTCGCGGCCGCGACCCGGGGCGCCGTGAAGCGCCGCGGTCCCGCAGAGAGGCGCCGGACGACGGCTCAGCGCCGGCCGAAACCGAGCGGCCGGAGGGCCGGCCGCCGCCGCGTCATCCCCACTTCCGCCCTTCGTGGTGGCCGAACATCACGTAGTGGTTCCAGGCGCCGTTGGGAGAGCTGAAGGCGGCGTCGAAGCGCACGTCGGGATAGCGCCGGAGGTATTCCTTCGCCGTCGACCTGTCGAAACGGACGTTCGGCGCCGTTTCGAAGGTCATCCGGTCGCCGGCCGGACGGAAGACGACCGTCTCGCCGTTCAACGTGATGCGGGCCATCGTCCTCTCGGCCATGTTGTAGGGCGTGCGGACCGCGTAGCGCCGCTCCTTGAGGTTCGAGAACATCGGCGTGATGTACACGCAATCGTCGAAGAAGAAGTGGGTCACCTGCGATCGCCGGCTGGAGCCCTTCTCGCCGATCAGGCTCCCGCCGTGGAGCAGGTTCGACGACCAGATGAGCACTCCGCCCTTGCCGACGGCGAGCTCGCTGCGCTTCCCGTGCGCCGCGGCGACGGCCCCGATCTTCTCCTCGTAGGCGCGGTAACGCTCGCCCGCCCCGGGATTGACCCAGCCCGCGGGCCCCGCTTCGAGGGCGGCGATCTCGAGATCGGAATAATCGAGCTCCGGCAGGCGATGCGAGCCCGGGTAGTAGTGGAGCGGCCCCTGCTTCAGGAGGATGTCCTCGAGCGCCACCCACACGCCGCACATGTAGCGCGACGGAAGGCAGCTGAAATGGATCGAGTCGGAATGAGTGCGCTGCTCCGTTCCGTGGAGGAAATTGAGCGTCTGGAACGGGACCGGCTCGCGGCCGTAGAGCGTCCGCAGGAGATCGAGGATCGGCGGAAAGACGGCGATCTTCAGGATCTCGGTCGACCGGACCCATCCGTCGAGCATGCGCCCTTCCTCGGGAACGAAGTGGGCGTCGACGAACCGCGTGAGGGCGGCCAGGTCGACGCCGTCGAGGATCCCCGAGTCCTCGAGGACGACGTAGCCGTCGGCGTGAAAGGCGTCGCAGAGGGATTGCATCCGGGGCGACAGGCGGAGG
>Ga0316620_10001142_pt1 | contig 11252 bp, 9 predicted proteins | sample OWC_Aug_M1_C1_D5_FD_207651 | JGI IMG/M metagenome (GOLD analysis project Ga0316620, IMG submission 207651) | Wetland soil microbial communities from Old Woman Creek delta, Ohio, United States - OWC_Aug_M1_C1_D5_B | ecosystem: Environmental > Terrestrial > Soil > Wetlands | place: USA: Ohio... | reverse complement strand
CTGCTCATGCGTGATTTTTACTCTGCAGCGACTCCCTTCCGGGAGTGCAAGGCCCAATATTAAAACTATCCGCCCTTGATGTAAAGACTTTTTTACGGACAGTGGCGTTTGCCGGCGGCGGGTTCTTGAGCGCGGTCTGGGAAGCTGCTGAAAGAGATCCGTACGGCCGCTTCATGCCGCCCTTTGAGAAACGTTTTGGCACGAAATATTCCTCAGCTTCCGACCTGCGGGCAGAACCAACGACGATCCGGTTAAATTTTTTGATTGCCTGACCAGCGACGCGGAAAATTTTTTTAAAATACGTTGAACAGGACCGTCCGTTGCTGAAAATGGATGTCTCTCTGCCTCGAAGCGGGCCCGAAAAAGGCCGTGACAAGCCTCGCGAGGACGGCGCAAAAGAGCCGCGAGAAAAAAATGAAGCTCTGTCCATTTTATTCTTGACAAAGAGTGCTAATTTTGATAAATCACACTTAACTTTAGTGTGTGATGGGCGCCGTCGGAAGCAGAGACGGATTGGATTCGGATGCTAGCCCTTCCGTGGGAACGGAAGGCGGTGCTTGCGGAGATCCCGACCCTGTCGGGAAGCTTGTGAAGCAGGCGGAGAAGGAGGTAAACAGGTTGCACGCGTTAGGAACCCACCTGTTGCTGGAATTGCGGGATTGCAACCGCAGAACCCTCGGTAATCTGGAATTTGTACAAGAAACACTAAAAAATGCAGCACTTGAGGCAAAGGCGACGATTGTAGAAGTCGCTTTCCACGAGTTCAGCCCCTTTGGCATCAGCGGGATGGTGGTCATCGCCGAATCCCACCTTGCCATCCATACGTGGCCGGAATACGGCTACGCCGCAGTCGATGTTTTCACCTGCGGGGACCTGATCGATCCCAGGGTCGCCGCAAATTACCTCATTGAGAAGTTCAAGTCCAAAGACCCCTCGATCATTGAGATCAAGAGGGGTATCCTCGGCAACAAAAAGCTTCCCCATAAGGCCTTACCAGGAGAGATGCTTCAGCATGATAGAGCCCAAGAGCTACAAGTGGTTCATTGAGTATACGAGCCCCGAGGAGGGGCATTTGCACGGCATCCGCATGATCCACTATGCAAGCCAGACCAAGTACCAGCGGATGGAGATCATGGACTGCGGGAGCTACGGCCGGTGCCTCGTGCTGGACGGCAAGATGCAGTCCACCATCACCGACGAGTTCATCTACCACGAGGCGCTGGTACATCCCGCGCTCCTCACCCACCCGGACCCGAAACGGGTATTTATCGTGGGCGGAGGCGAGGGGGCCACGCTTCGCGAGGTGCTCCGCCACAAGAGCGTGGAGTACTGCATGATGGTGGACATCGACCAGGAAGTGGTTGAAAAATCCAAGGAGCTTCTGCCCGAATGGCACCAGGGCGCGTTCGACGACCCGCGGACCGATCTGCGGTACATGGACGCGCGCAAGTATCTCGAAGAAACGACCGACACCTATGATGCCATAATCATTGATATTTCCGAACCCGTTGAAGAGGGGCCTGCGTACCTCCTGTTCACGCGCGAGTTCTATGAGATCGTAAAAGAGCGCCTGAGCCCCGACGGGGTCATCTCCCTCCAGGCAGGGACCACGGCACTGCATTCGCTTTTGAACTTTACGGCCGTGGACAAGACCTTGAACGCGGTCTTTCCCGTGGTCGCCCCCTACGCCGTGTCCATTCCGTCCTTCGGCCTTCCCTGGGGTTTTACCCTGGCCTCGAAGAACCTCGATCCGAGGAAGTTCGCGCCCAAGGACCTGGACGCCATGATCAAGAAGAGGATCACGGGCGAGAACCGGTACTACGACGGCATCACGAACCAGGGCATGTACATGCTGCCCAAGCATATTCGCAAAGCTTTGGCGGAAGAGACCAAGATCATAGAAGATAATGCGCCTCTCTTTACCTATCATTAATGGCTGGGGGAAGAGCCCCCGGAGGCTTTTCCCGTCGCCCACGCTGATAGGATAATGAAAAAACAATGAATCCTCCTCCCAACCGAATAGAGGACGAGCAGTTCCGCACTCCCCTGTTCGACGCAATGGTCAACCTCGCGGAAAGCCGCAAGGTCTCTTTCCATACCCCCGGTCATAAAAGCGGCAAAGGCATTGCCACCCGGTTCCGCAAATTCGTGGGGCCGCGCGTCTTCACCATCGACCTTACGACGCTGGATGAGGTCGATTCGCTCCAGAACCCCACGGGAGTCATCAAGGAAGCGCAGGAGCTTGCCGCCAGGTCCGCGGGCGCTGACCGCTCATACTTTTTAGTGAACGGCACCACCGTGGGAAACCACGCCATGGTGGCCTCCACGACCGGGCCCGGCGATAAAGTGATCATCGCCAGAAACTGCCACCGGTCGGTGCTCACGGGCCTCATCATGAGCGGGGCCCAGCCGATCTTCTTTCAGCCGGCCTTTGACCGGAACCTCAAGCTCACCCTGAACGTCACTTTCGAGGCCGCGAAGCAGGCCATCGACGCGAATCCCGGGGCCCGGGCACTCCTCATCACGAGCCCGAACTACTACGGCCTCTGCGCCGATATCGGGAAGATCATTCCCTATGCCCACGAGAAGGGGCTTATCGTTTTCGTGGACGAGGCGCACGGCCCTCACCTCAAGTTTAACCCCAAGCTGCCCATTTGCGCGCTCGAGGCAGGGGCCGACCTCTGCGTCCAGTCCACGCACAAGATCGTGGGCGGCATGACCCAGGCCTCCATGCTCCATGCAAAGGCCGAGCGGATAAACATCGACGACGTAACGAACACGCTTAAACTTCTGCAGACCACGAGCCCGTCCTACATCCTGATGGCGTCTCTTGATCTCGCGCGCATGCAGATGGCCACGGAAGGCAAGAAACTCCTGAACCGGACCATCAAGCTTGCCGAAGATGCGCGTGCGGAGATCAACAAGATCCCCGGCATTACCTGTTTCACCAAGGAGCAGGCAAAGGCAGCAGGCATGGCGGATATGGACGTGACCAAGCTTACCATCACGGTCTCGGACATGGGGCTTTCGGGCTACCACGTGTCCCATGTGCTGAACACCCGCTTCGGCATCCAGGTCGAGATGGCTGATCCCTTTCATGTCCTGGTCATCGTCTCCATCGGCGACCGCCAGGACGACCTGAACCTGCTTGTGGAGTCTCTCCGCGTGATAGCCATGGAGACCGGGCTCCAGGGCGCGCTCCTGCCGCTCGATAAGGTCCATCCGCCGATGCTCCAGAACCGTTTTGCCATGACGCCCCGCAAGGCCTTCTATTCCGACAGCGAGCTCGTGAACGTGAATGACGCCGCGGGCAGGGTCTCGACGGAGATTGTGACCGTTTATCCCCCCGGCATTCCGCTCCTCGTCCCCGGAGAAGAGATCTCCCGCGAGGCCATCGATTACCTCCAGAACATGGCAGGTCTTGGCGCGATCATCGACGGCATGAACGAGAACAACACCCTTGTGCGCGTGGCGAAGGCATAATCCTTAAATCCATTTGGACGAGGACAAACCGGATTGAAAGACACCAAGACACGAAGAAGGTCTTAATGCATTACTTCGTGCCTTTGTCTGCATCCAGCGGTTACGAGTAGTAACGTAGCCTGCTCTTGAAGACGCGGCCATAAACGAGTGCAGGGTGTGACTTCTTGGTGGATTTTGTTCCGGCTTGTCCGGGTTAGGTCTTAAACCGTAGGGAGTTCTTCATGCTTTTTCAAGCACTGCTCGGTCTCATCGTGTTCACCGGGATTGCCTGGCTCATGAGCGAGAACAGAAGGGGCGTCAGGTACGCCATCGTCCTTACCGGCATCACGGTCCAGCTCTGCATTGCGGGCATCCTTCTCTTCATTCCGTTCTTCAAGAAGTTCTTTTTGCTTCTCAATAATGTCGTACTGGCGCTTGAATCAGCGACCAGGGCGGGCACGTCCTTTGTGTTCGGCTATGTCGGCGGCGGAGCGCCGCCCTTTCTCCTTCAGGACCCGGGGTCGAACTTTATCCTCGCATTCCAGGCGCTCCCGCTCGTGCTCGTGATCGGCGCGCTTTCAGCGCTTCTTTTTTACTGGAAGGTCCTTCCGTATATAGTCAAAGGCTTCTCCTTCGTGCTCCAGAAGACCATGAACATCGGCGGCGCTCTCGGGCTCGGGGCCTCGACCACGATCTTTCTCGGCATGGTGGAGGCGCCGCTCGTTATCAAACCGTATCTCAAGAACATGACCCGGAGCGAGCTTTTCTCGCTCATGACCGTGGGCATGGCCTGCATCGCCGGGACCGTGATGGTCCTCTATGCGACGATCCTTAAAGGAGTGATCCCCGACCCGCTCGGACATATTCTCGTTGCGTCTTTCATCCATGTGGCTGCAGCCATAACGATCGCACGCATCATGGTCCCCGAGTCCGGAGAGGAGACCTCAGGCGAGTTTATTCCCCCGAGAACGGCCTCCAGTTCCATGGACGCCGTGGTCAAGGGGACCATGGACGGCCTTCAACTTCTTCTGAACATCATCGCCATGCTCGTGGTCATGGTGGCCCTGGTGCATCTTGCAAACTTGCTCATCGGCCTGCTGCCCGACGCAGGCGGCAAGCCGCTCACGCTTCAGCGCATTCTCGGCTTCGTCATGGCCCCGATCGTTTGGCTCTTCGGCATTCCCTGGCCGCAGGCCCAGACCGCCGGCTACCTCATGGGCACAAAGACCATTTTGAATGAGCTGCTCGCATTCCTGGAAATGGCCAAGCTTCCTGCGGAGGCCCTTGACCCGCGCAGCCGCCTGATCATGACCTATGCCCTCGCGAGCTTCGCCAACTTCGGAAGTCTCGGTATTCTCATCGGCGGACTGGGGAGCCTCGCGCCGGAGCGGCGCGACGAGGTCGTGGGGCTCGGCATGAAAGCGCTCGTCGCGGGCACGCTCGCCACCTGCATGACCGGCGCGGTGATCGGGATTTTTACCTGATCTGATACGCAGAGCGCATGGTGCATCGTTCATGGTGTTTCAAGTTTTGCATCCTGCCCTTTGCTCTCGCTCCATGCTCTCTGCCTTTCTCTTCGGTACCCTTCCTCCTGTTAATCTGATATAATTCAGTTATGCGCTTTTTTCGCTACCGAGGCAGGTTCTTTCAAGGCGTGGGCCTTTTCCTCAGGGTGCTCCTGAGCTACAAGCTCCTTGGCCTCCGAAACGCCTTCTCCACCCCCGAAGTCAGACAGGCACGGCTAAAGCGGCTGCACGCTGCTATGGCCCGCCTGCTCCGCGAGCATATGATCGAAATGCGCGGTGTGCTTATCAAGATCGGCCAGTTCATGTCTTCCCGCGTCGACGTCCTCCCCGAAGAGTATACCGACGAGCTCTCAAAGCTCCAGGACCAGGTCCCGCCCGCCTCGTTTGCCGACATCGCGCAACGTGTCACGGAAGAACTCGGTCCCATGGACGAGGTTTTCTCGTCGTTCGACGAGGTCCCGATTGCCTCGGCCTCGCTCGGTCAGGTCCACAAGGCATGCCTCAGGGACGGGGATTGTATCGTGGTCAAGGTCCAGTACCCCGGCATCGAAGAGGTCATCGCCGCAGACATGAAGACGCTCAAGTTCGTGATCCGCATCCTGCGGATTCTCTTCCGGCACATAAACCTCGACGTGATCTACTCCGAGTTCGCCCGGATCGTCATGGAAGAACTGAACTACCTCCAGGAAGGAAAAAACGCCGAGACCTTTGCCCGGAACTTCGCCGAAAACAAGCGGATCGCAATCCCGATGGTCTACTGGCCGTATACGACGTCCAAGGTGCTTACGCTCGAATATCTCGAAGGCATCAAGATAACCGACTTCGATCTGATCGATAAGCAGGGGATCGACCGCAAAGATGTCGCGCGCATCCTCGCCGAGGCATACGCCCAGATGTTTTTTGTCGACGGACTGTTCCACGGAGACCCGCACCCCGGCAATATCTTCGTGCGGCCCGGGCCGGAAGTCATCCTTGTGGACTTCGGCATGGTGGACCGCATCTCGGCGCCCCGGCGCGAGGCGCTCCGCCGCTCCTTTGTCGCTATCGTTGACCGCGACAGCCTCGGGTTCGTCCGCGCGCTCGTGGACATGGGGTTCATACCGCTCACGAAGGACATCCAGCCGTTCGTGCAGTTCGTCGAGAGGATCTTGTCAAAATACCGCGACATGTCCGCCTCTGAGTTCAAGGCCATGGACATCGATGAAATCGGTCGCGACATCCGGGAGGCGCTTCAGCTCAATACGGCTATCCAGATACCGAACGACTTCATCCTCTTCGGCAGGGTCGTCGGGATGCTGAACGGCCTCGGCTCGAGGCTTGATCCGGACACCAACATCATAGAAATCGCGGCGCCCTTTGCCAGACAGTTCATCAAGGCCGAAGAGTTTACGCCCGCCGGGATCCTCAAGCAGACGGCCGCGACCGGACGCGCGCTTGTGAAGCTGCCGAAGCTTTTGACCGACTTTCTCGTGACCACGAGCCGCGGCGAGACGCGGGTGGAGATCACCTCGAAAGATATCGTCGAGGAACTCAGAAAGATCTCATACATCGGAAGGGGCTTTATTCTCTCCATTCTCATTGTCGGGCTGGGGATGGCGTCGCTGTTCCTTCGTATCAATCACCTCGACCGGGAAAGCCTCTGGGCTGCAGCCGGGGCAGCGGTGTTATTCCTCTGGCTGGTCCTGAATTTAAGAAAGACCTGAGGCCGCACGAAGGCGCAGATTAAGGAAGGGCGGACAGGAAATCCGACTATGATGTGGCTGAGGCGAGCGATCGGCTTCACTCTTATCGCGATGATTGCGGCTACAACTCCGGCGATCTCGTACGCCCATGGCGTCGCGGGACAGCGGTTTTTCCCCACGACCTTTGCCGTGGACGATCCTTTCATTTCCGATGAGTTTTCCGTTCTCTACAATTCCATTACGATGAACGACGAGGCAGGGAGGGCGCGCATCCGGACGACGTTGCTCGACGTGGGATATTCCAAGCGCGTCGTACCCAACTTCGGGATAGAGGTCGATGAGGGGTACCAGCGACTCCGCACTGATGGCGCTGGAACGGTGAGCGGCTTCGGCAATCTCGGAGTGAATGTGAAGTACCAGCTCTATACGAGCGCCGAGCATGAAACGATCCTTTCCGTCGGGGTGTCGGATGAGATCGGCGACACGGGAAACCGTAACGTGGGCTCCGATTCCTTTTCAACAATCTCCCCGGACTTTTATTTCGGCAAAGGGTTCGGCGACCTGCCGGATTCAGTTGGACTTTTAAGGCCCCTCGCCGTCACCGGGGTCCTCGGTCTGAACTTCCCCTCGCGGCCTCAAACCGTTATGGTGAATGGTCAGACGGGCGAACTCGATACGGCACGCAACCCCACCACGCTGACCTGGGCGTTCACTGTTCAGTACAGTCTCATGTACCTCCAGTCCGCGGTGAAGGATGTCGGGCTCGGTGTTCCGTTCAACCGCATGGTCGCGGTCGTCGAATTTCCCATGGAGACCTGCCTGAACGGGGCTTGTAAACGCCAGACTACCGGGACTGTAAACCCGGGGCTCGCCTGGATCGGCAAATATACAGAGCTTGGCATTGCCGCGGAGATTCCCATGAACCCGCGGTCCGGAGCAGGTACAGGTGTCTTCGTCCTTTTTCATCTTTTCATCGACGATCTCTTTCCGAAAAGCATAGGGAGTCCGATATTTCCGTGAAAAAAGTCGAACGATCTTCTGATGTTCTTGCGGCAGCCGCACTCCTGTTCGTGGTGTTTCTCTTCATCATGCCTGACACCGCTCGAGGCCACGCATACCCCGACCATGCCGATCCCAAAGTGGGCTCGACCATCTCTGTCGCTCCGACACGGGTCCGCATCTGGTTCGATAGCGCTCTGGAGCCGGTTTTTTCCACAATTATGGTCCATAACGCGGACGGCAGAATGGTGGACAAGGGGGATGGGCACGTGGACGCCTCCGACCCCACGCTTCTGGAAATAAGCCTGCCTCCTTTGCCCCCGGGGACTTATCGCGTGATCTGGAACGTCGTGGCGAGGGACACGCACCGGACCATGGGAAACTATGTGTTCACGATCAAATGAGGAGATTCACAACCGGTGACTGAATTTATTCACGCCATCCCCGCATGGTTCGAACTTATCTTCCTGACTTTATGCATCGGGACCCTCGCTTGTCGTCTCTGGGTCCTCGATACCCGGGCAGGCGCCAGAAAGATCCCTCAGGAAAAGATCCTGGTCCGTCTGTGGCAATCGTTCGGCATCGGCATAGCGGCATTGATCGCATGCAGTATCGCTGATCTTCTGAGAGGCGCCGCAGAAATGAGCGGCAGCCCCATTTCTGCGGTTTTCTCCGTGCTCCCAATGGTAATTTTGAAGACCCACTTCGGCCGGGTCTGGCTTATTCGCATCGCAGCTCTTATCCTTTTAGCCATTACGGCGCAGGTGGGTGCGAGATACCGGGGTTCACGCGGTCTTCTTATTTTCATGCTCATCCTCGGGTTCATTATCTCTCTGTCTGAAAGCGCATCCGGACATGCCTCGGATGCCGGGGATCTCAGTATCGCTGAAATAGCCGATTGGCTCCACCTCCTTGCCGCTTCCCTCTGGGGCGGCGGGCTCTTCGTTCTCTCCATCGTTATTCTGCCGATGCTGGTAAGCCGGGGGGACCGGATGGCGATCGCAGTGGTCGCCCGTAGATTTTCACGCATGGCGGGCCTTGCAGTCGGAATTATCGCCATTACCTCACTCTATAATGCATGGTCCTATGTCGGCAGTTTCGGAGCGTTCTGGAAAACAGCCTACGGCCTGACTGCACTTGCGAAGATTATCCTATTTCTCTTCCTCATTCAATTCGGGGCTTTCAATCGTTACATCAGTGTTCCACTGTTGCAGGAATGGTCAGGCGCTTCTCCGGGAAGTCATGGGCTTATCAATCGTCTTGCCGTTAAATTTCTCTCTCGATTGCGAAGCAAGCAAGACGAACGCCTGATCGCGTCACGATTTATGCGGCGAGTGAGGATTGAGGCGATCCTGATGGCGGGGGTGCTGCTTTGTGCCGCTCTGCTTCGGCATGAGGTCCCGGCCCGCCATTTTTCACACTTTGGACACGCTCAAACTATGGGCAATCCTGCGGACCACGAGCACGATGCGCACATGCACTATGCAGCCAGGCCTGAGTCCGTCGTAGTACGCCTCGAGACAAACCCCGCCAAGATCAATGCCGGGACGCCGGTGTCGATCACGGTCCACCTGGAGGACCGGAAAGGCAGGCCGCTTCAAGGATTGATGGCCCATCACGAGCGCGTACTTCATGCGATCATCATCGGTAGGGACTTGAACGTTTTTGCTCATATCCATCCGGAAGATCTCGGCATGCTTACGGATGTGATGCTGGATACGGCGATGTTCCCTTTGCGCTACACCTTTCCGAAAGCGGGAGCCTATATCGTGGGAGTTGACTTTGCGACAGAAGACGGCGTGTACAGCAAGACGGCCTCTCTCTTCGTATCCGGTCAACCGAACATGGGAGAGCCAAAGATCGATCTTTCAAGGTCGAAGAACTTCGGACAGTACCGGGTTACTTTTGCTCCCTTCCCGAAGAGCATTAAAGCAGGCGAGGAAACAACGATCAAATATTTTTTCCAAAAAAACGGTAAACCGGTGACGGACCTTCAGCCCTACTTGGGCGCCCCAATGCACCTCGCAGTCGTACGCTCAGACCTCACGCAGTTCATGCATACTCACGGGGTTATTCCAGGCGAGCCTCAAGCTCAACACGACCATATGCATTCTATGACACTCGGAAAGTTTGGCCCGAAACTAGAGGCCGCCATCGTTTTTCCGGTCAAGGGCGTCTACAAGATCTTCAGCCAGGTGAAGCACAAGGGGAAGGTCCTTCTCTTCAATTTCATGGTGAGTGTACAGTAACTTCTGGCTACGTGATAAAATAAAGATATCATGACCTGCAGTTTAGCAGGGTGAAAACTGATTACTCCAACGTTTATGGAAATATACGAGGTTCCTTATGAAAAAGTCACTACTGCTGATCTTCGTATTAATTGTTTTTCTTTTCACGACGAAGGCGAGCATTGCCTGCGATTTCTGCCTTCTTTCGCAGGGCATCTCACCGCTCGATACCATGAAAGGAACGGGGATCAAGATCAGCGAGCGGTACACACTGCTCGATCAGGTATACCAGGGAACGAGCGAGAAAGCGAACCCGGGAGCCAAGGAGACCCATTGGACAACGGAGCTTACCGGATTTTACGGCATCACGCCGGAATTCATGGTGATGGCCGTGGTGCCTTATAAGAACGGGAGAACATCGGGCGAAGCGGACTTGACAATGACCCCCCCCATGCTGGATACCGCGATGGCGGGAGATGCATCGGGGCTGGGCGACGTTGCGCTCCTGGGGCGCTATACCTTTCTCAAGAACGAAACACCGGACACCACAACGGTCATGGCGGGCATTGCCGGTATTAAGTTCTCGACAGGGAAAACAAATGCGCGGACATCGGACGGCATGAGCTATCTCGACAGTCACCTGCAGCCGGGAACAGGCTCGACGGATTATCTGCTCGGGCTCTCTTACAGCCACTCTCTTCAGCGGCTATCGTTCTCGGCCAATCTGCTCGGGACGATCACGACGGAAGGGAAATTCGGGACCACGAAGCACGAGTTCGGCAATGCCCTGAACTATGATGCGAGCGGGAAATATCGCATCGCTCCCGAGTCCTTTTCGCCGACGAAGCCCCAGCTCTTTGCCGCTCTCGGGATCAACGGCGAAGTGCGTCAGCGGGAAAAGGAAAACGGCGTGGCCGTGCCCGATTCAGGCGGGAATACAATCTATCTTTCTCCGGGACTGCAGCTTGTGTTTGCGCCCCACTGGAGCGTGGAAGCTTCGTACCAGCATGCCATTTACCACAAGCTGAACGGCACTCAACTCGGCGAGACCTATAAGGCAATCACCGGAGTGACGTATTTATTTTGACGATCTGGAGCGAGACAAAAATACAAAAGGCCGCTGAGAAATCTCAGCGGCCTTTTTTGCGCGCGGCAATCGTGATGTCCGAAGCCTACTCCGCCCTTACGAGATCCTCGAACCGGATGTCCACGCCGAACACGCCGACAATCTCGCTATTTTCGTTGCTGATGGGTGCCGATACGGTGATGCAGAGCGCGCCGGTGATCTTCGAGGTGTAGAAGTCCGACACGAAGCTTTTGCCGTCCTTCATGGGGCTGATGAACCACGGCCTGTC
>Ga0316620_10001141_pt1 | contig 11253 bp, 14 predicted proteins | sample OWC_Aug_M1_C1_D5_FD_207651 | JGI IMG/M metagenome (GOLD analysis project Ga0316620, IMG submission 207651) | Wetland soil microbial communities from Old Woman Creek delta, Ohio, United States - OWC_Aug_M1_C1_D5_B | ecosystem: Environmental > Terrestrial > Soil > Wetlands | place: USA: Ohio... | reverse complement strand
TTGGCTCCAGTTCCTTTCTCTGGAGGAACCTCTATCGTCTTGCTCTCTCCAACATGCATGCCGACTAGCTGCTCTTCTATTGCCCCGAGCAACCAGTTCCATCCGACTGCCACAAGGTATGGTTCATACCTGCCATCTTCCTTGTAGATACCCTCTTTCTTCGCGACTTCCTCAAGCGTCAGGTCGAATATCGTCCCGTCGTCCTTTGTCCTTGCCACATAGTCCACATAGACCATCGCCTTGTCAGTGACGACTCCTTCGGAGCTTCCCCATGAGATCTCCTTCTTGGGTGGCTTGGCTGTTGCTATCTCGTCCTTGCCGGACTTGCCCTCTTCAGGCACAGACTTCGCTTTTTCTTCTGACATCAGTCTTTCCTCTTGCGGCAGTGGGTCTGGCGGCTCAGCTTCGAGTCATTATAAAACGGTTTCCTTACGGCGTTTCTCCGGCGTCCCGCTGAAGACGCTTATCGTTTCGAAGAATACGTGAGTGGCAGCCACCGGTTCGACTCTCAAGGAACAATCATGCATGGCCTGGATGACCCTCTCTGGTTGCGCCAGCGACGAGGTCACTACATACATGTTGCCAGACCGCACCAGATAACTGGCTGCCTGTTTCACAAAACGCTCTGTCAGTTCGGCGCCAGTCCTGCCACCTACGACAGAAGTGTCGAGAGATGACGTTTCGTCGGTAGCCGGCAGGTACGGGGGATTGAACACTATTACCGAGAAACGACTGGTCGGCCGGAACGCGTGTAGGAGATCTGACTGAATGACCGAACAGACAGTCGACAAGGAATTCCTCTCGGAATTCTCTCTTGCATTGACCACTGCGTCCATTGATACATCAGAAGCAACCACAGTCTTGGCAACCCTCGCAGCATTGAGTGCAATATAGCCTGTCCCGCAGCCAATCTCAAGGAATGAATCCGATGACTTCAGAGATATGCAATCACACAGTAGATGAGTGTCCTCTGACGGTGGATACACACCCACACTCGTGACTATATCAAGGCCCCAGTCTTTCAGATGTTTTCCTCCTGATATCTGGCAGAATACCATCGTTGATCATGCCTAGGAGGGAATCTGCCAAGGCAATCAGATCCTCAAGCGGGAGGCATCTCAGTTTCTCCTCACCAGTCAGTTTCTTTCTCATTCTCAGAATCGCCGCTTCAGACAGGTCCTTGGAGAGTCCCAAGTTCTCTAGCCATATGCCTAGAGCCCTCCTCAGGTGTTTGTTCGGATACGGGTAGATGCCGTTCACCATCTGCAGGAACAGGCTCCTGTCTTCAGCAAATGATCCCTGAACACGCGGTGTCATCTTCACGACGACCGAGTCGACCGCAGGAACCGGGTAGAACATCGTTGCAGGGACGTGCATGACCTTCTCTACTGTCGCACGGTAGTTTATGTCAACTGTTAGTCGTGAGTACTCGCTGCTACCAGGTTCGGCAAGTAGTCGTTGGGCATACTCCCTCTGATACATCAGAACGGCCATGTCAAGGTCAAGTTCGTTCCACAGCCTGAACGTCATGTCGGACGATATGCTGTAGGGAAGATTTGACACACACTTGTTCGCCATGGGGAGGGGCACACGAAGGGCATCTCCATGTATTATCTGTACATTCGGAGTCCCTGCCATGGCGTCCTGAAGTGCTGTGACCAGAAGCGGGTCAATCTCGACGACGTAGACCTTGCCTGCTTCCTCCGCAATTGGCTTCGTAAGAATGCCAAGTCCTCCACCAATCTCCAGAACGCTATCCGTCGGTCCCAGCTTGGCAGCCTTGACTATCCTGCGGGCAATGCCACTATCAGTGAGAAAGCTCTGTCCTCTTCTCTTGCTAGGTGTTATCCCGTACTTGCGTAGGGTCGACTGGACCTGTCGTGCAGACAGAGGGCTCACCTTACTCTATCTCTTTCCCACTCGTCATCGCGCGGCGGAGGACGTACAAAGAGCCATCTCTTCACGTCTTCCTGGATTTCTTCAAGTATCCTTGCCGTGACTGCTTTCTTCGGGTTCTGCAGCTTGGTACGAGCAGCGATGTCCTCGAAGCTCTTGAATGGCTCCTTCTTTCTCTCCTCCAATAGCGCCCACATCAGTGTCTGGCCCACGCCAGGAAGTAGCTGCAACGAGTGCATTCTAGTCGTGATGGGTTGGGCTTCATTGAAGAACTGGACGTACTTCTGTTCATGCTTGGTGACTATCATCTCAATGACGAGAGGAAGCTCAGCTGACGACTCGGGCGCCAGATCCGCATAGGCTATTCTGCGAAGAACACGGTCTATCTTGCTCGATGGGCCTCTCTCGATACTCACCCTCTCCTGCGGCCGGATGTTGACTCCACTGACCGGAGCCAGTTCAAGAAGCGTGAGGAGAGACTCTCCGACGGCTTGTACTACCGTGATTCCTCTTGGCCTTGAGTCTCTCAGGTATGTCTTCGGAGGGATGACTGCAAGGACATATGCATGCGACTCGTATCGTCTGCCTTGAGTTCCTTCCATCTAGCATCGCCTCTTTGGCCGCTGCAGTACATCAAGTATGGCACTCACATACAATCGATAAAAATGAATCGGGCCGAACTTCAGCGTGCTCTGACTAGGACCTGCTCTTCGTTATCAAGTCCACAATCTCGGCAAACTGCTCCTGCGTAAGGTTAGTGGACTTGGCATCGATTATCGTCTTCAGCTCCTCAAGAGTTGTGGGAGCTATGTTCACAATCTGTACAGCTTGGACTCTTGAGAGGTGATAGGTTTCCATTAGCTTCTCCATGACTTTGACGGCTACAGCAGGTGTCATCTTTGCGAAGGTGGATGAATGCTCAAGTGTGATTGTCTGCTGGAATGAGAGTTCACCCTCTTTTCCTCTCTTGCTTATTATCTTCTTTACAACAGGAAGTGAAATCTCTTCCTCGCTTATTATTTCTCTAGGCATACTGCACCACTCAGCTCTTGCTCGGCCGGAGATGCTCTGGACGGATCATCAGCTCACGCGTCTGATTTCCGACCGCTACATCCACAACCACTGCTCTACCTCTTGTGCCCGCGACGACACCCGTCCGTCCTTGATATTTTCGATGTGGCATGCCCTTGTGGAATCCAGGATCAATCACGATGTCCACTCTCTGACCGGCTTCATAGTCTATCAGCAAGCTAGTAAGAGGCCTTAGCCCGCGTGTCCTCACATGCTTGGACATGAGTTGACGGGTTCTTTTGCGGTAGCCATGGCTGTTCTTGACCATAGAGAATCATCCTCTGCTGATTCATACTCAGTCCTACCGAGAGTGGAGATAGCGGCACAACTGAGTTCCAGCAAAACGCCTTTGGTTGCCACTTAAGCGTTATGGTCGGTTTCTGCCTCGCTTACGGCCACAACACTTAGTTCCACACACTTGCATCCCGTGTTCAACAGCTCGGCGATAGAGGGTCGAGTCCTTCCATCATCACCTGAGATCAGTTCCTTCACGTACGTCCCTCCCTGCACCCGGAAGAAGCCGCTTAGGTGGTGTGAATCAATTGGTGCGAGTCTGACCTCGTGTACTCGTTTCTTCCTGATACGATCGCTTCGACGATGTGCGACCCGGTTCGGCGTTCTCTGCTCTATCACAATGTCCTGAAGTCTGTCCTGTGCTCCCTTGAGATTGCTCTCAGTCACTTCCGACTCCGTTTCAATAAGCGCCGTGTATTCTTTGACATTCTCAGAGGACTTCTCTTTCAGTTCTTGTCCGCGCGCTCTATCAGTGTAGTCGAGCCCCTCCACCTCTACCTTCCCCATCGCCCTGCGATTCACTTCGTCGGCAAGTTTCGTGAGGTCGAGTCTACGGGTTCGGGGTCTTGAGATCTCCACGACGAAGGGTCTTCCGGAACCCAGCATCACCGCATCGATGTCTTCTCGTCCAGCCGCATGGAACTTGTAACCTGAGGCTCGTGCTGCCTCCTTCATAGGCTCTCCCACGTATTCCGCGACGGAGTCTGGGTACAGTCTGCCAGTTCCCTTGCAGAGGTCACACCCCTTCCCGTGACACGTCTGGCAGTCCCATCTGCTCTGCGGCATGCCTCTCACTAGCTTGCGATACCTTCCATAGATGAATACAGGATTGATCTCTATCCCGACACTTCCGGTGATCATGTCATAGATCACGACTACGTCAGGTTTCTCGAACTCGACCTCCCTTTTCAGCATCCTGCCCAACAGCTTGCCAAGTTCTCGGTTGAAGTTGGACTTCAGGGTTTCGCCGTGTATGAGGCCCTGGACCGCTCTGAGTTCCTCTTCCTTCTCTGCAAGTGCTGGCGATGGGACGCAGCCCACGAGAAACGAACTGAACTCGATGTCCTGGAGGTTGTCCACAGCCATCTGTGCGATCTCCGGGAGTTGATGAAAGAGACTCTTGCCAGCGATGGTGCAGAGGTCACACTGGCCCCGCAAGAGATACTCAATTGAGTACTTCTCCGCAAGAAGCCTTGCAGGTTCAAACATTCCATTGCCAGCAAGGATGGAGATGAGTTGTTTTCCATCTTCTGAGTGGGTAGTGCGCAGCTTTTCATCAGCCATCATAGTGACAAACAGCTTGATCGAATGACCACGCTCTGAGTTTGTCACGTTGGTGCCCAGCCATGCGAATTGCCTGCCCAAACATTCGTCACAGAGCGAGTAGACCCCAAGCAGTCGAACAGAAGCATCCAGCATCTCAGTTCCTTCTTGGAATTTCATTCGTGAGGCCTCTCATCGCTGGCATCTTTCTGTTCTTTGATAAACATGTTCAACTGTCCAGTTCAGAGAGGAGAGATGTACCTTAGCGCGCGAAGTCCAGTCACGATGCTCTCAGGTCTGAGAAGCAATCCTGCAATCGCTCTGCCTTGCATGTCCATGTCGCCCTTGTCCGAAAGTACGTTTGCCATTCCAGTGTCATTGGCATCGCGGATCAAGAGATCCAACCCCTTATCGCTCAATGACCTGAGGACTGTCTGTGCGAGGTACATTGCTCTGAGTTCCCTCAGTAGAACAGCCTGCCATGAGACCTCGTATTCTCTTAGGAAGCCAGCTGATGTGTCTGCCTCGGATACCGCACTTGCGGCCGTTCTGCCTGCAATCCTCGCAGCAGAACCGCCCACTATGACTCCTCCTCCGGTAGTGGGCTTGGTCATTCCCGCCGCATCGCCCACTACCATGAATCCTCCACAGAAGGTCTTCCTGACCGGAAGTCCCACGAGGACGACACCTCCAATCCTCCTCTCGACCACAGCCCTGCTCAGTCTACTCTTGAAGACCGGATGATGGCGAATCGCCGCGTCGAGTCTTGCTACCGGTCTATCTCTTGCCGCAAGTCCAACTCTCGCCCGGCGGTCTCCGAGAGGGATAATCCAAGCAAAGAACCCGGGAGCGATGCGCCTACTGTAGAACATCTCGACCACATCATCATCGACATCCGCATTCCTCACTTCATACTGGAGGGCAGCATGTTTGCACTTCCTCTCCACAGCAGGCAATCCTGCGGCCTTGGAGATCTGACATCCCGAGCCTTCTGCATCTATCAATACAGATGATCTCTCAAGTTCTGTTTCTCCCATATGCACGCCTGTTATACCGTTAGCATCGCGGCAGACACCAGTCACTCTTGTTCTTGTAAGGACCTTCACTCCAAGCTCTGTCGCAGTATCGGCAAGCCACTGGTCGAACACTCTTCGGTCGACAACCACGGCTTCTCTGCGTCCTCTTGTCACCAAGAACGAGTTGCCAGACGGGGAGTAGATCCGCGCTCCATTCACACGGTTCTGTACTGCGGCTGCTGGTGGCGCCAGCCCCAGAGTCTTGAGGCCGGTGACGCTCAGCAGTCCGGCACAGTGGTCCGGTTCACCGACTCTCTCGTGTTCCTCGGTGACCAGGACGTCCTCGACCTTCCTTGCTGCCTCACTTGCCGCGATTAGCCCCGCCGGTCCGGCACCTATAACTATCACATCGTGAGGCATTCCGTCACCATCGTTCTGAACCTACCTACACGCTTTTTAGCTCTACCTTAGTGTAGGTGTCAGGGTATCCCGGAGGCCTGTGGATTTGAGTGATCGAGTGTTCAGGTACAAGCAGGTCATAGCTGTCAGGACGGACCTGATGATGAGCAAGGGCAAGCTCGCAGTGCAGGTCGCTCACGGAGCAGTGAGTTCGGCTGAGAGAGCGAAAGCCACGAGTCCTGATGACTGGGATGCATGGTTCAAGGAGGGTCAGAAGAAGGTGGTCGTCAAGGTCCAAACTGCTGATGACCTCCTTGAGCTGATGAGGCTAGCGTCAGTCAATCGGCTACCGAACGCACTGATTCACGATGCCGGTATGACCGAGCTGGAACCGGGCACGATGACCGTACTTGGAATCGGACCTGCCAAGTCCGAGCTCATGGACAAGGTCACAGGCCAGCTCAAGCTTCTGTGAGAGTGAATTGCGTGCAGCCTGCCCATCCTTTCGAGCAGAGATTTGGCATTGACCTCTATTCCACCGACCAAGAGGGTGTTGGGGGGAAACTCAGAGCACGGCTCCAAGACTTCGTAGTGGAGGAGATCACGCCAGATGGGCGTGTCCTACAAGTGGCTCCGCAGAATGAAGTACCCCAGCCTTTCGAAGTTAAGGGTGAACGACTGAGATTCATTCGGTTTACTGCACAGAAGATGGGCATCACTACTCTGGACCTAGCGACGATTCTCGCCTCCCGGCTGAGAATACCACGAAATCTGGTGACTTACGCTGGCCTGAAGGACAAGAGAGCAATCACAAGTCAAGCCATGTCGGTTCCATCGAGTGCGATTCAGTCATTGCCGGACGTGTCGGTCTCGCGAGCCTCCTTCAGAGATTTCGAGTACAGCCGCAACATGGTTCAGATCGGCGATCTTTGGGGAAATCGTTTCACCATTCTCATGCAACTCTCTCAGGTCCCTTCCTCAGATATGCTGAATGACATCCGCGCAATCAGTTCGACCCCCCTCCTGAACTACTTCGGAGTGCAGAGATTTGGGGTCACTAGGCCCTTCACCCATCTGGTCGGGAAGGCCTTGGTCAAGAGAGACTTCGAGGGTGCTGTCAGGCTCATGTTGACATCGCAGAGCGAGTATGAGCCCGCTGACCTGACTGAAGCTCGATCGAAACTGGGCGAAGCCCTCAGACCCACTGAGGAAATCATTGCATGCTTTCCCGAAGACCTCAGATACGAAATAGACGTGATGAAGCACCTTATGCGAAAGCCGGATGATTTTGCAGGGGCGATAGAGCGGATTCCGCCCAGAGTACAGACAATCTTTGTTCACGCATGCCAGTCTTTTCTCTTCAACCGCACGATCAGCCGCCGTGCGAGTTCGGGGATGTCTATCGTTGTCCCTTCAGTTGGTGACTTCATTATCAGTCTTGATACCACACATTCCGGGCGGGACTCTTGGCTCTTCGTTACTGAGAGCAACCTTGAGGAGCGCAAAGAGATGGTCTCGGAGGGCCGATATGGTCTCGCAGCTCCTGTCCCGGGATACTCGACTAAGACTCCTCCGTCCCCACAGACCGACATTCTGAAGGAGGTATTGAGTCAGGAAGGCATTCGACTGCGGGAGTTCAGGAACGAACGGAGTCGCGCCCTGGATTCGCCCGGCGGCCTGCACCTTGTATCACTGACGATCCCTGACCTTCAGGTGACTCCGGAAGAATGTGGAATGAGACTTGCGTTTAGTCTGAGAAAGGGCTCGTATGCTACCATTGTGACACGGGAGATTATGAAGAATCATCCTATAAACGCGGTCTGAACCGGCTGTTCACTAGCGCCTCTCTGCAAGTTCTCTCATCTTCGTATCAAACGCGTCTGGCTCCGCCTGCTCTTCCTTTCTCTTTCTGTCATCCTGGAACTCGAAGAGGACCACTTCTCCCATGACTGCAGAAACGATAGTACGGAGTTCTGTAGTCGAGTAATGAATACGCGGCTGGTCCTCCTTCCTGAGCATGACTATACTCTCCCGGTGGCCATCAGCCGAGTAGAGGCTGTTGACGCCAACCTCAACCGCTGGCTGAATCAGGCTTCTGACCACCGTTCGGAGCTTGGCAGGTCCCTCGATAATCAGCACACTCCCGTATTCCTTCTTCAGGTCATCCATGAGTTCCTGAACTGACTCTATAAGTTCCTTGCTCTTCTTCTTCACGACAAGGAGCAGCTTCCCGCTCACCTTGATTGCCCTGAAGACCACAAGGTCGTTCAGTTCAGGGTGTTCCTTGCTCTTTCCAAGGAGCCATCGGCTGAACTCTACATCAAAGCGGGTTATTTCGCCTGAGTCCAGTTTTCCCTGACAACTGGAGCACAACATATCGGACTCCAGATCGAATACGCATACGGGCAGTTTCATCATTATTCCTCGCTAGGTGCGAGTCCAGCAGTTGCTAGACCCCGGGCGAGGAACATATCAAACTTCTGCTATCTACTTCGCCAGCACGATGTCTATCGTTGAAACGTTGAGGTCACTGCCTCTGTCTGTCTGTACGGTTGTTGTCCCGATGACAATCTCCTTGACCTTCACGTCTTGCATGAACCGATGTCGGGTGATCTCAGCAACGTCCACTGCTCGACTAATCAGCCGGCCTCTGGCCCGGATGACCACTTCCTTTGCTCCCTTGTCGAAGAGAGTCTTGCAGGCAAGTACATACGACATTACGTTCTTGGACCCGACTAGGATGGTTGAGTCTTGGTCTCTCTTGCCAGCTGACGCTCTCCCAGTGTTCTCCTCCGTCACCCGAGGTCTCTCCAACTGCTTGCTTTCTCTGCTCGATATGCACTAGACTGCCCCCCTCATATTGGTTTCGCTGACGTAGTAAGGGGTGATTTGGAACGAGCTTGTGCGCCTTTGTCATTACGGAAGGCTTTTCTTAGCACCTCATTCGGAGGCTTCGGATGTTCAAGCCAATGGCACAGCTCAGATTCTTGGGTTCTTGCAGAGAGATAGGCCGTTCAGGCTTCCTACTGAGCGCAGGCAATGAGAACCTTCTTGTAGACTACGGAGCCAAGTTCCAGGACAATCCGGTCTTTCCGCCCAACGTAGCGACCAACACTCTCCAAGGCGTCGTACTGACGCACGCACATCTTGATCATTCGGGTGGTATTCCCAAGCTCCTATCAGATGATGACCTGTCCCTGTTCTGTACGCCCGCAACACGTGACCTCACGATGCTGCTCGTAAGGGACATGTTCGACCTTTCACATGGTCGCGTACCGTTCACAAGAAGAGACATAGCGCGGGTCCGGAGCCAGTGCCAGCCAACCACATATGAGGCGACCTTTCCACTTGGCCGCACGTTCGAGGTGACGCTTTTCAATGCTGGTCACATACCGGGAAGCGCCATGGTATCGGTGACCCATGGCGGCAAAAGAATCCTCTTCACTGGAGACTTCAATGCACTTCAAACCCAACTCAATCCGGGCGCACGCGAGAATCTACCCAAACATGACGTCGTTGTGACTGAGAGCACGTATGCCACTCGGGTCAATCCCAAGAGAGAGGAGATCGAGGAGGCTCTCGTGCAGACGATTGTAGAGACCATGGAGCGGGGCGGTTGCGTACTGATTCCTGCATTCGCGGTTGGGCGGAGTCAGGAGCTGATGTGTATCCTTGCCAAGTACAACATCCACGACAAGTACCCAGTCTACATCGACGGAATGGCTCGGAGCGTCAACGAGATTCTGATTCGGCATCCTGGTTACATCCTCTCACCCCAAGCATTCGAACATGCTGTTCAGCGGACCCGGATCATCAACGACGACCGCGACAGGGTCGAGGCCGTCAAGAAAGGAGGAGTGATAATCTCTCCAGCTGGAATGCTGAAGGGCGGCGCGTCTTTCATCTACTTCAAGATGCTGTACAACAATGAACGTCATACTCTTGCATTGGTGAGCTTTCAGATTCCTGGGACTCCGGGCGCAGAACTGCTGGCCAAGAAACGGGTGACAGTGGGCAATCGTGTCCTCGAGGTTTCGGCGGACGTACGATACCACCATCTCAGCAGTCATTCAGACTCCCGTGGCCTGATGGATGTGTTGATGAGCATCCCTGGTGAACCCGAGTTCTATGTGGTCCATGGTGAGTCGGAATCCTGCGAAGCGCTTGCAGAGAAACTTGAGAAGAAGGGTCGGAAAGCGCACGTGCCCGAGGTGGGCGACACCGTAGAGGTCTAGGCTTCCTCGGTTTCCTTTCTGGCCTCGACAACTTGGCACTTGACACGCTGAATGACGGATTCGGCCTGTTGGGGATCGAGAATGATGGTGTACAGGTACTTTGCAGTTCGGAGCTTCAGCTTGACCTGATTACTGCTTCTCTTCACCCTGCATTCCACTGCGTCCTCAGTCATCTCGAGGAACTTCTCGACGTCAGAGATCTGTTTTGGCATTTCTTAGGCCCCACGGGTCTTGTGAAATAGGAGGCTGAACCAAGAGTGGGCCGGGAAACCCGTACCACCCGCTCCGAGGCTGGTTCCTGCGTTGGTCCGGTTATAAGAATGTCGGACTGTCACACCCTCGGTCTGCGACGAGTGTGAGTGAGTGGTGGGCGGGAGGGGATTCTCTGTGCGCAGGGAAACTCCGGGCGTTTTCGAGCCGTTCATTCATCCCCGAACCCCTCCACAAGGCAATTGGCGCTGACATATCAGTTGGCGAGGCTGAAGGGCACCACAACGAAGGCATGTGAATTGAGAGCCCGAAAGTGCTTTATCCCTCGTCCTCTGGGTGAGGACTTGTCGAGATGTGGGCATGCCTGACAGACGCGATGCGAATGCACAACGGGAGATTCGGATCCGTATCAGTGAGGCTAGAGGCGACAAGCCTCAGGAGTTCGTCACAGTACAGGCCGATACTTCGACCATCGACCTCTCGGATGAGGGGCCCAGTGCCATTGACCTCACTCCTCTCTCCCAGTGTCCCAACCTCCGGGAACTCGACCTCAGCAACAATCATCTCGACAGAATCGACCTCGCACCCCTGTCTGCCTGCAGAAGCCTCCAGACACTCAGAATATCTCCCGATGCCGGCTCTTTTCTTGAGAGCATCGACCTCACTCCACTGTCCGCCTGCACCAACCTTCAGACACTTGAGGTCACCGGCAACTTGCTCCATAGCCTAGACCTGCGCCCGCTGGCGAAGTGCATCAACCTCCAAGAGCTCGACCTACGCAAGAATGAACTGACGAGCGTCGATCTCACGCCGCTGTCATCCTGTGCCAGCCTCAAGAGACTGGAACTTGGCGGAAATCCACTTGAGCG
>Ga0316620_10001140_pt1 | contig 11256 bp, 10 predicted proteins | sample OWC_Aug_M1_C1_D5_FD_207651 | JGI IMG/M metagenome (GOLD analysis project Ga0316620, IMG submission 207651) | Wetland soil microbial communities from Old Woman Creek delta, Ohio, United States - OWC_Aug_M1_C1_D5_B | ecosystem: Environmental > Terrestrial > Soil > Wetlands | place: USA: Ohio... | reverse complement strand
GAACCTGACCAAGACAACTTTTATGTACCTTTTCATCATCTCGGCGATTTTATTCCTGATTGGAGGGATTGTGTTCTCCATCAAGGTACCCCAAAGGGAACTGGATGCAAGCCTGACGCCTAAACTGGAAGAAGGTGGAGACGCGGCATGAAGAGTTGGATCTTCCTCTCGCCCCACTTCGATGACGTGGTGCTCTCGGCGGGAGGTTTGGTGTGGGAGCTCAGCCAGCGCGGGGATAAGGTTGAAATTTGGACGATCTGCGCCGGTGACCCTCCCGTCGATAAGCCACTGGCCGATTATGCCCGCATGTTGCACATTTTCTGGGAATTGGGTGAAAAGGATGTGCCCTATGCTCGCAGCAAAGAAGACGTGGCTTGCTGCCAGGTATTAGGGGTGAATTACCGGCGTTACACGGTGCCAGATTGCATTTATCGTTACCACCCTGGCAGCGAGCAGTCCATGATCAACCTCCCGGACGATATTAATACCTCGCGTGAGCCGGAGGAATCCTACCTGATCCCCCCGGTGACCGATTTTTTGCGCAAGAACTTGCCGGAGGGAGGCGAGCTGGTGAGCCCACTTACCCTCGGGAACCACCGCGACCACGTGCTCACCCGCAGGGCTGCGGAGCGATTGGGTATTCCCCTGTGGCATTACGCGGATTACCCTTATATCGTCCAGGAGCAATATGACCTGGCGGAGTGGATCCCTGTGCAAGCCGAGCAGTTCTCCCTGCAGGTATCTCCTGCGGGATTAAAAGCCTGGCAGGACGGATTCGCCTGCCACCATTCTCAAATCGTATTATTTTGGCCAGATGAGGCGGAGATGCGCCAGGCCCTGGAGACCTACTCAGGGTCTGGTGGGGGAAACACGTTGTGGAAATTCTAACCGTGACACTGAACGGCTAGTATCGCTCACAAATTGCGCACCTGTGGGTCTTTGAGCTGGGTGCTAACTCCAACCATCACCACCAGCAGACCGATTGCCAGGATTAATGATGGGGTAAATGCTCCATCGGGGCTCTTCATCGCTTCCATGATATAAACGAAAACCACGGATATCTGTCCAAACAGCTGGAGCAACCCGGTAGAGGTGCCCTCGGGAGCGGGGTAGGTGACCTCAGCGATGTATTGCATGCCCACAGGTAGCACACTGGCCAGGAAAAACCCCAAGAAGAAGGCGGATAGGAGCAGTAACCAGAAAGCAGTGGCGAAGGTTACCCCCACCAGGCCAGGGAGAGCCAAGGTGAGGCTTAACAGCATATAACGCTGCCGTTTATGCTGTTTATCAGATAGAGACGGGATGACCACTGCACCGATGATGCCCCCTACTACCATCAAGGCTCCCAGCGTGCCCGCATCAGTGGGAGTAAAACCGCGCGGCCGGATGATATTCTCCACCCATGTGCTGATGCCGTTGAAAATCCCCATTCCAAAGAACATTATTATGGCAAAGAGCCAAAATGGCACAGCACGCAAGATTTGTTTCAAGCCGTCTAGCATCAAGGATCTGACTTCCATCCCTGGTGGGCACGGAGGGGTAAGGGGGTGTTCGCGCGAGAGGAGGATGAATAACACAGTACCGAGTGCTGCCACTCCACCGAAGATCAGCTGGACAGTTGGGATAGGCAGCGATTCGGTAAGGATGGGTGTTAACAGCATGCCCAGGGCCGTCCCGAGCAGGTTAGCCAGGGTGACTAAACCAACCGCGGTGGCGCGCTCATTGATGGAAAACCAATTCGCAGGGACTTTCGTCCACGAGTTCATCAAGAAAGGCTGGCCGATAGCAATCCCAATGGTGCTTGCCAGCACCAGGCCATAATTCGCCCCTGCCAGGCCGCGCACGATCCCGAATACGCCCATAAACACCGCCCCGATGCCAACAGCCAGGCGAAAACCATACTTATCTATAACCCACGAAACCGGGATAGCGAGCGGGATGTAAACAATCATGAATGTCATCGCTAGAAGACCGATCTGCGCGTCGTTCACCCCGTAAAATTGGGCTGCCGGACCGGTGATCGGGGCATAGGTGATCCATAACATCTGCACGGTGAGGTTGATGAACATGAATACTGCCAGTACCACCCAGCGATAGCCGTATACGCGATAGGTTTGATCCTTCATGGGGTTCCTCCCAATTACTATCAGCCTGTTTACGTTCAACCCAGGGATTTGATCAAAGATTTACCTGGATTGCCTGCCCAAACTTATAGAATAGTTTATTGGTGCGGAAAATCTGCCCTATCATAGCACGAGAAAGGTTGTATGGCTATTGAAATAGCTAATTATCTTTGGTTTGTTTGAGTTATGAGAGATAATGTCAGTAGCAAGCCATGCTATCCAGTGGCTCAACAGCTGATCCCCAGCTTGGCAAACTCGGACGTGAGTATACTTTCAGCCAGTGAAAAATACTCATCCGTCATTTTATCTTCCAGCCCATATTTACGGTACACCCAATCACCATAATGGTAGTTCATCCGGTCCAGCAGCACGGCATCAACTTTTCCTGCCAGTGTCTCAGGCAGGTATTCCGCCTCGGGCAAGATGGGTGCAATCATAACAAAGGTCCTGATCCCGGCCTGGTGGAGCTCGCCCAGCGCCCTAACCCTGGCTGGGATGGGTGGGGCATTGGGCTCAAATAGCTTGCGGATGCGGTCATCTGCCGTGGTGATGCTGAAGCCGACTTCAAGGTCCTTCCCTTGCTTCAGGATATCCAGGTCACGCAGCACCAATGGCGAGCGGGTCTGGACGACCACCGACCAGTTCGCCAGCAGCAATATTTCCAGGCATTGGCGGGTGAGCCGATATCTCCCCTCCAACGGTTGGTATGGATCGCACACCCCACTGACCCACACCTTATCAGGCTTCTTCTTTGTTATCTCCCGCTTTAGTAATTCTGGCGCATTTACCTTCACATCGACAAATTGCCCCCAGGGCTCACGGTGCCCGGTGAACCGCTTCATAAAATGGGCGTAGCAATACGAACAACTATGCTGGCAACCCACATAAGGATTAATTACGTATGGGTAGACTTGCGATTTGGAGAGGATGGTTTTGGACTGGATCTCTTTGACAAGCATGGGATATCGGTGGGCAGATTATATGACGATCCTATTTATTGTGAGACAAATGTCGAATACCTAGTATAAAGCAAAACTGGCGATTTTCACTTCGCCAGTTTTTATTGTAAGCTATGGTCATTCTTCTCTCGAGCGCAGGTGGGGAAACAGGATCACCTCACGGATATTGGGATGATCGGTGAGGACCATCACCAGGCGGTCGACGCCCATCCCGAAGCCACCACTGGGAGGCATGCCGTAACGCATGGCGCGCAGGTAATCCTCATCCATGGGGTGGCGTTCCTCATCCTCAGCGGAATAATCACGCCCCATCTCCAGGAAACGTTGCTCCTGGTCGAGGGGGTCGTTCAGCTCGGTAAAGGCATTGCATAATTCAAAGCCGGCCACATACCCCTCGAAGCGCTCCACCGTCAACGGGTCGCCGGGCTTGCTTTTTGCCAGGGGAGAAAGATCGCGTGGATAGTCGTATAAAAAGGTGGGCTGGATCAGGGTGGGTTCCAGGAAGTCAGACAACAGCTGGTCGATCAGCTTGCCGCGCGTCTCTCCGGGTTTGGGCTCGATCCCCTTTGACTTCATCGCCGCGGACAGGTCTCTCGCCGTGGGGTACATTGCGATATCAATCCCGGAGGTATTGAGCAGTCCCTGCCGCAGCTCCAGACGTGGCCAGGGAATTTCGAAATTTAGCTCCTGCCCGTTATAAGTTACTTTTCGCCCCCCCAGCACGCGGTCGCACACGAAAGCCAGCATCTGCTCGGTCATTTCCATCACTTGCAAGTAATCAGCATAGGCACAGTAGAACTCCAGCTGGGTAAACTCGGGGTTATGTTTGAAGGAGACGCCTTCGTTGCGGAAATCGCGCCCAACCTCGTATACACGCTCGAGACCACCCACCAGGAGACGTTTCAGGTATAGCTCGAATGAGATGCGCAGGTAGAGGTCCTGGTGCAGCTGGTTGTGGTGGGTGATAAATGGTCGTGCGGCGGCCCCGCCATACAGAGGCTGCAGGATCGGGGTTTCCACTTCCATGAAACCCTGCCCATCCAGGAAGAGGCGCAAGGCAGTGATGATGGCCGTACGAGCCTGGAAGATTTGGCGGACTTCGGGGTTCACTGCCAGGTCAGCATAGCGCTGGCGGTAACGCACCTCGGGGTCCGACAGGATGGAATGGCGCACAACCTCTCCGTCCACTGTTTCGTCTTTAGCCGGCGGTAACGGGGTGATGGCTTTTGCCAGCATCTGGAATGCCTCCACCCGCAGCGAGACCTCCCCCGAGCGGGTGCGGAACATCTCGCCAGTGGCCTGAACGAAATCACCCAGGTCGAACTCATGGTTGAACAGGTCCAGCTGCTCCTGGCCGATGTCATTAGCGCGCAGGAATAGCTGGATACGGCCCGTGCCATCCTCGATGTGGGCGAAGGTGATCTTGCCCATTGGGCGAATTGACCTTATTCGACCAGCCAATGCCACCTTGACGGGCTGCGGCTGCGCACCTTCAGCTGTGCCCCTTGCCTCGGCTTCTTCGAAAGCCCGGCTGGCTGCCTGGCTGGTGTGAGTGCGAATAGATCGAGTGGGGTAGGGCTCAATACCCTTGGAGCGCAGGCGTTCCAGTTTCTCCAGGCGATTCTTTTCGAGGGTGGTCAATTCTTTCGTCATAAATCTCACTCCGCGTAAATTTGGTGATCGACCCGTAAACGTCCATTTAAGTAAAAGCCCCGCGCAAGGAAACCATGCGCGGGGCATAATTCAAGCCCCTTGATTACTCCACCTTAATGAGATTGACAGTGAAGGATCCACCGGGTGCATCCACACGTATCTCATCCCCGGGGTGGTGGTCCATCAAAGCCCGTCCTAATGGCGATTCATTGGAGATACGGCCATCGCGAGGCGATGCCTCGGCGGGACCTACGATTGTGTAGATTTCTTCCGGGTTTTTACCTTCCCGGATGGTGACGGTGGAGCCAACCTGTACATGGTCTTCCTTGGCAGTATCTTCGATTACGCGGGCATTCGCCAGGAGCATTTCCAGCTCCTGGATGCGCCCTTCGACGAAAGCCTGCTCGTTCTTGGCTGCTTCGTACTCGGCATCTTCAATTAGCTCACCACCTTCCATTGCCTCATGTAACCGTTCGGCAACTTCATGGCGTTTTATTGTTCGCAAGTATTCCAGCTCATCTTGTAGTTTCTGGTAACCTTGCTTGGTCAAGAATGAGGGAGGCATCTTTCTGTCCTGTCTATAAAGATGAAAGAACCACTCCTCCGGAGCGATTCTTTGCATTAAATTGGGAAGCTGGTAATTAACCTGGGCTGCCCCTTATGAAAAGCATGCGGTAAGAAGGGAACCCTTGTTCCCAACTACCGCGGCGTGATTTTAGCACATATTACATGGAAACGCAAGATGAATTTCCGGGTTGTACTTATACATCCGGTCTTCTCCACAAGCGGAACCCGTTATTCCAATCCAGATAAGCTGCGATTGCCTGCCGCATTTCGGTTTCACCTGGCCAAAAGGTGCTGATCTGCGAGCCATGTGCGGCAATAGAATCTTGCCAGGCGAGCAACCCATCAGGAGAGATGGAGAAGTGATGGCTGACCCAGCCTGCCTGCTCTAGCCTTTCAACCTGGGCCCGCCCATGCTCCACATACGGGTAATCGGCATAATACCATAATGGGCGTCTCATACCTTCAAGTACCATGCGGGTGAGCTGGTGGTCAACGTGGTTGCCAATCGCCAATGGGCAAACCAGGTTCATACCCGGCTGGTAGGCTCGTTCTAACTCCTCTCGTAATGTCGCAATCGTCTGATCATCACCAGGCTGAACTGGCCCACTTAATGCAGCTTCAGAGGCATACAGGAAGTGGCCGGTTTCAGGGTGGCTGCGATAAATGCAGTCGGGAATGTTGAAGTAGTGGCTAATGGCCCCCAGGCGCTGGCAGGAATTGAGGTCCTCCTTCTTACGCTGGGATGGGGCATCATAGCCTGCTTCCCAACGGGTATGTAGCCCCTGAGCGAAGGGCGAAAGCGCCGAAGCAGGAGGTTCACCCGCACATACCGTCCAGATACTTACTGAATCACCGGCATGCACCTGTTCCCAGATCTGGCCACCACAAGAAAGGGCTGCATCGTCAAAGTGAGGCGAGAGATAAACCCAAAGCATGCCACCATTGTACCCCAGGCTGAGGAGCGGCCCCCGGCAAACAGCCTTGATTGCTATTTTATTCACTTGGTGTTATCATCCTACCCGCGCTAGGTCTAAATCATGACATCTGACCCATTTGCCCGTTCCCGGATGCGCAAGGTTTTAATCGCCATAATCCTCGTAACCATCCCTTGTTACTGCGCCGGGGTGGTAGCTGCACTCCTGGCACCTGGGAGGTCAGGGCCAGCCTCGGGAACTGCAACAATGGTGGCTTCCTCCACGCCGGTGGTTTTCGCCACCCAAACACCTACGCCCACGTTCACAGCGCTTCCTTCAACGGCTTCGGCTACACCCAGCCAGACACCCACAACCACCTCCACCGGCACAATCACCAATACCCCCACCATCACACCCACTCCCACAACCAGCACCACGCCTACGCCTTCCAACACACCCTTCCTGCCGCCTCCCACCAACACCAGCACACCCATCCCTTCCCCAACCAGCACCAGCACCATAACCTCCACACCCACCAGCACACCCACTTCTACGAGCACACCCACACCCAGCGCGACCATGCTGCCCCCATTGACCCCGACCCCGACCAATACAGGGCCTAAACCACATCCTTAACCGCGAAAGTCTATAACCAAAGCTATCCTCCATCGATAAATTATGACCGATATCGCTAATTTCCTTAAAGAATTAATCGCAGCTCCTGGCCTTTCCGGATACGAGTCGACCGTACATCCGCTAATCGAAAAGGCTTGGGAGCCTGTCACCGATCAGATCAGCCAGAGTAAATTGGGTAGCCTGCACGGCTTGCAACGTGGCACTGGCCCCGAGCCACGCCAGAGCATCCTGGTGGCTACCCATATGGATGCGATCGGCTTGATGGTGAACGCTGTCATCGAAGGTTTCTTGCGGGTCACCTCCATCGGTGGGATTGATGCGCGTGTCCTACCCGGCCAGATAGTGACCGTACATGGGCGCCGGGATCTACCGGGCCTGGTGGTAGCGACACCTGCGCGATTGTTGCCTTCCTATGTGCAGGGAGGTGTAACACCGCTGGAGTATCTCCTGGTTGATGTTGGTTTACTACCGCAAGATGTGGCCGATCTAGTACGGGTGGGTGACACCATTTCATTTGCCCAGCCACCCATTGAGACCGCTGGAGAGACTTTGGTAGGCCATACCCTCGATAACCGCGCTTCGGTAGCTGCACTGACTCACTGCCTGGAGCTCCTTCACACCCGAGCGCATGTTTGGGATGTATGGGCAGTGGCTACGGTGCAGGAAGAAAATTCGCTCGGTGGAGCTTATACTTCAGCTTTCCAACTTCACCCCAGCTTGGCGCTAGCTGTCGATGTGACGTTCGCCAGCAGTCCGGGCAGTCCCAGTCACAAGACCTTCCCGCTGGGCAAAGGACCCACTTTAATATGGGGGCCCAATGTCCATCCTTTACTGTTCAAAACCCTAAAAGACCTGGCTGAGCAGTTGGAAATCCCCTTCAATTTAGAGCCAACTCCAAGTCACACAGGTACCGATACGTTTGCCATGCAGGTGACTGCAGACGGCATCCCCAATATGGTGATAGGCATCCCACTGCGCTACATGCATACCCCGGTGGAAATGGTCGCCCTGAAAGATGTCTACCGGGCCGGGCGATTGGTGGCAGAGTTAATCGCCCAGCTGGACGATGGCTTCATGGAAAAACTTACCTGGGATAATTGACCATGACCAACATGACGGATAGAACACAATTACCCCGGATTGGGGATGAACAGGTCGAGCTCCTAGAGCGCCTTTCAAATGCCTGTGCAGTTTCTGGGGACGAAGGAGAGGTGCGCAAAATTGTCTTGGAAGAAATCCGCCCGCATGCAGATGATGTGAAGGTGGACGCTCTCGGTAATGTGCTCGCCACCAGGCGTGGATCCAGTGAGCGACGCTTATGTGTGATGCTGGCCGCCCACATGGACGAAGTCGGATTGATGATTACGCACGATGAAAGCGATGGTTTCTATCGCTTCGGGATCGTAGGTGGTCTTTCAGCTATTGACCTAACCGCAAAGGTAATGTGGGTGGGTAAAGAGCATATTCCTGGAGTGATTGGTGTCAAGCCGGTTCACCTTACCGAACCGGACGAACGAAAGAAACCTTTCTCTGTGGACGACTTCCGCCTCGATATGGGCTCCAGCACCGACAAGGTAAAAGTGGGCGATCGAGCCACCTTTGCAACGACATTCGTCCATCAAGGGCCCAGCTTGAGAGGCAAGGCGTTGGATAACCGCCTGGGAGTGGCAACGTTAATCGAGCTGGTCAAGCATTCTCCACCCCATATCGACCTGCAGGCTGCGTTTACAGTACAGGAAGAGATCGGGTTGCGGGGTGCGCGGGTTGCCGCATATGCATTCAATCCAGACCTGGCGATCATCCTGGATTCGACCCCGGCTTATGACCTGCCAGCCTGGGATGTGGATGAGAACCTGCGCTATAATACCCGCCTTGGGGCTGGTCCGGCGATCTATATAGCTGATTCCGGCACCTTATCTGACCCGCGCCTGGTACGTTACCTGATGGAAATTGCCGCAGCGAATAAGATTCCATATCAGATCAGGCAACCAGGTGGGGGTGGGACGGATGCTGGGGCAGTGCATAAACAGCGTGAAGGCATACCCAGCGTTTCGGTTTCGATACCGGGCAGGTATCATCACAGCTCGGCAGCGATAGCCCGTCTTTCTGATTGGCAAAACACGTGTAATTTGGTAGCCAACGCATTATTTGACCTCACCCCACAGGTTTTAGCTGGTGAACGATAAAGCTCGCCCGTTTCGTTCGATAAGGTAATAAGCTTATCCAGGATTTTGAAGAAATACTGAGGAGCTCGTATGAAATCTTTGATCCAAAAACTGGTCGAAAGCAGCGGTCCTTCGGGATATGAAGGCCAGATCCGTTCAGTGGTACGGGCAGAGATCGAGCCGTATGCTGATGAGTTACGCGTGGATGCCATGGGCAACCTGATCGCCCGGAAAGGGACAGGCGGACCGGATGGTCTCAAGCTCATGCTGGCAGCCCACATTGATGAAATTGGGGTAATGGTGACCCAGGTGGATGAGAATGGATTTGTCCGTTTTACCACGTTGGGTGGGGTGCGCGCATACAACTGCATCGGGGGCCGGGTGCGTTTCCTGAACGGTGCCTCAGGGGTGATTTCCTTGGAACCCCTGGAAGATATGACCAAGATGCCCACGTTTGAGCAGCTGTATATCGATTTAGGCCTATCCGGCAACCAGGACTCCCCGGTGAGCATTGGTGACGTGGCTGTCTTCGACCGGCCATTCCTTGACTTGGGAGCACGCCTGGTGGCAAAATCGATGGACGACCGGATCGGCGCGGCGGTATTGATCGAAACCATGCACCAGCTTAAAGATACACCCCACGCGCTTTTCTTCGTCTTCAGTGTGCAGGAAGAGGTGGGCGTACGAGGCGCCACCGCGGCCGCTTTTGGCATAGACCCTGACCTGGGCCTGGCAGTAGATGTGACCGCAACTGGTGATACCCCAAGCCGCACCAAGGTACGCATGGAGGTCAGCCTGGGTATGGGACCCGCAATCAAGGTGCGGGATGGGGGCATGCTGGCAGACAGGCGGGTGGTGGATTGGATGGTTCGGGCGGCCGAGAAATTGGGGATGCAGTATCAATTGGAGATCCTGGAATGGGGCTCGACGGATGCACGCGCCATGCAGCTTACCAGGGCAGGCGTACCTGCCGGGTGCTTATCCATCCCGTGCCGCTATGTCCACTCTCCTTCGGAGATGGTGGATTTTAATGATGTGCAGCGAGCAGTTCAACTTTTGGTTGAGCTGCTCAGCCACCCCGTAAACCTTTAATTGTTCGTTTGCTGATCATGGCCACCTGGCGTTTGCGCGGTTTAATCTTGCTACTCCTGTTTGTGCTGGTTGGATGTACCGCTTTGCCTTTCCAGCTTGGAAGCCGCACACCGCTCGTCTCTCCCGTCCCGCAAGCGGGAACCTCTCCTGCGCCTCAAATGACTCAGGCAACCGTAGAGACCTCAGCGCCTTTAACGCCTCAAGCTACCGTTTCAGCCACTCAGCCTGTAGCCGGAAATTTAGTGCGCATCTGGCTGCCACCTGGCTTTGACCCGGATGGAGATACCCCTGCCAGCCAGCTCCTTAGAGATCACCTGGACGTGTTTGTAGCGCTCCATCCAGATGTCAGGTTGGAGGTGCGGGTGAAAGCTGTGGATGGCCCAGGAGGGCTACTGGACGCCCTGGTGGCTGCCAATGCTGCCGCCCCGTTGACCTTGCCAGACCTGGTATTGTTGCCGCGGCCGTTGCTTGAATCAGCTGCCCTGAAGGGACTGCTTTTTCCTTATGATCATTTGACCAGCCTGGTGGACGACAATGGCTGGTTCGAGTATGCCCACCAATTAGCCCAATTGAAAACCAGCACATACGGGATGCCCTTCGCAGCCGATGCCTTGGTGCTTGTCTACCACCCATCACAGCTCCCGACCGTCCCAACTGATCTGGAAAGCCTGTTAGCGCTGGGTAAGGTGCTGCTTTTCCCGGCAACTGACGAACAAGCCCTGTTCACCCTGAGCACTTACCTGGCGGACGGCAAAAGCCTCGAGGATGCTCAAGGGCGACCCTCTCTGGACGAAGGCGCCCTTACACGCATCCTTGAATTTGACCAGCGTGCTGGCCTGGCCGGGGTGATGCCCTACTGGCTGACCCAATATTCAAATGACGCACAAATTTGGGATGCCTTTTCCGGTGGCGAATATACCATGGCCGCCACATGGGTATCTGCATATCTTGAGCACAAGCTTACTGCACCGGAGGACCTGGCAATGGCACCGCTCCCTACCCTGGATGGTGCGCCTTATAACCTGGTGACCGGTTGGAGCTGGGCATTGGCCGGCCAGGATGCTGCCCGCCGTGCGACCAGCGTGCAGCTGGCTGAGTTCATGGTGGAGAAGGATTTTTTAGCAAAATGGAGCGAGGCTGCGGGTTA
>Ga0316620_10001139_pt1 | contig 11259 bp, 9 predicted proteins | sample OWC_Aug_M1_C1_D5_FD_207651 | JGI IMG/M metagenome (GOLD analysis project Ga0316620, IMG submission 207651) | Wetland soil microbial communities from Old Woman Creek delta, Ohio, United States - OWC_Aug_M1_C1_D5_B | ecosystem: Environmental > Terrestrial > Soil > Wetlands | place: USA: Ohio... | reverse complement strand
ATGGGTCGGCCCGGCTTCACGATGCCCGCCTTCTCGCCCGCGATCGCGGCGAGCGTCGTCCCGAGCTTGTCGGTGTGCTCGAGCTCGATCGTGGTGATGCACGCGACCGCGGGATCGACGACGTTGGTCGAGTCGAGGCGGCCGCCGAGACCGACCTCGAGCACGACGCGATCGACGCGCGCGTCGGCGAAGAGCAGCAGCGCGGCGGCGGTGGTGGCGTCGAAGAAGGTCGGGGCGCGCGCGGGGTCTTCGTCGCGCAGCGCCTCGACGTGCGGCCGCAGCCGTTCGACCTCGGCGGCCAACGCGTCGCCCTCGACCTCGCGCCCGGCCACGCGGAAGCGCTCGGTCCAGCGTTCGAGATGCGGCGACGTGAAGGTCCCGACCGATTCCCCGAGCGCGTGCAGCACCGCTTCGCAGAGGAGCGCCGTCGAGCCCTTGCCCTTCGAGCCGGCGACGTGGATCACCGAGAGCCGACGCTGCGGGTCCCCGACGCACGCCAGCAAACGCTCGATCGGCACGAGGTCGAAGCGCGCATACGGAACGTCGGCGCGACGCTCGAAGTTGATCAGCCCTTCGAGGAAGGCGGCCGCATCGGCCACGGAACGGATCGGCTCGCCGCTCGCCATGGCGCGCAACGTAGCGGTCGCCGGAAGAGGCAGGGGCGAGGCGCGCACGCGGCACGCCTCGCCCCTGCGATACCGCGCGACCAGCGCGCTACTGAGCCATGTAGCGCTTCCACTGCCGGTAGTTCTGCACGGCTTCGCTCGTCCCGGCCGTGGCCGGGTAATAGAACTTCAGTGCATAGCCGCACTTGCGGCAGATCTTGTACGCGAACTTGAAGCCGTCGATCTCGCGCGTCGCACCGACGACTTCTCGATTGTCGTCGTTGCAGCACGTCGATGGCTTGGTCGGCGACACGATCTTCTTCGGGTACTCGTTGCGGGGCTTCTCCTCGTCCGTGTACCGGATGATGTTCTTCACCACCCGATGGTTCTTGGCGTCGGAGTTCTGCTTTCGAATGTTGCTTCCGATTCTTCTCAACTGGCCTTCCTCGTCGCCGTCTCCCCCGTACGCGGCACGGCCGGTGCGCCGAGTTGCGCCAGGAGAGAAGTGAAATCTCGGTACGGGCTCGTGCAGGGCGGACCGTCCGCATGCTGGAGCAGGTCACGCCGCGAGCCGAGCCGAAGCAGGGTCGAGCTGCGCGTGCCGTAGCCGCCGTTGTGAACGCAGGTGCTCGCGCGCGGCTCACCGGGCTCGTGCGAGCGACAGAGCTCCGCGAGGCCGCTCGCGATCCGATCCTCGGGCTCGTCCGCCAGCGCCTCTGCGATGTCGAGCGCGCGCTTCACCTTCGGCACGTCGCGCGCGTCGGGATCGGCGTTGCCGATCACGTGGGCGCCCGGCGCGAGCTCGAGCACGCGGGGTGTCCCGTCGTAGACGATCGCGAACGCATCGCGCGCATCGGCCACGAACAGATTGAAGGGGTTGTAGAGATCGACCCCGAGCGGCGCGACGGCATCCACGGCGGCGCCCGCCGAGCCGGCCGCGAGCGCGTCGAAAACGAGCTGTCCGCGCGAACGGCGCGCCGGGTCGAGCTGCGCGGTCGGGCGGTTGGTGATCGCAGCGAAGACGCCGTGCGCATTCAATCCCCACCAGGTTCCGCCCGCGCGACGATCGAGCGGCGCGACGACGGGTCCCGAGCGTCCCTCACGCAGCGCCGGACCCTCCGCCGGGCGCTCGAGATACTCGTCCCGATTGGCCGCGACCCAGAGGGACGCGCCCGGCGCACAGCGGTGGAGGGCAACCAGCGTACACATCGAAGCCTCCGACCCTCACGAGGTCAGCACCGACAACCAGGGCCGGTCGCGCCACGTGCGGGGAGGTCGGGCGGAGGAACAGGCATACGATAGCCCATCGAACCCCGCGGGGCCAGCCCCCTTACCCGGCGGTCTTGGGGCCCGCTCGATCGACTCGGGAATCAGGCCGATTCGCGCCGAACCAGCCGCAACGCAGCGCGTCCCCGCGGAGCGGGCGCGGGCTCGGCCACCGGCGACGACCAGCCGCGCTCGGCGCGAAGCCGATCCGCGCGGCGACGCGCCACTTCGCGGCTCATCTCGAGCCCATAGTGCCCGAGGACCTCGCGCACGGTCTCGAAGTTCTGCTCGACCGTCATGCGGACCGACTCGAAGCCGTGATGGATCGCGTCCTGGCGCTTCCAAAAAGCGATCGGGTTCACGTTGAAGAACTCGGCGTCGGTCTCGCGCGGCTCGAGCAGCAGGATGTCGCCCTGGAAGCGGTCGTCGGTCAGGTAGCGCTGGAGACCGAGCTTGAGGCGCGAGTGCAGCAGGGTCCGGAACACCTGGTTCAGGATCACCTTCATGCCGCGGTCCGACAGATAACGGCCGTTCGCGAAGTACGAGGTGTTCGCGCCGTCCGCGTCGATCCGGTTCAGGAAGGGCCGGAACGGGTTGTAACAGATGATCAGGTCGCAGCCCTTCTCGATCGCGACGTCGATGTTGGCGGTGCGCCGCACGCCACCGTCCACGTAGTCGACGCCCTGGATGCGCGCCGGCTTGTAGAAGAGCGGGAGGGCCGTCGAGGCCTGCATCGCTTCCGAGATCGAGACGTCGTTGCGCTCGTCAGGCCCGAAGGTCTCGCGCTCGGCCGTATCGAGGTCGCACGCCGTGATGTAGAGGTCGCAGCCGCGCTTGCGCGAGAAGGCCTGGAAGTCGTTCGGGATGCGCATGCGCTCGAGGTTGCGGCGAAGCCAGCGCTCGAGGCTCGAGTTGTCGAAGAGCCCCGACGGAATGTGATTGGTGAGCGACGGGATCTCGCGCGTCGGCGAGACGTGCTGGAGCAGCGCCATCGCCGCGAGCTCGAAGTTCGCGTAGCTCGGTTCGCGGAACAGCACTGCGAGCGGGACGGAAACAGCATCGGGCAGCGTCGGCAGCGCGCGCAGCAGGTCGGATCCGACGCCGGGAAGGAACGCGAGCGTGTCGTAGACGAGCTTGGCGGGCCGCGAGAGCAACTCGCGCCAGTTCGGGCTGTAGAAGTCGATCGGCCGCAGCATGTCCATGCGGCGGCTGGTGCCTTCGAGCACGCGGACCATCTCGCTCGGCGAGACGCCGGCGGCGAGCGCCACGGCGAGGATCGATCCGGCGGAGAGGCCGACATAGACGTCGAGATCGCTCATCCGACGATCGACGAAGAAGTCGTCGAGCGCCTTGAGCCCGCCGACCTTGAACGCGCCGCCCGAGACGGCGCCGCCCGCGAGCACGAGGCCGATCTTCGGATTCTTCTTCGGCGGCAGGCCCCGGCTCTTCCGGATCAGCGTGAGACCCACGTCCGCGCTCCCCATGCGATGCAGTGCGTTAAACGTAATCTGCTTCGATTCGTGAGTCGACCTTTTGGTCGGGTAGGTGACGAAGCGCCGGACGGCTCGCGAATCCTGTCCGGAATCGGCAGCCCCGCCAGCGCTTTGGTCGGTTCGAACGGCTGCCGCCGCTATGTCGAGGCCCGCAGGCTGCGGGTCCGCTGCGTGCCGCGCTGCGTCGCCCGCCCTCGTGGTGGGTCGCCCTCGAACGGGCGTACGTTCGAGCGGCCTCGTGTGGTAGAAAGAGGTGGTTCCTACAGGCGGTATCGATGATGCGCCCCCCGGTCTGCATCGCCCCGCTCGAACGCTCGCCGCAGGCATTCGGAGCGCTCGCGCTCGTGCTCGCAATGGCCTGCTCCGGCTGCGCGACGAAGCAGGCGCCGACCGCGGGACCGCCCGCGACGCCGCCGCCCGCGGTGAGCAGCGCGCCGCCGGCCGCGTCCGTCGCGACCGACCCGACCGCTGCACCGCTTCCCGCCGCGCCCGACCCCGCCGCGACGCAGCAGGGTGTTCGCCACGGACCCGACGCCGGCGACCGCGCCCGCAGCGCCTTCGAAGGCGCGCTGATGGGCGCGATCATCGGATCGCAGGCAGGACCGATCGGCGCCGCCGTGGTCGCCGCGTCGTCGCTGGTCTACGGAGCCGTCGTCGGTGACGTGCCGTTCGGCGGAGGCAGCCGCCGTCGCGACGACACGCCGACCGAGACCGAGCGCGAGAACGAGATCGACCAGGAGCTCGATCGCCAGGCCTCGCTCGAGGACGAGATCCAGCAGGAGCTGAAACGCCAGGAAGAGCTGCTCCACCAGATCGACAACGAGGAAGGCGCGCGCACGGCACCGGCCGCGAAGGACACCGCGCCGAGCGCCGCCGAGCTCACGACCAAGGCGAACCCGCGCGTGGCGCCGGGCGCGCCGAAGCTCCGCGACCTTCCCACTTCGGTCTTCGAGGAGAAGCACACCTCGATCCCGACCGCGGACGGCAAGGGCAAGCAGGCCGTGATCGCACACACGCTCGACGCCGACCGCGACGGCAAGCCCGAAGAGGTGCGGTACTTCGACGAGAAGACGGCGCAGCTGGTGCGTGTCGACCAGGACCGCGACTACGACGGGCGCATCGACGCGTGGGACGTCTATACGGCCGGCGTGCTCGTCTCGCGCGAGCTCGACGAGAACGGCGACGGCAAGGTCGATGCGTGGGAGACCTATGCGGGCGGACGCATGGCGTCGCGCGAAGTCGACCGCGACGGCAACGGCACGCGCGACGCGTTCTACGTCTACGCATCCGGCTCGCTCGTCGAGGAGCGCCACGACACCAAGGGCAACGGCAAGATCGACCGCATCGTGCACTACGCGGGCGGGCACATCGTGAGCGTCGACGAGGACCGCGACGGCAACGGCCAGATGGACTCGTGGTCGCACTACGGCGTGGACGCGAGCGGCGCCGAGGTGATCGTGAAGGTCGAGCGCGACGCGAAGGGCGACGGCAAGCCCGACGTGTTCGAGACCTACGAGCAGCAGGACGGCAAGACCGTGCTGGTCCGCCGCGAGGAAGACGTGAACCAGGACGGCACCCCCGACATCGTGTCGACCTACGACAAGGGCAAGCTCGTGAAGCGCGAGATCTCGGACCCGGCGCTGACGCCGCTCTAGCCGCATGCCGATCCGCACACCGATCTGCGATCTCTTCGGAATCGATCACCCGATCTTCCTCGCCGGCATGGGCGAGGTGGCCTTCGCGGAAGTGGTCGCCGCCGTCTCGGAGGCGGGCGGCTATGGGACGCTCGGCATGGCGGCCTCGCCGCCCGAGCGCATCCGCGACCAGATGCGCCGCGTGCGCAAGCTCACCAAGAAGCCCTTCGGCGTCGACATGCTCGCCGCTCTGCCCGAGCTGGTGACCGCCGCGATCGACGTGATCATCGACGAAGGCGCCTCGTGCTTCGTCGCGGGCCTCGGCGTGCCGGCGCCGATCATCGAGAAGTGCCACCGCGCGGACGTCAAGGTGATGGTGGTGTGCGGCAAGGTGAGCCATGCCGTCGCGACCGAGCAGGCCGGCTGCGACGCCGTCGTCGCGCAGGGCACCGAAGCCGGCGGCCACACCGGACTCGTCGCGGGCATGGCGCTGATCCCGCAGACCGTCGACGCGGTCTCGATCCCCGTGCTCGCAGCCGGCTCGATCGTGGACGGCCGCGGCCTCGCCGCCGCGCTCGCGCTCGGCGCGCAGGGCGCTTGGATGGGCACGCGCTTCATCGCCTCCGAGGAAGGGCGTGCGAGCCGCGTCTTCAAGGAGCGCATCCTCGCGCTCGGCAGCGCCGACACGCGTGTCACGCGCTGCTACTCCGGCAAGCCGATGCGCGTGCTCGACAACGCCTACGCGCAGGGCTGGGAGAAGCGCGCCGCGGAGCTCCGGCCCTTCCCCGCGCAGATGGCGTACTCGAGCCAGCAGGGCGTGCTCAACTTCGCCGACGACCGCTGGGTCGACCCGGAGCGCACCTGCATGCCGGCCGGCCAGGGCATCGGCGGCATCGGCGAGATCCTGCCGGCGCGCGAGATCGTCGCGCGCGTGATCGCGGAGGCCGAAGAGGTGATGGGTCGCCTGGGATCGATCGCGGCGCGCTGAGCGCTACTGCGACGGCTGCCCCTTCTCGATCCGGATCTCGAGCTCCTTCTTCTCCTTGTTCCGGAACTCCTCGATGCGCTTGCGCTCGCGGAGCAGCAGCAGCTCCTTGTTCATGCGCCGGATGCGATCGAGTTCGAGCGACATCTCGCGTTGCGTGAGCTGCGTGTGGCCGAACTCGATCTCGATCGTCTGGCTCCCGCTGGTCCCATCCGAGGCGAGCGCCTTCACGCGGATCTGGTTCTTGCCGAGGCGCACCGGGACGAATCCGTAGAAGGAGCCGTCCGGATTCAAGCGCACGTCGGTCGAGACCTCGCCGGTGCTGAGGTTCGAGAGCACCACGTCCTCGATGTTCGCGAAGCTCACGCCCTGGAGCAGCGCGACGATGTCGCCGGGGTTCATCACCGGCGTGTAGGTGCCGAGCGTCACGCGCGCGATCTCGGTCACGGCTTGCGGTGCGGCGAGCGCATCGGGCCCGAGCCCGTAGCTGTTGATCGTGATGCCCGCGCTCTTCGCCAGGTTCGCCGCCGCGATCGCGGCCTCGACGTCGCCCGGGTCGAGCGTGTCGCCGCGGCCGATCGGGAACGAGGGCACGCCGTCGGTGAGGAAGAGGATCACCTTCTTCGCGCCGGGCCGCGCCGGGCTCTGCGAGCCCGAGAGGCTCGCGAGCTCGCGCACGGCGAGACGGATCCCGGCGGCGAAGTCCGTCGATCCGAAGGCGCCGCGCGCCACCACGCCGTCGATCGCCTGCAGCACGCGGTTGGGATCCGTCGTGAGGGGCACGTCGAGCCACGCGTCCGCCTGGGTCGGACTGCGCTTGAGACTGGTCGCCAGATCGACCTCGCCGGAGAACGTGATCAGGCCGACGCGCGCGCGCCGCGCATCGAGGCTCCGCACCAGCGCGCGCGCCGCCGCCGCCTCCGCCTCGAAGATCGAGTCGCCGGGATCGGTGTTCTCGACGTCGTCGGGATACGTGCCGGGCGGGAGCAGCTCGTCCCTCGGGTTGAAGCCGGTCTGGCCGTCGCCGTCCACGTCGACGCCGCTCGGCTTCTTGGTCGAGGCCGAGACGTCGATCACGACCATCACGTCGAAGTCGCTCGGCTGCTCGCCCTTGGCGGTCGCGATGCCGCGGATCGGCGCCTGATCGACCTTGTTCTCGACGCGCTCTCCGGTGCGCGGCGACTCGACGACGACGCTCACCTGCGCGCCCGCCGAAGTCGCGAGAAGCGAGCCGGCGAGGAGTGCGATCCACGAGCCCGGGCGGTTGCTTCGCATGGGCGGCGTTCATAGCCGAGGTGGCCCCGCGCCGCACTTGGCCCGAGGCGCAACTCCTCGGGATTGCAGCAGGATTGCCGGTTCCTGCGGCAACTACGCAATCCGTTGCCACCTCTTCGGGCCGCCGGCCACTCCCTATGCGAGAAGGGAAGCCCCACTCCTGGCGGGGCTCTCCGAAAAAGGGGGAAGGCAGGGTTTCCTCACGGAAACCCTGCCTTCTACCTTACGCCGGCCGGCCCGATCCGGTTTCCCCTCCTCACCCCGATCCATCCCGGTCCCGACCGAGGTGAGCAATGGCACGCGTCTATGGCGCGGTGCTGGCGGGCGTGGACGGCCTGCCGGTCGAGGTCGAGGTGCGGATCGCGGCGCAGCTGCCGCGGGTGGACGTGGTCGGGCTCGCGGAGGCGGCGGTGCGCGAGAGCGCGGCCCGCGTGCGCGCTGCGATCGCGGCGGCGGGCCACCGCTTCCCGGACCGACGCATCACGGTGAACCTCGCGCCCGCGACGATTCGCAAGACCGGCGCCGGCCTCGATCTCCCGATCGCGATCGGGATCCTCGTCGCCTCGGGCGCGATCGACGGCGAGCGGATGCCGGGCCTCGGTCTCATCGGCGAGCTCGCGCTCGACGGCCGGCTGCGCCCGGTGCGCGGGGCGCTCTCGCTCGCGCTCGCGCTGCGCGACCTGGGCTGCGCGCGCATCGTCGTGCCTCGGGAGAACGGCGCGGAAGCGGCGCTGACCCCATCCCTCGAAGTACTTCCGGCCGACGACCTGGCGGCCGTGCTTCGCTTCCTCGCAACCGGCGCCGGCCTCGACCCAACACTCCCCGACGTCGGAGGCGACGCGCTGCCCGATCCCGGCCCCGACCTGGCCGACGTGCGCGGCCAGGCGATGGCGAAGCGCGCGCTCGAGATCGCGGCGGCAGGCGGTCACGGCCTCCTGATGAGCGGCCCGCCGGGTGCCGGCAAGACGATGCTCGCGCGCCGATTGCCCGGCCTGCTCCCGCCGCTCGATTTCGACGAAGCGCTCGAGGTCACGCGCATCCACGGCGCCGCGGGCCGACTCGCGCCGGGCGCCACGATTGCGCGCGCCCGCCCCTTCCGCGCGCCGCACCACGCCGCGAGCCGCGCCGGCATCCTCGGCGGCGGCTCTCCGGCGCGACCCGGCGAAGCCTCGCTCGCCCACCGGGGCGTGCTCTTCCTCGACGAGCTCCCCGAGTTCGACCGCACCACGCTCGAGTCGCTGCGCCAGGTGCTCGAAGAGCGGCGCGTCGTGGTCGCGCGCGCGAGCGGCACCTGCGTCTTCCCGGCGGACTTCCAGCTGGTCGCCGCGGCGAATCCCTGCAAGTGCGGCTGGCGCATGAGCCGCTTCCGCGAGTGCCTCTGCAGCGACGTCGCCGTCGCGCGCTACCGCGAGCGCGTCTCCGGTCCGCTGCTCGATCGCATCGATCTGCACCTCTCGTTGCCCGCTGTCCCGTGGCGCGATCTCTCGCAGGCCGCACGACCCGGCGAGTCGAGCGACGCAGTGCGAGCGCGCGTCGTCGCCGCGCGCGAGCGACAGCGCAAGCGTCTCGACGCGCTCGGCGTGCGCACGAACGCGGAGATCCCGGATGCGCGCATCGACGAGTTGGTGGATGCGAGCGAAGAAGCGCGCGCGCTGCTCGGGCGTGCGGTCGAGAAGCTGAAGCTCTCGGCGCGCGGTGCGCGGCGCTTGATGCGGGTTGCGCGGACGATCGCGGATCTCGAGCAGGAACGACGCGTCGAGGCGTCGGCGATGGCGGAGGCGATCGGGTATCGGCGCGACGATGCGAGCCGCGATGGGTGAAGCCCGGCGTAGCGTCGCGTCCCGGAGCGCGTCAGGATTCGGTGTCTCGAACGGGGTCGCGCTTCGATGAGTCCCCGCATCCGTCGCTTCGCGCTGCTCGCGGGCGGCTCGTTCGCAACGATGATTGCGCTGAGCGTCGCCGGCGGGATCGCCGAGTCGCAGCACTGGCTCGACGATCCGGTGCTCGCGAAGCGGGCCGAATCGATCGTGCTCGTCGTCTCCTTCGGGCTCTTCCTCCTGCTCGGCTTCTCGTTCGTGCCGCTGATGGTGCGGCTCTTCGTGGTGGGCCAGACGCGGATCGGGAACGGCGAGGTCGGGCCGATCCGCTGGCTGCGCGCGCACGAGGTGGGCTTCGTGCGGGGCGTATGGGCGATGTACGGGCTCGGGCTCGTGATCGCCGCGCCGGCGATGCTGCAGGACCTCGGCTTCGAGATCGGTCCCGGCGAATCGGAGGGCGTGCTCGTCGCGCGCATCGGGATGCCGCTCGACGAGGTGCGGCAGCGCTCCTCGCTCGTCCTCGCCGAAGGCATCGTCGAGAGCCTGACCGGGAGGCGCACGCTGATCGGGTCGCCGGTCTTCGACTTCGCGATCGCCGACTCGACCGTGCGCTTCGAAGGCTGCCGCTACTACTTCATGACGACCGGCGAGGACGGCGACCCGCGCGTCGAAGCGATCTCGATCGGCGCCTCGCCCCACACGCTGACGCGGGCCGAGCTGATCGCGGCCCACCAGCGCGTGCAGCAGGCGCTCGCGGCCGACGGCTGGCGCTCCGGACGTTACGAGTACGTGACGGCCGAGGAGCAGGCGCTGCACGGCGGCGCGACATCGAGCGGCGATGGCTTCTTCTGGCTGAAGGGCGAGACCGTGCTCGTGATCCAGGGAAAGAGGATGGACGACGAGCAGCCGGGCGAAGATGCCGCCACCGCGGGCGCCTGGATCCAGGTCCTCGAGCTGCGCCCGCCGGCTGCCTTCGCCGACGTGACCTTCGCGCCACCCGCTCCCTGACGCGGGTATCGCGGCCCGCGCGACGACTCTGCGCCATCGCGGTTTCAGGCAGCAGCGTGTTCGGCTTCGAACACCGGCCGTCGGAAAGCCGTCGCAGGGCGGCAGCACGAAATCTCCGGCGACCCGCGATCCGGCGGGGCAAAGGGGCGAACCGCCGGGCGATTTCGGACATCGAAGGAATCGAGCACCAACCCGCAACGAGCTGGCACGCAACCTGCTCGAAGGCCACGCGGGGGAGGTGCCGAAGATGCGAGCTCAGACGGCGATTGCGACGGAGTGGGAGAACGAAGTGCCCGAGGTGACGCTCTGGGAGCTGGTGTGGGCGGTGGCCGAAGTGGCCGACGACGAGCGCGAGGTGGTCGCCACCGTCGCGCACATGCTGAGCTCGGGCTCGGTGCGCGTCGTCGGCAATCATCGCGATCGCACGATCCGCTTCGCGTCCTGACCGATCCGCGCGAAGGCCTGCGCCGCCTCTGGCACGCGCAGGCCTTTGTTATGGTCGCCGCGCCTCCGAACGGAGCGGAACGGTCCGCTTCCGCCGTAGCGAGCCGGAGGCGAGCGGGCAGGTGAGGCGCCGAAGGCGCCCTCCAGCTGGCCGTAGCGAGCCAAAGGCGAGCGGGCATTTCACAAGGACGGCCTCCGCCGTAGCGAGCCAACGGCGAGCGGGCCCTTCACAAGGACGGCCTCCGCCGTAGCGAGCCAACAGCGAGCGGGCCCTTCACAAGGCCGGCCTCCGCCGTAGCGAGCCGAAGGCGAGCGGGCACTCCACAAGGACGGGACGATGAAGGGAATCCTGCTCGCGGGTGGATCGGGGACCCGGCTGCATCCGATCACGCGGGGCGTGAGCAAGCAGCTGCTCCCCGTGTACGACAAGCCGATGGTCTACTACCCGCTCTCGACGCTGATGCTCTCCGGCATCCGCGACGTGCTGCTGATCAGCACACCCGAGGACCTGCCGAGCTTCGAGCGCCTGCTCGGCGACGGCGCGCAGCTCGGCATGTCGATCCAATTCGCGGCGCAGCCGCGGCCCGAAGGCATCGCGCAGGCCTTCCTGATCGGGCGTGATTTCATCGGCCGTGATGGCGTCGCGCTCGCGCTCGGCGACAACGTCTTCCACGGCCACGGCCTCGCCGACACGCTGGTGCGCGCCGCGTCGCGCACGGAAGGCGCCACCGT
>Ga0316620_10001138_pt1 | contig 11263 bp, 7 predicted proteins | sample OWC_Aug_M1_C1_D5_FD_207651 | JGI IMG/M metagenome (GOLD analysis project Ga0316620, IMG submission 207651) | Wetland soil microbial communities from Old Woman Creek delta, Ohio, United States - OWC_Aug_M1_C1_D5_B | ecosystem: Environmental > Terrestrial > Soil > Wetlands | place: USA: Ohio... | reverse complement strand
ATCATTGAGAAGACATCTTCTGATAATCTCCCCTAACCCCTCTTTACAAAAGAGGGGAAATTCCTCCCTTTTCTAAAGGGAGGTAAGGAGGGATTAGCTCGGGTGTCTATACAATTATGGACTCCTTAAGTGACCATGATTCAGACGTTAGACCATAGACTTGACGCATCTCTGTCCCCGTCAAGTTAGGGGTAACCCACTCCTCTTCCCCCTTAAAATAGGGACAACCCCCCTCTACTCCCCCCTTAAATTAAGGGGGGATGAAGGGGGGTGAGGGCGAAAAATCAGATGAACGTCTTTTTGATTTCACCATCAGAAAATCTCGTTGAGAAGGCAGCAGAGCATCTCATCGGTCTTGAAAAAGACTATTCTTCCAACCTCGTCATTTTTCCCGGGAAAAGGCCTTCGCACTTTCTCAGGAAAGTCCTGGCGGGAAAAGAGCAGTCGAGTTTCTTACCGCCTTTGATCCTGTCCATGGATGAGTTCATCGACCATGTCCATGACGAGTCCCTCGATCTTGGGAGAAGAAAGCTCGAAGCCATCGACGCGATCGCCATCCTTTACAGCATTCATGCCGCCTCGCCCGAGCACCTGGGGAGAAAGAGCTTCCTCACTCCCGACACGTTCTTCCCTGTCGGGATGAAGTTATACAAGGACCTCGAAGAGCTTACCATCGAAGGGGTCCCTCCCAGAAAAGTGAGAGAGATCGACAGCATCGCCGGAGAGAACATCCCCGAGCCCACGGCGAAGAGGCTCCAGTCGCTCTCGCATTTTTATGAAACGTTTTACAAGCGGATCGAGGAAGAGCATTTTTCTACGAGGTCTTCAAGATACCGGGCCGTTTCGGAGAAGATCGACCGCTTAAATCTGGACCGTTTCAAAAGGGTGATCCTCGCAGGTTTTTTTGCCCTCACGGCGTCGGAGAAGAATATTTTTGGATCCCTCATGAAGAGGGAAAACACCCTCTTCATTTTTCAGGAAGGAGAGGGGATGAGGAAAAAGCTGTCCGACCTGGGGATCCCGCCTCCACGTGGATTCCCTTCCACGGAGCCTGAAATCCATTGCTATAAGAGCCCGGATTCTCACGGCCAGGTCCTGGGCGTGAGCGCCCTGTTGAAAAAACGGATCGATCAAAAGGAACGGACGGGTGAAAACACGGTCATCGTTCTTCCCTCCTCGGAAGCATTGCTTCCCTTGTTTCACCAGGCGCTGCGCCTCCTTGACCCGGACAACTATAATGTGTCCCTCGGATACCCTCTCCAGAGGACTCCTCTCTTCGGTTTCTTCAATAGTCTGATGGAAGTGGTGGCGACCATGGATGGGGACCGCCTGTATGTGCCCTATTACCTCGAGTTCGTCCTTCATCCATACACGAAAAATGTCTATTTCCAGGGAAGGGCAGAAATCACCAGGATTCTCTTCCATACCATCGAGGAAACCCTGACGGAGAAGCGAACCAGGAAGTTTCTATCCCTGGAAGAGCTGGAGGGAGATGAGGCGATCCTCCGCTCCATCGAAGAAAAAGTACTGAGAGTCGAGCCGGAGATCACCCTGAAGATGGCGAGAGACCACCTGGAGGCCATCCATGTCCATACCCTCCGGAAGATGCTTTCTTTTAAGGATGTGGGGGATTTTGCGAGGAAAATGAAAGAGGTGGTCGAATACATCTATCGGAACAGCACCGCCCGCCTTCATCCCTTTTTCTATCCCTATGCGGAGTCTTTCCTCACCCAGCTGGACATCCTCTCCAAATCCCTGATGAGGGAAATCCGGTTTCAGGAGGTGGGAAGCTATTTCACCCTCTTTAAGAAATATATCATGACCTCGTATACCCCCTTTGCGGGGACACCTCTGAGGGGAGTGCAGGTTCTCGGATTCCTGGAAACGAGAAATCTGAAATTTGAGAACGTTTTCTTTCTCGACGTCAACGAGGGCATCCTTCCTGACACCACCAGGGAAGATTCCTTCTTGCCCTTTAAGGCCAGGCAGATGTTGGGACTTCCCACCTACCTGGATAGGGAAGAGATCATGTTCTACACGTTCGATACGTTGATCCGTGGGGCCAAGGCGTCCCATTTTTTTTACGTCGAGAATGACGAGAGGGAGAAGAGCAGGTTTGTTGAGAGGCTCCTCTGGGAGAGGCAAAAGAGAGAGGGGAAGAGGGATAACGAAAGTTATGTGAAGACCATCCAGTACGCGGTCAACCTGAGAGAAGAAAAACCCCGCCCGATCAAGAAATCGACGGAGATGATCAGGTTCTTGAAAGAATACTCCTTCAGTGCCAGTTCTTTAAACACGTATCTCTCTTGTCCCCTCCAGTTCTATTACGAATATGTCCTCGGGCTCAGGGAAAGAAAGGTCATCTCGGAAGACTTTGAGAAGGAGGAGATTGGATCGTTTGTTCATCTGGTCCTTTGCGATTACTTCAAGGGGAAGACAGGATCGGTCCTGACTGAAAGGGGGATGAATCTCAGGGAATTCGAGAAAGTCTTCTATAGAGATTTCGAGGAACAATACGGTAAAGACCCTACGGGGGAAGTCTATCTCCTCAGGAACCAGGTGGAGAGGCATTTGAAGGATTTCATCAAGCATTACCAGGTGCCGAAGATCAGGGAGTTTCGTACAAAAATCCTGGGTCTCGAGCAGAGGGTCGATGTGAAAACGGATTCCTTCAAACTCGGGGCGCGGCTCGACCGGGTCGAGAAGAGGGGAGAGAGGACCGCCCTCATCGATTACAAGACCTCCGCGAATAAAAATTACCTCGCCATCCGTTACCATAAGCTCGCCCTGAACAACAGGGATTCCTGGAACGAGGCCATCGGGACGATTCAGCTTCCATTCTATCTCCTCACTTATTCTACTTTGACGGGAGAAAAACCGGAATCGATCGATTGCATGTTTTTACTCCTGGGAAGGGCAAGAATTGACACCGACATCGAAGTTCCGCTTTTTAAGAATGAGACCGAGTTCAGAGAGAATTTTGGAAACCTGACGGAGGTGATTTTCAGCCTCCTGAGAGAAATCGTGGACCCGGATCAACCCTTCATGCCGACGATCGATCCAAAGAACAATTGCGGCAGGTGTCCGTATGGATATATTTGCACCAATTACGAATGAGGCCATAATTGGGAAGACATAATCATACTGCTTCGACAAATTCCCATCCCCCTCCTAACCTCCCCCTTGAAGGGGGAGGTGCATAACAATTTCCCTCCCCCTCAGGGGGAGGGAAAGGGTGGGGGTGGGGTTAATCAGATGTCTACTCAATGATGGACCGAATAATAAAATAGAAAAATGCTTCGTGAAAGCGAGGACAACATGAACGGCGCCGAAAGCTTGATCCGCACCCTGATCGCCTCCGATGTGGAGGTATGCTTCGCTAATGCGGGTACTTCGGAGATTCACTTCGTCCTTGCCCTGGATAAGGTCGAGGGCATGCGCTGCATCCTTGGGATGGCAGAAACCGTGGTGACCGGCTGCGCCGACGGCTATGCGAGGATGGCGGAGAAACCGGCGATGACGCTGCTCCACTGCGGGCCGGGTTTTGCCAACGGTATCGCCAACGTGCACAATGCGCGCAGGGCGAATACACCGATGCTGAACATCGTCGGCGACCAGGCCTCCTTTCACCGTTCTTTTGACCCCCCGCTGGCCGCGGACGCCGAAGGGCTTGCCCGTGCGGTGTCGCACTGGGTGAGGACGAGCGGCTCCGCCCAGCAGGTCTCGTCAGACGGCGCGGCGGCTGTACAGGCTGCGCGCAGGCCGCCGGGACAGATTGCTACGCTGATCGTACCGGCCGATGTTGCCTGGAGCGAGGGAAGCGGCCCGGCTATGCCGCTGCCGGTTGCGGCACGACCGCCGGTGGCGCCGGAGGTGCTCCGGAAAGTGGCGCGTATTCTCCGTTCAGGCGAGCCAGCCCTGCTGCTCCTCAACGGGCAGGCTCTGGGGGAAGCGGGCCTTTTCGCTGCCCATCGGATTGCCCATGCCACCGGCGCAAAGCTTCGCACGCCAACGCAGGTGCCGCGCATGGCCCGCGGCCGCGGTAGGGTGCCGGTAGAGCGGGTGCCGTACGTCGTCGACACGGCCCTCGGCGCGTTGGCAGGGCTCAAGCATGTCATCCTCGTCGGAGCAAAGCCGCCCATGGGGTTCTTCGCATATCCTGGAAAGCCCAGCCTTATGACACCCCAGGACTGCGCGATCACCGTGCTCGCCCAACCGGAACAAGACGCCGTAGCCGCGCTGCAAGGACTTGCCGACGAGATCGGAGTACCGCGCGTCGTGCGGATTGAAGAAAGGGGTCTGAAACCGCGTATCGCCTGCGGCCCCTTTGAGTCGGAGGCCTTCGGGATGACGCTTGCGGCGCTCCTTCCCGAGAACGCCATCGTCACCGATGACTCGGTCACTTCCGGCAGATTGTTCTTTCCGGCCACGTTCAACGCGGCGCCCCATGACTGGATCCAGAGCACCGGCGGCGCGATCGGCCACGCCTTTCCCTGCGCCACGGGTGCTGCGGTGGCTTGCCCGGATCGCAAGGTGGTGTGCCTGCAGGCCGACGGAGCCGGCATGTACTCGCTCCAGGCGCTGTGGACCCAGGCACGGGAGAGGCTTGACGTGGTGAGCGTGGTCTTTGCCAACCGCGTGTACAAGATCCTTTTTGGTGAGTTGCGTGCGACGGGCGCAGAGCCCGGGGTCGCCTCTGATACCCTCTTCGACCTCGGACGCCCCGACCTCCACTGGGTCGACTTGGCCAGGGGCATGGGCGTGGAAGCGGTCACCGTGGATTCGCTGGAGGGCTTTGCCGACACGTTCCGGGCCGCCTGCGGCCGCCGGGGACCGTTCCTGATTGAATTCCGGATTTTCTAATGGGATGTCCCATCTCCTCTCGGCTCGGAATCTGTGTCGTAATCTTGGTGAGGAAAGATTTAGGCGGGACAGGAAGTCAGCGAAACTTTAAGGGGACCCTTATACGTCTTGCAGTAAGAGGGGTTAGCCCTACAACTCTTTTGGGAGCTTTTGCCGAAGTAACCGATTGCGATCTACAGACTTCACGGTGATATCACGGATCTTGGTTCCTCTCAGAATCCCGAGGGGAACCTCCACTCCTGCGTTGCCAAGGGTCCAAACCTTGCGGTAAAAATCAGCAAGCCCTTTCACCTCCTCTCCCTTCACGCTCAGAATCATATCTCCCGGCTGCAGCCCTGCTTTCTCGGCAGGCCCCCCGGATGTGACACGGAGGACGAAGACGCGACCGTGTCCTTCTTCCGCATTGAGGCCCATCCAGGGCCGCGGAGCTGCACTCGTTCGGCCTTTGGCGATCAGGTCTCCGAGGATCGGAGGGAGAAGGTCGATGGGGACCGAAATGTTACAGGGAATAGAACCAAAGCCCGGAATGATGACCTGGGTGAGGAGGGATCCAATTCCAAGGAGCTTGCCGTCGCGGTCGATCAGCGCTGCGCCCCCAAAGCCGGTATGAGCCGGGGCGGTATAGATGGCATCCTCAAGAAGGTACTCCCAATACCCTATGAATTCTTTGCGGGCGATGACCCGGCCCGCTTGAACGGACTCCGTTCCCCCATGGCCTGCCATCAGGATGGGATCTCCTTGCTTCACCTCTGACGACTTCCCGAGTTTCATGGGCGTTACGGCGAGAGGCGGGTCTGTCTTCAGAAGACCAAAACCGGTGTCATGGTCGTAGCCGACAAACGATGCACTGATCGGTTTTCCCTCTCCGGTTGTCACCTCCAAGGTCTCGGCTTCCACGATGAGGTAGCCGATCGTTAGGATATGCCCCTTCGAATCGATGACCACCCCATTTCCTTCCCGTTCGGTCCCGAGCGTTTTTGCAGTCAACGCATTTTCGGGAATCACCGATTTTATCTTAACGATCGCTTTCAGAATCTCTTCTGCAGATTGCTCTCCGTATGCGGAGCTCATCAAGGTGAAGAAAATAGAAAAGACCACCAGGAGACTTTTTTTCATAGGGCACCTCTCCTTCATTAAAGGTATCTTAGCCTTGCCCCCCTGTCAATCCCCTTGTTAACTCTCTTCAGGAAGGACTCCCCTTCCCCTGTTTTTTCCTTTCTTGACAGGAAGGATTGATAACTGTCATACTGATTTTCGACGGGGCTTCGTGCGGTCGAGCGGGTAAAAATTCAGGAGGTGGGCCATGAAGCATTTGGTAAAAGGGTCGGTTTTGGTCCTGGCTACCTTTCTCATTAGCCAGGCAGCCCTGGCTGTTGAAATAGGCGAGGTTCCTCCGAAGGTGGAGTTAAAAGAAAAACTGGGAGGACGGCTGGACGAAACGCCCTGGAGCAGCGAGGAATTACGGGGGAAAGTCCATGTCCTTTTTTACGTCGACCCTGACGAAAAAGATACAAACAATGAAGCCAGCGAAGCCCTGGACAAGGAGAAGTTTCCCGGCGATAAGTTTCAATCGGTTGGGATCATTAACATGGCAGCTTCCTGGCTTCCCAATTTTGCCATCTCTTCCTCCCTCAAGGATAAACAGAAGCGCTATCCCAGGACCATTTATGTACGGGATTACAAAAAGGTGCTGGTGAATGCCTGGAAGATTGCCGACGACAGCAGTAATGTTTTCGCCTTTGACAAACAAGGGAAATTGATCTTTAGAAAAGAAGGCAAGCTGACCACGGAAGAAATCCAAAAACTTATCAAGGCCATCCGTGATCGTCTGTAATCTTTAAAAGACCCCGGAAGGATTACGGTGAACATTTAGAAAAACTCGAAGAGAACGAAAGGAGACGAGAAAGGATGGAAAGAAAGCAATGGATCCATTTATTTCTCCTAGTGGCACTTTTTCTGTTATTGGTTTCATGCCACACTCGTCGTGTTTCAGATATTAAGCCTAACATGACGAAAGAAGAAGTGGCCTCCTTGTGGGGAAGAACACCCCTCGTCACTCATAAAACTGTCGATGGAAAGACTGTTGAAATTTGGGAGTATCATTTTTCAAGCTCCGGTTCGGTCTGCTCGATCACTTTCTCTCAAGAGAGAGTAGAGGGTGCCCAATGTCGCCCTGTGCGAGTTGGAACATACTATTCTTATTCACCGCAGGAACAGGACAGGGCGGAAGCTCGTGCAGGTGAACGGAGTTTGGTACGGGAGGGTTATTTTGCAATGGAGCTGGCTGATGCCCTGAAGATAGGAGAGGTTAACAGTGAGGCGGAAGCCGAAAGCAGGTTGGCTTCGCTCGGTATTGCCCCCAAGAACGGATGGATTGCTGATTATCCCATGACATCCAGGATTATCGGAGAACTGCAACGTGCTGTTGAAGCAGCTGCGGATTCGGGCAAAATAGCGATGAACCGGGAGGAAGCCTTGGGAGCGTTTCAGGATCTGATCGCAAGTCTCGAGAGTCAGAATGCCAGAGTTGAGCCACCCCCTGACAGGGTACCCTATCCTGAACCGTACTATTACCCCAGGTTCTATTTTTACCCGAGTCCTCCCCCCTATCCATACCCCTTCGGTGGTTATTATCGTTTTTACTACCCCCATCGCCGTCATTGGAGGTAGCATATGATATCGCCTTTAGTGTGTGGGGGTCTTATCAGGGATGGTTCCCTTGAGAGGCCCTGAAGAAACCAGCTCTGCCTTTACGGCTGGGAGGATGAAATAAAAGGTGGCCCCCTTTCCAGCGTCTGACTTCACCCAGATACGCCCTCCGTGCCGTTCCACAATTTTTTTGCAGACCGCCAACCCGATACCGGTGCCGGCATATTCCTCCCGGTTATGAAGCCGCTGAAAGATGACGAAGATGCGCTCGGAGTAGTCCTGGGCAATGCCGATACCGTTGTCCCTTACGGAGAAGGTCCAGCCGTTGCCAGTTCGACTGGCCGAAATGTGGACGCGGGGCGGCTCGCTGCTCCGGAACTTGATCGCGTTTCCGATCAGGTTTCGGAACAACTGTCCCAATTGAGGGGGGTCAGCCATCACCGTGGGAAGGGGGTCATGGGTCACAAGGGCCCCGGTCTCTTCAATGGCCACCTTCAGGTCGTTGACGGATTGTGCGAGGGCAGCTTCGGAATCGGCGGGCTCAAATTCATTTCTTTGCATCCCCACGCGGGAGTAAGTCAGCAGGTCATTGACCAGATTCCACATGCGGACGGCCCCGTCGGCAGCGAAACCGATGAACTCGTCGGCATCGGCGTCGAGCTTGCCTTTGTATCGCCTGGCGAGCAATTGGACATAGCTCGTGACCGTCCGCAACGGTTCCTGGAGGTCATGGGAGGCCACATAGGCAAATTGTTCCAAGTCTTCATTCGACCGGGCCAGTTCCTCGGTTTTCTCTCTCAGGGCCCTCTCCACACCCTTGCGCTCCGTGATATCGTGCGCAATCGCCCGGACAACGGGCGAAGCAACGCCTTCGGTACGGAGAGTGTTGTGGTATTCCCAAATGCGGAGTTCACCGGCGGCCGTTCGGATCTGAATGAGCCCTTTCGCGACACGGTGCTTCTGGATCGTATCGAGGTAAGTGGCGAATTCGTCCCCGAACTTAGGCCCTACTAAGTCTCGGATATTCTTGCCCACAAGATCTGTCTTGTTATAGCCGAGGAGTCTTGCCCCCTCCTGGTTCACGGAGAGAATCTGACCTTGCAGATCGTGGGTGCAAATCAAGTATTGGCTGCACTCTACCAGGTCTCGATAGCGGTCTTCGCTCTCACGAAGCGCCTGCTCCGCCTGTTTGCGCTCCTGCATTTGAGTGATCAGTTGCTCGTAAGCTTGCCGATAACGATTTTCAGATTCTTCAAGGTGGCGCTGATGATTGAGCAATTTCTCCTGGGCGTGGCGGAATCCATGTTCCAAAAAGACAGAGAGCACGCATACCACAAAAAATGAAATCAGAAATCGAGATTTCAATCCCTGAATCTCGGAGAGAGGGATTTGTTGTAAATCAAGATTAAGGATGAAGAACGCCAGAATGCCATAAAAGATGGACACCCAGATCATGCCTTCGGTGAAACCGACGGCAAAGAAGACCAAGATGGGGTAGATATAGCACCATCCGATTCGACTGAAATTCGATTGGAAACCAATTTCGTAGAGAAGGGCAATACCGATCGCGGCAGTAAACAGCCTAAAAAGAACGGAGTAGATCTTATACTCAAATCTCTCGTCGGTTCTCTTCCTGATCACAAAGCCAAGAAAGATTACGATCAGAAGCATTGTCCAGTTCAAGAGTGCCGCGAAGTAATTGCCTTTTACGAGATTGTACAGGATCAATCCGCATACAAGGGGGACGCCGAGGTAGATGCTGATTCTCACCATCGAGCGTTTCCGGCGCTTCATCAATTTGAATTGCTCCACATCGGTAAGGCTGGGATCTGTCATAGGGACGTTTTATCCTGTGGGACGGTCAAAAGTCTGTTCTCGAAGAGATAAACCCTTCCTTTTCGTCAATCTAAAAAAGCTCAGGGGTCATTTGGACCACGGGCCGTTACTGGCATCTGTCAGTTCGACATCCCGGAAATCCCAGGGAGACCCGTAGTTTTCCCCACTCCGGTTGCTCAGAGTTTGGCTTTGTCGTCGAATACACACAAAACAGCTGCTTCTTAGTGAGCAAATCTAGTGCCGAAACCGAAAAGTATTCAAAACTATCGGATTTCACAGGGTTTTCCAATAAGTGAGAATGTCTGATGGGGCGGGACGTGTGCCCTTTTTTGTCGCTAAAGTATCGTTGTTCTCAGTGAATTTGGACCACCCATCAAAGAGCACCCAAAAGACTGCGAATATCGTTCTTTCTCAAAACTTTCACTTCTTTAAACTCCGAAAATGGTTTATATTAAAACCACAAATGACGGTGAAGACGCCTTCCAGGCTCTGCATTCATGAACTTACCGATCACAGGCAGTTAAAAAAGTAAGTCTTTGCGGGCTGATCCAAGAATATCCCCCGCCCCGCGAGGCGGGGCTTGCGTACTGCCCCGTTATTAATACGGAGAAGGAAGATGGGATGGGCGCACCCCATCAGTATGAAGAGGGAGGTGTAAGGAATGAGCGTGCTAAGAAAGGTTGCTATCGTTACGGGAGCGGGAACCGGAATTGGAAAATGTACCGCAATAGCTCTTTTGCGAGAGGGATATTCGGTGATTCTGGCCGGGCGTCGCGTGGAGTCTTTAGAGATGACCGCAAAGGAGGCCGGGCCGTTTGGCTCCCAAGCACGGGTCGTACCGACCGACGTGAGTGACCCCGCCTCGGTACGTGCCTTGTTCGTGAAGACGCAGGAGATCTTTGGCCGCCTCGACCTGTTGTTTAACAATGCGGGGGCTAGCGCGCCGTCCGTACCTCTGGAAGATCTGACCTATGGGCAATGGAAATCGGTTGTAGATGTCAATCTGACCGGAGCGTTTCTGTGTACCCAGGAAGCATTCAAGCTTATGAAGAGCCAGACCCCCCGGGGTGGGCGCATCATCAACAATGGATCCATCTCCGCTCACACGCCGCGGCCGAACTCCGCCCCGTACACGGCCACCAAGCATGCCATAACAGGTCTTACAAAAGCCACGGCTCTTGACGGACGCAAGTACGATATCGCGTGCGGCCAGATCGATATTGGCAACGCGGGGACCGAGATGGCCGTACCGATGAAAGCCGGCATTCTGCAGGCCAGCGGCGTGATTGCGGCAGAGCCGACGATGGACGTCGAGCATGTTGCCAGTGCAGTGGTCTACATGGCCAGCCTGCCGTTGGAGGCGAACGTACAATTCATGACGATCATGGCGACCAAGATGCCTTTTATTGGGCGAGGCTGATTTGAAGACAAGTGATCATCCTCCCAGACGGTATTGAAAGAGTGAGCCCTATGGTGTTTTTCCCTGCGGTCGGCGTGCGAGGCGGGACGGGTTGTGGTTTTGAGCGGATTGCCTGCAATGAGCTGTCTTGGTCTGCCTGGAATGACGGGTTATACTGATTAAGGCAGGGGACTTCGGGCAGGGCAAGGCGTTTGCGATCGGGAGAAAAAAAATGAAGAAGATTGGAAGATTCCACGTGCTCACGGACACCTGCCTTCAAACCCAGTTCTCCCACCTGGAGCTTGCCGAGCTTGCCATTGCCGGAGGGGCGGACACGATCCAGTTGCGCGAGAAGGGTGGAGAGACAAGGGAGATGATCCGTGTTGCCGAGCAGATTCAGGCCTTATGCAAGAGGGCTGGCGTGCCCTTTATTGTGAATGACCGGGTGGACGTGGCCATCGCTTCCCATGCCCATGGTGTCCATCTCGGGCAAAATGATTTCCCCATCCCCTTTGC
>Ga0316620_10001135_pt1 | contig 11272 bp, 8 predicted proteins | sample OWC_Aug_M1_C1_D5_FD_207651 | JGI IMG/M metagenome (GOLD analysis project Ga0316620, IMG submission 207651) | Wetland soil microbial communities from Old Woman Creek delta, Ohio, United States - OWC_Aug_M1_C1_D5_B | ecosystem: Environmental > Terrestrial > Soil > Wetlands | place: USA: Ohio... | reverse complement strand
TGTGATTGTCCTCTCCCTTGAGAAAGTGATCGAACCAGCCGTAGGTCATGGCATCGTAGTCGAGCCGGGCATCCCCCATGCCGCGCTCCCCCACTCTCGTGTCCGCAGAGGCGCGCTTGTAGCCGCAGTGGAGCGTCGGCGCGATCACAGCATATTGCCGGTCTGCGATTTCCGGCCTCGTGGTCTTGCGCACGTGATTGTACGCGGCCAGGTTGGGCCCTACCGACACGTCGTACCATGACATGAACCAGAGCCCCGGCACGTTGATCGTCATGTCGTCGTGCCACAGCCCGCCGCGATACCAGGCCGGATCGTTGGGCGCGCGCCGGATCATGGCCCCACCGGTATCGACCGGCATCGGATCGCCGAAAACACCGTGAGGACCGTCCACTGCTTTAATGATATCCATGACAGGAAGGTGGCGGAGCGCCTGGGACCAGTCGACGGGCGGCAGTTGCTGGGCGAGGTCGAATGATTTCGCAGCACGGATCAGATCTTCCTGGGAGGTGTCCGGGGGAAACATCGGGCGCACCTGGTTCTGCTCTCCGTACAGCCAGGTAATGAAAAGCATCTGGACGGCGCCACCGCGGTACCAGTTGCCCTGTTCGAAATAGGGGCCGACCCGTCCGACGCCGGCGCCGAATCCCTGCGGAATCATCGCCGCGTACCCGGGATTGCCGAGGGCAGCAACGCCCAACTGCCATTCGGCTGTCGAGGAGCATCCGATGGTGCCGACCTTGCCGTCGGACCAGGGCTGCCCGGTGATCCAGGAGATGGCATCGTAACCGTCGGTGCGCGGCGGACCGAGTATGTCGTAGTTGCCTTCGGAGAAAAAATGCCCACGCTCGTTCATCAGAACGTACGCATACCCTCGCTTTACTGCGTCCAACTGAGCCGTCATGTCGCTCGGAGCACCGTTGCGCACGTCCCAGAAGTTGAAGTTGTACGGCGTGCGCACAAAGATCGCAGGATATTTCCGGGAGGTGTCCTTCGGGCGGTAGACGTCCGTCGCCATGCGTTTGCCGTCGCGCATCGGCACCATGAGCTTGCGCTCGACGATCGCGACTGACTGCAGTGCCTTCTCGGTCGCCTCGCGCTGGGCAACGAGTTCAGGATTCGCGCCCGCACGCCCCTGGGATGGGGCATTCGTGCCGGTACCCAGGACGGCCGGCACTCCGAGGATCAAGAGCAAAAGCACGCGGCTAAATGGCGGCGCAGCGTGTGAGCGGAAGCACCGGACGGCCCTTGGGGGGGTGACAAAACCCCCGGATTCGGCAGAATCCGCGGATCGGCTGCTTGCTCCAAAGTGCCTGCAGGCTGAAAACATTGGCATCTGTCTCCCGTTCGTGGTTTGTTGCCGGCATGGGTTCCCGACAATACTCGCATGGTAGGGATAAGAAAACCAGCGTGCAATAGGATGCGGGCGACAGACTGCTGCGGCCGAGACCCGCTTAAAAACCGCTTGTGGCGGCCAACCAGCATGGTTCGCGGCCGAACCGGCGGCCCGGCGGCGACAGATGGTGGCGGGGAGCAGCGCCTGAGCGCCGGCCGGCGACCGGCGTCCACCCGGCATCCGGCGGGAAGGGAGTCTGTCTATGGATCAAATGACTTTTGGGTTTGGTAGGGGAAGAATGAAGCGTCCACCGCCCTTCCTGAAAGCCTCCTGCTGCTCGATAATCTCCGCAATCAACGTCCATGCCAATACGAGAAGATAGTCCGGTTTGTCATGAGCAATTCTGTCGGGTGCATATACCGGAATGTGCATTCCGGGAGTCAGCAGGCCCTGTTTGTGAGGGCTGCCATCCACTGCATAGGCTGCCAGATCCCTGCCTATGCCGCAGTAATTAAGCAGAGTATTGCCTTTGGCGGGTGTTCCATAGATGGCCACCTTCTTCCCGTTGTTTTTGAGGTCGGTAAGAAGCGCCACGAGCTCCCCGCGGAGCGCTTGGACTTTCCTGGCGAAGAAATCCCAGGTGCCGGATTCACCCAGTCCCAGTTTCTGTTCCCTATCCACAAGTGTTGCCAGCCTATCGGTGCGGGGCCTGCGGCCGCCCCCTTTGTTCTGCACATAAATGCGTATGCTGCCTCCGTGCACCGGCAATTCCCTTGCGTCAAACACTTCCATGCCCAGGCGCCCGAACAGCCGGATGACAGGCTTCAGGGCGAAGTAGGACAGGTGCTCGTGATACACCGTGTCGAATTCGAGGTTTTCCCAGAATTGGCACAGGTACGGGACTTCGATGATGACGGTCCCCTCGTCGGCAAGCAGTGTCTGCATGCCCTCCACGAAATCGTGCAGATCCGCGATATGCGCGAACACATTGCAGGCAAGTATACAAGCCGCCCGTCCCCGGGTTGCCGCGATCCGGGCCGCGCTCCCGGAATTGAAAAACTCGTTGATGGTTTCCACACCCGCGTCATTCGCCACTCCGGCTATGTTCGTCGCGGATTCCACTCCCAGGGCGCGCACTCTCTTGCCAAGCAGATTCTTTAGCAGTACACCGTCGTTGCTCGCCGCTTCTACGACGAGATCCCCCTCCCGGACATACTCCTCGAGGACCTCCTCAGCGAGAGCCGCGAAGTGCTTTCTGATGGTTTCGGAGGTGGAAGAAAAGTAGATGTAATCTTTGAACAGGAGTTCACGGTCTACGACATAGCCGAGTTGTACCAGCCCGCAGCTCCTGCATAGGCATGCCTGCAGGGGATAGCGCGGCTCAGGATCCGCGGCGTTTTCAGGACGCACAAAGCTGTTGGCCAGGGGAGTGCTTCCCAGGTCCAGGAAATAGTAAAGGTGCGCGCTCGAGCAAATCCTGCACCGGTCGATATTCGGCATAGGATCAGACCGTCCCGGAATCAAGATGAACGATACTGCCCCGGCCCGTGCGCGCATCTTGGCCAGGTACGACGCCGTGCTGCACCGCCAGGGTTACGGGAAATGTGGCAGGCTATCATTTCAGCCCTCCTTTTTCCAGTGTCTCGGCTGTGGACCTGCGGGAAGGCGGCCTGGAACCGGGGCCCTGCCGCCCATGGATCGGCCCGGCAAAAGCAGGGGATCTGGGCAAAGTAAATCCGGGAAATTGCTTGTTCCTGCCCGCCGCATGGGATACAAATTCTCGTCGCCATGACCGCAAAGAAAGATCTGAAGCAAGGCATGAAAGCAGTGATACTGGCCGGCGGGCAGGGAACCCGCATCAGCGAGGAGACCGGCCTGCGGCCCAAGCCCATGGTGGAGATTGGTGAAAAGCCCATCCTGTGGCACATCATGAAGATCTATTCCGCCCACGGCATCCGTGATTTCATCATCTGCTGCGGATACCGGGGCCACGTGATCAAGGAATACTTCGCCAATTACTACCTCACCTCGGCGGATATGACCTTCGACCTGCGCCACGGCAGGATCAAGTTCCACCGGAAGGACTCGGAGCCCTGGCAGGTTACCCTCGTCGATACCGGGGAATCGACCATGACCGGCGGCCGGCTCAAGCGGATCCGCGATCATCTGGATCACGGAACCTTTTGCTTCACGTATGGCGACTGCTTGGCTGATGTGGATGTCCGGCGCACTCTGGCGTTCCACCGTGCTCAGAAGGTACTGGCAACCCTTACGGCCGTGCAACCCCCGGGCCGTTTTGGCGCCTTCAATCTTGCGGAGGGCGAAACCCGAATAGCCTCCTTCAGAGAGAAGCCCCATGGGGACGGGGCATGGATTAACGGCGGTTTCTTTGTCCTGGAGCCGGAAGCTCTGGAATACATCGGAGGCGATGACACGACCTGGGAGCGTGAGCCGTTGGAGAATCTTGCCAACCAGGGACAGCTTGCCGCCTATAGACATCTTGGTTTCTGGCATCCCATGGATACGCTCAGGGACAAATGGGTTTTGGAGGAGCTCTGGAAAAGCGGCAGGGCGCCCTGGAAGGTCTGGCAACATGAGCCCAATGCACGCCGAGCGGGATTGAAATGAAGGTACTTGTAACCGGCGCGGAAGGATACATCGGCGCGTTGCTGGGTCCGGCCCTCATGGAAAGCGGGCACGAAGTCATTGCCCTGGATACGGGCTATTATCGGTCAGGACAGCTTTACCGCTCCAAAGCGCAGCGGTTTCCGGTTCACATCAACAAGGACCTGAGGGACATCACCGAGGCGGATTTGCGGGGGTGTGATACCGTCATACACCTGGCGGAGCTATCAAACGATCCCTTGGGGCAACTCATTCCGGAGGTCACCTACCGGATCAACCACCAGGGCAGCGTTCGCCTGGCGCGGTTGTGCCGGCAGGCCGGCGTGAGCCGGTTCGTCTACACCTCGTCTTGCAGCGTCTACGGGCAGGGATCAGACCACCTCATGACCGAGGAATCCGCGACGGATCCGCAGACGGCGTACGCGCGCTGCAAGGTCCTGGTGGAACGGGACGTGTCCGCGATGGCGGATGACGGATTCTCACCGGTCTTTCTGCGCAATGCGACTGCCTTCGGCGCCTCCCCGGCGATGAGATTCGACGTTGTTTTGAACAACCTCGCCGGTTGGGCCTGGACGACACGCGAGATACGGATGACGAGCGACGGCTCACCCTGGCGGCCGCTGGTGCATGTGCTGGATATCTGCCGTGCAGTCGCCTGTGTGCTGGCAGCGCCCGCCGAGGTCGTGCGCAACCAGGTCTTCAATGTAGGCGCCGCATCCGAGAACTATCAGGTCCGGGACATCGCCGCGATGGTTGCCGAAGCCCTCCCCGGCTGCCGGCTGACCCTTGGCAGCACGGGCGGTGATCGCCGCAGTTACCGCGTCTCTTTTGACAAGATTCATGACCGGCTTCCCGGATTCCGATGCCAATGGACCGCCGCGGCGGGGGTACGGCAGCTGCTGGATCTGTTCGAGCGCATCGATATGGATGATCCGACCTTCCATTTCCGGGCCTACACGCGCCTGGAACAGCTCAAGTATCTTATCCGGACCCGGCAGGTCGATGAGGAGCTGTTCTGGGAATGAGCAGGACGGGCCGGCATCCGGTCATGGGCCGCCGGCGCGGCAACCTGGGACGGAGCAACGCATGATCTTTACGGCAACCAGCCTGGCAGGCGCATATCTCATCGACTTCTCCGGTGTGGAGGACCCGCGCGGATTCTTTGCGCGCACCTGGTGCCTGAAGGAATTTGCGGCTCACGGCTTGAACTTCGTGCCGGTCCAGATGAACCATTCCTATTCCAGGGAGCGGGGCACGCTCCGCGGCCTTCACTATCAGGTTGCCCCGAGCACGGAGGCGAAGCTCATCCGCTGCGTGCGGGGAGCCGTCTACGACGTAATGATTGATTTGAGGGCGGAATCCCCGACTTTCCGGCAGGTATGCGGGGTCGACCTGGCCGCGCATGATCACCGCATGGTCTACGTGCCGGAACGATGCGCGCACGGTTTTCTGTCTCTGCAGGACGGCAGCGAGGTGCTGTACCTGGTGTCGGACTACTACGCGCCAGAATGCGAGCGAGGGATACGCTATAATGATCCTGCTTTTGCCATCCGCTGGCCCCTTGAGGCGACTACCATCTCAGACAAGGATCGCTCGTGGCCGGATTTTCGGTCCTGAGGAGTAATTGCGCCTGTACCCGGTTGGACCGTCCCCACTGATGCTGCAAACGGCGGATAGACGGCTCCAGACCGATCTTCGGTCTAGGTACACGATTCCATAAATGTGGCAATGTATTTTGGGGGCGCGGAAGAACGCGGAAGAACGCTGACAAAGCCAGGAGGTTCCGCGTGCAAAAATGTGTAGCCACATTTATAAACGGTAGTACAGAGTTTTCCGCATCTGCACCCTCGGCATGATATCCTTCGTCCCCCGAATTGGGGCGCGGGTTGCGCTATAATTAGCCGGCATCTGTTATGCCGGGAGGATCGGTATGCTCGCGATCTGCGGTAATGATCGCTTGCGATCGGTCTTTCCATTCTCTGGCCGGGCCGCATTGGCAAGGCCGTATCCTGTGGACTCTGCATGATTATCGTGGACACAGCGCTTCGGCGCCGGCAGCAGGAAGGGCGCCCGATCCGCGTCGCCATGGTCGGCGCCGGCTTTATGGGCCGTGGCATTGCCCTGCAGTTCCTTACCGCCGTGACCGGCATGAAGCTTGTGGCTATCTCCAACCGATCGCTGGAGGGTGCGCGGCGGGCTTACTCGGAGGCGGGAGTACAGGAATTGAAGATCGTTGAAAGCCTGCCGCAACTCGAGGAAGCTGTCGCGTGCGGGCAATATGCCGTGACCGGGGATGCATTCCTGCTCTGCCGGGCAGGGAACATCGATGCCGTGATCGAAGTGACCGGCACGGTGGAATTTGCCGCCGGAGTGGCTGAAGACGCCATTGCGCACGGCAAACACGTGATCCTGATGAATGCGGAACTGGACGGCACTCTGGGCCCGGTTCTCAAAGCACATGCCGACAGGGCGGGAGTGATTTTCAGCAATGCCGACGGCGACCAGCCCGGCGCCATCATGAACCTTTATCGGTTCGTAAAGGGGATCGGCATCAGGCCGGTGCTGTGCGGCAACATCAAAGGGCTGCAGGATCGCTACAGAACTCCGGCAACCCAGGCGGCTTTCGCGCGCCGCTGGGGGCAGAAAGCCCATATGGTGACCTCCTTCGCCGACGGCACCAAGATCTCGTTTGAACAGGCGGTCGTGGCGAACGCAACCGGCATGCGTGTCGGAAGGCGGGGCATGCTCGGCCCGGAGGTCCCCGCCGGCACACCCCTCATGGAGGCCGTCAGGCAATACCCCCTGGAAGACCTGACGCAGGGACCAGGGCTTGTGGAGTACCTGGTAGGTGCGGATCCCGCCCCCGGCGTCTTTGTCCTGGGAATGCATGATCACCCCTCCCAGCAGCACTTCCTGAATCTCTATAAACTGGGTGGCGGACCCTTATATTGCCTGTACACTCCGTACCACCTGTGCCATTTCGAACTGCCCAACAGTGTTGCCCGCGCGGCGCTTTTTCATGATGCGGCGATCGCGCCGCTGGGCCCCCCCTGTGTGGATGTGGTTGCGACCGCCAAGATGGATCTGCGAGCGGGCCAGGTGCTGGACGGGATGGGCGGATTTGACGCCTATGGCCAGTGTGAGAATTCCGGCATTGTCCGTTCGGAGAACCTGCTGCCGATGGGCCTGGCCGAGGGATGCCGGCTGAATCGCGACGTGGCCAAGGATCGGGTCATCCGATTCGACGACGTAACTCTGCCGGAAGGCATGCTGAGCCACCGGTTGTGGCAGGAGCAAAATGCCCTCTTCGGCTTGCCGGAGCCCTGGCTGCGGCAGGGAGGACGGGAGTGAAGCCCGCGCCGCCGAACCGCGTAAGCATCGGCATGCCGGTTTACAACGGAGAGAAGTATATCCGGGAAGCGCTGGATTCCATTCTGGCTCAGACCTATCCCCATTTTGAGTTGCTCATCTCGGATAATGCCTCCACCGACAGCACCGGGGAAATCTGCCGTGCGTATGCCGCCAGGGACCCGCGCATCCGCTATTGCCGCAATGAGAAAAATATCGGTATTGCGAAGAACTTCAATCGGGTGCTTGAGCTGTCCTCGGGGGAATACTTCAGATGGGCTTCCCACGACGACAGGATGGAACCGGCGTTCCTCGCCAGCTGTCTGGCAGAACTGGATCGCGATCCGGATCTGGTGCTTTGCGAGACCAGGTGCAAAATCATAGATGCATCCGGCGATGTCATCGGCGAAATGCAGTTGAATCCGCTAAAGCTCGGCTCCCGTCATCGGCATGTCCGTCTCGGCTACCTTTTGCGGACGGAGCGCGGCGGAGCCGCCGAGTACTTTGGATTGATGCGGTCCAGCGTGCTGAAAGAGTCGGGGCTCATGAGGGACTATCCGGGTGGCGAAAATCCGCTGCGCGCCGAATTGGGGCTGCGGGGGCGCATCGGAGTGGTTCCTGAACACCTGTTCTGTTTCCGCAGGCATGCGGAGCAGTACTACAGACTGCATCACGCTTTGCATGCCGACGTTGAGTGGTCGGGTGGGACACAGGCCTGCAAGCACGTCTACCCGCATTGGAGCCGCTTACGCGATTACTGCCGACTTGTGCGGCTCGTGCCCATGAGCGGCAGGGAGCGCCTCCTGTGCTATGGGCAGGTGGCATGCTGGATTTTTGTCGGCCTGAACTGGGCGCGACTGCTGACGGATCCGGCATGGAATCTCCTGCCGGGCCTGTGGAGCCCTTATTACCGGTTGAAACGCAGAGTTTTCCGGTAGGTCAGCCACGAACTGCCTCTTGCCGGATCGGATCCGAGGAGTTGACAGCCCGATGCATGACGATCAGATGGCAAACGGCCGCTCGCAGACTCCGCCCCGCATAAGCATCGGCCTGCCGGTATACAACGGAGAGCGGTACCTGGAAGCCGGCATCCGCTCGATCCTCTCTCAGACTTTCACGGACTTTGAGCTGATCATTTCCGACAATGCATCCACGGACCGCACGGAACAGATCTGCCGGACTTTTGCCGCAGGAGACCCCCGCGTCAGGTATTTTCGCAGTGATCGAAACCACGGTCTGGCATGGAATTGGAACCGTGTCTTCGCCCTGTCGTCAGGGGAGTTTTTCAGGTGGAGCGCCCATGACGACTTGACCGATCCGCGTTTCCTGGCCGCCGCGGTTGCCGTGCTTGATTGCGATGCCACGGTAGTGCTGTGTTATTCCAGGGAGCAGTTCATCGATGAAACCGGGCAGGTCCTGCGCAGCAACCAGGTCGCACTCGGCCGCGCGGGCTCGATCAGGGCGCAGGACCGATTTGCTGATCTGGTGCTGATCGACCACTGGTGCCTGCCAATCTTCGGCCTGATGCGCGCGAGCGTCTTGCGTGCCACCGCAGGCTACGGCAGCTATGTCGCCTCGGACCGTGTGCTCCTTGCCGAACTCGCGCTGCATGGCCGGTTTTATGAGATTCCCGAAGTTCTCTTCATGTTCCGCCTCCATCGGGAGCAGTCCATTCAGGCGTTGGCATTTCACAAGCGGGCGGCCTGGATTGATCCCGCCAGGACCGGCCGCAGAACTCTCCCCCACTGGAGGTTTTATGGGGAATATTACCGCTGTCTGCGCCGCGCCCCGCTGACCCGGAATGTGCGCATGATTTGCCGCGGGCATCTGATGCGATGGTGGGGAGTTAACTGGAATTGGGCGCGCATGATGTGCGACCTGGTGATCGCCGCTGCGCCGCGTGCCATGGAACCCTTGCTGAAATATGAGCAGCGGATTTACAGGAAACAGCGTATCCTCTCGCCACGCACCGGCCTTTAGGAGAACACCATGAGACATCTGCTGGCCCTTCTGGCCATTGTTGCGGCGACGGGCTCATTGCCCGGCCGCACCTCGGCACCCCCGAAGCCATACGGCCCACTGCCGGCCGAGCGTCAAGTCAAGCTGCAGGAGATGGAGCTGTACGGCTTCCTGCATTTCACGGTAAACACCTTCACCGACAGGGAGTGGGGGTATGGCGACGAGCAGGAGAGCGTTTTCCAGCCATCCGATTTCGATGCCGATCAGATAGCGGCCGCCTTCAAGGCCGGCGGCCTGGGCGGCATCATCCTCACCTGCAAGCACCACGACGGCTTCTGCCTGTGGCCGTCCAGGTACACCGAACACTCGGTCAAGAACAGCCCCTGGCGCGGCGGCAAAGGCGATGTCGTCAGGGAGATTTCCGCTGCCTGCCGGCGGCACGGCCTTAAATTCGGCGTGTACCTGTCGCCCTGGGACCGCAACCACAAGGACTACGGCAAACCGGAGTACATCACCTACTACCGCAACCAGCTTCGCGAGCTGTTGACCGGCTACGGCCCTGTATTCACCGTGTGGCTGGACGGGGCCAACGGGGGTGACGGGTTTTATGGCGGCGCACGCGAGCGGCGCAACATAGACCGCGCAACCTACTATGACTGGCCCGGCACCTGGGAGGTCATTCGCAAGCTGCAACCCGGCGCCAGCATCTTCAGCGACGTCGGTCCGGATACCCGCTGGGTCGGCAACGAAAGAGGCTACGCGGGCGATCCCTGCTGGGCCACATACTCGCCCCGCACCGCCGACGGCACGAACCCGGTCCCCGGATCCACGGTTTACAAAGAGGGGATCAACGGCCATCGCGACGGGAAGTTCTGGCTGCCGGCGGAAGTGGATTTCTCCATCCGCCCCGGCTGGTTTTACCATCCCGGCGAGGACTTGAAAGTCCGCACGCCGGAAGACCTGCTCGATCATTACTTCATCAGCGTCGGTCGCGGGGCGACGATGAACCTGAATGTGCCGCCCGACCGCAGGGGCAGACTCCACGAAAATGATGTCCGGTCTTTGGACGGCTTCGGCAAGTTGCTGCGGGCTGCCTTCGGCACCGATCTTGCCCGGGGGGCGAAGGCCGTTGCCAGCAACGTCCGCGGCGGTGACGCGCGCGCATTCGGCGCCTCCAGGCTTCTGGACAGTAATCGTGAAACCTACTGGGCTACCGATGACGGCGTCCTCACACCCGAGATCGTGCTGGAGTTCGCGCAGCCGGTCACATTCAACATCGCCCGCCTGCGCGAAGCGATTCGTCTGGGCCAACGCGTGGATGACTGGGCTCTGGAGGCCTGGCAGAATAACGCCTGGACGGAGTTCGCCAAAGGGACTGCCATCGGCGCCTGCCGCCTCGTTCGAGGCAAGCCGATAACCACGACCAGAGTGCGCCTGCGCATCACCCGTTCGCCCGTCTGCCCCGCGATCGCGGAACTTGGCCTGTTCCTCGAAGCGTCTCCTCCCCGGGAACCGGCGATCGGGCATGATTCATAGAAGAAATCCTGGAAAATCCTGGACACCCATCATTTGTTAGAAGGCAGGCGGGAAACCTGGACACCCGCTATTCATTAAGGAGCTCTTGGACACCGATCATCTGTCAGGAGGCAAATCTGGAAGTGGAAACCCAGACACCTGCTATTCCCGCAATTTATCAAGGTATCCGATCCATGCCTGAACCTTTGTGCTGGAAGCATGGTTTGGGGATTGAGGGGAAACGATCAATGCCGGGCTCAAAAGGCCGGCAGGGGACAGGGGAATAGGGCAGTCATCGGCATAGGCAGAACTTAGTGATGCCGTAAAAATCGATGCGATTGGGAGATGGCAACTGATCCTCGGACGATTGGCTGCCGGGCGCGCAGGGGATCAGGCCCATTGCGGCGTTGCTGAGGAGAAAGCTGCGCGAGCCATCCCAACGCCCTTGAGCCACCGCCTGCCGAGCTTGCCGGCAAAGCTGCGCATGTTATA
>Ga0316620_10001133_pt1 | contig 11273 bp, 8 predicted proteins | sample OWC_Aug_M1_C1_D5_FD_207651 | JGI IMG/M metagenome (GOLD analysis project Ga0316620, IMG submission 207651) | Wetland soil microbial communities from Old Woman Creek delta, Ohio, United States - OWC_Aug_M1_C1_D5_B | ecosystem: Environmental > Terrestrial > Soil > Wetlands | place: USA: Ohio... | reverse complement strand
GGCTGATTGGCACTCCGCGATGAAGTACCACTGGCAGTAACGCAGAACTGTAAAACTGCCAAGCTGTGAACCTGTTCAATCCTCGAGATTGAGGGATTAGATATGGTTGAGAAGTACGGTCTGCGTGCTGCTGGGCAGCGACGCCGAGGTAATCGAGAGCTTCGGCTTTGCTTCTAGCTCTTTGATTCTCATTGTATCCAGGAATTTGTCCACAGGACTGAGATTGCCTGCGAACACCTTTGTCTTATAGTGCATGGGGATAACAATAGCAGGCTCCAATTGCCTTATTACTTCCGTAGCCGTGTCAATTGGTATAGTAGACACCTCTCCGACGGGCAGGAATAGTATGGCTACGTCTCCTATTTCTTCTATCAAATGCGAGTCCAGAGGATGCCCCAAATCGCCTAAATGACATAAAGTCATGCCGTCCATCTCGACAACATAAATGGTATTCTTGCCCCGTACTTCCCCCTTCTTATCATCGTGGAAAGACGCGACTCCTGTGATAAAAGTACCGCCTATTTCATATTCTCCGGGGCTTCTTATTTGTTTGGGGTCATTAGCGACACCTTCGACGTAGCCATGTCCAAGATGGAAATGGCTCAATGTCACTATGTCCGCCTCGGGGTCGCCAAGCCGGTAGCCCAAGTCAGGATGACAGGGGTCTGTTATGATGGTTTTTTCTTTCCCTTTAATCAGAAAACAGGAGTGTCCCAGCCAGGTAATATCCATCGTGTCTAACGAATAGCTCTTTTCTTTCCATCCAGACCCTCTCGCTCGAGAGAGAGGGTTTCATACGAAACTATGTGCAACGCTACATAGATAATCATATGCAAAATGGTGGAAATAGTCAACTGACGGAACGATTGACAAAGACCAGGGCATTGGTTAACATCTGAAAAACAAAGGGTAACGGAATGAAGGGGCAGATACTGAACGCTCTTCGCGAGTGTGGTGGCTATCTTTCCGGCGAGACACTTTCTGAGCAGCTTGGCATCTCCAGAGTTTCTATCTGGAAACATATTCGTAGCCTAAAGAAAGATGGCTACGTAATACAGGCATCACCTAGAGGATATAGGCTGGTATCCTCTCCGGATTTGTTGCTTCCTAGTGAATTCCCTTTTTTAGAACAAAGAATTCACTACTTTCCACGAATTGGCTCAACCATGGATGCAGCAAGAGAGCTAGCCAAAAAGGGAGCGCGGGAAGGGACAATCGTGATTGCCGAAGCCCAGACCCGCGGCCGGGGAAGATTGAGCCGGGAATGGCTCTCGCCGGAAGGAGGGATTTACTTCACAATCATTTTACGCCCCAGGATAAGTCCTGCATATGCTCCCCGGATAAACTTGATGGCCGCTATTGCCGTGGCAGCTACAATCAGAAAGCTGTTTGGGTTAAAGGCCGAACTGAAATGGCCCAATGACGTCTTGATTGCAGGAAGGAAAGTGTGTGGCATACTGGCGGAAATGGATGCCGAGATGGATGTCGTAAACTTCGTGAACGTCGGGATAGGTATAAACGCCAATACCTCTGTTCCTCAGTTTGAAAGAACAGCAACCTCTTTAAAGGATATGCTAGGAAGGGAAATCTCCAGGAAGGAATTTGTAAGCGCATTGTTAGTGGAATTGGAGCGACAGCAGCCTCTGTTAATGACAGCAAATCTGCTCAAACAGTGGAAGAAACTGTCAGTGACGCTAAATAGGGAAGTCCGAGTGGTTAGTCTGGGTGATGAGGTAGTAGGACAGGCTATAGATATTGATGCCACCGGAGCGCTTATGCTGAGAGATAAAGACGGCTCTTTAAGAACCGTTCTTGTCGGCGATTGTATCCATTCAAGGGAGTAATATGATTCAACTTGTCATAGTTGTCGTTTACTCTCTGGCGATGATAGCCATAGGGATAGGAGCGAGGAAGAAGGTGAGGGGTCAAAACGGTTTCTTCGTTGCTCAGCGTCAAGTGACCTTACCATTCATCGCTGGATCGCTTGTCGCCACCGCTGTAGGAGGCTCAGTAACCGTGGGAATGGCTGGCCTGGGGTTTGGGCGAGGGTTGACTGGCGTTTGGTGGCTCCTTGTTGGCTCTATCGGGCTCGTGCTTCTGGGAGCTTTCTTCGCCAAGAGAGTAAGAGGTGCTGCACTCTATACCCTTCCCGAGCTAGTGGAAAAGCAGTATGACCGTCGTGTAGGCTTGGCAGCTTCTATTCTCATCGTTATCGCTTGGGTCGGGGTGGTAGCAGGACAAATTGTAGCTGCCGGAAAAGTCCTATCTATCCTTGGGATGGGTTCCGGTGCTCTTTGGATGGTCATCTTTACCATAGTTTTTGTTGCCTACACCGTCATAGGGGGACAGCTCTCGGTAATTCGGACTGACCTTTACCAGGCGATAATAATTTACCTCGGCATCTTTATCGCTCCAGTATTGTTTCTTCCCCAGGTAGGAGGACTAGACGGATTAAGGCTTTCTCTGCCCCAAGATTTTTTTTCTTTCCCGGTAAGCTCTCAATTCGACTGGAAGGCGCTTCTATCGCTTCTGATTCTCGTGGGGGCAACTTATGTTGTGGGGCCGGATATGTACACCCGACTCTTTTGCGCCAAGAATGAAAAAACAGCTCAAAGAGCAACTTTCCTATCTGCCTTTTCCTTTGTTCCTTTGGCTTTCGCCATTGTTTTGATAGGAATGGGCGCCAGAGTCCTTTACCCGAATATTTCTCCTGAGCAAGCTTTTCCTCAAGTAATAAGCGGTGCCCTTTCCCCCTGGCTAGGCGGGTTAGTTGTCGCTGCCCTGGTTGCGGCATTCATGTCTTCAGCGGATACCTGTCTCCTCAGCCAGAGTGTCATCTTGACCCAGGACATAGTCAAGAGGTTTGTCCCTTCACTTGGCGAACATAAGACTATTTTACTCACCCGCCTCAATATCATCATTTTGGGTTTGCTGGCACTGGGCCTAGCGATGATGTTGAAGGGAGTAATTTCCTCCCTTCTTTTTGCCTATACCATCTTCACCTGTGGTCTGGTCGTTCCAGTGATTGCCGGGTTCTACAAAGAGAGACTAAAAGTGACCCCGCGAGGAGCGCTGGCTGCTCTCATAGGTGGCGGGATAATAGGTTTGCTGGGGAAGATACCGGGTCCGGACATTCCTCTCAAAGGAGACCTTGGACTCATAGGTTTTGCTGTAAGTGCCGTGCTCCTTTTCGGTGTCAGCTACCTGAGTCCGAAAAGGCGTGGCGGCTGACCACATAGGTGACAATTGCGCGACACACTTCGGCAATTTCATCTCCAATATACTTTATCTTCCGTCACTCTTTGCCGCAGTTGCAGGGACAGGTGGCAGTCAACAGCTCACGTATAGCTGACACGTGAATTACCGGAAACGAGGCACCCCTTTGAAGGGGGGTGCCATTTGTGGTTTGCGGGGTCTGACTCTAAACCCGGCGACGCCTTAGTACGAGAAGGGTGACACCGCCTACGATCGCTGCCAACAAGGCAATCCAGGGCAGCAGCACGTGTACTTTGTCTATCGGGCGCGTCTCCCAACCCACGGGACCGTACGGCCCGTAGGGATCGACTTCCAGATCCATGCTGACAACATCTGTGCAGCCATAGTCGCTGGTCACTGTCAAAGTATAGGTGCCGGCCATAGCTGGGGTCACATTGGGGATAACCGGATTCTGCAGGCCACTGCTAAAGCCATTCGGCCCTATCCAGGAGTAGAAAGCCATACCATCGGGTGCGCCGTATAGTCGTATTACCCCTCCCACATAGGGGTGCGCGGCAGAAGACGCCCCGGCTACTGGGTAGGTGCAAAAGAATGTTTCAGCGGAATACTCTGACCAGGCGCCGAGGTTGCCCTGATACCTGACGTGCCAGTAATAGCCGCTTGCCTGACTTAGTATACCGAGGGGGATGGCGAGGCTGGTAAGGGGGCCTGTTACGCTATCGAAAACAGGATTGGAATAGTCTCCCGTGTCGGCCCTGATCTGCCAGTGGGCAGCAGTCTGGTATTCCCCCGAACCCGGGTCAGAGAATGCGGACGCTGTAAGTGTCACAGGCAAGCCGACACAGGCTCCCGTGGAAGGCGAGATGTTGTTCGGTCTATTAGGAGGAGTTGCACAGGGCTGCACTGTCACGGCAGTAGAGACGGTATCGCTGCAGCCATTTTCACCCATGACCATCAGATTATAGGTCCCCGCATTCGAAGCGGTGGCATTTGGTATAGTCGGATTCTGCAAGCCGCTGCTAAAACCGTTCGGCCCCGTCCAAGAGTAAACCATACCACCGGGCCCGCCGTACAGCTGTATTGTCTGTCCCGCACAAACGGGCGAGTTAGAAGATGCCGATGCTATCGGCTTGGTGAAAAAGAATGTTTCACTGGAATACTCGGACCAGGCGCCTAGGTTATCCTGGTACCTGACGTGCCAGAAATAGCTGCTGGCGTCACTCAATACCCCAGCGGCGATAGTGATGCTATCAAGGTTCACCGTATCCCTTCCGCTATCGAAGATGGGATCGGAGTAGCCTCCCCCGCCAGCCCTGATCTGCCATTGGGCGGCATCCTGGTGCTCGCCAGAACCTGGATCGGAGAATGCAGACCCCGCGAGGGTCACGGGCAGGTCTACACATGTTGCACTGGCAGGTGATTGGTTGCTCGGTGTATTGGGAGGCGACGCACAGCTTTGTATTGTCACATAGGTAGATGTAATGTCGCTGCAGCCATTAGCATCGGTCACAGTCAGGCTATAGGTGCCAGTCATACCAACAGTGGCATAGGGGATAGTCGCTCGCTGCAGGTCGCTACTGAAGCCCAGCGGCCCCGTCCAGGAGTAATTCATGCCGCTGGGTCCCCCATACAGTTGTATGGTGTCTCCAACGCACACAGGAGTGTTGGAATATGCTAGAGCTACGGGCTTGGTATAGAAACATGTCTCACTGGAATACTCGGACCAAGCCCCGAGATTGTCCTGGTACCTGACGTGCCAGCAATAGCTGCTCGAGTCGCTCAATATGCCAGCGGGAATAGTGATGCTATTGAGGTTCACCGTATCGGGTCCGCTGTCGAAAACGGGGTCGGAGTAGTCCCCCGTGCTGGCCCTGATCTGCCATTGCGCAGCATCCTGGTGCTCGCCAGAGCCAGGGTCGGAGAATATGGACGCTGTGAGAGTCACAGGAAGGCCTACACAGGTTGCCGGAGAAGGTGAGAAATTGGCCGGCGTAGCGGGAGGAGTTGCACAGGTTTGTACTGTCACATAAGTGGATACAGTATCACTGCAGCCGTCAGGAGAGGTCACCGTGAGCGTGTAACTGCCGGTCATAGCGAGGGTGGCGTTCGGTCTGGTGGGATTCTGTAAGTTGCTGCTGAAAGACGGGCCTGTCCACGCATAATTCATACCGCTGGGTCCGCCATACAGTTGTATAGTGTCTGTCACACAGACTGGTGAGTTGCTTGCTGCGTAGGCAGCAGGCGGTGCATGTACCGTAATCCCATCGTGATCAACGTTGTTGCTCACGACTGGGTCCGTCTGATCCGCATGGGTGATCGACGCCCAGTTGACTATTGTCGTATCTCCCGTTCCGGCATTGACCATTGCTGTAATCGTAAGGGTGGCGCTGCTTGAACCAGCCAAGTTGCCCACATTCCACAGACCTGTGCCACTGCTATACGTACCGTGGCTCGTGCTGCTGCTGATGTAGGTCAGGCCAGAGGGCAGAAGGTCGGTAACCTGCACACCTGTCGCGCCGGTTGTACTGGGGTTGGATACTGTTACTGTGTATGTGATCTGCGAGCCTTCACAAGGACTGTGATCGCTTGTAACCTTGACTAAATCGAGGTCAACACCACCGTTGGCACAGACAGTGTCCGTCGGCGCAAAGGGGCAGTCGCCCACACCGGCAGAGGCGCTGTTGCAGATGAGTGGCGCCCCCATGACATCTGAGTTAACCTTGCTCTGGAAGCCAACAGTTCCACTCGAGCCAGCCGGTATGACCTGGCTGATGAACCACTTAATCCTGGTCACGCTAGTTGGCGCCGGTTCAGTGGTGGTCCAGGTCACACCATTGTCGGTGGAGTAATAGATAATGCAACTGCCACTGCAGGCGGCGCTGCCTGCCACGTAAGTTGTGTTTGCGGGAATGGCATCCTCGCGTACCGTTAGTCCGTTGCCCGTACCCGGGTCCCCGATGGGTAAGCCTGAATCGTTCCTGTAGGTGATCGTCCAAGTAAGGGTGGTGTTCGCTGTTGCCGTTTGCGGGTTGACTGACTTCCAGAGCGTGACGCCGCCGCAGTGGGCCGTAAATGTCACTGTGGCTCCGGGCGTCCCGTAGTCTATGCTGTACTTCTCCTGGGCACCAGACGCGGCTTCTTGGTACAACTTGGCTGTGGTCGTGCCTTCGCTAATTGCCACGAAGTAGTACTTGACATAGTCGGCCGCATTGAAGTTGTAACAGGTCCTTATTCCGGGAAAGTATGACCGATCATAGACAGGCATCGATCCGTAGCCGCATACGCCAGCGATGCTGTGAATACATGTCTCAGTTTTTATGAGTCGGAACTGGTCCGGGTTGAAGTCCAGGTTTCCCACCGGCTGAAGCCAGGCATCACCATTGGAGCCGATTGTACCGAAGTTGAAGCCAGTTACCGTGACCGTCAGTATGTTGCCGACATGCACCTGGCCATCTGCGGGATTGAGAGTCACCGTCCCGAGTATCTTGTCTGCCGAGGCACTTATGCTGCTTTGCGTTGTGAAAGTGTGACTCCCCTGAACGAAGCAACCCGCTGCATTGCTGCCCCATATGGTCATGGGGTAGGTCTGGCCGTATGTCAGCGGATATTTCAGCATCCAGTATACAGTCTTCGATTCACCTGGTGCCAGATTGCCGATGAACCTCGTAGCATCGGCAACGCTGCCCAACATGGACAGCTTCTGTCCGTCGCTTCCTGTAGTGAATGTACCTGGGGTTATGCCGTTTCCTACGTACATGTAGACGTCAGAGGCAGCGGCAGCACCGGTATTCGTGATTTTCGCATACGCTGCGGTTACACGAGGGCCGGCGGCAGGATTATTGGAATCTACCAAAAGATGGGGATCGTTGAGCAGTGTCAGGTTCAGGGTCACGCCAGCGGGACAGGCAGCAAGAGCTATATATGCCGGCAAAGCGGCTAGCACCAGTGTAATAACCAGGGCGATTGCCACCAGCAGTGAAAATGGCCTCAACTGGTTCGTCATCACAGTAGCCCTCCCTCAGCTACATAAGCTAGATTCAAGGGTGTGACTAGGAGCCGCAGAAACCAGGTCGAGGCCTGTTCATCGTCATCAGGCATCTTTGTCACGTTGTACAGTCGTTCACGGCGACCTAACCAAGGGACTCGACTAATCTAGAGTATACCAAGCGGCCGTCTCTTCGTCAACAGGGTTACTTAATCTGGCACGCACCTTGTGCCGCTTAACTCCATAGGGGGAGAAGCTCAGAGAAATCGAAAAAGGGATGCCAATGACGGGGGGGACAACACGCTGCTATAATGATATGGTGTTGGTTGCCATCATTGGTTTGGGGTTGATCGGCGGCTCAATCGGGTTGGCTTTAAGGCAAGGGAAGAAGTCCAAGTGGGAAATAGTCGGCCATAGCCGCCGCAGGGAGACTGTAGCCACGGCGCTAAGTCTGGGTGCCATTGAGCGGGGCGAACCCAATTTAGAGGATGCGGTCAAACGAGCCGAATTGGTCATCATCGCCACACCTGTTCTGACCGTAAAGGAAATCTTCTCCAGAATAGCTCCCCATCTTCCGTCCGGTTGCATCGTCACCGATACGGGCAGCACAAAAACCCAGGTTATGAACTGGGCCAGGGAAATGCTGCCGCCAACAGTGCACTTTATCGGCGGACATCCGATGGCCGGCAGGGAGACTTATGGCATTCAGGCTGCCAAAGCCGACTTATTCCGAAGGTGCACCTATTGTCTCACCCCGTCAGAGAAGGCTTCGTCAGAATCAACAGACACGGTCATAGACATGACTAAGAAGCTGGGAGCCATACCCTTTTTCATTGATGCTCAAGAGCATGACAACCTGGTGGCCGGCATAAGTCATCTGCCTATGCTGCTCTCGGCAACTCTGGTATCGCTGACTACCAGGGATCCTTCCTGGTCCAAAATGTCCAGACTGGCGGCCTCGGGGTATCACGACCTCACTCGCCTGGCTTCGGGAAATCCTGAAGTGAATTCTCAAATCTGCCTTAGCAACCAGGAAGCTATAATCGACTGGATAGATAAATTCAGCCGGGAGTTGGAGACGTACCGGCAACTGGTAGCTGGAGGGGACGGACGCGTGGAGCAAGCCTTAACTGAGGCTAACAACGCACGACAAGAATGGCTAAAACAGACACGATAAGAACCATCAAATCTTCTCCTAGGCTGGAGGGTGAGGTAGTTCTGCCCGGTGATAAGTCTATCTCCCACCGGGCTGTCATCCTGAACAGCTTAGCCAAAGGAAAAGCCCAGATTGATAACTTCGCTCCCGGGGCGGATTGTCTGTCCACAGTCAGGTGCCTCAAAGCGCTGGGCGTCAAGACCGCCACAAAAGGGTCGCGGGACTCACCCACTTTGTCAGTCTCGGGAACTGGCGAAGATGCCCTAAAGGAAGCCAGCAACGTGCTTGATGCCCAAAACAGTGGTACCACGATGCGCCTTCTAGGCGGTCTTCTTGCCAGCCAGCCTTTCCTTTCTGTCATTACGGGGGATGCTTCTCTGCGCAGTCGTCCCATGGACAGGTTGATTGAGCCGCTGAAGTTGATGGGGGCTGACGTGTCGGGAAGGGGACAAGATTCCTTTGCTCCTCTGGTCATTAAGGGGAAGAAATTACGGGGCATAGATTTTACCCTGCCTGTTCCCAGTGCTCAGATCAAGTCGGCAATTCTGCTAGCCGGTCTTTTTGCCCGTGGCAATACAGTCCTACACCAGAGAATCGTTTCCCGGGACCATACGGAAAGGATGCTGAGACGGATGGGAGCCAGTTTGGAAAGCAAGGGAAATTCAATTTCCTTGTTGCCCCTGAATAGCCCGTTAACCTCGCTCAGCATGCGTATTCCCGGAGACATCAGCTCAGCAGCCTACTTTCTAGTTGCCGCAGCTATTCACCCTAACGCCAGAATAGTGATAAAAGATTGTGGAGTCAATCCCACACGAACGGGAATCATAGACATTCTCCTGGCTATGGGAGCCAAGTTGAAAATAGACCGTGAGCGCCTGGAGGCTGGTGAACCGTTAGCCGATATTGTGGTAGAATCTAGCGATTTGAGCGGGGTAGAGGTCGGCGGCGACATTATCCCTCGCCTGATTGATGAGATTCCTGTGTTAGCTGTAGCCGGTTGTGTTGCCAGAGGGAAGACTGTGATCAGGGATGCCGGGGAGCTCAAGGTTAAGGAATCAGACAGGATTGCCACTGTGGCTAATGAACTTTCTCGCTTGGGAGCTCAAATTGAGCCTCTGCCAGATGGCATGACCATCTATGGCGGTAGACCCTTGTCGGGCACAGAGGTTGACAGCCATTTCGACCACCGATTGGCGATGAGCCTGGCAATAGCCGGTTTGACAGCCGCGGGAGAAACAACCATCAGGCATGCTCAGGTGGCAGAGGTGTCATATCCTGCTTTCTGGCAGACTCTGCGGCAAGTAACTGAATACTGAGCGACATTGAAGCACTAGAGTTAGGAGGGAAGTATGTGCACAGAATTAGTTCATGTCGGTTTTGGCAATGTCATCGCTGTAAATAGGGTAATCGCCCTTTTGTCCATAAATCAACAACCAGTCAAGCGACTCATTCGGGAAGCAAGGGAAAAGGAACGTTTAATTGATGCCACGCACGGCAGGAAAGCCAAGACAGTTATCCTCTTTGAAACTGGTCACATGATGTTGGCTGCCGTGACAGCAGAGACCATCGCTCATAGATTAGCCACTACATCCATCCTGTCTGAGGAAAAGGTTGAGATGGGAAGTGTCTGACCGAAGCTTTGAGTCAAATCCTCGAGCCAAGCCAAGAGGCGACATAAACTCTCCACCTCTCCTCATCGTCCTTTCCGGGCCTTCGGGGGTAGGTAAGGATGCTGTGCTGGCCAGAATGAGAAAGTCAGAGCGTCCCTTCCACTATGTAGTCACTGCTACGACACGCCCTAGGCGCGCCAGAGAGAAGAATGGAGTGAATTATCATTTCCTTTCCCAGAAAGCATTTCAGCAAATGATAAACAAACACCAATTTCTCGAGTGGGCCAATGTCTACGGCAACTACTATGGTGTGCCCAAAGACGAAGTGAGTTCGGCATTGTCCAAAGGAGTAGATACAATAGTCAAAGTAGATGTTCAGGGTGCCGCCACTATCAAAAAAATCCTGCCCCGAGCAGTATTCATTTTCCTCATGCCTCCCTCAACGCAAGCACTAGAAAAGAGGTTGAAGAGGCGACGCAGTGAGTCTTCAGAAGATCTGGCTCTAAGGTTGGCAACCGCTAGAAAAGAAATAAAAAGCCTGCCGCTTTTCGACTACGTCATAACGAGCCACCAGAATAGGCTTGATGAAGTTGTATCCCGGATAGATGCCATTGTCACTGCCGAAAAATGCCGCGTGAAACCTCGCACCGTGAACCTTTAGTCTCCCGCTATCCCGACGAATTGCCTGCACTTTTGACAATATCCCCACGTCGCTTCTACAATAAGCACCGGTATGAGTTTAGCAGGGCAACTCTATAATTTGCAGCAGCTTGACCTGGAGCTGCAAGGGAAGCAACAAGAGCTGGTCGAAGTAGAAAATCAACTAAGCGATAATAAGGCCTTGGTCGCTGCTGAATCCAGACTTGCCTCACAAAAAGAACAACTCCAGGACGCGAGAAAAAAGCAAAAGAGCTCCGAATGGGAACTCGAAGACCTCCAAGAGAAAATCAGGCAGATTGATGGCAAGCTTTACAGCGGCAAAACCAAAGATCCCAAGGAACTGGTTAATCTTGAGAAAGAAGTCAAAGGACTGAAAAGCCAGACTACGACTAAAGAGGACACCCTACTAGGATTAATGAGCCTGGTAGAAGAGACGGAAACAAGAGCAAAAGCCACCGCCGGAGAGGTTGAGGGATTGAAGAAAGTATGGGAACAAACACAAGAAACTCTGAGGCCAAGGAAAAGTGAAATTGAGATTGCGCTTGCCGAACTCAAGGAAGAGCGTGAGAGGTTAGCCGAGCAGGTTCACTCTGAAGCCTTCAACATTTATGAGCGCATCAGGCTAACAAGGGGACAAGCTGTGGTA
>Ga0316620_10001131_pt1 | contig 11283 bp, 9 predicted proteins | sample OWC_Aug_M1_C1_D5_FD_207651 | JGI IMG/M metagenome (GOLD analysis project Ga0316620, IMG submission 207651) | Wetland soil microbial communities from Old Woman Creek delta, Ohio, United States - OWC_Aug_M1_C1_D5_B | ecosystem: Environmental > Terrestrial > Soil > Wetlands | place: USA: Ohio... | reverse complement strand
TACAGCTTGGCCTCGACCTCCTCTGCGGGGATCACCAGCACATCCTGGATCTTCCCGGACCTCGTGTTGATCATGAGGTTCTCAATCATTCCCAGAATCTGGCCATCCTGCGTCATCACGGTCTTGCCGCGGAGCTCGCTGACGAACTTCTTCATCCCATCGCCTCTGGCTTTCTTTGAGCCAGTAACACGCCAGACGTATTTTAGCTCTCCGATGGCGGGGCTTGGCTACCTGTAATACCCCATGGCTATCTCTTCGCGCTGCTTCTTGGAGATGCCCTTCTCCATCTCCTGCCCCATCCTCTCGTAGACCCTCGCGGTCTCCTCGTCCATCGAGGGGTGCACGCTCTTCTTGGCCTCCTCGAAGTGCCTCATGGAGACCTTCTTGGCCTTCCTGTTCTCCCTCAGGGCGGCCAGGGCGGCTTCGCGGCACATCCCCTCGATGTCCGCGCCCGTGTAGCCTTCCATCTCCTTCGCCATATCGTTTATGATGACATCGCCGTCCAAAGGCATGGCCTTAGTGTGGACCTTGAGTATCTCGAGGCGGGTCTTCTCGTCCGGCACGGGCACCAGGAGCAGCTTGTCGAAGCGGCCGGCCCTCAGGAGCGCGGGATCGACCATGTCCGGCCTGTTCGTTGCGGCCATCACCAGCACGCCCTCCCTGCTCTCCAGACCATCCATGGAGGTGAGCAGCTGGTTGACCACACGCTCGGTCACACCCGAATCGCCTTCCCCTCCGCCGCGCCTGTGAGCGATCGCGTCAATCTCGTCAAGGAAGACTATGCAGGGCGCCACCTGCCTGGCCTTCTTGAATATCATGCGTACCGCCTTCTCGCTCTCCCCAACCCACTTGCTCATGACCTCGGGACCCTTGATGCTGATGAAGTTCGACTCCGATTCCGTCGCGACCGCCTTCGCGATCAGCGTCTTGCCGGTCCCTGGGGCGCCGTAGAGAAGTATCCCCCTCGGCGGCGTGATGCCCATGCGCTTGAACGCCTCGGGATCCTTGAGAGGCATCTCGACCGCCTCCTTCAGCTTCGCCTTTACGTCCTCCAGGCCGCCGACATCGTTCCAGGTGACGTGGGGTATCTCCACGAGGACCTCCCTCATCGCGCTGGGTTCGACCTCCTTCAGCGCCTCCTTGAAGTCGCCGGGGATCACGCGCATCTTCTCGAGTATCTCGGATGGGATCGGCTCGTCCAGGTCTATCTCCGGGAGGTAGCGTCTCAGGGTCCTCATCGCGGCCTCCCGCGCAAGCGCGGCGAGATCCGCCCCGACGAAGCCGTGCGTGACGTTCGCCAGGTCTGTGAGCAGGTTCTCCCTGTCCTCCTCGGCGCCCTCAATCGGCATGCCTCTCGTGTGAATCTGGAGTATCTCCTTCCTGCCTATGCGGTCCGGGACGCCTATCTCGATCTCCCTGTCGAACCGTCCTCCCCGCCTCAGGGCCGGGTCTATGGCGTCCTCCCGGTTGGTCGCCGCGATGACTATGACCTGCCCTCGACCGGACAGCCCGTCCATGAGTGTGAGCAACTGCGCCACCACGCGCCTCTCCACTTCTCCGGTGACTTCCTCCCGCCTCGGGGCTATGCTGTCCAGCTCGTCGATGAACAGCACGCTCGGCGCGTTCTTCTGCGCCTCGTCGAACTTCTCCCTGAGCCTCTCCTCGCTCTGTCCGTAATACTTGCTCATGATTTCCGGACCCTGTATGGAGTAGAAGTTGGCGCCTGCCTCGTTCGCCACCGCCTTCGCGATCAGCGTCTTGCCTGTGCCCGGCGGCCCATACAGCAAGACACCTTTCGGCGGGTCGATACCCAGCCGTTCGAATAGCTCCGCGTGCTTCAGCGGCAGCTCGATCATCTCGCGGACCTTGAGCAGCTCATCCTTCAGCCCGCCAATATCTTCGTAGGTGACGGCGGGCGTGAGCACCTCCCCCTCCCTCACTGGTTCCTCCTTCATCTCGATGATCGTCTCATCGTTGATCTGGACGACGCCCTTGGGCGAGGTCTTCACGACCATGAACGGCAGCGCGCCACCCATCAGCGCTATGCCCGGGACAATGACGACATCCCCCTTCATGAGCGGCCTCTTCAGCAGTCCGCGCTTGGCGAAGTTCTCTATCCCCTGGCCGAACGATATCCTGTGCCCTTCGGAGATTATCGGCGCGATCGTGACACGCTCCGCCGTGAGGACTTCTGCCTTCTTCGCCTCGACCCTGTCGCCTATCGAGACGCCGACGTTCCTCCTGACAAGGCCGTCTATCCGGATGATGCCTTTCCCCTCGTCTTCCTGCATCACCCTGAAGATCTTGGCGGCCGTGCTCTTCTTGCCGATGATCTCGACGATCTCGCCGACATCGAGCCCGAGGGCCATCCTTGTCTTCGTGTCAACTCGCGCCCTGCCAAGCCCCACGTCGGACTGTGGCGCCTCCGCAACCTTGAGAACGACCTTGTCGGTCACGGTTGGAATTCAAGCCCAACGGACTATTTGAGTCTTAGGATGCCTTTAGCTGACTTTGAAAACTGCTAGCGCTCCTTCCTGCGGCGATGGACGGAGATTGCCTCCGCCAGGGACATCTCCCCCTTGGCAACCGACCTCGCGAGGGCCTTCGATATGGTCATCTCCCCTTCGCTCTTGAGGCGGCTCCTCCTCTGTATCTCCTTCAATTCCCCTTCCGTCGGCCTGATGTCGTAGTGCTTCGCGGCCCTGACCCCAGGGGTGAAGGCAATGCGGATTGCAGCATCAGCGTCGGGGTGCTCCGTTCTCCTTGTAGTGCCCTTCTCGTCGACGATCTCCACTCTGAGGTCGCTCGCGGCCAGGGTATTGATTGTCCTGTTGCGGTTCGTCGCGTCCCCGTGACCAATCCTGATCCGGTAATTGTCGGCCGGGAAGTTGGCCATCACCGAGATCACTGCGGATGCTACCGCTTCCGGCGAATCCACGCTCCGCGCATCCAGAACATCCCCATCCCCGATCACCGCCAGCCCGGGCTCGCTCCCTGGATCGATGCCTATGATGACATCCCTGAACCCCGTCTTCCCCCTGAGCAGCTGAAGGGCCTTCATCACCGATTCATCGATGTCCCCGCACTCGGCCTTGTGCGGGAAGCGTATCCTCGGCGATTCGGCGACTGAGGTGAGTATCGCCCCGACATTGGATGGTATCCGGTCGGAGAAGGAGAGGCTCACGAACGGGATGTCCCTCGCTTTCAGCGTTGCGACGAGGTCATGGTAGAGGCGGAAGTCCTCGGTCAGGATGCCCAGAACCTTCTTCATGCTCGCACAGTGAAGGACGCTCTGCTTAGATATGACTAGCGCTCGTTTGTATTTCAGAAATCGAAAAGCATATGGTAATTCTTATTAGGCCGCAAAGCCATTATTCTTATCGAGGAATTCGACGCCCCCCACCAATGTCGTAGCGAGTGGTTCAGAACCCGGAATAGGCAAAGTCGTCCTCAAAGATGTAATTGTGATCGTGATCGCAAGCGGGGCGATTATCGCTTTCTACTTCTTGGTGAAGGCATTCTCGATAATCGCCAACCTGCCATGAGCGTCACTTCGATTTCCCGAAGAAACGGGGCCTGGTGGACGCTGAACCTTCCAATTCGCTGAGTCTCTCCAGCAGCCGACGCTCCTCCGAAGACAGTCTCGCCGGAGTCTTCACTGTCACGCGGACATACTCGTCCCCTCTGCCTCGCCCGCCGAGGCTGGGCAGGCCCTTGCTTCTGAGCTTGAACAACGTGTGGCTCTGGGTGCCCGCGGGAACTGTAAGCATTGCGGTGCCTTCGAGTGTCGGCACCTCTATTTCCGCCCCGAGCGCTGCCTGGCTGAAGGAGATCGACACCTCCACGATCACGTCGTTCCCGTCCCGTTGGAATCTCTCGTCCTCCTCTAGATGGACAACGAGGTAGAGGTCGCCTGGAGCGGTCCCCCTCGCGCCTTGCTCGCCCTTGCCCTGCAGCCTCAGCCTGAGGCCATCGCCGGCCCCCGGAGGGATGTTCACCGATATCGTCGACGTCTTCTCGATCTCACCGAGTCCCGAACAGGCATTGCACCTCTTCTCCGCCCATTGACCCCGCCCCCTGCAACGGGGGCATGTGGTTATCGAGATGAACTGGCTGTAGCCTCTCCGCTGGCTCCTGCTTGTCTGGCCGCGCCCGCCACATTCGGGACAGCTCGTCATCTTCCCGCCCTCGGCGCCGCTCCCGCCGCATTTGTCGCACGCGACGCGCATGGGCAGCTGGATGGTCTTGCCGACCCCTTGCAGCGCTTCCTTCAGGGAAATCTCGATGTCGTACCTGAGGTCGGTGCCCCTGCTTGGTCCCGCCCTGTCCCGTGACCTGAACAGCTGATCGAACAGGCCTCCACTGAAACCGCCGCCGAATCCACCGCCGAAGAAGTCGGCGAAGATGTCCTCGATGTCGTTGAAGTGGGTGAACCGTGACCAGTCGAACCCGCCCCCGCCCCATTGCTGCTGAACACCGTCGAAGCCGTACTGGTCGTAGAGCTGCTTCTTCTGATCGTCCATCAGGACCTCGTATGCCTCGGAGACCTCCTTGAACTTCTCCTCGGCCTGAGGGTTGTCCTTGTTCAGATCGGGGTGATACTTCTTCGCGGCCTTCCGGTAGGCGCTCTTGATCTCGTCCTTGGAGGCCTCGCGGGTGACACCGAGTACCTCGTAGTAGTCACGTTTCGCCATTCACTCAGCGCTTCCGGTCCGGTTTTCCTGCCGGCTATTTCACGTCCTTGAAGTCCGCGTCCACGACATTGTCATCGCCAGGCTTCGATCCTTTCGACTCGTCTGAGGGCGGCGGGGTCGATTGACCCGACTGCGCCCTCTGATATATCTCGATCCCGATCTTCTGCGCTTCCTGATTCAATGCTTCGAGGCTTCTCTTGATCTGAGCTATGTCGCTTGTCTGGAGTGCCTTCTTAAGATCCTCGACTTTCGCCTGGACGCCCGCCTTCGTCGCCTCGCTGATCTGGTTGCCCATCTCCTTTAGCATCTTCTCGGTCGTGTATACCGCCTGATCCGCCTGGTTCCGTATCTCCGCGGCCTCCTTCCTCCGCCTGTCGTCCTCGGAGTACTTGTCGGCGTCCTTGACCATGCGGTCGATTTCGTTTTCCCCGAGCCGCTTCGTGGCGGTGATCATCATCTTCTGCTCCTTGCCCGTTCCGAGGTCCTTCGCGGAGACATTGATGATCCCGTTCGCGTCGATATCGAACGTCACCTCGACCTGCGGCACGTTCCTCGGGGCGGGCGGGATGCCGACGAGGTGGAACTTGCCAAGGGAGACGTTGTCGCTCGACATTGGCCTCTCGCCCTGGAGCACGTGGACCTCGACGGTCGTCTGCCCGTCCGCCGCTGTGGTGAACACCTGGCTCTTGCGCGTAGGTATCGTCGTGTTCCTCTCTATGAGCCTGGTGAAGACCCCTCCCAGCGTCTCGACCCCGAGGCTCAGGGGTGTCACGTCCAGGAGGAGGATGTCCTTTACCTCACCGCTCAGCACCGCCCCCTGTATCGCAGCTCCCAAAGCGACGCACTGCATCGGGTCCACCCCTCTCTCAGCCTTCCTCCCGATGACGCTCTCGAACCTCTCGCGGACCACCGGCATGCGCGTCGGCCCTCCGACGAGTATGATGTGGTTCACGTCGTTGTAGCTCCACTTGGCGTCCTTGAAAGCCTGTTCAATCGGGGATCTGCACCTCGACAGCACCGGCTCGATGATCTCCTCCAGCTTGGCCCTGGTCAGGGTCATCTCGAGGTGCACGGGCTTCCCATCCTTCTGGGCGATGAAAGGCAGGTTGAGGGTCGTGTTCAGCGTGCTCGAGAGCTCGATCTTGGCCTTCTCGGCGGCATCCCTGAGCCGCTGCATGGCCTGGCGGTCGCCGGTGATGTCGACGCCTTCCTTCTTCCTGAACTCGGAGGATATCCACTCGACCAGCTTGTTGTCCATGTCCATGCCCCCGAGCTGCGTGTCTCCGCTGGTGGAGACCACCTCGAATACTCCCTCGCCCATCTCCATCAGGGTCACATCGAACGTCCCGCCGCCCAGGTCCAGGACGCATATCTTGCCCTCGCCCTTCTTGTCCAGACCGTAAGCCAGGGCTGCCGCGGTCGGCTCGTTGACCAGCCTCAAGACCTCCAGGCCTGCAATCTTTCCCGCATCCTTGGTGGCCTGGCGCTGGTTGTCGTTGAAGTAGGCGGGGACGGTTATGACCGCCTGGTTGACGGGCTCGCTGAGGAACGCCTCGGCGTCCGTCTTGATCTTCCTCAGGATCATCGCGCTTATCTCCTGGGGGGTGTAGGTCTTTCCCTCGATGTTGACGGCGTAATCTGTCCCCATCTTCCTCTTGATCTGCATGACGGTGCGCTCGGGGTTCATGACGGCCTGGCGCTTGGCGGGTTCGCCCACCAGCACCTGCCCGTCCTTCGTGAAAGCCACGAAGGAGGGGAACATCTTGCCGCCGTACGTGCTGCCCTCGGCGCTTGGTATGATCTTCGGCACCCCGGTTTCCAAGTATCCGGCTTCCGAGTTCGTCGTTCCCAGGTCTATTCCGATTATCTTAGGCATTCTTCTCACCTTCGTTCTTGACAACGACCACCAGTGATGGTCTCAATACCTTCATGTTGCATCTATATCCCTTGCGGATGACTTCCTTTATCGTCCCGTGCTCCAAGGTTCCGTCATCCGCGAACTCGACCGCGTCGTGCACGAACGGGTCGAATTTCTGGCCTTTGGCGGGAATCTCAACCAGACCGCTCTCTCCCAGGATCTTCAGGAGCTTTGTTTGCAGCATCTTCAGTCCGGAATCGCCTTCGCCGGCAATCTCGACCGCCTTGTCCAGGTCGTCCAATATCGGGAGGAGCGACCTCATGAGCCCTTCCTGAGCGTTCGCGACGATGTCCTGTCGCTCCCTGAGCGCCCTCTTCTGATAGTTCTCGAATTCCGCCTGGAGGTACATCAATCGGGAAAGGAGTTCCTCGTTCCTTCGCAGCAATGCGACCTTCTCGTCGGGCTGTGGCAGAACTTCCGCCTTAACCTCTGTCCGCTGCTCCATCGTTGCAGCAGGCTGGCTGGAATTCTCTGGAGCCTCGGCCTGCTTTGGGGTTTCCTTGCCTGCGCTCGACTCTTTCTTCCCCGGCATCTTGGCATCGTCTCCTGGAGATTGCCAACTCCCGCGTCGGTCGCTCGTGCTTTTTGGTAGGTGCCCCCCCGCCCGCGTCGGGACGGCGGGGCTTATTCCACTACCCTGGTGAATGCCGCTTTGTACTTAGAACTCGTCGCTGTCTCCGCCGCCTTCCTCGCCGCCTGCGCCGCCGGGCCCACCAGGCCTGCCGCCGCCGGACTTGGCAGCGATGACGTCGTCGATGCGGAGTATCATGACCGCCGCGTCGGTTGCGGAGCTGATTGCCTGCGTGCCAACGCGGATCGGCTCGATGACCTTGTTCTTCTTCATGTCGGTTATCTTGCCGGTGAACACGTCGACTCCCGCTGTCTTGCTGCCCTTCTTGTGCTCCTTGCGTAGTTCAATCAAGGTGTCGATCGGATCCAGGCCAGCGTTCTCAGCCAGGGTCCTCGGTATCACTTCGACCGCGTCGGCGAAGGCCTCGATCGCTATCTGCTCGCGCCCGCCTATGGTCGAGGCGAATTCCCTGAGCCCGAAAGCGATCTCCGTCGCTGCCGCACCGCCACCATAGATGATTTTGCCGTCCTCAATCGTGACAGCGGCGACAGACACGGCGTCCTCGAGGGACCTCTCGACCTCGTCGACCACGTGCTCGGTCCCGCCGCGGATCAGTATTGAGACCGCCTTGGGGTTCTTGCAGCCGGTGACGAACGTCATCTCGTCGTCGCCGATCTTCTTCTCGAACACGTTCTTCGCGTTCCCGAGGTCGTCCTTCGTGAGCTCGTCCAGCTTGGTCGCGATCTTCCCACCGGTCGCCTTGGCGAGCTTCTCCATGTCGCTCTTCTTGACTCTCCTGACGGCGTAGATGCCCTCCTTGGAGAGGTAGTGCTGGGCGAGGTCGTCTATCCCCTTCTGGCAGAACAGGACCGTCGCACCGGACTTCTTGACCCTGTCGACCATGCCCTTGAGCATGTTCTCTTCTTCCGAAAGGAACGCCTGCAGCTGGCTTGGGTCGGTAATCTCGATCTTCGCGTCAATCTCGGTCTTCTTGACCTCGAGGGCCGCGTCGACCAGTGCTATGCGAGCGTTGTCGACCTGACCCGGCATGCCCGGGTGGACTCTCTCCTTGTCGACGATGATCCCCTCGACGAGCTCGGTGTCTGCGATCGAGCCGCCCTGCTTCTTGACTATCTGGATGTTGTCCTCGTCGACGAAGTAGCGGCCGTTTGCCAGCTCCTCCGCGACCGTGGTCACCGCCTTGACGGCGATGTCCGCGAGGTGCTCCTTCTGGCCGCTCGCGCTCTTGCTCTGCATGGCGGTGATGGCCACATCACGGAGCATGTCCGTGTCCTTGATGGAGACCTTCGTGGAGACTCTCTCCAGTACGTCGCGGGCCTTCTCGGCCGCTTGCCTGTAACCGCTCGCAATCACCGTCGGGTGTATGTTCTGCTCGATGAGGTCCTCGGCCTTCTTGAGCAGCTCTCCCGCCAAAATCACCGCAGTTGTCGTTCCGTCTCCCGCCTCAGCGTCCTGCGTCTTCGCCACCTCGACCAGCATCTTGGCGGCGGGATGCTCTATGTCTATCTCCTTCAGAATGGTCACGCCGTCGTTCGTTATGACGACGTCCCCGAGGCTGTCGACGAGCATCTTGTCCATGCCGCGCGGACCGAGTGTCGAGCGGACAGCATCAGCAACCGCTTTCGCGGCCGCTATATTGTTGAATTGTGCGCCTTTTCCCCGCTCTCTCTTCGTTCCTTCCTTCAAGATCAATATCGGTGTGCCACCTTGAGTCATCATTTCCTATTCCTCCTTTGCGTGAAATGCATATGAGGTACCCCGTCCTATGTCCAGACTTCTATATAAACGTTCCCAAGACAGGCAAGCTCGCAACCGGGGGCAACCGGCCTGTCCGGATATCCAGCAAGCTCCTCCAAACACGCTTATATCCGGTTGGCCCTCTTGCGCGTCGGATGAAGGATCTCCTGATGCGACTCGCCGACGCGGTGCGGGATGCGGTCGCCGGATTCAAGGGAGACTTTCATACGGAGGTTGGCACGGGAGCCTATGGACTGCCCACCTCCGCAATCGACCGGGCCGCCGAGAAGGCGGTCCTCGGCGAACTGGAGAATCGCGGGGAGAGGCTGAATGTCCTCAGCGAGGAGGCGGGGTTCATCGACAGGGGCAGCGACCTCACCTTGGTGCTCGATCCGGTCGACGGGACGCACAACGCCGAGAGGGGAGTACCTTTCTTCGCGACCTCGATGGCGGTTGGTCGAGGCTCGATGGCGGGTGTGACTCATGGTCTGGTCAGAAACCTAGTCTCCGGAAGCAATTTCTATGGTTCGAAGGGGGAAGGCGCGTTCCTCGACGGCAAGCGGATTCATGTGAGGAAGCTCGACGAGCACGACACGCTCTTCTCCGTCTACATAGGCACCAATGCGCATGAAAGCGCCTATCGCGTTGCGAGCAGGGGGAGGCGGGCAAGGAGCCTCGGCGCTGCATCATTGGACATGTGCCTGGTCGCAAGCGGCGCGACGGATCTCTATTACATGAACAGCAAGGCCGCGCGCGCGGAGCTCAGGGTCGTGGACATCGCTGCGGGCGCGCTCATTCTCCGCGAGGCGGGCGGAGAGGTGGTCGATATGAGCCTCAGGCGGCTCGACATGCCCTTTGACACAAAGACCACGTCAAACTTAATAGCCTACGGCGACGCAGAGGTGCTGGAGCTGATACGATGAGGTTCGGCATCACCGCCAATCCGGAGCACAAGCACGCCTTGAAGGCGACACGCCAAGTCGTGCGCCTGCTGAAAGGGAAGCACGAGGTGTTCCTGGAGGACTATGTCGCCAAGGCGCTGAAGCTTCATGGCGGACCGTTGGAGAAGATCAAGGCCGACATCATCCTGGCAATAGGCGGCGATGGGACCGTATTGAGGGCCCTGCAGAGGACAAACGAGAAGGTGCTCGGAATCAACACCGGCGCCGTTGGATTCCTCGCCGAGGGAGATCACGAGTCGATGGATGTCTTGATCGAACGTCTCCTCGCGGGAGAATACCGCGTCGAGAACCGCCTGAAGCTGAAGGTCACGGTCAACGGCAAGCGGATGTACGATTGCATGAACGAGGCGGTGGTGCACACGGCCCAGGTCGCGAAGATACGCCATTACGAGATCGCGATCGACGGGGCTGTCGCCGAGGAGGTCAGGGCGGATGGCATCATAGTCGCGACGCCGACGGGGAGCACGTCGTACGCGATGAGCGTCGGCGGACCGATACTCGACCCGCGCGTGAAAGCTTTCGTCGTCGCGGCAATCGCACCGTTCAAGCCGTCTTTCCATCCTTTCGTCGTGCCGCCTGACAGCAGGATCCGGGTCACATTCGTCAGGCCACGTCCGGGGCTCCTCGTTCTAGACGGCCAGGTGGAGATACCGCTGGAAGGCGAGGAGAAAGTCATCATGACGGGCTCCGAGAAATCCGGCAGGCTGATCCGCTTCGGGGACAGCTTCTACCGCCGGATACACGAGAAACTGGCGAACCCGTGATTGCATGCCCTTCAACAAGCCGGTCCGCGCGATCCGACGCAAGGTGTTGAGGATGATCCTCGAGGCTTCGAGAGACATGTACCCGAAGGAGTTCGGCGCAATCTTGAGGGCGGAGGAGGGCGTCATCACTGAGATACTCCTCGTTCCCGGCACGGTGTCCGGCAACCGCCATGCAATCTTCCAGCTGCACATGCTGCCAGTTGACTTCACCGTGGTCGGCACCGTCCACTCTCATCCATCGGGCAACTTCCATCCCTCGGACGAGGATCTCTCACTGTTCAGGAAGTTCGGCGGTCTTCACTTGATTGTCGGATATCCGTATGACGAGAAGACTTGGGCGGCGTGGAAGCATTCGGGGGAGCGCCTCGACCTCGAGATACTTCCCTAATCCTTGCCGCCGTCTGCACCAAGACTGGACCAGGCTGGCAGCACTTCACGATAGACCGCCTCGAGCTTGTCCACCACCTTCTTGATGCCGAACTCCCCGACCACCTTCTTTCTGCCCGCCCTTCCCATGGCGGCCCGCTTCCCCGGGTCGCCGAGAAGCCTGTTGATCTTTTCCGCGAGATCTTCTGCGTTGAGGGGCTCGCAGAGCAATCCCTCGACGCCGTCGTTC
>Ga0316620_10001130_pt1 | contig 11284 bp, 7 predicted proteins | sample OWC_Aug_M1_C1_D5_FD_207651 | JGI IMG/M metagenome (GOLD analysis project Ga0316620, IMG submission 207651) | Wetland soil microbial communities from Old Woman Creek delta, Ohio, United States - OWC_Aug_M1_C1_D5_B | ecosystem: Environmental > Terrestrial > Soil > Wetlands | place: USA: Ohio... | reverse complement strand
TACTCCCGCACCGAGGCGGCGGGAGCCAGCGCCCCCTCGACCTGGGCCAGGAAGCGCTCGTCCGGGTGCAGGTGCTGCCCGGCATCCCAGTCGAGCCCGACGCAGCGGAGGTAGGCGGCCCCCGCGAGGATGGCCGCGAGCAGCAGAGCCGTCAGGGCGGTCTTCGAAACCGCCGGCCGCTCGAGCATTCCGGCTCCGCAGGTACTGGATCCCGTCTCCTGTCCTTTCCCGGCGGCCTTTCTATCTTTCCGACCTCCCCGCCGCCATCGGTCCCGAACCGTTCGCTGGCTGCAATCCATCGAGACGGATCGCGTTCAGGGACGCTGGCTGCGAGTGATTGCGTGGCGCGGGTTGGTCCCCGTTCCCAGGTGCATGAACTCGACAAAGAGGTCTTGAAAACGTACGTCGCCGGCAAGCTCGACGTGTCGCACGGAGGCGAGTCGTTCGAGGATCGCGGCTCGCCGCGACGGAGCGAGCAAGAGCATTCGGGCCCCACGCAACGCCGTGTTGCCGGCGGCGATCGGCGCGGTCACCCAGGCGGGCAGCAGCCCGATGCGGCGAGCGCTCTCGGCACGGATGTAATTGCCGAACGCGCCAGCCAGGAAGACGCGGTCGGCGCGCAGCGGACGATCGTTCAGCAGCAGATGCAGCCCCGCGGCCACGGCTCCCTTGGCGAGCTGGAGCTCGCGAATGTCGCTTTGCGTCAGCCGCAGGTCCGCGCTGAGCTCGATGTCGCTACGCCCGTTCTCCAGCCTGCCGCCAGGCTGGACCCAAGCGAGGTCGAGTGCCGCAGCAACCGTATCCACCAGGCCGCTGCCGCACAAGCCGCGCGCGCTGACGCCGCCAATGACATGGCAGTGCAGGCGCCCGTCGCGACACTCGACCCGGTCAATCGCACCGTGCGTGGCACGGATGCCCCGTCGGATGCGGCCGCCCTCGAAGGCGGGACCCGCCGCCGTGGAGGCGCAGACGACGCCGTCGCGATTGCCGACGGCAATCTCGCCGTTCGTTCCCAGGTCGAGCAAGGCTCCGAGCTCGGCAGAGTCGAGCAGCCCCGTGGCGACAAGTCCGGCGAAGAGATCGCTGCCGACGAACCCGCCTGGGCAGGGGAGGAACAAGGCCGGACTTCCGAGGACCGCCGCCGGTAAGATCTGCGCCCCGAGATGCGGAGACCGGAACGGCACGACCGCCAGGGGCTCGACGCCGAGGCTGCAGAACAGGTGGTGCATGCAGGTGTTGCCCACCAGCAGGATCTCCTCGAGATCGCCCATCGGCGCGAGCATGCCGCGGACCTGCGCGCGAATCATCTCGCCGAGCTGGCCGGGGTGGTGAAGATCATGCTCGATACGCGTCATGACGTCGGCGCCATGACGCGCCTGGTCGTTCAGCGCGGTGACCACCTTGGTAACCTGGCCCGACTCGAGGTCCACGCGCTGGGCCACCACCGTGGTCGTGCCGACATCCACCACCGCTCCGACGCCCGGACGCGGTTCGAAGGGCACGGGGGTTTCGTCGCTCAGGATCTGTCGCGACCACTGCGCCACTTCCAGCTGGACGACGCCACGCGCTTCGGCTCGACAGGCCAACCTCCAGCCGTCCGCGAGCTCCCGCTCGCCGATCGCGTCCCGCATCTCCGCGGTCGTCGGTACGTCGCCCGACACCACGCGGATCCTGCAGCCGCCGCACAGCGACGTACCGCCGCACGGGAACTCCACCCCTTCTTCGAAGAGGAAGTCCCGCAGGGCGCCGTCACGAACGGACTCGTACAGCAGTCGGCGCTGTTTCATGAACAATCGACTACCGTTCGTGCGCCCACTGAGCTCTACCCACGCTCCACTTCTCGGACGACGGATCCCCTGCTGCGTCGCCACGGGCCGAAACCGGATCCGCCATCGTTCTGTGCTCCGCCGCCGCTGTGTCCCTGGCGAGGGAGACCTTGCTCAGGCGCGCGCGAAGTCGACGGCCTGCGCCCGCGGGCTGTGCCCGGGAGCCATGTAGATCTGCCGGTAGTGGATTTGACCGTAGCCCGCCGCCAGGTGCAACGCCTTCCACGGGGCGGGAACGGGCTCCTGTTGCCCCTTCCATCCCTTGAACTGATAGGGCTCCCAGGCGTGATAGATGATCACTTGACCGGGCTGCACCCCGGGCGCCACCTTGGCAACCGCTTCGAAGGCGCCGACGTCGTTGAACACCCGGATGCGGTCGCCGTCGGACACGCCGCGCTGCTGCGCGTCGTGCTGCGACACGTAGGCAGCCGGTTCACCGCGCTGCAAGCGCAGCATCACCTGGCTGTCGCGCCAGGTCGCATGAATCGACCACCGGGTATGGCCGCCCGTCAGCCGCAGCGGGAAGTTGCCGCCCGGCTGCGGTGGCGCCTTGTACACGGGCAAGCTCTCGCCGACCTCCTCGTACCACGGATGCTCGATCAGAAACTGCTGCCGGCCGGAGAACGTCGGCCACGCTTGCTTTCCCGCGACGAAGCGCTCGTGCGGGAAGAGGGTGCGGCCCCGCCGGTAGTCGGTGCCCAGCGCGTAGAGACCGTCCGGCTTGCCCTCGACCTCGACGACGGGCAGCAGGCCCGTTTTCGTTCCCTCGTTCCAGCCCTTTTTACCCGTGGTCGTCGTCTCGCCCAGGATGAATTCGAGCGCGGCCTTGGCGTCGCTCTCGCGGAACTTCCCGTCGTGGCTCCAGACCTCGTAGATCTTCGCCAGATCCGTCTCGCGGCCGTAGGAGTCGAGCACCTTGCTCACGCCCCGCTGGCGTGCTCGGTCCTGCAACTTCCTCGCCAGCAAACCGAAGATCTCCCACTCCGGTTTGGCCTCGCCGCGGGGCTCGACCGCCTTCTCGCAGAGGATCAGATAGGGCACATAGGCCTGGCTGTACTTGAGCGAGTCGCGCTCGTAGTAGCCCGACGTCGGCAGGATGATGTCCGCCTGCAGGCCGGAGGTGCCGCCCTTGAAATTGACGTCGATGATGAGGTTGAGCTTCGGCCACAGGTGTTCGCGCGCGATCTGCGGTGCCGGCCAGCGCCGTAGCGGATTCGAACCGGTGAAAAGGAACACCTTCGGATCCTTGCCTGGCTTGGGGCGTATCGGGATCCAGCCCTTGTCGATGGCCTCTTTCATGTACTCGGCCGTCGGCCGCGGCACCGCGGGGTCGTGATACTCGCGCTTGTCCCACACCGTGTTGTAGCCGGCATGGACGTAGAGCCACGGCATCAGCGGCGTGCTGTTCGTGTGATCCATCAGCTCGATCATGAGAGCCTCGTACTGTCGCCAGGTGAACCCGGTGACCAGCGAGCGCCACATGACGCGCGTCTTCAGCTCGAGCGGGAGCTCGCGGGCGCCGAACGAAAACTGCTCGAACCCCTGCACGGGCCACCAGGACGCGACCCGGAACCCACCCCCGCTCTTGCCCTGGTTGCCGGTGAGCGCCATCAGCAGGATCTCCGCCCGCTGATTCAGGTCGCTGTGGTAGTGTTTGCACGAGCCCCAGGACGAGTAGATCATCGCGCTGCCCGCTGCAGCCAGCTCTCGTGCCAGACGGCGAATCGTCGCCGCGCCAACGCCGGTGATCGTTGCGACCCGCTCGGGAGTGTAGTGGGCGTCCAGGTGTTCCCGCAGCCGTTCGATGAACGGCCGCACGGTCACCTCTTTTCCGTCGGCCAAGCGCACGGTGCGGCGGCCCGCAAGCTCGGGATGGAGATCGCCGAGTGCGAGCGAGTCGCCCTTTCCCTGACAGCCGGGCACCTCGGCGAGCGCGTTGGTCGCGCCGTCCCAGAAGTAGAGCACCTCGTCGCTGCCGCGGGCGCGTAGATCGGCCTGGCGCAGGTAGCGGCCGGTATCTTCACGAACCAGGATGGGCAGGTCGGTCTGTTCTCTGACATAATCCACTTTGTGCAGGCCGTCGGAGAGGATCACCTGCGCCATGGCGAGCGCGAGCGCCGCATCGGTTCCGACGCGCGGGTTGAGCCAGTAGTCGGCATGGATCGCGGAGGCGTTGTAGTCGGGCGCGATGACGACGACCTTGGCGCCGCGGTAGCGGGCTTCGTTGATGTAGTGCACCTCGGGGATGCGGGTGTAGGTGGGATTCCCCACCCAGACGATGATGAAGTCGGACTTGAACCAGTCGTCGGAGGTGCCCTCCACGTTGTACATGCCCCAGGTTTGCACCGCGCCCGCGGGCATGTCGCCCACGCCCGCCCACGAATCGATGCTGGTGGCGTTCATCGCGGCGAAGAGCCGCATCTCGCTGGCGGTGTCGGCGCCGAAGTCGATGTTGGTCGTGCCGTGATCGTAGATGATCGAGTCGGTGCCGTGCTGCACGGCGGTGTCGATCATCGCATCGGCGATTTCGCCGAGCACCTCGTCCCAGGACACACGTTTCCACTTCCCCCCGCCACGCGGGCCGACGCGCCGCAGCGGATAGAGGATGCGCGAGGGCTCGTACATGACGTGCGTGAAGCACGCGCCCTTCTGGCAACCCCGCGGGTTGAAGTCGGGAACGCCCGCCTCCGACGCCTCGTAGATGGCGTTCTGCTCCTCGCGCCACGCAATGCCGTCCTTGATGAAGACGTTCCACGAACACGCGGAGATGCAGTTGGCGCGCGCGTGGGAGGAATGAACGACACGGTCCCACACCCAGCGCTGGCGGTAAACGTCCTCCCAGCCGCGAAACTCCGGGACCGGAGGCGCCAGCGCCGTCTCCTGGGCCGACGCAACCCGGAGCGAGGCCGGGAGGTCGAGCAGGCTCAACGACAACGTCAGCGCGGCGCTGTGCTTGAGAAACTGGCGACGATTCAATGTGAGAGGGGAATGCGGGCGACTCATTGGCGCATCTCCTGGCAAACACCGATACGGTGTCGCAACCGCTCGTCGCTATAGGTCGAATCGGCCGGGGCGACAATGACATTTGGCAGCAAGCGCCAGCCGGTGGACCAGTGGAGATGCTCCTCGTGTTCCGCCTCGGCTGCCCGGGACAGAGTGGTGGCAGCGCTCGGAATCGACGTGCTGCTCATGGCTGAGGACCGTTTCCCAACAACCGAGTAGCGTCCGCCCAGATCGTCTCCTAGTCTGCAGAAGACGACCCATAAGCGGCCTGGCTCAGGTACGTTGAAGCTTCACCACTGAGACGAGCGATAATCTCTGGATCGCCCGTTGCCAGACGGGCGCGTTCACTCTTGGCCGTCGCCACCGCGAAAGCGTCCGCATACGAGATCGGTGCGCCGCTTTCATTCGAGCCGCACTGAGCGCCAGGGTTTCCCGAACCGGGCACACTGCAATAGGTAGATGTCGCAGTAGCGCCAACCGCTCATCCGCCCGTTTCGCGCCCGCGGTCTGCAGGAGGCGATAGTATACTTCGCCAAGATTGACAGCGTTGATCAGCAGCCGGATATTGCCACGAGCGGCTCGTCGCAGCAGCCGCCGCACCACGAGCGCCGCTGGTCCCTCTCGCTGAAGAAACGCCAGCGCCGCCCACGCATCAAGGACGATGCCGCCGCTCATCGGCCAGGACTTCCGCGCGGTGCTCCTGTTCGAGATCCGTCAGCGCGTCGCCTTCGGTGAGGCAGCCGAACAACCGGTCGATGACCTTCTCCAAGCTGCGTTCATCACCGCGGGGCCGCTTTGCCGCCCGCGCACCAGCAGACCGGGAGCCGTTCGCTGCTTTCATGTTCCAATTGTGTCTGGAGTTGCCATCGCAAATCAAGCCGGCTCGGGATGCTCAGATGCGGCGAGTGCCAGCGGCCTCGCGGTATGCTTGATCACCTCCTATGGCTGCCGGTTCGATGGCAACGGATGGTCACCGATGGGATCCGCCGACAGCTGATCGACAATGACCGAGCGGGCCGAGAGCCGGAAGGAGTTTTGCCTGCGCAGGGCGAGCCATCCAACGCCGCGTGGTGGGGCTTGCGCGCGCGCTTACACAGGGCGAGGCCGTTGGGAAGGATCGCTTCCTCTCACCCCACGCGTTCGGCTTTAGATGATGCCTTCGTCGAAGCTCGCCACGATCCGCCCGGCTCGACGACGAGGAAGTCCGCCGGATCCCAATTGCCGCCGACGATTTGCGGAACAGGCCGAGATCGCCGCGGATTTTCTCGAACTACCAGCTCTCCTCGGCTGCCTCGGCGCGCGCCTGTTGCTCGAACCGGCCGTCGCACTCGAGGCCGGTCTCGATGAAGGTCAATTGCCGATAGCTTCTCTCGTTACGCCTCAGCTCGTCGTACAGATAGCGCCCGTTGTCGTCGCCGTACTTCGCGATCAGGTCGGCGAGGGTGAAATTGTTCCGGCATCGCTATGGGACTTATCCCCATTTCTCGACACCACGCCCGCGTCACAAAGCGACCAGGGCGAAGAAGAAGTGATCGCCTAGACCGCGCGGTGCGTCGATGCCACCGATGCCCAAACAGAGCGAGGCGGATAACGGCTTGACCTCGTCGTACAGCAAGGCGCGCAATGGGCGGGGCAAGCGCGACACATCGTAGTGCAGGCGGACCGTTTCGGTGTCGCGCCACTGCGACCGCCCTGGCTGCGCGGTGAAGCGACCGGCTCCCAGGCTGCGGTGAAAGAAGAACCAGCGCCCAGCTGCAAAGTCGACTCCGAACGGCGTCAGCCGAAAACCCAGATATTGGAGCGGACGGATCACGGGATGCCGCGCCCCCGCTGTGTCCATCCACGCCAGATGGACGCCGCGATAGCAGCCCGCCGGCAGCGTGATCGCGCGCTCCTCAACATACAACGCTTCGAGCTCCGTCACACCGCACCGCTGCAACCGGGACAGCGTGATTTTCTCTCCGCGTGCCCTGCGTGTCTCGCCATCCATGACTTTGCAGCTCGCCCCGACCCAACCCGGTCCTGAGAACCGTCGAAGGAGGGGGGCGGTCCCGGCGGACAGCCGCTGGCCGCAGGCCTTAGCCGAGCTGGATTCCGCCCTGTTCGAACGCCAGCATCGGGTTCTCCCAGAGGTGCGACAGGTCCACCATCGTGGGTGAGTTGCAAGACGAGCAGCGCTCCGCATCGGCACGCAGCTGCTTGAACCGGGCCAGCTCCATGATCTCCTTCAGGGGCATTGTGCGGATGTTGGCGATGGGTTTGTTCAAGTTGAGACAGTACTCGGCGTTTCCCCACCCATCGACGAACATCACCAGCTTGGGCAGATGGCAGTTGTATCCGGGCCGGCCCTGGATGAAGTAGTCGAAGTAACGTTCCGAATTGAGAATGGGGGCTCCCGCTCGCTTCTTCTCCGCCAACGACGCGCACACCGCTTGCAGCTCGGGAAGAGGCATGCCCATGTCGGTCTCCACGAAGTTCCCGTTCTCGCCGTGACGGAACTCGGTGATCACGTCGAAGGAGATCTGCACTTCGAGGTCCGTCGCTAGCTCGAGCAGATCGTCGATCTCCCCGGCGATTCCTTTCTGCACGCAGCAGTTGAACTGCAGCGACACGCCGGGGTACCTCTGCTTGACCAAGCGCACGCCCTCGATGGCGCGGTCGAACAGGCCGGGCAGGCCGCGGATCGCGTCGTGGCGTTCCGGCTTCGCCGAGTCGAGGCTGACGATCATCGCGTCGATGTACGGCAGCACCTCATCCATGCGCTTTTTCAGGTACCAGCCAGTGTTGAAGAGCAAGATGAACATTCGTGCTTCTTCTTTGACGAACCGCGCCACTTCGCCGAGGTCGCTGCGGAGAAACGGCTCGCCGCCGGAGAACGCCGTCGCCACGAACCCCTCGTCTCTCGCCTCCGCATAGAAGCGCTTGAGATCGGCGAGCGGCACGTCCTCGCAATCGTTGTCGCGCCACAGGCAACTCGCGCACTTGCACATGCAGCGGTAGGTGATGAAGTGGCCAACGATGAACGGGCGGCCATCTCCATTCTGGCGCGCCTCCATGGCCTTGCCAACCAGCCTGCTGAGGATCTCTGCGGTTGCGGCTGTCAGTTGTCTCATCTCTCTTGCTCCGATGGGTCTCTCCGGGTCAACCATGACAACGGGGGCAGTGTACTGAGCCCACGGTAAAAGATGCAAGGTGTCGGCCGCTCTCGGGGCCGGGCCCAGGCTTTGGACATACGGCATCCTCCTAGTCGCTTGATTCCGACGCAATCACCCAACACATTTTCGAATCGGGGCTAACTGCACAGTCAACGAGATGAAGGGCGTGCGTCGTTTCCTCTCACTCCATGCGTTCGGCTCTGATGATGTCTTCGTCGTAGCTCGCCACGATCCGCCCGCCCGGCTCGACGACGAGGAAGTCCGCCGGATCCCATTCGCCACCGACCAGCTTGCGGAACAGGCCGAGGTCGCCGCGGATCTTCTCGAACTGCCAGCTCTTCTCGGCTGCCTCGGCGCGCGCCTGTTGCTCGAACCGGCCGTCGCACTCGAGGCCGGTCTCGATGAAGGTCAGCTGCCGGTAGCTTCTCTCGTAGCGCCTCAGCTCGTCGTACAGATAGCGGCCGTTGTCGTCGCCGTATTTCGCGATCAGGTCGGCGAGGGTGAAATCGGTTCCGGCATCACGCGCGAGCTGTTCGATGTCGCGTCCGCGCTCCAGCCACCCGGTGGAGCGGAAGTACACCCCCTCGTGGGCGTGGAAATAAGTGTCATAGCGCTGGCGACTGCCCAACAGCAGGGCGATGCAGTCGTGGGCGCGTGGCGCCACCAGCGTCACGCGACGCGCTTCGAGCCCGTGCAGACCGTTGCCGCACAACGCGTAGCCCATCAGGACGGCCTCGTGACGCGCCGGATCGGCTTGATCGACGGCCGCCTGCAGAGCCTGCCGCATACGCGCGCCGCCGAGATCGTGCAGTCCCTTGGGGAGAAACTCGACGTCGATCGTGTGCGGCGAGCGCGCGATGGCATCCGCCAGCTCGCGCAGCAGCACCTCGCAGCCGACCAAGAGACAGCGCACGACCCCCCCGGGCGGTCTCAGCCGCCGGTGGCCAACTTGGCGCAGGTGCGCGCCAGGGCCACCGCAACGCTGGCGTTTTCGCCGTAGCCGTCAGCGCCGATTTCTTCGGCGAACTGCCGCGTCACCGGTGCGCCGCCAACGAGCACTTTGACCCGCTCGCGGAGCCCCGCCGCTCGCAGCCCTTCGATGGTGGTCTTCATCGACAGCATGGTGACCGTCAACAGCGCCGACAGGCAGACGATGTTGGCGTTGGTCTTCTGGACGGTCTCGACGAACTTTTCCGGCGCGACATCGACACCCAGATCGATCACCTCGAACCCGCCCCCTTCGAGCAGCGCCGCCACCAGGTTCTTGCCGATGTCGTGCAGATCGCCTTTCACGGTGCCGATGACGACTTTGCCCGCCGGCTGTGCACCGGAGGCAGCGAGCAGCGGGCGCAGCGGTTCGAGCGCCGCCTTCATCGCGCGCGCCGACAGCAATAGTTCTGGAACGAAGTAGTCCTGACACGCGAAGCGCCGGCCGACCTCGTCCATTGCCGGGATCATCGCTTTCTGAATCAGCTCGATCGCGGGCATGTTCTGCGCGAGCGCCGCCTGCGCCACTGCGGCCGCAGTCTTCGCATCGCCGTTCAGAATCGCCTCGTGAAGTTTCTGCAGATCTACCATGGACACACCCCTTCCCGCCGCCGCCCAGGGCGCACGCTTGCAGCGAGTCCGGGCTCGCAGCGCTCAGCAAAACGCTGGCAGCATTCGGGCGATCAACCCCTCGCTCGGTCCGCAAAGGCCTCCTTCACCTGTTCCACGAGTCGCGCGAGCGTTGCGGGGTTGGCCGCCTGGGGGCCCAACTCCTCCGGAGTCACGACGACGCACAGGCCGCGGTTGTCGGTCGCGGTTCGCAACACGTGCCGCAGGTACTCGCGATTGCCTTCGAAAGGGATGTCCTTGTTCAAGCCGAGGTGAGGGATGATCGCCGTTTTCCCGGCGAAACGGTGCCAGACCGCTTCGAAGGGCGTCTCCGAGGCGCCGAAGTTGATGCCGCGCAGAGCGTGGATCCGGGCGAGATTGTCGAATTGGTGGACGAAGTTGCCGCAGGAATGGACCATCACGCCGCCGAACTCCTCGGACAGCTCGTTGACGTACGGCAAGCAGAACTCCCGGTAGAGCTTGGGCCCGATGACGGCCAGGCAGTCGTCGCTGATGCTGATGCCGCGCCCATCGGGAATCCAGAGCGGGGGATAGTGGCAGGGAATGAACTCCGGTGAGCGTGCACGCTGTTCCTTCACGTAGCGGATGATCAGATCGGTCACCAGGCGCATCAGGTGGTGAACTTCCTTGGGGTTGGTGTACATCGCCTCCATGAAGGCTTTGGACTCCCACACCAAGTACGCCGTATCGAGCGGCCCCTGCAGGTCGGTGAGAGCGACCGGGTAGCGCCCGGCGGTCTGCGCGACATAGTAATCCGTGAACGCCAGCATGTCGCCGAGCTGGCCGGCGTCGACGGCCGGCGGCGCAAGCTCGTACACCGTTTCCGGCGCGTCATTCTCACCGATCACCGGATGAGCCCACGGCAGCGTGTGCTTGAAGAAATCCACCTTGCATCCAAACGCGGAGGCAAACACCGTCACGCCCCCTTGAGGCTGCAGATGCGGCACGAAGTCGTCGCCGAGGTCGGCGGTCTCGCGCCAGGCGAGGATGCCGAGCTGTGCGTTGAGCTGCGCCTCCTTGTCTTGCAGGAGTTGCGGTATCGGCACCAAGCCGGTCGTCGCGGCGGTCAATACCGGCGACGTCGGGATCATCCACAGCGGCCGGCCGATGTCCTCCAGGGACCAGAAAGCGTCCCAGCGCCGAATATGCTCGCTCCATTTCGGTTCCGCGGTGATCGAGACGACGGCGCCGCCGGTAGGCGGTTGTCGTTCGGAATCGATGCTGCTCGGGCGCGCTACGCGTTCGGGAAGTTTTCGCGGTTCCATTGTCGCCCTTCGTCGAGCATGGCCAGGAAATTCCGTGGCGCAACGTAGTTCGCGCCGGAGTTGCCCGTGCCCAGGCAGTAGCCGGTGCCCCGGGCCGCGCACGTTTCCAGGATCGCTCGTGTCCGCTTCCGCACGTCTTCTTCGCTGCCGCGTGTCAACAGATCCATATCCACGCCACCGAGGATCGCGATGCGATCACCCCAACGGCGATGCACCTCCTCGACCGGCATGATCTTGTCTTCGTAGGAATGCTTGGCGTCGAAGCCGATGTCGACCAGCTCGTCCATGATGCGCGCCAGATTGCCGCACGAATGCAGAAGCAGGAGCTTGCCGGCGCCGTGTACGGTCTCCACCATCCTGCGATAGTGCGGGAAAATGTGCTGGCGCAGCACCTGCGGCGAAACCAACGTGCCGCCGG
>Ga0316620_10001129_pt1 | contig 11296 bp, 9 predicted proteins | sample OWC_Aug_M1_C1_D5_FD_207651 | JGI IMG/M metagenome (GOLD analysis project Ga0316620, IMG submission 207651) | Wetland soil microbial communities from Old Woman Creek delta, Ohio, United States - OWC_Aug_M1_C1_D5_B | ecosystem: Environmental > Terrestrial > Soil > Wetlands | place: USA: Ohio... | reverse complement strand
CAGGGGGACGAGAAGCCCGATGTGAAAGAGTACCTGAAGCTGCTGTGCCGCGCCGGCGAGACCCTCCTGCTCCCCTTTGGATACACGGAGGGCAAGCTGCTTGAGGCATGCAGCAAGGATTCGCCGCCGTTCGAAATCACCGTCCGGGAGACTTCGCAGGCAGACAACGTCCCGAGGCGGGGCGGTGTTGGCTATATTCCCACCCGCCACTGAGGCGCGATACTCCCTAAGCCAGGTCGCTGTCGCCGTACGAGAGCGCGATCCTCTCCGCCGTCGACAGCGCGTCGACCTGCTCTGCGCCTTCAGCGTCGTTCGCGTGGGCGATTAACAGGACGTTGGACACCTTGAAGAACCGCTCTGACCCGAGGAGGCGCTTCAACTCCGGCGTCGAGGCCAGCGCCTCAACTGTGTGGCACCCGCCATTCCTGAAGTGAGAGAGCACGCCTCGGAGGATGAGCCCCGCATCTTCCTCATGCTCCGGTGCATGAATCAGCTCAGAGATTTGACCGATCCCCGATGCGCCGACTCCGCAGACGGCGGCAGCGGTCGCCTGCCCTCCGTCGCTCTTCATGAAGACTGTATAGCCCCTCGGGGATTGTTCTGGATACCGCCATGAGAGATATTCTCTGTTCCTGTCGATGGCGAATCCACTTCCCGCCTTCGCAAGCGTCCAAAGCGATTCTATGGCCGGCCATGATTCAGGAGGGTGAGTCATGGAAATCAGAGGGGAAAAGTCGCCGACGCCCGGCGAGCCATGCAGCGCGACCGCCCCCCTGAAGGCGACCTTCTTCAATCCACCGCCAAGGTACGCCCCGATCGCCCGCTTCCGGTCCAGCACCGTGATGAATCTGGGTATCTTTGCCGCAACAACCCATGAAAGCTTCTCGTGCCCCGGCATGGCGCCCTTGTTCGGAATGCCGTAGGCGATGTGGATGCCCCTCTCCCCCAGGTCCTTGAGCAGTGACCCGCCGAGACCGACGAAAATCCCCCGCCTCCGCCACTGCGGATGAGTGAATGCATCAACCGCCTGAGCGACCAGGACGTCCTTGCCCGCGAGGTTCGCGGAGGAGACGAGAGCGCCATAATGACCCACGATTTCACCGCCGCCCTGCGCCACCCACGATACGAATCCTTTTGGCGAGCCGGCATACTTCGAGATCCAGAGCTTGGCGTATTCTTCGGCTTTGATGCCGGGATACACGAGCGAGGCGAGGCGAGCTATGCCGAGTTCGTCTCCTTGCCTGTACGGTCTCGGTATCCAGCCGCTCATCCTATTCCTCCATCCTCGCCCTCAGCTCCTTCGCGACTTCGCTCGCCAGACTGAAGCTTGGACGCAGACCCGCCTTCCGGAACGCGTTCAGGGAGGTGGAGATATTCTCGATTGCATTCTTGGTGGAGTGGGCCCCGCTCGCCTGAAGCAGGTCATCGGCGTGGAACTCCACGACCATCGGGATGTCCGAAGGGTCGCGTCTCTTCAGGTGGTGATTGAGAGCCGCCTTGAAAAGCATGTTCCTGCCTGTCAAATATGGCTCGGAGTACCGCGGCTTCCCTTCGCTCCCTCGCAGCTTATCCCTAAGCCCCTTCGCCATCTTCATCGTGGAGGGCAACGCATACGTCGATACAGGGATCTCGATGATTCCGAGTCGATCTGACTCTTCATGCGCCTCTACTCTATGATCTTCCTTGGACGGGAAGTAGGGCCTATCCGGCGCCCCCGCCCAGTTTCTCACCACCACACGCCTCTGCGTGCGTGGGTCTATCGTCCCGGCGTCCTCGATTCCGGGGAGCGCCGATAAATCGGCGACGAGACCGAGTTCGGCGAGGCACCTCATGGTGAATGCGTTGTGGAAGTCGCAGCCCGTCCTCGCCACGAGCGGACGCAATTCAGGAGGTATGGCGTTGAACCCCCTCTTCAGACAGGAGCCGAGATAATCGAGATCATCAGTCTCCTGATACCACGATACCCCGTCTTCATGCAAACGCCAGAAGTGCGGATGCCAGCCCAATTCGTCATTTCGCTTCAGAATTCTCTCGACAACCTCCCGCCTCGCCCTATGGGGCCAGGCAGGGTCGCCATGAAGTCTCTCCAACTGCAGGTCCGATCTGAAGAACCAGTTGAAGCGGATCTTGTCCCCCTGTTCATCTTCGAAGGATGAGACGGTGTCGATGAATGCTGGGACTCCCTTGGTGAGCCCTTCCCACCTGACTTCGTTGCGTTGAGTCTCCCCCGTCGCTCCGAACGACGTCTTGTCAGGATCAACATCGCAACAGAGCAGGATGTGCGCGTCTTTCTTCATGATTCGAGGTGCACTAGAATCATGGCTTATTATAAATGACGTCTGGCCCGCTCCAGCCATCGAGCGGTCATTTGCGAGCAATTGAGAATAGCCCGCTCACTCTTTATATATCCCCCGTGTTTCATTAAAATCCCGTGGACATCGCAGCAATGCTGCTTGCGTTCCTCTCGGCGCTCGTGATAGTGCTCGTGACGATGCCGCCTCTCATCAGGAAGATGAGGGAGGGCGGGATGATCGGTCATGATGTCAACAAGAGGGGCCGCCCCGGCGTCGCGGAGCTGGGCGGGATCGCTGCGGTGTTCGCGTTCTCGATCTCCCTTTCCCTTGCAGTTGGATTCAAGAAGATGGAGGGTGAAGGGGCGTACATAGAGCCAGCCTACCTGGCAGCCTTGAGCGCGTTCTTCATCGCGTCGATGGTCGGCCTAATCGACGATATCAGCAACATCAAGCAGCGTATCAAGGCCGTGGCGGTCATCTTCGCCGCTCTTCCCCTGCTGCTTGTCCATGTTCCCCCAGCTTCGATAGGCTTCCCGTTCGGCCTGAGCTGGAGTTTCGAGGGCTCGCGCCTTCTGTTCCTGTCTTATTGGTTCGTGCTCGTGCCGATAGGAGTCACCGGCATGGCGAACGCCATGAACATGTCCGCGGGCTACAACGGTCTCGAGAGCGGGCAGGTCTTGGTCGTATCCCTGGGGTTGTTTGTCATCAGCATGATCCAGGGCGCATCGGAAGTCGCCATGACGGTCTTCATCGCTCTGGCGGGTTGCGCCCTAGGCCTGTTCTTTTTCAACAGGTTCCCCGCCAAAGTCTTCATTGGCGACATTGGGACACTCGGCATGGGCGCCGCCATGGCGTCAGGCGTCATAATGGGCCACATCGAGTTCTACGCCGTGATCGCGATACTCCCCGCCTTCTACGAACTATTCGCGACGCTCTACTTCAGCGGGATAAGGAAGGAGAAAAGAAGGGAAGCCTGTCACAACCCCGTGATAAACGAAGACGGCACGTTGAGCCCGCCAAAGGGAGCGGAGAGGTATACCCTCGCCTACTATATCCTCAGCAAGAAACCGATGAAGGAAGGGAGGCTCGTCGTCGTCATACTCGCGCTCTACGCAGTCAGCAGCGCCGTGGCGATAGTCTTGAGCGTGGTCTGATGGAGGGACGGATGGGAAGGACGAAGTCGAAGACAGGGCGCCAGAGGCTCAGGCGCGCTTTCCTGCTCCCGAGCCGCTACGGTTTCTCACCTGCCAAATTCCTGGGGAACCTCGGGAAGATGGTCGCGCTGCTGAAAAGACACGGAGTCGTGGGCACATTCCCGATCACCGCCACTGTGCTCGAGCGGCATCCCGAGCTCGCTGGAATCTTGGACGGAATGGAGGTGGCGGTTCACGGATTGAGACACCGGGACCTCGCCGACCTGGAGACAGCCGACCAGACAGCATCCATGAAGGGAGCGACGGAGATATTTCAAACTCTCAAACTGGAGACGAGGGGGTACAGGGCGCCCTACCTGCGCTGGAGCGATTCGATGATGGAAGCAGTCGCGGGGGCGGGCTTCCTCTATGACAGCAGCATTCCAACCAGCTGGATTCGCGGGAGTGAATTCGATTCGATGGCGGGAATGACCGAGGCGCTCCAGTCCTATACGATCGAAAGCAACACGGGTGGGCTCCCAATCGTGCGGGGCAGGCTGATCGAAATGCCTGTAGCCCTGCCCGATGACGAGATCCTGATAGATAGGCTCGGTATCACGGACCCCGGACAATTGTCCAAGGTGCTGGCCTCCATGATATCCGCCGCAGCTCGTTCTGGGGGTCATCTGGTGCTGCAACTACATCCTGAACGATTCAGTTTCTTCGAGAAGTCGCTCGAGGAGACGTTAGCGCAGGCCGCTGCCGAGAGCGCCTGGGTGGCTCCCCTGAGGGATGTTGCGATGTGGTGGCTTGAGAAACGCCCCGGCGAGCATAATTGGCCACAGGAGGCTCCATATGCTCTTACCGTCTCGGGCGATATCGATGCGGTGACCTTGGGTGATTTCATCATCAGAGGATTCGGGAGATGAGCCTCTGAACATCCTGAGAAACCTGGAAGTGGGAAAATGGAACGAGTTCCTGGATTCATCCCCGGAATCGAATATATTCCAGACGCCGCAAATGCGCGACGTCTTCGGCGCCACGAAAAACTATGAGCCGGTGACAATCGCAACGGAGAATGACGGTCGCATCGAAGGCCTTCTCCTCGGATGCGTCATCAAGGAAGGCGGGGGATTGAAAGGCACCTTCAGCTCGAGGGCCGTCGTCGCGGGCGGCCCCTTATCCAGGAACGGTGACATCAGCGGGATCCTGAAGGCGTTCGACGAGGCGGTCGGCCCCGAATCACTGTACTCTCAGTTCCGCAACCTCGGAGACATGTCATCGCACCGTCCTGCGTTCGAGGGTCTGGGCTACTCCTACGAGGACCACATCAATTACGTCCACGACCTGACCAGGCCGATCGATGAAACATGGAAAGGATTCAACCCGAGCAGGCGAAGGGGCATCAAGAAAGCGGAGAAGGGCGGCGTCTCGGTCAGGGAAGCGGGCGGGGAGGAGGACGTCAGGCTTCTGTATGGGCTCCTCCGAGAGACATACGAAGTGGCGGGCGTGCCCTTGGCAGACGAGTCGCTGTTCACCAGCGCGTGGCGGGTGCTGAAGCCCATCGGCATGATCCGGATAGTGCTCGGGTCGAAGGGGAAGGACACGCTGGCGGGGCGGCTCTACATCATCTACCGAGATACGATCTACGAGTGGTATGCAGGCGGGACCTCCGCCGCAAAGGAGGAACACGCGAACGAACTCCTGGTCTGGGACACCATGCAATGGGGGAGCAGGAACGGGTTCAAGCGTTTCGACTTCGGCGGTGCCGGAAGGCCCGGAGAAGACTATGGACCGGGGGAATTCAAACGGCTCTTCGGCGGAGCAATGACGAGCTTTGGGCGGTACGAGAAGGTGTACCACCCGATCAAGAACTTGATCGGCCGGAAAGGATACGACCTGCTCAGGAGGTTCGGCTGAGTGACCGAGGGCCGTGCGAAACCTGCGGAAATCAAGACCGCCACGGTCGCCCCATCTGATGACAAGACCTTGGCGGAAATTTCCGATTTCGCATCGCGTCAGAGCTGCCCTTCCCCCTTCCAATCAGGTGAGCTTCTCAAGGTGTACTCCAAGGCCAAACGCTGCAGACCGATCGCGTTGACAGGCAGGAACGCGGAAGGGGATCTGATCGCGTCCCTTGTGGCGACCACGTTCATGGACGCGGGAGCGATGGCGGGCTCGCTTGTGAGCCACGTCTCGGTTCGAGGAGGTCCGCTCCTCGCCGTGAGTGAGGAAGGAACCGCGGCGGGAAAGCTCATCCTCAAGGAGCTGTTGAGGAAGGCGAAGAAGGAGAGTCTGTACACGCGGGTGTACCCTTCCTCCGATAAGGGGGACCAGATATCTGTTCTGAAGGAGGCTGGCTTTTCAAAGGAAGACTGGTTGAACTACCTGATCGACCTGACGGTCGGCGAGCAAGCCCTCGAGGAGAAGCTGACCAAGCACCGCAGGAAGGGGATTCACAAGGCGGAGAAACTCGGATTGCAGCTCGTGGACGCGTCGAGCGCCGGGGACATCGACACGCTCTATTCCCTTCTGCTCGATTCCCACGCTCGGGCGAAGGTCCCTTTGCAGGACAAGTCGCTGTTCACGGCTGTTCGCGACATCCTCGTACCTCGCGGAATGGCGAGGCTGGTCATGGCGTGCATCGGCGAGAAGCCGATCGCCGCGCGAGTAGCCTTGGCGTTCTCCGGCGTAGTCTATGATTGGTATGCCGGGTCGATACCCGAGGCGGACGAGATGAATGCGAATGAGTTCCTCGCATGGCGGCTGGTAGCCTGGGGCTGCAAATCTGGCTATCGAATATTCGACTTCGGAGGCGCGGGGTTGCCGGAGGAGGAATACGGTCCGAGGGAGTTCAAGCGAAGGTTCGGCGGACAGCTGGTGAACCCTGGCCGATATACGGTCGTGCACAAGCCTAAAATGCTGAAGGTGCTACAGAACCTGAACAGTTTCCGAAGGAGGATCTGATTGCGCTTCATGTTCGTGATGGGGCACCCCGCCCACGTTCACCTGTTCAGGAACGCCATGGCCGGCTTGAGGAAACGTGGGCACGAGGTGTCCGCGGCGGCCGTGAAGAAGGAATCGACAATCGCCCTCCTGGATTATTACAGGATACCGTGCGAGGTCTTCGGGACCGACCGCAAGGTGCTCACGAGCAAAGTCCTGGATGTGCTCCCGAGGGACCTTAACCTGATCAAGTTTGCCGCCCGCGTCGAGCCCGACATGATCGTGAGCACAGGTTCCCCCTATGCAGCTCAGGCCAGCAAGGTGCTCGGAATCCCCCATGTTGCATTCGGGGACACGGAGATTGCGGGGATGATTACCAAGATGATGCTCCCCTTCACGGACGCCATATGCACCCCGGCGTGCTTCACGCTCGACCTCGGGCCTAAGCATATCAGGTACAACGGATACAAGGAGCTCGCGTACCTGCATCCCAACTACTACCGTCCAGACCAATCGGTGCTTGAACGGATCGGAATGAAGCCCGGGGAGCCATACTCAGTGGTACGTCTCGCCTCATGGACCAGCAGTCATGACGTCGGGGAGAAGGGATTCGACTTCAGCTCCGAAGGGCAGGCGCTGGAGTTACTGAAATTCATCGAAGGCTGGGGCAGGGTGATCCTCACGACGGAGCGGCAGCTCCCCAAGGAATTCGATCGGTACGTGAACAAGCTGCCTCTGCATATGGTACACGACCTGCTGAACTTCGCGAGCCTCTATGTCGGCGAAGGTGCCACGATGGCATCAGAGGCGGGCGTCCTCGGCACGCCTTGGATCTTCGTCTCCGAGGCCGGCCGCGGCTATCTGACTGACCAGCAAGAGCGGTACGGTCTGGGCTTCCATGTGAAATCAGCAGACGAGGCCAGGAAGCGGGCCGAGGAGATCCTCTCGAAGAAAGGGGCGAAGGGCGAGTGGGAGGAGAGAAGGAACAGGCTGCTCCATGACATGATAGATGTCACAGCCTTCATAATCAACTTCTTGGAGCGGTGGCCGGAAAGCTTCAAGGAAGAGAAAAGGCGGGCATCGGAGAGATGACCAAAAAGGCAGTCCTCATCTGCGGCATCGATCCGTCGAAGGAGGCGGCGAGCGGAGTGTTCGCATACACTCTCGGCCTCGCCAAGTCGCTTGCGTCGAATGGGGTCCAAGTGAAGCTGGTGGGCATCGGGAGCCCGGGGGACCTCCAATCACATGGTGTGGAATTTGTGGCCATCCAGGATCACCCGACCACGAGCCTCGATTTCCTGCTCAATCTCGTGAAGGCAGCACCCTCCCTCCAAATCCCAGAAGACGCAGTCATCCATGCCCAGAGACCGGACGATATCGCCCCGTTCTGCGTCTCGCACGCGAAGAATCCCAAGGTCGTCACACTTCACGGAGCTCACTCTGATACGGTGAGGGCCAACAAAGGCGATGTCATCGGCCAGATCTACGACCAAATCGAGTCCTTCGCACTGAGGAGAACCGGCAGAATCATCTGCGTGTCGAAGGCGAATATGGTCCACTTCAAGAAGAAATACCCGGACCTGTCCGGGAGAATGCGTCTGGTGTATGCAGGCCTAGATCTCCGAGTGCTCAGGCCGGTGGACAAGCGCGAGGCAAGGAGGAAGCTCGGCGTTGACGTCGATGCAGGCATCCTCCTGTACGCAGGGCGTCTGGTCGAGGAGAAGAGGGTCGATGTCATCCTGAGGGCGTTCAAAGAAGTGGAGGAGAGGAACGGGAAAGCACTGATGGTGATTGTCGGCGGGGGGAAAGAGGAAACCGTCCTGAGGGGACTCGCGGCAACCCTGTCTTTGCAGAGGGTGGATTGGAGGCCAATAGCGTCGAGGCAGGACCTCAGCCTGATGCTGAGCGCGGCGGACGCCACGGTCATCGCATCGGAACAGGAAGGGCTCCCAACCATAGCGATGGAGTCCTTGGCATGCGGTACGCCGGTCGTGTCGACGCCGGTGGGCATAGTGCCGGAGATAGTCAAAGAGGGGGTGAACGGCTACATTGTCAGCGATCTGAGTTCCCTCTCCGGAATCATGGAGAAAGCTTTAGCTACCTCCTCCTCGCTGTCGAATAACTGCGAGGAATCGGTTAAACGATTCTCATGGGAATCCGTTGCGAAAGAAATAATGGCGGTCTACGATGAGGCTTCCTCGGAAAGTTAACTACTGCATCCTGCTGGCTCTCGTGTCCATCACGATAGTCCTCAGGTTTCCTACCGGGGTCGACCATGAGATGGGCTCCGACACAACCTTCGTTCACACCATGGCGGGCTCGATAACCCAGAACGGCTTCGCGAAATGGATACTGCACCCCAGCTCGTACTTCGGATTGTACGCTCTTTCATACCCGAGCGCTGCCCCGTTTGTGCTATCAAGCTCCTCCCTCGTCTCGGGAGTGTCAATCGAGGGAATGGTCTTCCTCTTCGGACAGCTGCTGGCCATAGTCGGCGTCGTCTCCGCATTCATCATGGCGAAGCTCATCCGGGACGATGACATATTCGCCCACTCCGTCGCACTGCTGTTCACGCTCGCGCCCTTCTATGTGAAAGATACGACCTGGGTCGCGTCGAGCAGAGGATTCGTGGTCGCCCTTCTGCCGTTCTTCTTGCTCCTGTTGATCAAGCATATGAAGACGAAGGACATCCGCTATCTTGTCCTGTCGCTGGCCGTCTTCTTAGTTTTGGGCTCGATGCACAGGATGGGTTTTCTCGTCATCATCATCTTCATCGCATATATCCTCGCCTTGCCGCTTCATCTCGTGACGCAGCGACTCAGGTTTTCCCTGATCAAGTTCGAGAAGCCGATGCGATTTGCGCTCGTCATCTTGGCGATAGTCGCTTTCCTCTCTATATTCTACATCCAGTTCCAATTCCCAGGCATTTCGGGTGCCAACGTCGTTGAGCAGTACGAAAGCGGGGTGCTCCTCTCCGGGCGCGGCTTCGTCCCACTCCTGATCAACATGGCCGTGAGCTTCGTCGGGCGCATCGGGCTATTGCTCCCGCTCGCGCCGATCGGGCTCGTCGTATATCTCTGGAAACGGCCAAAGGAGTCCGTCGATAAATTCCTCCTTCTCGTGATTTTCATATTCCTTCCCCTGCTGTCGCTCCGTGACTACATAATCGAATTCGTCATCCCAATCTTCACGCTGCTCGTAGTCATCGGCGCCATTAACTTGACCATGACATTGAAGAAACGCAAGCAGCTCGTGCCGATTCTTCTGGCAAGCCTCTTGATCGCGTCGGCGGTCTTTTCTTGGGATACGAAGGACCGTTGGAGGGACAGCTATGTCACGGACAAGCCTATCCCCGAGGGGGTCTACGACGCGGCGCTCTACCTCCATGAAAGAGGATGGGGCACGGTGGCCACCAACGCCGGCCTCACAGGTGGCAGGCTGGCGGCCATTTCGGGGTTACCAAACCTTCCCATGGGCGGAGCCTCGACGCATTTCCTCAGTCCGCAGCAGTTGATGTGGGATTTCGTGAATGGGTCCAGCTTGGAGGTGAGATTGGTCAATCTGACCAGCATTTCGTTTAACACCGATGAAATCTATGTTCCCGTGCACGTTCCGAACGCCGAACTCCATTGGGAGCTCATCTTCGGCTACAGGAGTCCGACCGAGTCGCGTTCATTGATGAACTACTACCGCGTTCACTTCGTCGCCTCGGACAACGCAGTCTTCCCCTACTATACCTCATACGGATTCTACAGAATCTCCTGCCTGCTTGGCGGCGACGGTCTGCCTCCTGGAAGCCCGAACAAGGTATGCACGTACGGGGAGTATGTCCTGCCGAACACGGCATATGTCGTCTTCACGAATTCCGCTGTTACTCTTTGGATGGCGAGGGGCGGACCGTCTGAAAGGTAGGTGTCGCTTGACGGCTGATGAGAAAGCCGGCTCCCCAACCAAGTCGGTGTCACCGGGATTCTCTTGCGGGTGTCCGTGGATTCGCGACCGGACTGAAAAGGCGGTCGGGTAGCATGGGATCGAAGGAATCGACTATCGTCATTGTGACGAACTACTACATGCCGACCGTCGGAGGGATAACTACATATGTGCAGAGCCTGGCGCGGGAATTAGAGAAGAGAGGTCATGATGTCAGGATTAACGCATTCCCTGCTTGGCTATCGAGACGGGAAGATAACATCGGGAGCAAGGTCGTCCACAGAATCGTCCACGAAATTGCGGCGAGTGTCTTCGTCATGGTCGTTCTGTGCAGGATATTGCGGCTGAGGCTTGCGGGCAAGAGCGTCGTGGTCCATTCTCAGAGCGCGAGCTATTGTCTTGAAGCTGGAGTGCTGGCGAGGCTGTTCGGTGCCAAGGCGGTGCACACATTCCATTCGCCGATCGAGAAGTGTACGATGAAGTTGGGTTGCCTTCTCCCATTCGCGAATGCGCTCGTGTGTGTGTCGGAAGAACATAGGGCGCAATACATCGAAAAATGCGGAATCAGTCCAGACACGGCGATTATTCCCGGAGGAGTCGATTGCGAATTCTTCCGTCCAGTCAGTCCCAGTGAAAAGGAAAAAGTGATCACCAGCTTGGCTAGGGCTATTGGATCCGACGTCCCTTCGCGACCGATCGTGCTCTTCGTTGGTCGTGTTATCCGGGAGAAAGGCGCCGAAGTTTTACTGGAAGCCGCCAAAAGGGTAACCAAGGAATTCCCGGGGGCCGAGTTCATCGTGATTGGGCCGCTCGACCAGACTGCGATTCAGAGAGAGTTCGTCGGGAACCTGAAGCTCCGCATCGAGAAAGACACGCACTATCATCTCATAGGGGCACTGGACCAGAACAATCTGAGACGCGCATATCAGGCGGGCGACATATTCGTCTGCCCGGTCCTTTGGGAGGAAGCCTCAGGTCTGGTTGTCGTGGAGG
>Ga0316620_10001128_pt1 | contig 11298 bp, 10 predicted proteins | sample OWC_Aug_M1_C1_D5_FD_207651 | JGI IMG/M metagenome (GOLD analysis project Ga0316620, IMG submission 207651) | Wetland soil microbial communities from Old Woman Creek delta, Ohio, United States - OWC_Aug_M1_C1_D5_B | ecosystem: Environmental > Terrestrial > Soil > Wetlands | place: USA: Ohio... | reverse complement strand
GGGCTTTGCGAGGCATCGAATCTCCGTAGCGCAGAGCTCGACAACAGCGGGACAACGGGCACGGCACCTATCCCAGCCGTGGGCCCCGATGAGAATCACCGAATGTACGAACCCTGTACCCTTTAGGGGAACGGCCGCTTGCCGACGGCTCGATCCGGCGCTACCTTGACCGGCGTGCGGCGTCAGGGTGGTTCGCCGTCGGGGCCGGGGCCGCGGGGGGCCGCCGGACGGCGTGAAGACGACCGCCGAATGCGAGGCTCCATGAGCAGAATCGCCCGACACCTCTGGACGCTCGCCGTGGCTGCAGCGGGGTTCTGCCTTCTGGGCTTCGTCGCCCCGAACGTAGTCGTGGAGACACACCGGGACGCGGCCGGTGCCGTCTCCGCGGACGTGAGCTGGCGGTGCGCCTGGAACCTGATTACGATGGCGAAGGCTCACATCGACGACTTTCAGGGCGCGGAGGTCGAGAGCCTCGTGAGCACGCGGTCGCTCGGCGACCGCAGCGCCACGTCCTCGACGGTTCGTCTCCGTCTGCTCTCGCGCAACGAGTCGTTGCTCGCGCAGCTGGTCGCTGGCAGCGACGATGTGTGGGCGGGCGAGCGACGCCTCAACGCGTTCAGGAACTGCATCAACTGCGATGCCGCGGACGAGACGACGATCATCCCGGGCTTGATCTGGTTCCGGGCGATCGGAGCCGGGCTGCTGCTGTTCGGGGGCTCGCTGTTCCTCATCGGCGTGCCGCTGGAAGTGCGGCGGGCTCTCAGGCAACAGCCGGCGGATGAGGAGCAGGCATCTCGCTGATCGACGATCTGGACCTTCTCGAGCGCACCCGCGATCTCCAGGGGCCTGCCGTTCACATCCGTCACCGCCACATGCGCGATCGAATGTGAGTTCCCTGTACGGACTTCACTTCGTTGTGAGACTCGGCGAGGAGGTCCAGAGGAGGAACGGCATTGCGTACGTGGCGCTTGCCTGTGCAATCCAGACTCGAAGCCCGATTGCGATTGGAATAGCCCTTCACAGTTCGGCAGACACATGGGGCCATGAGGGATTCAAGTCAGAGTGGAACGCTGCCGGGCTCTACGGACATGCAACCCGCTTCACGCGTCATACGAGGAGGGGGGCTGCGGTCATCCATCCCCACTGTCCGCCCGTACGCTTGCACGTTCCAGGTTGAGGGCGAGCAGGCGCTCGAGGAGCTACTCGTCGGGGATGTCGGCGGGCCAGGCGTAGGCGGCGAGGACCGCCTGGTCGAGGCGGCGGTGGGCGAGGTCGAGCCAGGTGGGACGTTGGTTATACAGGTTGGTGAGGGTGCGCGCCTTGAGCCGGGCGGCGCCGCGCTCGAAGGTGAAGCTCTCGCCGGTGGGGTCGGCGGCGGCCGGAGTGGGGTGGCCGACCACCGCGCAGAGGTCGAGGAAGTGCTGCTGCGACGCCTGCCGCTCGCCGAGTGAGACCCGGCGCCATTTGGCGATGAAGTCATGGATGGTCATGCGTGCCGGCATGGTAGCGCAACCACGACCGCGGGCGCGCGGCGTCACCGCAGCGCACTACTCGGCGACCGCTGGCGCCGCGAAGATCACGGTCACCCGGGTGCCGACCGCTTCGCGGGAGTCGAGGCTCAGGGTGCCGCCGAGCTGCTGCACCAAGTGCTTGACGATGGCCAGGCCGAGACCGGCGCCGCCCTCGCCGGGGGTACGGGCCTGGTCGCGCCGGTAGAAGCGCTGGGTGACCGCGCCGACCTCGTCGGGCGGGATCCCCTCGCCCGAGTCCGCGACCTCGAGGTGGGTGGAGCGGTCGGCCGACCACCCCCGCACCTCGACCCATCCGCCGCGGCGGTTGTAGCGGACCGCGTTGTCGACCAGGTTGGCGAGAACCCGGGTCAGCGCGCGGCGGTCCGAGACCATCTCGACCCCGGCCGGCACCTCGAGACGGAGGCTGATCCCGGCCGCCTCGGCCGCGGCCCGGTAGCCCTCGACCACCTCCCGGGCGACCTCGGCGAGGGCGAGGCGCTGGGGCTCGAGCGCGAGCTGGCCGGCCTCGATGGCGGCCAGCTCGTGGAGCTCGTCGACCAGATGGGTGATGCGCTCGACCTGGCGGACGAGCATCTCGGAGAGCTGTGACGGGACCTCGCCCTCGAGTGCCTCGACCGTGGTGCGGAGGACGGCGAGGGGCGAGCGCAGCTCGTGGGAGAGGTCCTGGACGAAACGCCGGCGGAGCTCGGCCGAGCGCTGGAGGAGGCCGACCTCGTCGACCAGGACGATGGCGCCGCCGTGGACCGGCGCGACCCGCAGCTCCCACAGGCCGCGCGGGTTCTCGACCACCACCCGCCCGCCGGTCTCGCCGGTAGCTGCCAGGCGGACCGCCTCGACCGCGTCCGGCTGCCGCACCAGGTCGACCAGGGGCGTGCCGTCGCTCACCGTCTCGCGGCCGAGGAAGTGGAGGGCGCGGGGGTTGGCCAGGCGCAGCTTGAGGTCGGGGCCGACCACCAGCAAGCCCTCGCCCAGGCGCAGCGCCAGGTCCTCGAGCAGACGGGCGGCCGCCTCCTCCCGGCTCGCGACCTCGGCCAGCCGCTCCCTGGACTCACGCAGCCTGGAGAGCGCCTGGTCGGGCGAGGCGGCGCCGAGCTCGTGGAGGAGGTCGGCCAGCGGGCACGCCGACTCGCGCCACAGGAAGCCGGCGAGCACCGCCACCCCCACCGCCCACAGGGCAAGGGCGACGAGCACCGGCCGCGGTCCGGCGGCCTCGGCGACGACCAAGACCAGGATCAGGAGGGGCAGCGCCGCCGCCCCCACCGCGGCGAGAAGGCGGGCTCGGCTCACGGGTAGCCCCGGAAGCGGTAACCGGCGCCGATGACGGTCTCGATCAGCTCCGAGCCGAGCTTGGCCCTCAGGGCGCGGACGTGGGCGTCGATGGTGCGGGTCTCGACCTCGGCCGACAGCCCCCACACCCGCTCCAGGATCTGCTCCCGCGGCACGACCCGCGGCCGGCTGGTGATCAGGTGCCAGAGCAGCTCGAGCTCGCGGTTGGTGAGGCGCACCTCGCGGCCGTCGAGGCTGACCTCCATCGAGCCGCGCTCGACGACCAGGCGCGCGTCGCGGTAGGAGTCCTCCTCGACCCCGCTGTCGAGCGCGCGGCGGCGCAGCAGCGCCCGCACCCGGCTCTTCAGCTCGCGTAGCGAGAACGGCTTGGTGACGTAGTCGTCGGCGCCGAGGTCGAGCCCGAGGACGCGGTCCGACTCGGCCGCCCGCGCGGTGAGCATGATGATCGGCAGGTCGCGCACGGCAGCGGTCTCGCGCAGCTCGCGACAGAGCGACAGCCCGTCGAGGTCGGGCAGGTTGAGGTCGAGCAGGACGAGGTCGGGCGGGCGGTCGAGCACCCCTTCCAGACCGGCCCGGCCGGTCGGGTAGACCTCGACCTGGTAGCCCTCGCGGCGTAGCGCCAGGCTCAAGGCCAGGGCCAGGTCGCGATCGTCCTCGACCAGTGCGATGCGCTCGCTGGCCACCTCAGCCTCCCCGCCTCAGTAGTCCAGGCAGCGCGGCCGCGCAGGGCGCTGCGGGTCCTTGGCGTGGCAGATGGGCACCCCGTCGACCAGGTACACCACCTGCTCGCAAATGTTGGTCGCCTGGTCGGCGATCCGCTCCGCGAAGCGCGCGACCAGGATGAGGTCGATGGCGGTGCTGATGACGTCCGGCTTCTCCATCATGTGGGTCAGGAGCTCGCGGAAGACCTGCCAGTTGAGGGAGTCGACCTCGTCGTCGCGCGGGATGATGGCCCGCGCGGCCGCGGCGTCGCGGGCGACGTAGGCGGCGATCGAGTCCGAGACCATGGCCCGCGCCACGGCCAGCATCCGGGGCAGGTCGACCAGCGGCTTGACCATCGGGCGCAGGTTGAGGTGGAGGGTTCTCTGGGCGATGTTGACCGCGTTGTCGGCGATCCGCTCGAGCTCCGGACCGAGCTTGATCGCCGCCACCACGAAGCGCAGGTCCCCGGCCATCGGCTGGTGGCGGGCGATGAACTCGGTGGTCAGGCGGTCGAGCTCGACCTCGTGCCGGTCGATGGCGTCGTCGAGGTCGATGACCGACTGGGCGAGCTGCGAGTCGCGGTTGACCAGGGCCCGCGCGGCGTCGTCGAGCGCCTTCTCGACCAGGCCGGCCATGCGCAGGACGCTGCCCTTGATCTCCTCGAGCTCCTCTTCGAACTGACGGTGCATCGCGTCTCCTCGGTCCGGGGTGATCCCCCAGTCGCATCCTAGCCGAAGCGGCCGGTGATGTACTCCTCGGTGATCCCCTTGGCCGGATTGGTGAACATCTGGGTCGTGTCGGCGACGTCGACCAGCTCGCCGAGCATGAAGAACGCGGTCCGGTCCGAGATCCGGGCCGCCTGCTGCAGGTTGTGGGTGACTATGACGATGGTGTAGCGCTGCTTGAGCTGGAGCAGGGTCTCCTCGATCTTGGCGGTGGAGATCGGGTCGAGGGCCGAGGCCGGCTCGTCGAGGAGCAGGATCTCGGGCTCGTTGGCCAGGGCGCGGGCGATGCACAGGCGCTGCTGCTGGCCGCCGGAGAGGTCGAGGGCCGAGGCCTCGAGCCGGTCCTTGACCTCCCCCCAGAGGTCGGCCCGCTTGAGCGAGCGTTCCATGATCTCGTCGAGCCGCGCCCGCTCCCGCACCCCGGCCATGCGCGGGCCGAAGCTGACGTTGGCGCGGATCGACATCGGGAAGGGGTTCGACTTCTGGAACACCATCCCGACTCGCTTGCGCAGCTGCTCGAGGTCGAGGTCCGGGTGGTGGACGTCCTGCCCCTCGACCAGCACCTGGCCGCTCAGGCGGATGTTGGCGATGACGTCGTTCATCCGGTTGAAGCAGCGCAGGTAGGTCGACTTGCCGCAACCGGAGGGGCCGATCAGGGCGGTGATGCGGTTGCGCTCGATGTCGAGGGTGATCCCTTTGAGCGCCTCGGTGCTGCCGTACCAGAGCCGCAGGTCTCGGGAGCCGAGGGCGATCGAGCCGTCGTGCATGGGAGCTCCTACACCGCCGCGCCGGCGAAGGCCCGGCGCAGGCGGCGGCGGATGATGATCGCGAGCAGGTTCATGAGCACCACCAGGGCGAGGAGGACGAGGGTGGTGGCGAAGGCCATCGGCTTGGCCGCCTCGACGTTGGGGGACTGCATCGAGACGTCGAAGATGTGGAACCCGAGATGCATGAACTTGCGCTCGAGGTGGAGGAAGGGAAGCTGGCCGTCGAGCGGCAGGTCGGGGGCGAGCTTGGCCGCCCCGGTCAGCATCAGCGGCGCGACCTCGCCGGCGGCGCGGCTGGTGGCGAGAATCAGCCCGGTGAGAATGCCGGGCATCGCTGCCGGCAGGACGATCCGGCGCAGGGTCTGCCACCTGGTGGCGCCGAGGGCGAGCGAGCCCTCGCGCCAGCTGCGCGGCACCGCCAGCAGCCCCTCCCGGGTCGCCACCACCACCACCGGCACGGTCAGCAGGGCGAGGGTGAGGGAGGCCCAGAGGATGCCGCCGGTGCCGAAGGTCGGCGTGGGCAGGCGGTCGGCGAAGAAGGCCCGGTCGACGGCGCCGCCGACGCCGTAGATGAAGAAGGCGAGGCCGAACATGCCGAACACGATCGACGGCACCCCGGCGAGGTTGTCGACCGCCTGGTTGGCGAGGCGGAGGAGCAGCCCCGCGCGGGCGTACTCGGTCATGTAGACCGCGGTCAGCACGCCCAAGGGCACGACCGCCAAGCTCATCAGCAGGACCATCAGCACGGTGCCGAAGAGGGCCGGGAAGACCCCGCCCTCGGTGTTGGCCTCGCGCGGCTCGGAGGTCAGGAACAGGGCCAGCCGGCGCACCGCCCACGCGACCCGGCTCGGCAGCCCCATCCGGTTCGGCCAGCTGACCTCGACCACCTGAGCCAGCGGGACCTCGAGCTCGCGGCCACCCGAGGAGAGCCGAAACCCGCCCCGCGCCAGCTCCAGGCGGACGGCGGCGAGCTCCTGCTCGATGGCGGCAAGGGGCTCGGTCAGGTTCACCCGCAGACCTTCGCATTCAGACCGGAGCCGTGCCAGCTTTTCGCGTGCCTCCGGGCTCGCCGCACGGGCCGAGCGTTCCACGAGGTCGAGCCTCGCCTCGAGCCGGGAGAGGGGGCGACGGGTGCGCTCGAAGCGGCGCTCGAGCGCCTCCTGCCGCGTCCGCAGCCGCTCGCCGGCGGCGAGGAGAGCGATCAGGGCCGAGCTGTCGGCAGGGTCGACCGGGGCGCCGTCCGGGGCGGTGGCGGCGACCACCCGGCCGAAGGCATCCCCGTACTCGCTGCGCTCGAACCGTATCAGGTCGGCGGGGCGACTCCGGCGTGTCACGCGCGCCTCGTCGACCCAGCGGAAGTCGTGCCCGTCGAGGTCGCGGTTGCCGACCTTGAAGCGGAGGCGGTGCGCCGGGCCGGGACCGGCGGTGTCGTCGGCCGGTATCGCCTCGCGTCCGGCGAGCTGGCCGACCAGCAGCGAGCCGTCGTCGAGGGCGACCTCCTCGACCGGCGCGGGCCAGAACCAGACCGAGGCGTTCACCGTCACCAACGCGACCAGGACGATCAGGAAGAGGAGGACCAGGACCGTGGCCAGGGTGGTCGACCACTGCCCGGCGAGGCCGACGAGCTCGCGGGCACCGCTCGCGAGCGAACGGCTGCGGAGGACTTCAGAAGCGGCCATAGCGCTCCCGCAGCCGCCGGCCGACGAGATCGGCGAACGTGGTTAGTACCAGGGTCAGGAGGAAGAGCAGGGTGCCGGTCAGGAACAGGACCCGGAACAGGGTCCCTTCGACCGGAGCCTCCGGCATCTCGACCGCGATCGCGGCCGACATGGTCCGCATGCCGTTGAACGGCGACAGATCGAGGAGGGGGGTGTTGCCGGCCGCCATGAGCACGATCATGGTCTCGCCCACTGCCCGGCCGAGGCCGAGCATGACCGCCGCGAACAGGCCGGGGCTGGCCGCCGGCACGACCAGACGGGCGGCCGTCTGCCAGCGGGTGGCGCCCAGGGCGCGGGCGGCGGCTACGAGGCTGCGCGGGACCGCGGTGCAGGCGTCTTCGGCAATGGTGAAGATGACCGGGATGACCGCGAAGCCGAGGCCGATGCCGACTGCGATCGCGTTGCGCTGGTCGTAGCGCAGCCCCCAGTCGGTGAACAGGAAGCGGCGCAGGTCGCCGCCGAAGAGGGCGGCCTCGAGCGGCTCGGCGAGCAGTGCGGCTGTGCCGAGCACCGCCACCACCGCCACCAGCAGCACCCCTGCCTCGCTTCCCTCCGGCAGCCGCCGTCGCCGCCGGCCGGGGATCAGCCGCCACAGGGCGAGGGCGACCACCACCGCAGTCGGCAGGCCGAGGCCGCCGAGGAGGACGAGGAGCAGCGCCTGCTCGAGGCGCGGGGCGAGCCAAAGGGCGGCCAGGAACCCGACCACCACTGACGGCACCGCCGCCATCAGCTCCAGCGTCGGCTTGACCACGGTCTGTACCCAGGTCGGGGCGAGCTGGGAGATGTAGACCGCGGCGGCGAGGGCGAGCGGGACCGAGATCAGCATCGCGTAGAGGGTTGCCTTGAGAGTCCCGAAGAGGAGCGGCCATAGCGAGAGCTTGGGCTCCGAGGCGTCGGAGCCGCCGGTCGACTGCCAGACCCAGGCCGGGGCGGCGTAGCCCTCGTACCAGGTGGGCAGGAAGAGGGTGCGGAGGGTGGTCTCGGGGTGGGGGTTCGAGATGGTGCGGCGCAGCAGCGAGCCGCCGACAACGGCCACGTCGCCATCCCCCTTGGGGTCGAGGGCGAGCGCGGTCACCGGTCCCTCGCCCCAGTGGTGGCGGAGCAGGCGGCGGCCCGAGGTGGAGTGGTAGAGGGCGACGGTGCCGTCGGCGCCGCCGACCAGCAGGTCCCGCCGCCGCGAGCCGGGGGCGATGACGGTCGGCTCGCTGCCGAGCTCCGGCAGCTCGCGGGCTACCTGCCAGACCGGCGGGGCGCGGACCACCGCCACTTCGGGGCGCGCGGCGAGCTTGGCGCCGAGCTCGGTGTCGGCGACCACCGCCTGCTCCCCCGGGCCGAGCCGGATACCGTCGATCTGCACGGCCGAGCTGCCGTGGTTCGTGACCTCGGCCCGCGGCACCTCGAGCAGCGCGTACATCGCCCCGCTCGAGGCGGCGGCGATCAGGGTGCCGCCGCCGATCAGGAAGCGTGCCCGGGCGATCGGCTCGAGCCCACTCTCTACTGCCACCGGAGCATGGGAGTGACCGTCGAGGACGAGGAGGCGGCCGTCGGCGAGGACCAGCGCGACGCTGCCAAGCCCCTCTGCCACTGCCGCGACGCGGACCGGACCGGGGACCGTGATTGCGGCCGTCGACCAGGCTTGGTCGTCGCCCTCCCAGCGGGCGAGGTGGAGGGCGCCGTCCGCGGCCCACGCGGCCAGGAGCAGGCCGTCGTCACCCGCATTGGCGGCGGCGCCGACGAAGCGAACGCCGGCAGGAGGGGCCAAGGTCGGGGCGGCAGGCCGCCAGCTCGCGACCGTGTGCCGGTCGCCCCCGCTCCAGTCGTCGCGGAAGCGAACCCGTCCGACCGCGACCCGGCCGTCGTCGGCGAGGAGGGTGAGGAGGCCGCCGATTTCGTGGTCGGCGGCGGTCAGCGGGGTAGGCTCGGTGAAGGGGAGGAGCGGCTCCGTGTCCGGCCCGAGCGGGAAGCGGACCACTGCGTCGGGTCCGACCTCCCACAGGATCTCCCGGCGAGGGTCTGAGCCGGCTGCCAGTGGGGGGACCTCGCACGCCACCGGCTCGAGCGCGCCGGCTCGAGCGCCGAGGAACAGGGGCACCGCCTCCAGACCGATGTCGACCACGATGCCGACCACGATCAGGATGACCAGCAGGCCGCCGGTTCGGATGAGGACCGTCGCCAGGCGGTCCTTCCGCGTCTCGGTCAGGAGCCGTCCCACCCTCTGACCTCAGCTGCCGAGCTTGGCCAGCTGCTTGGCGGCGGTGGCAGCGTCGATCGGGTCGAAGCCGGCCTTGACCACGATCCTCTGGCCATCGGCCGAAAGCATGAAGCGGAGGAGCTCCGCGGTCAGCCGGTCGCAGGGCTTGCCCGGAGCCTGGTTGACGTAGACCACCAGGTAGCGGGCGAGGGGGTAGCTGCCGCTGGTCGCGCCCTCGGCGGTCGCCGCCACGGCCGGCTGCCCCTCGGCCGGAGCGATCGCCACTGCACGCACTCCGGAGGTCTCGTAGCCGATGCCGGAGTAGCCGATGCCGAAGCGGTCGTTCTCCACCCCCTGCACCACTGACGCCGAGCCCGGCTGCTCCTTGACCGTGTCCTTGTAGTCCCCCTTGCAGAGGGCGTGGTCCTTGAAGAAGCCGTAGGTGCCGGACGCGGCGTTGCGGCCGTAGAGCGACAGCGGCGCCGAAGCCCAGGCGCCGGTGAGGCCGAGCTGGCCCCAAGTGCTGACGTCGGCCGGCCCGCCGCACTTGCGTCCCTTGGAGAAGATGGCGTCGACCTGGGGGATGGTGAGGAAGGCGATGGGGTTGTCCTTGTTGACGAACACCGCCAGGGTGTCGAGGGCCACGTCGAGGCGGGTCGGCTCGTAGCCGAAGGCGCTCTCGAAGGCGTCAACCTCCTCGTTCTTCATCGTGCGCGACATGTTGCCGAGCTGGACCGTGCCCTCGATCAGGGCTGGCGGGGCGGTCGAGGAGCCCTTGCCCTCGACCTGGATTCCGACCTGCGGGTAGAGCCTGCGGAACTCCTCCGCCATCAGGGAGGAGAGCTCGAGCATGGTGTCGGAGCCAGCGGCGGAGAGGGCACCCCTGAGGTCCGGGACCTTGCTGTAGGCCGGGAGCTTGGGGTCGACCTGTGGGCCGGCGGCCATCGCTGCGCTGGCGCAGCCGGTGAGCAATGCGGTCACGGCGATCGCGGTCAGAGCGCGCATGGTTGTTCTCCTCTCGCTCTCAGTACTTGATTTGTAGGGTCAGCTGCAGGCGATCCTCGGTGCCCAGGCTCGCGAGGTCGTGATCGAGACGGTCGTAATCGAGGACCCAGTAGTTGCCCTTGGTGAACTGCCAGGCGAGGCCGATGATTCCCCGATCGGTGACGTCGGCGTTCGGGTCTTCGGTCGCGGGGTCGAAGTGGTCGTGGCGGGCGAACGCGCTCCAGTGCTTGTCCTGGTCCAGCCGCACCTCGGCGAAAAGCGAGCAGCCGCGATGGTCGAGGGCGTTGCCGTCCGCGTCCACCATCAGCCCCTTCTGGTTGCCGCTGCCGATGGAGTACTGGCCGGTCAGGGCCAGTCGCCGGCTCTCGTAGCTGAGCATGGCGGCGAGCAGGTCCCAGTCCGGAGCCTCGACGTCGGCGGTCTCCTCGATGTTCCCCTTGCCGGCGAGGCCGAAGACGGAGAGCTGCAGCCCGGGGACCACGTCCGGCAGCGGCCGCAGGCTGAGGCGCCCCTCGACCACTTTGTTGCTGTTCTTCTCCGCGGCGTGGTAGCCGCCCCCGTTGTAGACGCCGAGGGCGAAGGAGCCCCACCGCCCGGCGTAGGCGGAGCTCACCGAGCTGCGGTAGTCCTCGGGCAGCTCGGGGCCGAGGTTGGCGCCGACCAGCACCCCGAGGTCGGCGGAGTTGAACAGACCGTTGCGCTCCAAGTACATGGTGTCCTGCATGCGGAACAGGTTGACGTGCTCCTCGAAGTCGAGCCACGGCATGTGAGCCATGCCGAGCTCGACATAGGGCTTGCCGAGGAAGCCGAGCTGCGGCCGCTGGAACTGGCCGTAGATGTACTTGAGCCGGAGCTTGGAGTCGCCGCTCGTGTCGAGGGTGACGTCGGGGGTGACCCGGGCCGAGAAGAAGCGGGTGATCTCCTTGCGGATGTCGACGTAGCCCCGCTTGAGCACGAGCTTGCTGTATCCGGACTGTCCGCCGCCCGTGTTCTGGGTGCCGTCCTGGTACGACACGTAGGCCAGGGCGCCGATCTTGAGGCCCTTGAGGCCCGCCGGAAGCTCGGCCGGCGCGGCGGCGGCGGGCGTCTGCGCGGTGGCGGCCTCCTCGGCCAACGCCCGCGCCTCGGCCTCGGTGAGAACCCCCTTGGTCACGAGCAGCTGGAGCAGCGGGTCGAGGGAACGCTCAGCCGCCCCGAGCGGCGCGGTGGTGAGGAGGGACGAGGCCAGGATCAGGATCGCGAGACGTCGTCGCATGGTGTTCTCCGGCGGTCCTGCGTCGTTTGGGGCGCTGCGACCGGGTCCAGGCTCGCCGACCGGGATGAACCGACCGCGAAGGGCATGTGAAGACGATGTAAAGACCGGGGGCCGAT
>Ga0316620_10001127_pt1 | contig 11303 bp, 9 predicted proteins | sample OWC_Aug_M1_C1_D5_FD_207651 | JGI IMG/M metagenome (GOLD analysis project Ga0316620, IMG submission 207651) | Wetland soil microbial communities from Old Woman Creek delta, Ohio, United States - OWC_Aug_M1_C1_D5_B | ecosystem: Environmental > Terrestrial > Soil > Wetlands | place: USA: Ohio... | reverse complement strand
TCGACCATAATCGGCATCCCTTTTTCGAGCGAAAGGATCTCGCGACATGGACGGACAGAAGAAGATCGTGCACATCGTCGGGACCGGAACGATCGGCGAGCCGCTGATCGGCCTCTTCACCGACTTCTCGCGGCATCTCGGGATCGACGAGCTCACCTTCCACAAGCGGACGCCGATGACGACCGAAAAGGCGAAGGTGCAACACCTCATCTCCCGCGGCGCCCGGCTCGCGGTGGACGACGACAAGGCGGCCGACTTCGAGGCGCTCGGGCACAAGGTCTCCTACACCGCCATGGAAGCGCTCGAACGGGCGTCCGTCGTGATCGACTGCACGCCGGCCGGCAACGAGAACAAGAAGACCTACCAGACGATCAAGGGGCCGAAAGGCTTCCTCGCGCAGGGCTCGGAGTTCGGGTTCGGCAAGATGTACGCGCTCGGGATCAACGACGAGGCCCTCGAGGCGGGGAAAGACCGCTTCATCCAGATCGTCTCGTGCAACACCCACAACATCGCGGTGATCGTGAAGACGCTCGCTTCGGAAGGAAAGAACCTCACGCTCGAGCGGGCGCGGTTCGTCTGCATGCGCCGGGCGAACGACATCTCGCAGGATTCCGGGTTCCTCCCCGCCCCCCAGGTCGGCAAGCACGACGACCCGAAGTACGGCACGCATCACGCGCGCGACGCGTCGCACCTCCTCGAGACGCTCGGCTGGAAGCCGGAGATGTTCTCGTCGGCGGTGAAGCTGAACACCCAGTACATGCACGCGCTCTGGTTCGACCTGAAGGTCAACCGGCCCACGACGCGCGAGGAGATCCTCGCGAAGTTCCGCAAGAACGACAAGATCGCGCTGACCGAGCGCCGCTCGGCGAACCAGGTCTTCTCCTTCGGGCGTGACCACGGCTACTACGGGAGGCTCCTCTCGCAGACGGTCATCTCGACGCCGACCCTCACGATGCCGTCGGACCACGAGATCGTCGGGTTCTGCTTCACGCCGCAGGACGGCAACTCGCTCGCCTCGTCGATCGCCGCGGCGCTCTGGCTCATGGAGCCCGACCGCGACCCGTGGCAGCGGCTGGATCCCCTGAAGCGATTCTTCTTCCAGGAAATTTAGTCTGGAGCGCTCAACGCGATTCGCGTTGAGCGCGGAAGACTAAATCCCGAGGCTCGCGCCAGCGAGCCGTGGGGATCTTCCCGAGGCTCGCGCCAGCGAGCCGTGGGGATCTTCCCGAGGCTCGCGCCAGCGAGCCGTGGGGATCGCCAACGGCCTTCGCATTTCCTGCGTTACCATCTTCGCAATGTCCACGGCCGAAAAACCGAAGACGGTCGCCGCCGCCGGCCTTCTCGCGCGCTTCACGGCGTTCGCGGTCGAGCAGTTCCCGTCGTCCTTCGAAACGCTCCGCTCCGCCTTCGAGAGCGTCCTTCGCGCGGCGGGAGCGCCGGAATCCGCCGAGGCTCTCGAGGCGCTGCGCGGACCCCTCGCCGAGGCGCTCGGCCGCGCGCTCCCCTCCCGCCCACCGCGGGACACGCCGGAAACGACGCCGGGCGTGGACGCCTCGCGGCGCCTCGCCTCGGCCGCCGCGCGCGCCGTCGAGGCATGCGACGGGTTCCTCGCGCGCGAGGCGATCGCCGCCTCCCTCTCGCCGGGAGAGAAGCTCGAGATCCTCCGCGGCATGCTCCTGACCCGCGCGGTCGACAACCGGCTGAAGGCCTTCTTCACGGGCGGCGAGGTCCGCTGGAAGAGCGCCACCTTCCAGGGAAAGGGCTTCCGTTCGCTCGGCCAGGAGGCGATCTACGCGGCGGGAATCCGCCTGCGCCGCGGCTCCTGCTACGGGGGCGACGGTCCCTGGCGCGGCGACGTCGTGGCGCCCCTCATCCGGGACGTCGGGCTCGCGCTCGCGATGCACCCCGATCCGGAGACGGTCCGCATGGTGCTCTCCGCCCAGATGGGAAAGTCGGGCCCGCCGATGAACGGCAAGGACCTCCACCTCGGCGACTTCTCCCGCGGAATCGTCCCCGCCGCCGCCCCGCTCGCCCTCTCGTCGCTGACGATCGCCGGGATGGCGCTCGCGTTCGCGATGGACGCGACGGGACAGGTCGCCGTGTCGCTCATCGGCGAAGGGGGGACGTCGCTCGGCGAATGGCACGAAGCCATCAATCTCTGCGCGGCGAGGAAGCTCCCGGCGATCTTCTGCGTGCAGAACAACCAGACCGCGCTCTCGACGCCGGTCTCCGACCAGTGCGCGGCGCGCGTCTTCGCCGAGAAGGCGGCCGGGTACGGGATCCCGGGAATCACGATCGACGGCACGGACGCCGGGGCCGTCGCGTCCGCGTTCGCCTGGGCCGCCGGCCGCGCCCGCGAAGGGAAAGGGCCGGCGTTGATCGAGCTCGTCGCGATGCGGATGTGCGGCCATGCCCACCACGACGACATGCTGTACCTCGGCCGCGACCCGCAGCCCTCCTGGGATTACCCGGAGCTCTCCGAGGCCGGATACGCCGACCGCGATCTCTACGCGTTCTGGGCGCGGCGCGACCCGATCGCGCGCTGGGCGGAGAAGCTCGCCGCCGATGGCGTTCTCGCCGCGGGCGAGCTCGACCGGCTCCGCGACGAGACGGCGCACGTCGTCGAGGAGGAGGCCCGGAAGGTGATCGACGCGCGCTGGCCGGAGCCCGCAAGCGCGGGCGAAGGCGTCTTCGACGGCGAGGAGCCGCGCCGCCGCGTCGAGCCCCTCGAGCGGCGCGCCGAGCGGGCGAACGCGGCCGCGGGAACGCCGCCGCTCGACCCGGGGCTCCCCTTCGACCCCAAGGGAAGGACGTTCCTCGAGGCCGTGATGCTCGGCGTCGGCGACGCGCTCCGCGCGGACCCGCGCGTCTTCGTGTTCGGCGAGGACGTCGGCGGAAAGTACGGCAACGCATTCCTGCTGCTCCGGCCGCTGCTTTCGGAGTTCGGCGGGCGGATCCTCAACTCGCCGCTCGCCGAGGGCGCCGTGATCGGCGCCTGCGTCGGCGCGGCGCTCGCGGGAAAGCGCCCGATCGGCGAGATGCAGTTCAACGATTTCGTCGCGACCGGGTTCGACGGCCTCGTCAACAACGCCGCCAAGACCCGGTACCGCTGGGGCGGGAGCGTCCCGATGGTCCTCCGGATGCCGTGGGGAGGCCTCCGGCACGCCGGCCCCTACCACAGCCAGAATACCGAGCCGTGGTTCTACCGTACGCCGGGACTGAAGATCGTCGTCCCGTCGACCCCGGAGGACGCGCGCGCTCTCATGGCCGCGGCCGTCGCCGATCCGGACCCCGTCCTCTACTACGAGCACATCGCGCTCTACCGCGACCCGCGGATCAAGCAGGCGCTGCCGGACGCCGCGCCCACGCCGATTCCGCTCGGAAAGGCCGCCCTGCGCCGCGCGGGGAAGGACGTCGCGATCGTCTCTTACGGCGCCTACGTGCACGCCGCGCGACGGGTCGCGGAAAAGGTCGCCGCCGACGGCATCGACTGCGCGGTCCTCGACCTGAGGAGCCTCGCTCCCCTCGACCGGGAGGCGCTCCTCGCGGTCGCCCGCCACTGCGGGCGGGTCCTGATCGTCCACGAGGATTCGCGCACGGGGGGAATCGGCGAGAGCCTCGCGGCAATCGTCCAGGAAGAGTGCTTCGAGTATCTCGACGCGCCGATCCGCATCCTCGGCGCCCTCGACACGCCCGTCCCCTATTCGCCGCCCCTCGAGGAGTTCTTCCTGCCGTCGGAGGCGGAGATCGAGACTGCCGTCCGGCTGCTCGTCCGCTACTGAGAAAAGCGCGGCGGTGCATCGAGCCGGGCGGGCGCGTGCCACCCGCCCGCGGGCTTAACGTACACCGCCGGTACGCCGCGCCCGCGGGCCGGGCGGCCCGCATCCCGCCGGGCTCGCGCCTCGCCGCGCTTCAGGAGCCGCCCGGGTCAGTCGCCCGGGCACGGCGTTCATCCGGGCTGCTACCAGTATTTCGAGAAGGCGGCGACCACCAACGAATGCGTGATCCTGCCGTTCTTCAGCATCGCCCTCACCTCGTCCGGCGCCGCCTCGAAGATCTCGATGTCCTCGCCCGGATCCAACTGCGGCGCGGCGACGCGGCGGCATCCCTCGGCGACGAACGTCCAGCAGCGGTTCGACTGGATCGCGGGGTTCGGGTGGACGAACCCGAGCTCCGTCCAGGCGTCCGCGGCGTGGCCGGTCTCCTCGAGGAGCTCGCGGCGGGCGGCGGCGAGCGGGCTCTCGTCCCGCGGGTCCACTCCCCCGCCCGGGATCTCGACGGTCGTCTCCTCCGTGCCGTGCCGGTACTGGCGGACGAGGAGGATGTTTCCGTCCCCGGTCACCGGGATGACGTTGACCCAGTCCGAGCCGTCGAGGACGTAGAAGTCGTGCTCCTCCTGCGTGCGCGGGGACACGATCCGGTCGCGGCGGATCGTGAAGATCTTGAAATCCCCGAGCGGCTCGGAACGGATGCGGCGCCAGCGCGGCATCGCGCTCATCCGGAAATCACGTCGCGATGATGTAGCCGCCGCTCTTGGCGTCCTTCTTCAGCTGCACGAGGCCGAGCTTCTGCGCTTCCTCGAGGAGGCTCGAGAACGAATCGAAGCCGTAGTAGCTCTCGTTGAAATAGGGCTTCTTGCGCTGCATCGTCTGCTTGACCATCGAGCCCCAGATCACGTCCTTGTTCTCGCGCTTCAAGGCCAGCATCGAGTCGAGCATCAGCCGGAACACCTCGCGGCGCTTCTCCGGGAGCTGGTCGAGCGACGGGAGCCCGGCGGCCGGGCCGCGCACGAGGTCCTCGTAGAAGATGAACTCGTCGCAGTTGGAGACGAGGAGGTCCGACGAGGAGTTCTTCACTCCGACGCCGAGCGTGCGCTTGTCGTTCTCCTTCAACTTCGAGACGAGCGGCGAGAAGTCGGAGTCGCCCGACGCGATCACGAAGGTCGTGATGTGCCCCTTCGAGTAGCAGAGGTCCATCGCGTCGACGACGAGCCGGATGTCGGCCGAGTTCTTCCCCGTGTAGCTCCGCTGCGGGATGTCGATCAGCTCGATCGCGTTCTCGTGGAACGGGCGCTTGTAGTCGAGGTACCGGCTCCAGTCGGCGTACGCCTTCTTGTAGACGATCTTGCCCTTCTCGAGCAGGCGCTCGAGCATGAGGTCGATGTCGAACTTCGGGTATTTCGCCTCGCGGGCGCCGATCGCGAGGTTGTCGAAATCGATGAAGACCGCCAGGCGCTGCTCGTCGTTGGAAGAGATGGGCATCGGGGACGGCCCTCCGCTGGACGTGAACATGACGGTCTCGGGAGCCGCGACCGGGAGCGGCGGCGCCGGGGCCGGCGCCTCGAAGATCTCGAACGGAGGGACGAGCGTGGCCGCGGCGCTCTCGCCCGCCGTCTTCTTCCGGTGGCGGACCCCGCCGCGCCGGCTCCGTCGTTTCGGTTTCGCGGCGGCGCCGCCCTCGGGCTCCGTCACAGCGCGTCACACTCGGCCGCGTCGGCCGGGGTCGTGAGCAGGAAGGAGGTCAGGACGGTCGCGACCAGGTCCCCTCCTTCGTCGTACAGATCGATGATTCCCACGTTGATGCGTTTTCCTTTCTTGACCACGCGGGCGCGGGCGGTGACGTCCGTGCGCGCCCTCTTGAAGTAGTGGATCGTGAGGTCCGCGGTCGCAAACCCCATTTCTCCGTCGAAATTCGTGGAGAGCGCGAACGCCATGGCCGTGTCCGCGAGGGTCGCCAGCACCCCCCCGTGGACGGCCCCGTAGCCGTTCGAGATCTCCGGGCGGAAGGGCATCCGGAGCGTGCACCCGTCGAGCGAGAGCTCGTCGATCGTCGGGTGGAGCATCGCGGCGATCGGGTGATTCCGGAGCCGGTCGGAGAGCCTCTCCTTCAGGTCCGGCAGAATGCCTTCCATCCGACCGATTCTATACGGTCGGGACGGCCGGCGCGGGTGACCACCAGGCGAGGATCTTCTTGACGTAATTGACGGTTTCCCGGTACGGGGGAACGCCGCGGTAGGACTCCACGGCGTCCTCGCCGGCGTTGTAGGCGGCGAGGACGAGGTCCGGAGCGTTCGAAAATCGAACACAAAGCTCCTTCAGGTATCGGATTCCGCCGCGAATGTTCGAAGCGGGATCGAAGGCATATCGGACGCCGAGACGAGCCGCCGTGGCCGGCATCAGCTGCATGAGTCCGCGTGCTCCTTTGCGCGAAACGGCGTACGGATTGAAGTTCGACTCGGCCCGGATCAGGGCGGTGACGAAGGCGACGTCGAGGTTCGCCTTCCGGCACTCCTGGTCGATCAGCCTCGCATAAGGCGTTGCCTGAGAAGCATTTCGGACGGACTTGTAGGACAGGTCGGCGCTCTTGCGGGCCGGTTGCAACGGCTCCATTTCGGCGGGCGGCGCCGCGACCTCGTCGTCGACGATCCGCTGGACACTCAGAAGAGAGGTCGTGTATCCGCCTCCGCCGGGAAGCATGATTTCGATGTCTTCGCCCGACACGCGGTAATCCGCGATCTTGACGACCCGGCCGTCGTTGAAAATCGCCAGCGACGCCGACGCCGGCGCGGAAATCCCACACAAAAGCAGCAGAATCAAAGGCAAAGAGCGCTTCACCGTCCTCGGGAACCGTTCCGCGTCCGCGAAAATTTCCATTGACTGCCTATCATACCCGTCTATACTGGGCAGCCAAAGGAAGCCAACGAATCGGCCAGCCCGCGTATCAAAGGGAATTTTCTACTCGACTGACGCCCAGCGGCGTACGCCTGTTGGGAAAAGGAGGAAAAGGATGAAAGATCGACAGAGTTTCTTTTTCCGGAGGCTCGGCCTGACGGCCGCGATCCTCGCCGGGGCGGTCGCCCTGGCAACCCCGCGGAGCGCGAGCGCGGCGCCGCCGTGCAGCACGTCTCCCAACCTGACGAGTGTGACGCCGGCCTTCGGGCCGCAAACGGGCGGTACGGCGGTCGTCCTCAACGGCACCGGCTTCTGCTCCGGCGGCCTGAAGGTCTGGTTCGGGGCGAGCAAGGTCTCCAACGCGAACGTGTCGTTCGTGAGCGATACCGAGGTCGACGTCTCGGCGACGCCCGCCGGCCCCGTCGGCCCCGTCACGGTCCGCGTCCAGCAGCAGACGTCCTCCAAGACGAAGCAGAGCCGTCTCCCCGCCGGCTTCACCTACACCTGCGTCGGCTGCACCGTCTCCCCCGTTTCCCTCCAGTACGAAGGGGTCGACACCGCGCAGCAGACGGCCGAGGCCAACGGCGTGCTCGAGCCCGGCGAGACGGAGGTCCTCGTCAAGCCGACCGTGCTCAACAGCAGCGGTTCGCTCGAAGACCCGGTCACCGGCGCGATCACGAGCTTCACCGGCCCCCAGAACGGCGCCGCGGACATCGTCTATACCGTTGACGACGATTCCGCCACGTACGGGTCGATCGCGTCCGGCGCGACGGCCGACTGCGGCTCCGACTGCTACGCGGTCACGGTCACGATCGGCGGGAGCGGCAATCGCCCGACGATCAACACCACTTCCGACATCGACTGGGACGCGAGCATGGAGGAGACGCCGACGACGACGGTCGCGACCGTGACCGCCGCCCAGACCCCGATCACCTGGCGCGTCCACGTCGGCAATACGTTCACCGACGAGCCCAAGACGGACATCTTCTACGACTACGTCGAGCGCCTCGTCCACAACCACGTGACGTTCGGAATCGGCGGCGGTCTCTTCCAGCCCAACGGCAAGGCGCCGCGCAACCAGATGGCGGCGTTCATCGCCCGCGCCTTCGCGGACGGCGACGCGAACGTCCCCGCCAGCGGAACGATCTCCTCGGCCGAGAACCCGGTCGTCAACGGCAGCTACGACTGCTCCAACGGCGGAACGTCCCTCTTCTCCGACGTTCCTCCGACGGACCTCTTCTGCCGCTACATCCACTACATCGCGAAGATCAACGTGACGAGCGGCGACGGCGCCGGCCACTACCTGCCGAACCAGAACGTGTCGCGCGCGGTCATGTCGGTCTTCATCTCCCGTGCCCTCGTCCCGGGCCTGGGCGACGCCGGCGTGCCGGACTCGAACACCGGGACGGGACCGTTCGCGGGCCGGACGTACGACTGCACGAACGGCCCCTCGCCGTTCCTCGACGTGCCGCTCGGCGGCTCGTGCAAGAACATCGGCTACATCTGGACGCTCGGGATCATCGACGGAGACGGCGCGGGACACTTCACGCCGACCTCCCTCGTCACCCGCGCCCAGATGGCGAAGTTCCTCGACAACGCGTTCAGCCTGACGATCGGCCCGGCGCAGTAAGCCGAGCTCGATTCGACCTCACGGGGCCCCTTCGCGGGGCCCCTTTTTTTTGCGCGCGCGCGGGTGGAATTGGTCGTACACGGCGCGCAGGCGCGCCCGGGAGACGTGCGTGTAGATCTGGGTCGTCGAGATGTCGGCGTGGCCGAGCATCATCTGGACCGATCGGAGGTCCGCTCCGTGCTCGAGGAGATGCGTCGCGAAGGAGTGCCGCAGGACGTGCGGCGAGATCGGCGCGCGGATCCCGGCTCGCCGGGCATATCCCTCGATCAGCTGCCAGAATCGCTGCCGCGTCATCGCCGCGCCGCGGCGGTTGAGGAACAGGTGCGGCGAACGTTTCGCGTCGAGGCCGGGGCGCGCCTCCGAGAGGTACCGGGCGATCCACTTTCGCGCGGTCCGGCCGAGCGGCACGAGCCGCTCCTTGTTCCCCTTCCCCGTCACGAGGATCGTCCCCCCTTCGAGGTCGACCCGCTCGGTTTCCAACCGGACGAGCTCCGACACGCGGAGCCCCGTCGCGTAGAGCGTTTCCAGCATCGCCCGGTCGCGCAGCCCGAGCGGCGCGTCGTCGTCCGGGGCCGAGAGCAGCGCCTCGACGTCCGCCGGCGCGAGCGCGTGCGGCAGCGCGGCCCAGGTCTTCGGGTTCTCGACATGGGTGGTCGGGTCCTCGGCGACGATCCCTTCCGCCGCCGCGAAGGCGAAGAACCCGCGCAGGGCCGAGATCAGCCGCGCGGCGGATCTCGCGGAGAGTCCCGCCGCGCGCCGCGACTGGAGGTGGCGCACGACCTCGGCGCGGCCGACCCTCCCGATCGGAATCTTCCGCAACGCGAGCCAGCGGCCGAACCCGGAGAGATCGCGGCTGTACGCCTCGACGCTCCGCGGCGAGAGGCCCCGCTCGACCGAGAGCCGGTCCAGATAGGTCGGGAGGTGCCGGTCGAGGAGCTCGTCCGGGGCGTCCGCGCGCATGCCGCGGCCGTCGTCAGGAGACCGCGAGGGTCTTCGTCGGCGCCTTGTCGCGGCAGATCGCGAGGATCTCGTCGTCGGTCAGCACCCGGTCGCTCCTCTTGGCCGCCTGGAAGATCGCGGAGACGAGGCCCGGACCGCTCTCGATCCCGTGCTCGGAGAGCCAGTAGACGACGTTCGACTCCCCGGACATCGGCCCGACCTCGATCTTCTGACGGCGGCCGACCATCGCGGCCGGCACCCCCGAATAGACGCGGTCGGCGAGCCAGTCGTCCCCCTTGTGCCTCGCCTTGATGATCGCGGCCGCGTGGACCCCCGTTCCGGTGCGGAAGGCGTCCTTGCCGACGATCGGGTAGTTGTCGGTCAGCGGGACCCCCGTCGCCTCGGAGATTGTCTTGCAGTAGCGCGTGAGCGCGGTCAGGTCGCGGTCGATCCACCCGAGGAGCTGCAGGTTGACGAGGAGCTGGTCCATCGGCGTGTTGCCGACCCGCTCCCCGATCCCGAGGCCCGTCCCGTGGACGCGGTGGGCCCCCGCCTCGAGCGCGGTGAGCGAGTTGATCACGCCGAGCCCGCGGTCCTGGTGCCCGTGCCAGTCGACCTTGACGTTCGGGGCGATTTCGTCGACGAGCGCCCGCGTCCACGACACGAGGGCCCGGACGCCGTCGGGGGTCGCGTGGCCGACCGTGTCGCACACGCAGACGCGCGAGGCCCCCGCGCGGATCGCGGCGGTGAAGAGCGCCCGCAGGTCGTCGGGATGGGACCGCGTCGTGTCCTCGGTGACGTACATCATCGGGAGGCCCTCGCGAACGCAGAGCGAGACGGCCTCCTCCGTGAGCCGGAGGATCTTGTCGATCGACCAGTCCTCGGCGTACTGCCGGATCGGGGAGGAGCCGATGAACGCGTGCACCTCGATCGAGACGCCGTACTTCTGCGAGATCTCGACGATCGGGAGGATGTCGGAGGCGACCGTTCGGGCCGCGCACGTCGGGCGTAGTCGCATTCCCGTCGTCGCGATCTCCTCGATGATGCGGGACACGTCGCGGACGACGTGCGGCCCGGCGCCGGGGAGGCCCACGTCGGCGACGTCGACCCCGAGCGCGTCCATGAGGTGCAGGATCTCGAGCTTCTTCTCGATCGATGGCGTCCGGACCGAGGGCGACTGGAGCCCGTCCCGGAGCGACTCGTCGTCGAGCTCGACCGGCGGGAACCTCGGCTGCGCGGCGTGCGTGGCGCGGTTCCAGTCGTAGATCAGCTCCGATTCTGCCGGGTGACGGAGATCGGTCATCGGCCGATTTTACCTTCTTTTCAATGCGCTGCCGCTGATGCGGGCTCTCTTCATTCTTCCGGAGCGCCGCGATCAGGGGGGAGGAACAGGGGAGGCCGGTTCGCCGGAGCGCTTCGAGAAGCGCCGGTCCAGCGCGTAAGAAAGAAAAAACAGCCGGTTCCAGATGCGCGCACGAATCGGGATCTCCTCGAGGCCCCCTGCGAGCACGGAGGTCACCGCACGGAGCATCCGGTCCGAAGGGGCGGGCGTGCAGAACGTCTTCATGAACAACGGATCGTAGAACGCCTCGACGTACCTCCGGAAAGCGTCGAGAAGCCGCTTGCTTTCCTTCTCGTACCGAACCAGATCGCCGCGGCGGGGAGCGCCGGGACGCCGGAGAGCTCGCGCGATCGCGGCCGACGCCTTTTCTCCCATCGTCATGGCGAGAAAGACACCGGTGGAGAACGTGGGGTCGAGGAAACCGGCGGCGTCCCCCACGAGCGCCCAGCCGTCTCCGGCGAGCCGGCGGGAGCGCCAGGAGAAGTCGGAGGCGCCGCGCACCTCCGAGATACGCTCCGCCCCGTCGAGAACGAGACGCATCGCCGGCGATCTGTCGAGGAGCTTCTCGAGCAGGGCCGACGGTTCTTTCGCGCTGCCGCGGGCCATCTCCGGCTCGAACACGGCTCCCACGCTCGCGCGGCCGTCCGAAAACGGAATTTGCCAGTACCAGACGTCCTCGTGAACCGGCAGAAGAATGTCGCCCGGACGCGCCTCGGGGTGC
>Ga0316620_10001126_pt1 | contig 11312 bp, 11 predicted proteins | sample OWC_Aug_M1_C1_D5_FD_207651 | JGI IMG/M metagenome (GOLD analysis project Ga0316620, IMG submission 207651) | Wetland soil microbial communities from Old Woman Creek delta, Ohio, United States - OWC_Aug_M1_C1_D5_B | ecosystem: Environmental > Terrestrial > Soil > Wetlands | place: USA: Ohio... | reverse complement strand
AGCCGGTCGGTGCCTTTGAAGAACAGATGCTCGAGAAAATGCGCATAACCGGTCTGCGTTGCGGATTCGTGGCGCGCTCCGTTAACCAGCCAAACGCCGAGTGCAGCGCTGTGATGTTGCCGCATCTGTTTCGTCACAATACGGACTCCGTTGGGAAGTGCAGTTGTATTAATCATGGAGAGCGGTTGGTGGAATTGCTTAGCGAATCGGATATACGCGCATTTTAACGTATTGCGCGCAGCTGTGCAGAAGGCGGATGGCCTGCAGTTGACAACCGTTGGGAATCTCTCGGCAAAGGTTTTGATCGCTCAACGGTAAAATCGCAGAAAAAGAATCGGGCACCTGCGGGTGCCCGTTTAAGGTACATAAGCTGTTTTAAGTTATGCCTGTTGCCTAAACAATATAGTAGGACGGCAAACTGATTAGAATCGAACTCCGCCCTGCACGCCCACGATCATGTTGCTGTCGGTGTTTACGCCCTTGTCGTCGACGTATGCCGGCACCTTCTTGTCGGTACTCACATAGGCCAGCTCCGCGCGCACGAAGGTGCTGTCGCTGAAGTTGTAGGTCGGCGTGATGGTGAAGGTCATGGCGGTATTCGAGGCCGCTGCCGCGCCCAAACCGTACAGACCGCTGGTGCCGTCATTGACATACTCGATCCTGACCGGCAGGCTGGCTTTATCCCCCATCGGCATGGAGGCGTACAAGGCAACGCCGTAGGCGTTATCATCTGTGCCAGTGGTTTTCGCCGCCTCGGCCTTGGTCTGGTAGTCGAGATTGGCCGCTAGCTTAATTGACCCCACCTTGCCGCTGGCGATGATATCGACGATGCTCTTCTGATTTACAGCGCTGAAGAGGTTTATGGCTCCGCTCACGGCGCCGAATGTTCCGCTCGCACCAATGGCAGTACCCGCAGTGGAACCGTTCCCTCCTTTATTTGCTTCAGCGTAAACACTAAAGGAGCTCATGGAATACGTGGCGCGGGCGCCATTGTAATAGGCGGGCTGGTTATTCCACACTAGACCACGAAGGATATTGTCGTCGCCATAGCTTGGATAGACCTCATACCCGACATTGGTGGCCAGTTTGCCTGCGTCGACCTTGAGGCCGTCCACGGGCAGGACACTCACCCAGCCGTACTGAACGCCGACGGTGCCGGCGCCGGAAGTCAGCGGAGCGTCTGATGTAGCCAGACTGTTCCCGCTCAATGTTCCCAGCCCCACATCAAAGGCCACGACACCAGGCTTTGCCTCAGTGGCAAGATCGATGAGCGCATCGGGGACCGCAAATGCGTCCCTTTTGGTGTCAGAATTATAAAAGTAAGCACCGGTTATGCCGCCGGACAAGGTGATATCTTGATTTGGCACCTTCAATGAACCTGCCTGCGCAGCAAAGGGCGTTGCGATGGCCCCCGCAATGGCAAGTGAAATTAGTTTCTTCTTCATATCCTCACTCCTTAGTCAACGTTGAATTAATCCTTCGATTTGTTTCAGACAATCCTTGGCAACTTCGCACTCTCAAAGTATCTCCGTTCGGCCGGTGGGTCTCGAACCGCAGCAGAAACGAGTAAAACTCAATATTTCAATATTTGGACTCGGCCTCCTCCCTAAAAAAAGAAATGTTTCGACCCGGCTAAGTGGCAATAGCAATCCTTATGCCTGAAAAGTAATGCCTCGGCCGGTTTACTGAGACGCCGTAATGTAACTATTTGGAACTAATAAAATCACAATTTAAAAAGCAATAAGTACCGGGAACGTTCCTTTGAAGTGAAAAATGCGAATGCGCACAAATCGGGTGCACGCTAATCGATAGCGCTTGGGAATAGTGCAATCGCTTTCCGTTGTACGCGGAGCGAGTTTGAGTATTTGGGTTTCCCTTAGGCGTCGTCTTGCGTTTATGCCGAGAAACATCGATAAACAGAAAAGAGAAAAGAAAAGCAGCAAGCGATCAAAAAGTCGCCAAAGATCTCCCTTAGGAGGATGTTCGATTGAAAAGCAGGCTGGAAAAAGGCTGGCTTGCCGGAAGGACAAGCCAGCTCATACACTCATGATACGACCGCCGGTTAGGCGGCGTTTGTTGAATTACTAATTTAATTCCCGCCGGACGGTGCAGGAGCCGGGGCTTGGCCCTCCTGCGATTGTCCCGGGGCCTCACCAGAGGCAGGGGCAGGAGCAGGTTCAGCCGGTTTACCCGTATCCATGCCTTGCATGGGGGCGGGCGCTGCTTCTTGAGAGGCAGGGGCGGGCGCCATTTGACTCTCCTTGGCAGGCTCTTCCGTTTTCTTGCTGCACCCTACGGTGGCAATGGTCAACAACATCATACCTATCACGGCAATTTTACGCATACGTATTCCTTCAATGTCTCAATGATGATAGCCAACGTATTTTTTACCCTTGTAAACAGCGCATAGGGAATTACGCGCGGCTATTTTCACGCTTCCGCATTATTTTTTCCAGTAGGTAAGGGCGTAAAACGGCATATTTATTTTTTAGCTTTGCAAAACAATACATTGTCTGGATGATTTTGGATAACCTTTTGGACTATGTTAAAGGCTGCAACGAACAGGGCGAACGGACACCTACCGCTTATGATATGTATGTGCGATGCGCAGGATGGCCCCGCGGCTCATTGAGGAGGTTAAGCATGAGAAGATCGTTATTTGCATTATTGTGTCTGACGGTAAGCGCTTGTGCGTGGGTTACGTTAACGCCCGGCGGCGAAAAGGTGCGGGTATTGGACGCCGGCGAAGTGAGTGCTTGCAAGGAATTGGGAAATACGACGGTTTCCTTGTTGGCGAAGGTGGCCGGCATCAATCGTAACGAGGCGCAAGTCGAGAAAGAACTATCCCTGCTGGCGCGCAACTCCGCCGCCGATATGGGCGGAGACACCGTAGTGCCCATCACCGCTGTGAAGGAAGGCAAGCGCGCTTATACGGTATACAAATGCGTGGGCGCGGCCGACAAATAAGAATCTACTCGATGATGTCCAGCGGTATCTCGATAACCACGTCGCCGTTCAGCCGAAATCCCCGTATCTCCAGCACGCCCTGAGTTTGTAACGAGATGATCAAATACAGCGCCTCGGGATAATTGGCCTGTTGCATATCCTCGCGCGAAGGAAACGGCGGGCTGGCGGGATGCGAATGATAGATCGCGAACAATTCTTCGCCGAGTTCGCGCATGGTGCGCATGGCGGCGATTTGCCGCGCGGGGTCCATGGCGAATAAACGCCGCGGGGAGGAGGCGATATTGGCGACGACATAGCAATGCGCCGCAATACCGTCCTTTGCGCCGATCAGGCCGCACACTTCGTCGGAGGGAGATTGCTGCGCATGCCGCAACATCTGATTTACGATGGTTCGCGGTAAATGTACGGGAGTCGTCATCCCCGCTGTCCGCCGCTGACCCGTTCGTGACCGGCGGCATCGCGCCAGGTTTGGATGCGGCGATAACCGGCTTCGCGCAGCAAGGCGGCGGTCGCCTCCGCTTGCTGATAACCATGCTCCAGCAACAACCACCCTTGATCGCGTAAAAAGCGCGGCGCCTCGCCGACGATAGCACCGATCATCTCCAAGCCGGTGGGTCCCGCCACCAACGCGCGGCGCGGTTCCGCCGGCAAATCGCCTTCTTCAAGATGCGGGTCGTGTTCCGCCACATACGGCGGATTGGAGACAACCATGTCGAAACGCTCATCGCTGAATGGAGCAAACCACGCGCCTTCGCGGAATTCCACGTTGCGGATGTTCAATCGCTCGCCATTGGCGCGCGCCGCCTTGAGCGCCTCGGGATCGATGTCGGTGGCGATGACGCGGCACAGCGGCCGTTCGCAAGCGACGGCCAGCGCGATCGCGCCGCTCCCGGTACCCAGGTCCGCGATCAATGCCTCATGCTGGAGAGGGATATGCGCCAACGCGATTTCCACCAGCAACTCCGTTTCGGGGCGCGGGATCAAGGTGTGTGGGTTGACCATGAGGTCCAGCGACCAAAATTCCCGGTGCCCGGTGAGATAGGCCGTGGGTTCACCCGCCGCGCGGCGTCTGATCAGATCAAAAAAATGCTGTTGCTGTAATTGTTGAAGCAGCTGTTCGGGCCGGGCGCGAAGGTGACTGCGCGGCTTGCCGAGGACTCGGGCGAGCAAGACCTCCGCATCCAGGGCCGCAGTATCGCCGCTACGGGCGAGAGTTTCCGCCGCGACTTTCAGTGCATCTTGAATAGACAACAGCTTCGTCATGAGATGAGTTTTACCAACCCGCCACCGTTTTCATTCCCCCAATGCCGCCAACAGTTCGGTTTGATGTTCGTTGGTGAGGGGATCGATAAGCTCATCCAGATTTCCCTCCAGTATATTCTCCAATTTATAGAGTGTGAGATTGATACGGTGATCCGTCACCCGTCCCTGGGGAAAATTGTAGGTGCGGATGCGCTCCGAACGATCGCCGCTGCCCACCTGCAAGCGGCGGCTCTCGCTTTGCGCCGCGGTTTGTTTGTCCCGTTCGGCGGCAAGCAGTTTGGCCTGCAACAGCGACAAGGCGCGCGCGCGGTTTTTGTGCTGCGAACGCTCGTCCTGGCATTCCACGACGATGCCGCTGGGAAGATGGGTGATGCGGATCGCCGAATCGGTCTTGTTGACATGCTGGCCGCCGGCGCCGGAGGCGCGATAGGTGTCGACCTTGAGATCGGCGGGATTGATATCGATGTGATCGACCTCTTCCATTTCCGGCAACACGGCCACGGTGGCGGCGGAAGTGTGGATGCGCCCCTGCGCCTCGGTTTCGGGCACGCGCTGCACGCGGTGCGTTCCCGATTCGAACTTGAGCCGCGAATAGACGCCTTGACCGATGAGGCGCACGATGACTTCTTTATAACCGCCATGCTCGCCCTGGCTCTCGCTGATTATTTCCACTTGCCAGCCCCGGCGTTCCGCGTAGCGGGAATACATGCGGAACAGATCGCCGGCGAACAGTGCCGCCTCGTCGCCGCCCGTGCCGGCGCGGATTTCGAGGAAGATATTGCGCTCGTCCAGGGGATCTTTGGGCAGTAACAATTTATTGAGATCGAGTTCCAAACGCTCCTTGCGTTCGCCCGCTATGTTGAACTCGTCCTGAGCCATTTGTCGCACGGCGGGATCGGAGTCCTGCAACATGTCGCGCGCGGCGGCGAGATCGTCGAGGGTGGCTTGATATTGTTCAAAGCAGGCGACGACCGGATTGATCTGGGCGTATTCGATGGAGAGCGCTCGAAACTGCTCCTGGTTGTTAATCACGTCGGAAGCGGACAGGAGCGCATTGAGCTCCTGCAGCCGTTCGGAGAGGGTCTCCAATTTACTGCGCAGGGATTCTTTCACGGAAATTTACGAGTGAGGATCTTTCAGATCGAAGAGCTCGCGGGCGATGGTGAGCACGTCGGAGCGGCCTTCGAAGCCCGCCTGGCGCAAATGGGTGCTGGGGGCATGAATCATCTTATTGGTGAGAATGCGGCCCAGTTGCGAGAGCACCTCTTCGGGCGGCACCCCGCGCGCCAGCATGCGTTTCGCCTTGAGTACTTCTTGATCGCGCAACTGCTCGCACTGTTCGCGATAAGCGCGGATGGTGGCGACCGCATCCAGCGACCTCAGCCAGCCCATGAACTGGTTGACTTGGTTCTCAATGATCTCGTCGGCTTGTTTGGCCGCTTCCTGCCGCGAGCGCAGACCTTCCTGGATAATGTCCTGCAGATCATCCACCGTATACAAATAGACGTCATCCAGCTCGCCCGCCTCGGGTTCGATGTCGCGGGGTACGGCGATGTCGATCATCAACATGGGCCGATGCTTGCGTGTCTTGATGGCGCGTTCGATGGCGCCTTTACCCAAAATGGGTAACTGACTCGCCGTGGACGAAATCACCAGATCGGCCTCCGCCAGGTGCAGGGGAATGTCGCCGAGGGAGATGGCGTAACCGCCGAATTCGCCGGCGAGGGCATGGGCCTTTTCCATGGTGCGATTGGCGATGATCATGCGGCCGATGCGATGTTCATGGAGATGGCGGGCGGCCAGTTCGATAGTTTCGCCGGCGCCGATCAGCAATACCGTGTGGTCCGAAAGGTTGGTGAAGATTTGCTTGGCCAAACTGACGGTGGCGAAGGCCACCGATACCGGGCTGGAACCGATGGCCGTGTCGGTCCGCACCTGTTTGGCGACGGCAAAGGTATGCTGAAACAATCTGCCCAGCAAGGTGCCCACCGTGCCGGCCTGGACCGCTGTCAAATAGGCCTCTTTCATCTGGCCGAGGATCTGCGGCTCGCCCAGGATCATGGAATCGAGTCCCGAGGCGACCCGCAATAAATGTCGGACCGCGAACTGCTCGGGGTGCACATAGATATAAGGTTCTACTTCTTCCCGAGTGAGCTTGTGATAGTGTTGGAACCAGTCCACCACGGCGGCGGTATCGGATTCCTCCAAATTGCAGACGATTTCGGTACGATTGCACGTGGATAAAATAGCCGCCTCATGGATCTGAGGAAGCGAAGTGAGCTGATGCAGGGCGACGACCATGTCCTGCGGGTTAAAGGCCACCCTTTCCCTCACGTTTACGGGAGCGGTTTTGTGGTTGATCCCAAACGCTAATAGAGGCATCGCATCCAGCCGACATAGAAAATGTCCAATTGTGGGGTAATTATCGGCAAACTGGCAAGTCTAATTGATAAGATACGTTCGCGGAAGAACTTATATAAAAAACTTGCTACTAAGATAATGACTTTGTACCTTTAACAGCTTGTTGACCGGAGTATAAATATTATGAATGGACGCCTTCTCAGGGTAGGTTCCCTGGTGGTTGCGGTGATATTGGCGGGCTGCGCCGCCGGCCCAAAGGAACGGGGAACCGGTGTCCCTGCTACGCCTGAAAATGTGGCTGTGACGCCTGCAATTTCCTCTCCGCCGGCGAAAGCGGCGGAGGTTGCTCCTCTGTCACCCGAGGTGATGTATAAGGTGATGGTAGCCGAGGTCGCCATCCAGCGCGGGCAATATGACATCGCGATCAAGAATTACCTGGAGTTGGGGGAGGCCAATCGCGATCCTCGTCTGTTGGAGCGCGCGGCGCGGATCGCCGTCTACGCCCATGATGACGAACACGCCTTGGAAGCCGCCAAGCTATGGGTAGAACTGGAACCCAACAACATCGATGCCCGCGAGGTCGTCACCGCGTTTTACATTCGCAAAGGCCAATATGACGAGGCGCAACATCAACTCGAAGCGCTGTTGGCGATCAATAAGAGCGGCGATCAAAACCCCTTCATGTTGATTGCCGGCCTGTTGGGCCGGCAACAAGACAAGCAGGCGGCGCTGGAAGTGATGCAGCGTTTGGTTAACTCGCGTCCCGCCGACCCCAACGCCCTGCTGGCCTTGAGCCACTTGGCGGTGCGCGCCGGGGTGCTGGATCAGGCGGAGCAAGCCATCAAGCGGGTCGTGGAGCTTCAGCCCGATCGCATGGATGCCTATATCCAGCAGGCGCGGATACTCTTGATGCGGGGTAAGAACGCCGAGGCGCTCAAGCTACTCGAAGATACCGTCAAAAAGCACCCGAAAGACACCAACCTGCGCACCGCTTATGCGCGTTCGCTGGTGGATGACAAGCAGACGGCTAAGGCCTTAGAGCAGTTTAAGATCGTCAATAAGCAGTCTCCCGACGACCCGGAAATTTTGCGCGCCCTGGGGATGGTGTCCGTGGAATTGGGCCAAGTGAATGAAGGAGAGCAGTATTTCCTGCGCTTGAACCGAACCAATCCGGATTATCAATCGGAAAGCAGCTATTATTTGGGACGCATCGCCGAAGAATTTCATAAAGACCCGGATGCGGCGATCAAATGGTACGCCAAGGTGGATCAAGGCGATAACTATTTAGAGGCGCAGATTCGCATAGCCTTTATATTGGCGCAGAGAGGCGAGGTGGACCAAGCACGCAGTCAATTGAGCGCCATCAACCCGCAGGGACCCGGCGAGGTTTTGCGCATCTATCTCGCGGACGGTCAAATTCTGCGCGACGCCGGGCGTCCGCAAGCGGCGATCGATGTCTTTACCGAAGGTCTCGAGGAATTGCCGGATAATACGGATCTCTTGTACGCGCGCGCCATGACCGCGGAACGGCTTGGCCAAATCGATTTGATGGAGAAGGACCTCAAGCAAATTCTGGCGCGGGATCCGGACAACGTCGACGCCCTCAACGCCTTGGGTTACAGTCTGGCGGATCACACGGGGCGCTATCAGGAGGCATTCGGCTATATTAAACGTGCGTTGGAGTTGCGTCCCGACAGTTACTTTGTGCTCGACAGCATGGGATGGGTTAATTATCGCCTCGGCCATTATCAGGAGGCGGTCACATACTTGCGTCGCGCCCTGGATGCGAGTTCCGATTCGGAAATCGCCGCTCATCTTACCGAGGTGTTGTGGGTGATGGGGGATAAGCAGGGCGCCCGGGCGGTCTGGGACAAGGCATTGAAGGTGGCGCCGGGCAACAAGCTGCTGCTCGACGTGATGAATCGCCTGGACCATAAGTGATACCACGGCAACGCACACGCGGTGATCTGCGCTAGTGGGGTGCTGCGCAACGTTAATCGGGTGTGCGCGGCATGGTTGAGAAATCACGCGCCGTATTAAGGGCGTTGATCCTGATGTGGGGCGTGGCGTTGGTGTCGGCTTGCAGCACCTTGCCCTCCCCCGTCGAGACGACGCCGGATTCGGAGCGCTTATGGCTGGCACAGCGGGACAGCATAGGGCAGCTGGACCATTGGACTATCTCCGGCCGTCTTGGGATTCAAACTGAGAACGAAGGTTGGCATGTGTCCTTTCGCTGGCAACAGGAGACTGAAAATTATCGCATCGCCTTGAGCGATCCTTTGGGACAAGAATCGGCTGAATTGCAGGGTGACTCTCAGGGCGTGTCGCTGTTGCTCGCGGACGGCCGGCGCGTGTCGGCCGTTGACCCTGAAGAATTACTGTCGAAGCAGCTCGGCTGGCGGATACCGATCCAAGGTCTGTACTACTGGGTGAGAGGTCTGCCGCAGCCGGATGCGATGGAGACGCACGGCTGGGACGAGGAAGGTCGCCTGCAATGGCTGGATCAATCGGGATGGCACATTTCTTACCGCCGTTATGGCGATTTTTCCGGAAAGGCTTTGCCCACGAAGATTTTTCTCGATAACAGTGCTCTCAAGCTGCGCTTGGTGATCGATGAATGGACCTTCCCCTAAGAACCGTTAAATGACTACGGCGGCCTGGCCGGCTCCGGCCAAGATCAATCTATTTTTGCATGTGGTGGGGCGCCGCCCCGACGGTTATCACCTCCTGCAGACGGTGTTTCAGTTCCTCGATCACGGCGATGACTTGCGCTTTACCCTCCGCAATGACGGCGCAATCCGGCGCAGCACCTCCCTTACCGGGGTAGCCGAACACGAGGATCTGACGGTGCGGGCGGCCACGCTGCTCAAGCGGATTAGCGGCATCCCCCTCGGTGTCGAGATCGCCGTACAAAAACGCCTGCCGATGGGCGCCGGGTTGGGAGGCGGCAGTTCCGACGCCGCCACCACCTTGGTGGCGTTGAACCGTCTGTGGCGCGTGAATTTACCCGAGGCGCGCCTGGCGGAGTTGGGCCTGCAATTGGGGGCTGATGTTCCAGTGTTCGTCCGCGGACTCGCGAGCTGGGCGGAGGGGGTGGGTGAGATCTGTACCCCCATAGACTTGCCTGAACCTTGGTATGCAGTGGTGATCCCGCCTTGCCATGTCTCCACCGCGGAGATTTTTGCCGCCCCCGAATTGACACGTGACGCCCCTCCCCTCACAATAGCCGCTTTTCTTTCCGGTGCGGGCAGCAATGTGTGCGAGCCGTTGGTATGCCGCCGCTATCCGGAGGTGGGGCGGGCGCTGGCCTGGTTGAGCAACTTTGCCCCGGCGAGGATGAGCGGCACGGGCGCCGCCGTCTTTGCGGCCTTTGCCGATGAAGCCGAGGCGCGCCGCGTCGCCGAGGCGGTCCCGGCCGCATGGGAGGCCTTTGTGGCCAAAGGCTGTAATCGATCCCCGCTCCACGAAAGATTGATAAAAGAAGCTTGAGCCGCGGCTCCGGAAAAACCGGAGATAGGCGCTCGCGTCGTGTTTGATTGGGGTGTCGCCAAGCGGTAAGGCACTGGATTTTGATTCCAGCATACCCAGGTTCGAATCCTGGCACCCCAGCCATATGCCTGGTCGCACTGATCGAGTAAACGCTTATTGCGTGTGACAAGGATAAAGGGGGCCGCGTGTCGTATAACTCGATGCTAGTCTTTACCGGTAATGCCAATCGGCAGCTGGCGGAGGACATTGTCAATTATTTGAACATTCCGCTGGGGAAGGCCATCTCGGGCCGTTTCAGCGACGGCGAGGTCATGGTGGAGATCATGGAAAACATCCGCGGCAAGGATGTTTTCATCGTGCAACCCACCTGCCAGCCCACCAACGACAATCTGATGGAATTGATGGTGATGGTGGATGCGGTGCGCCGTTCCTCGGCGGGAAGGGTCACCACCGTCATCCCCTACTTCGGGTATTCGCGCCAGGATCGGCGGCCCCGTTCGGCGCGGGTCGCCATCTCGGCCAAGGTGGTGGCCAACATGATCAGCGGCGCGGGCGCCGATCGGGTGTTGACCGTGGACTTGCACGCCGATCAGATACAGGGATTTTTCGATATCCCGGTGGACAACGTGTACGCCTCGCCGATCTTGCTGGGCGACGTGTGGCGGCAGAAATATTCCGACCAGATCGTGGTGTCGCCGGACGTGGGCGGCGTCGTGCGGGCGCGGGCCTTGGCCAAGCGCCTGGGCGATGCGGATCTCGCCATCATAGACAAACGGCGCCCGCGGCCCAACGAGGCCAAGGTGATGCACATCATCGGCGAGGTGGACGGCCGCACTTGCGTGCTGGTCGACGACCTGGTGGATACCGCCGGCACCTTGTGCGAGGCGGCGCGGGCCTTGAAAGAACACGGCGCGGCCAAGGTGGTCGCCTATTGCACGCACCCGGTATTGTCGGGGGCCGCGGTGAAGAATATTGAAAATTCGGCATTGGACGAGTTGGTGGTGACCGACACCATTCCCTTGCGCGCGGATGCCAAGGCCTGTTCCCGCATCCGCCAGCTTACCGTCGCCGGGATGTTGGCCGAGACCATGCGTCGGATCAGCGCAGAGGAATCGGTCAGCACCTTGTTCATGGATTAAAAGAATTTGGGACGGCGGCGTGGTCGCGCGCCGGCGTCCCAAGAGGCCGCCCCCTCCGGGGCGGATTTGGCAAGACTGCCTTAGGGCGGCATT
>Ga0316620_10001125_pt1 | contig 11314 bp, 10 predicted proteins | sample OWC_Aug_M1_C1_D5_FD_207651 | JGI IMG/M metagenome (GOLD analysis project Ga0316620, IMG submission 207651) | Wetland soil microbial communities from Old Woman Creek delta, Ohio, United States - OWC_Aug_M1_C1_D5_B | ecosystem: Environmental > Terrestrial > Soil > Wetlands | place: USA: Ohio... | reverse complement strand
GAAGGGCGATAGCCAGGATGGCGGCAAATAGCAGGCCCCCTATAACGACGCCAAGAATGAAGCCCATGAATTTATCCAGCCAACCCAGTGCGGCAAAGTTGACCAGCTTGGCCAGGAGCCAGCCAATCACGCCAGCTACGACCAACGTGGCTATCAGGATGATGGCGTAGGCAGCTATGTTGCCCCAGATAGCGCCGGACGGGAAAAGCCGTTCCGCAAGCTCGTCATAGTAACGCCCGGCTAAGAATATGCCACCTATTAACCCGGCAATGCCGAACACTGTTCTGATCATTCCTTGCCGTAAGCCCGCAATACCCAACCCAACCAGCACAATTATTATAACTATGTCCAACCAATTCATTGCTCACCTCTCCAGCTATCTATTCTATCACAAGATGACTGCACGTTCGCTCGATGCCTCTTTCCGACCTCATAATGTTTGAGTATAGGAATAATTCTTCCTCTTCGTCTTACCGCGATTGTTCATCGTTGCTTTGGCTCATAGATTCTCGCTGCCCCTGTCCCGACGTCTCTCCATTCAATCTTCTTGACGACAATCTTCAGTACGCAAAAATCGCTGGAGTCCGGGCCATCGGGGAAATGTTCGTATAGATCGAATGGCGCCAGCTTCCACACTCTCCTTTTCTTTCGTATATCCTGGATTATCCGGGCTTGACCGATGACAGTGGCGGACTTATCCCCGTCAGGCATTTCCACAAAAGCAAGACAAACCTTGGGATTCTCCCGCAGTTGTTTCACTTTTCGGGAAGTGCTACGGGTTGTCACCCAGATAGACATATCGTCTTCAACTATCGGTGACACTATACGGCCTCTTGCCTGGTCACCGTCACAGGTGGAGAGATAGGCGTGGAGAAAATTGTCGCTCATTATGGACAGAATTTTTTGTTCGTCAGACGGGCTCATGTTATTGCCTCCTCTGCTGCCTATTATCAATGTGAACTAGCTTTGCGGAGAGTTGTATTCGAGTCATTTGGCAGACCACATTGGGGTTCAATTCACACTTATGTTATGCCTCACCACATTCAAGTCTGTAATCGCAGTACTGGCACATCCAGGAGGGACATTTGGGGAGCTGTTGTGGCGACGTTGCCTTCTCCAAGAGCTCGAGTCGATGCACTGCCTCAGCTTTAACAGCATTCAAATTCCTGAAGTTCACGTCATAGACCATTAGCTTGGCATCCTCTTTGGGAACTCTGACGTAGTAGAGGAGCAGCCTGCCTTTTGCGTTCTCCGTCAGGGCACAATCGAATGCTAGTCGCAGGAAGTAATGCGGGAACGTCCGGGGCAGGCGTTCCCTTTCTACCAGTGAAGAAAATTTCGGGTCACGCAAGATAGTGGGCAAGTTCTGCCAGATTTGGACCAGGTCGGATAGTGGCGCATGTTTCACAGGAATCCTTTGCGCTTCGCCCGGGGCGCCAAAGCGCAAGGAATCGCGGAGAACATCGAGAAAACCGCGCTCATCCATGGAGCGCAGATGCTCCTCTTTCTCCTCTTGAACTTCTTCGCTCGGTTTAATTCGCTCGAAATATGCTTTGCGGGGGAAGACAATATCGTTGATGCCAAACAGTTGGGACGGTTGAGCCCCGGCCATCTTGTTGATGAGTTGCTGGCAAGTTGTGCTGTCGACGTAGATTTCCCCGGCCAAGTCGGCTATTTCATGCGATGCCGGCACCGATGTACTTGCACAGTCGCATACCTGCGAGTAATCACATTGCTTGTTGTACCACGGGCAAACGGGAAGATTGCTGGGGTCGTTGGCAATGAGCGCTTGCACCAGGAGATCTCGCCTCCGCCGCATTTCCCCTCGAATGGCCTCCAAGTTGGGGAAGGTGACATGATAGGCAACCAGAGGAGGGGTCGAGGGTGATTCTTGCACCGGGCGCTGGTAAATTATGATTTCTCCCTCGTGGGCATTGACCATAGCGCAGTACATGCCCAGTTGTTCGATATAGGTTGGCCTGTACTGTAATAAGTCCTTCGTATCTAGAGGCGTAGAGGTTGTCTTGACTTCCACAGGGATCTTATCGTAGATGTCGATCTTGCCTACAATGCCCTCGGCTTCTACAAATTGCTCTAGGTATTCTTCGCTGGATACAGCCGAGCCGAAGGTCTTGTGAAAGCCGGTGCCGGACCACATAAGCTGCTGCTTCTCCAGAGAGGGAGTGATTTCCGGATACTTTCTCCTGAAGTAAGCCTGCTTGATGTTTAGCAGGTCCGTCACGGAGATGCGATAGGGAGGTTGGCGCGTCTTCAAGCCTTGCATCAAAGCGTCCTTGACGGAGCGGTTCGCCTCAATGCGGGAAACATAAGACGCGATATCAAAGTCACCCATTGTCGTTACCTTACTATTGTATCTTTTCGGGAGAATAACTTCATCACGATTGTGTCACTTTGACCCGAATCTCCTCTCCCTGGCCCCGCTCGCCGTATGACTCCGGCAGGCGAGCGGGAGACGATCAGGGCGAGGGTGACAGCCAGGTACTTCGCTTCACTGCCACGCCCTCAGGCGTCTGAAGGCCTCGAGCTTGTCCTTGTTTCCGATCTTGGCCTTCTCGAGTGCTTGAGCCAGAAATTGGATGCTGCTATCGTAGGTCTTTCTGTCCACAGGATAAGGATAGCCATCTTTGCCACCATGGGCAAAGCTGTAGCTTGCCGGGTCGCGCAGGCTGGCCGGAGTGTCATAGACCAGCTCGGAAATAAGGCTCAGGGCGCGGAGGGTCTTGGGCCCCATGCCCTCCAGGGCCAGCAGTGATTCGAAGTTCTCTGGCTTACGCTCATAAGCACTGAGGAAAATCTTGCTCAGTCTGTCGGGGTGAATATCTGCCAGGCTGATATGGGCTCGCTGAGGCAGGTTCAAGGTCTTGAGCTCGTTCAGTCGGCCGACAGTTTTGTCCGGCTTCTCTTCGGTGGCAACCTGGGTGATGACATCTCTCGCCTTGTCGCTCTCCAGGGCCACCAGATTCAGCGCCTCGCCTCTGGCCTCAGAGCAGATAGCTGCCTCAGGCTCGCAGACAAAGTCGCTGACCTTCTCCCCTAGCCAGTGGTAGCGCCGTGCATACCGGTTAGCTTCATTCATGCCTTGTTGCACCACTGCCCAGGAGCCGTCTTCGGTAAAGAAGAAGCAGTGGTGATAAAGCTGATAGCCGTCCTGAAGGGCGGAATTATCCACCTTGGCTGACATCCGGCTGGCGTAGACCAGAGACGATGGATTCACCTTCAGTAGATGTCCCGTGCTTTCTATTTCGGCGGGTGTTTTCCGTGATGTCCTGCCCTTGCCCCCGGCCACAAACAAGCCTAGCTCTTTTTCCAGTCCGCGCATTCCTTCTTTCAAGGCACCGCAGACAGTGGTGGTAACTCCGCTGGAATGCCAGTCATAACCCAGGACGCAGCCGAAAGCCTGGAACCAGTAGGGATCGGAAAGGCGGCGCAGCATCTCATCGGTGCCAGACTCAGTTACGGTGACGACGGTAATCTCCCGCGCAAGCTGGCACATCCGCCCGAACAGCCATGGCGGCACCTTGCCATAATGCAAAGGCAAATTGGCAATCCCCGTCCTCTGTCCCGAGCTAGCCATCTCCCGTTCCAAGGATATTATACAACGGGACATACTGCCTCGCCGGTCGGTTGGCACAGCATGGTGTCAACGCTAGGAATTGAACCCAGATTTCATATATACTGACGGTTGTTAGTGAAAGCAGTACAAGTTAAAGAGCTGGTCAAGGACTACGGGAACTTCAGGGCAATAAAGGGAATCTCCTTTGAAGTAAACGAAGGGGAGATATTTGGCCTGATAGGTCCTAATGGCGCGGGGAAGACAACCGCATTGAGGACCATTGCCACGCTGCTGCAAATAACCTCGGGCTCGATAACAGTCTTTGGCCATGAACTTCCTAAAGAGGCGGGAGAGGTGAGGAAGATAATAAGCTATTTGCCGGAAGAAGCCGGCGCCTACAAAAATCTCACAGGCAGAGAGTATCTGAATTTTATCGCCAAATTCTTCGGCGAGGGAGAGAAATTCCAGAACATCGTCCAGAAGGGACTGGAAATAGCCAATCTGGGAGAGAGAATAGACGACAAGGTTGATACATACAGCAAGGGAATGACACGGCGTTTGCTCGTGGGCAGAGCTTTGATGGGGAACCCGAAGCTGGCAATACTAGATGAACCCACCTCCGGCCTGGACGTGGTAAATGCTCAAGAGGTGAGGAGAATAATAAATAGCTCAGTCGAGGCAGGAGTGGCAGTCTTGTTATCTTCACATAATATGCTTGAGGTAGAGCTCTTATGCCACCGCATTGCCTTGATAAACGATGGGATGATAGTTGCCAGCGGCACCGCCGCGGAACTCAAAGACAAGTATGGCGCTCGAAACATAGAAGAGGCTTTCGTTACGGCAATAAGATGATTGGCAACATAGTAAAGAAAGAATTCAAGGAATTGTTTGTCCTCTCGACCATAATTCCAGTCGTAGTTATTGCCATAGTATATGGAGGGATAGGGCAAATGATCGGGAGTTTCGAGGAAAGAGTAGCAGAGAAGCCGATCATAGGAGTCGTTGATAGGGACGCTGGCAACTTTTCTGATATAGCCATGTCGGTTCTCAGTCAGGCGGCAAAGGTTGTATATGAAGGAAGTGATGTTGAAGGGGGTCTGGAACAAGTGAAGGAGGGAAATGGAGTTGCGCTTCTGGCAATAGCTCAAAACTTCAGCCAGAGTATCTCTGCCGACAGTCCTGGAGAAATAGAAATCTACTGGATAATGAGGGGGGTGGGGATGATGGATTCCATATCCTCAGGTGCGCTTGAAGCGCTTATTCAAGCAGTGAATCAGGAGATATCCAAGACACTGATTCAACAAGGTAGCTCATCGGACCCTGCCCTGGTCCTGGCCCCCACGAGAAGAGTTGAGACCACATTCTTCAAGGGCAAGGAAATTGTGGGGCTATCGCCAAGTCAACTGAGTCGTATGCTTATGTCGCAGTCGATAGTTATTCCGGTTGTCGTGATGATGCTGGTGATTATGGCAGGGGCCTCCGTAATATCTTCGATGGGACTGGAAAAGGAAAACAAAACCCTGGAGACATTGTTAACCCTGCCAGTAAGAAGAAGCCAGATAGTAATCGGCAAAATGGTCGGCAGCGCCCTGGTAGGGCTGATAATGGCAGCTATCTACATGATTGGATTTTCGCGCTACATGACGTCGTTCCAGAGTTCAGAAGCAAGTCTGGCCGATTTTGGGTTGACCCTGGGCATACACGACTATCTATTGGTGGGAATTTCATTGTTCACAGCTCTCCTGGCCGGGCTTTCGCTATGTATAGTTCTGGGAACATTTGCTAAGAACTATAGAAGTGCCCAGGCACTGGTCTTCCCGATAACCGCGCTGGCTCTGATTCCCACGTTCATAATCATGCTCAAAGACTTCGATACCGTTCCTGTCGTCTTGAAAGTGGTTGTGTTTGCCATACCCTTCTCTCACCCTATGATGGCTATGCGGGCTCTTATGCTGGATAACTACTGGCTGGTAATCGGCGGTATTGCCTATACAGCGGTTTTCATGGTGGTGATGGTCGCGGTGGCGGTTCGCATCTTCAATTCGGACAGGTTGTTGACCGGAAGAGTCCAAAGAGGGGCAGCTTGGGGAAGATTGGGCTGGGGATTCCGGCGGCAATGAACTAGCGGGTCCAAAGACAACTTTCTTGTGAAAGATGCTCAGGGCGAGTCGGACTGATGAGTCGCACTCTGCGACAACAATGGCGATTCTGAGGTAGACAATGGAGGACTTGATCAGGCGGGCAGCCAGGGAGTTGGTCGAAAGCAAACATGCCATTGCCTTGACCGGGGCAGGCATATCGACCGAATCTGGCATACCTGATTTCCGGGGACCAAAGGGTATCAGGACCCTGAACAAGGAGGCCGAGGCTAAAGCTTACGAAAGATACGAGCTTTTCCTGCATGACCCCAGGGCGTATTGGGAGGAGATACTGGAGCTGCGGGGGACATATGGGAAATTTCACGGGCAGGCCAGGGGGGCTGAACCGAACTCAGGTCACTATGCCCTGGCTGAACTGGAAGGTTTGGGGACACTGAAGTGTGTAATCACGCAAAACATTGACGGTCTGCATAAAAAGGCGGGAAGCAAGAGGGTCTTGGAATATCACGGCAGCGTCAATGCGGCGAGGTGTATCTCTTGTGGCTCACGGTATGCCTGGGAAGAAGTCTCTCTAGATGAGCTTCCGCCCCACTGCAGGTGCGGCGCTGTTTTGAAAGATGATGTGGTGCACTTCAAGGAGCCGATACCTTCGGACGTCGTGAAGGAATCGGAGAAAGAAGCCTTGAAATGTGACCTGATGCTTATCTGCGGGACATCGGCAGTCGTCTATCCTTTTGCCAATCTGCCCAGGATGGCAAGATTTCATTCGCGCAGATTCATGGCGGGTTTGGATGTAGTGGGGTACAGGACTAATGTGAGGATAATAGAAGTAAATGCGGACCCTACGCCACTCACCCACGAGGGTGTGTCAGATTACTTGATTCAAGGGAAGACGGGCGAGATATTGCCCAGGATCGCGAAAGAGGTAGCTAAATCACAAAAGCGCCAAAGCTGATTCGTTGCATCACCAATGCTCAGGCTCTGGTGTATAGCTCTTCTTCAACAAGGCAATGTAATCCTCCAACAAAGGGCTTGCCTTCTTGCTGTCTTTGCTCTTTAAAGTTTCCAGAATATTCTGGAGCAGCCGTAGCTCGCTGTCTATCTGCGGCGCCAGATTGCGCATATTGCCACAGCAAGAACTCCACTCTGCTCTGGCCAGATGGGCTTCCTTCATCTTTATCATATTCTCCAAATCGGCAATGCACTCTGCCTTCTTTTTTGGGTCAACCATCTTCTCTCTAAGTGACATCACGCTGTTCATAGCTTCTTTGCTAATCATAAACATCTCTCACCCCCTATATAGAAACTCTAAATCCCAATATCCAAATTCCAAAATACACACCCCTTGTGTTTGGGCGTTGAAGTCTGCTGGTTCGTATCTGCTGCTTCAATGTCTGAAGTGGCGGACACCGGTAAATACCATGGCTACATTATACTTGTCTGCCAGCTTGATCACCTCTTTATCCTTTACCGAGCCGCCGGGCTGGATGATGGCGGTAACCCCGTTCTTGATTGCCAATTCCGGGCCATCCGGGAACGGGAAGAAAGCATCTGAGGCAACGACGCTGCCTTTGGCTCGCTTGCCAGCTCTTTTCAAAGCCAGCTCCACGCTGACCACCCGACTGGGCTGTCCGGCCCCCATGCCCAACAATGTTTGGTCCTTGGCGATAGCTATGGCGTTGGACTTTATGCTTTTGACCGCCTTCCAGGCAAAGAGCAGGTCTGCTAGCTCCTTCCTGCTGGGTTGCCGCTTGGTTACCACGCGAGGTTTGAGTTCGGATCTGCCCAAAGTGTCCGGCGTCTGGGCCAGCAGACCGCCCCTGACGCGACGAAAATCGAGGTGGGACCTGGAAGACGAAGAGTGATAGGGGACGATCTTGACAAGCCGCAGGCTTTCTTTTCGTCCTAGTAATTCCAGGGCGCCCTTCCGGTATCCTGGAGCAACAATGGCATCGTAGTGGGTCTTGTCTATCTCCTGAGCAGTAGCCAGGTCAATAATACGGTTGCTGGCAACTACGCCGCCAAAGGCAGCAACGGGGTCGCCAGTCAGAGCTCTTCGATAGGCCTCGGCCAAGTCATTATGAGACGCGAGTCCGCAGGAATTATTATGCTTTATTATGGCAATGGTGGGATCGTCAAAGTCAGCCAGTATGTTCAAGGCAGCATCTAAATCGAGAAGGTTGTTGAAGGAAAGCTCGGGCCCGCCAAGCTGTTCCGAAGATTGCAGGCCGTCTGGCTTTTGCCTGACATTTTGTTCAACGTAAAAGGCAGCTTGCTGATGAGGATTCTCGCCGTAGCGAAGGCCGCGTGCCTTCTTCAGGGCTATGGTCATCTCTTCGGGAAAAGCTTCATCGTTAAGATACTGAGCGATGGCCGTGTCATAAAGAGCCACATGCTGAAATGCTTTTTGGGCGAGACGCTTTCTGTATCTTGAGTCTATGTCGCCCTTGCGCAGTCTCTTCAGGATTGCATCGTAATCACCGGGGTCAACTACGACCAGGACGGAGGGAAAATTCTTGGCTGCGGAGCGGAGCATGCTTGGTCCGCCAATATCTATGTTCTCCAGCGCCTCGTCTAAGGAGACACCAGCCTTGGTCACTGTTTCCACAAAGGGATAGAGGTTGACCACTACCATGTCAATGAGATGGATCCCGTTCTGTCTCAGCTGAGACAGATGCTGGGGAAGGTCACGTCGGGCTAGGATGCCGCCATGGACGGCGGGATGCAAAGTCTTCACCCTGCCGTCAAGGATTTCGGGAAAGCCAGTAAGCTCGGAGATGCTATGTATCTTTACTCCGGCAGCCTCTAAAGCCTTCTTGGTTCCGCCGGTGCTGAATACCTCGACGCCCAGTTCTTTTAGACCCCGGGCAAAGTCAACTACGCCAGATTTATCCGAAACACTAATTATAGCGCGCACAGGACCTCCTCAATCTAGTAGTACTCTTTCCTTGTCTGCTCTCTCTACTATCCCGCCGATGACTTTAGCCTGCGGCAAGAGACCAATAATCTTGGTTACCTGCCGGGGTGAACAAACAATGGTTATGCCTATTCCCATGTTGAACACTTGATACATTTCCGCTTCCTTTATGGCGCCTTCTTTCTGAATCAGTTTGAAAATTGGCAGAATATCCCAGGAGCCCTTTTGTATGTGGGCGGCAACCCCTTCAGGCAAGATGCGTGGTATGTTGCCCACAAAGCCACCACCGGTAATATGAGCTATGCCTTTGACTAATGGCAAGGCTGGCTTGAGTTGTGGATAATAGCAGCGATGGACCTGGAGCAGTTCCTCGCCAAGGCTTTTTCCCAGTTCGGGATAGAATTTGTTCAGACACGAAGGGTTAGCATCTATGCCAAAGACTTTTCGCGCTAGCGAGTAACCATTGGTATGCAAGCCGGATGAAGGCAGGCCAAGGATTACATCATCCGGGACAATGGTACTGCTGTCAATGACGTTCTTCTTCTCCACCACTCCGACGATGAAACCTACCAGGTCGTAGTTTCCTTGGGAGTATATGCCGGGCATCTCGGCGGTTTCACCGCCAATCAACGAACAGCCAGCTTCTCGGCAGGCCTGGACAATGCCCGAAATGATGGCTTCTATTTGCTCAGGCACAAGTTTGCCCATGGCAATATAGTCGAGAAAAAAGAGGGGCTCGGCGCCACAACAAAGAATATCGTTGACGCAGTGGTTGACGATGTCCATGCCCACGGTATCATTTTTGCCCAGAAGCGATGCTATTCTAAGTTTGGTGCCTACTCCATCGGTGCTGGAGACTAGAATCGGCTCGCGATATCCTTTGAGCTGAAACATGCTGCCGAAAAATTCTGAGCCAATGACTTCGCGGCGAAAGGTAGTTCGAGCTTGTTGGGCAATAGTTTTTTTTACTTTGTCAGCAAGATGAATGTCTACGCCGGCGAGGGCATAAGCCTTTTTAGTGGTCGGCTCCAATAAGGTCCTCCTGGGGAAGGGCTTCCAGAGCTAGTTTATCCATTTCTATTTGGACTGGAATTGGATATTCTCCGGTGAAACAAGCAAGGCAGAAAATGTCTCTGGGCAGGTCCACAGCCCGAATCAAGCCATCAACACTAAGGTAGCCCAGTGAATCAGCGCCCAGGTGCTCCCTGATTTCCGGGATAGTCTTCCTGGCGGCAATGAGTTCCCATTTGGTGGCCATGTCCACTCCAAAGAAGCAAGGGTGGCGGATTGGCGGCGCGCAGATGCGGAGATGAACCTCGGTAGCGCCGGCTTTTCTGAGGAGGCTGACCACACGGGGAGTAGTGGTGCCTCGAACGATGCTGTCATCGACGACTACCAGCCTTTTGCCGGCAATTATGCGCGAAAGGGGGTTGAATTTCAGTTGGACGCCCAGCTCGCGTATCCTCTGTTCAGGTTCAATAAAAGTACGTCCTACATAGCGGTTCTTTAACAGGCCTTCGCAGTACGGGATACCCGAGGCATGAGAATAGCCAATGCCGGCAGCAGTGGCCGAGTCAGGGACGCCCATTGCGAAATCAGCATCGACGGGGTATTCTTCAGACAGTATTCTACCCATGGCTTCCCTGGCCGGGTAGAGTAGTTTGCCTTGGATAATGCTGTCAGGACGGGCGAAATAAATGTATTCAAAAATGCACAATGCCTTTCTATCGCTTTCCTTCTTGGAACTGTGGACTCCCTGGCTATCAATCGCCACAATCTCCCCAGGGTCTACTTCCCTTATGAATTGGGCACCTATATGGTCCAGGGCGCAACTCTCAGAGGCGATACACCATCCGCCGTCAATAGCCCCAAGGCAGAGCGGGCGGACGCCGAAGGGATCGCGGACTCCGATCAGGCTATTCTCAGTCAGCACTGCCAGAGAGTAAGCTCCCTGGAGGCGGGGCATGGCGTGTTCTATCTTTTCCTGCCAATTCTGGCCAGGGGAGGCCAGAATCAGGTTCGCGATGACTTCAGAATCGCTACTGGTATTGAATTGATAGCCACGCGGCTGGAGTTCATCGCGGAGCTGTTTTGCGTTAATGATATTGCCGTTATGAGCTATGGCAACGGTCAACTCCCCTGATCTTGCTATGATGGGTTGGGCATTCATGGGCTTGCTTGAGCCCGTGGTGGAATAACGATTGTGTCCGATGCCGACATACCCTTGGAGCAAAGCGAGGTCAGTTTCCGTGAATGCCTGGGACACCAGTCCCATCCGGGTATGCACTTTTATTCCGTTGCCATCGGTGACGGCAATGCCAGCGCTCTCTTGACCACGATGTTGTAAGGCAAAGAGGGCAAAAAAGGTAGTCTGAGCTACGTTTATGCCTGGGGCATAGATACCGAAAACACCGCAACTTTCATGCATAAAAAGTTGCCTTTACTCGCTAATTATAGAGCATCTCGCTCTTCCGGTCAATTTCTATACAAGATTTTCTCGCCATGATATGATATACGACACTGCTAAATTGAGGAGCCCATAACAATGGACAAAGAGAAAAAAGGGGAAATCATTACCCAGTTTAGACTTAAGGAAAGTGATAGTGGGTCTGTCGAGGTCCAGGTGGCTTTGCTTACCGAAAGGATAAATCGACTGACGGAGCATCTTAAGTTGTGTCCTCAGGACCGACATTCCCGGCATTCGCTTCACGGAGTAATAGGGCA
>Ga0316620_10001124_pt1 | contig 11317 bp, 5 predicted proteins | sample OWC_Aug_M1_C1_D5_FD_207651 | JGI IMG/M metagenome (GOLD analysis project Ga0316620, IMG submission 207651) | Wetland soil microbial communities from Old Woman Creek delta, Ohio, United States - OWC_Aug_M1_C1_D5_B | ecosystem: Environmental > Terrestrial > Soil > Wetlands | place: USA: Ohio... | reverse complement strand
GGAATTTGCCCAGCGGCGAATCCCAGGAAATCCGAAAGCCCTCGTTGAACCCGCAGACGATATCGGGCGCGTGGGCGACCTGGGGGCCGTGATAGACATCCTTGGAAACGTACGCTTTGAGGATGGCCCGCTCGCCCGTCTTGGGGTCGACGACCTGCTCGAGCTTAGCCGCCAGTTCTCGGATAAGGTTGTCGCTGTCCGCCCCGGCGTTAACGATGCCGTCCCGCTCGCGCCCCCTCTGGTTGATGTAGAGGCCGTTCAAGCCGACCCCGTAGGCCCGGCTCCTTGACCAGTCCGTGTTGTCAAAAAGGCTTCCTTCCTCCTGCTTCCAGGGGTTGCGCAGGCGGTGGTAGCCGTTCTCGAAAAGCCAGGTGTTGAGATTGAAGCCCCTCCGGAAGGGGTTGAACCCATGGTCGGACATGACCATGACCACGGTGTCCTTGTCGATCCTTTGAAGAACGTGGTCCAGGAAGCGGTCGGCCTCGGTGTAGATGTTTTCGACAGTCCGGCCGTAGCGGGACGCCAGTTCCGGATCATAGGCGGGATGGTTTTCGTCCATCAGCCGCCAGAACATGTGCTGGCGCTGGTCGGTGCTGGAGACATAATAGAACAGCAGGCCGGACTCGAAGCGGGCGAACTCGTAGTCGAACATCCGCTCGCCCTCCCGGAGGATCATGTCGTCCTGTTCCAGGAACTCGCCGTCGTCGAGGACGCCGTTGTCGAGGGCCGAGGTGTCCGCGGGGAGGCCCTTGGTGAAGTACGGACCGAAGACCTTGTCCAGCTCGCGGGCGTAGCTTTCCGGGGTGGAAATGGGGAGGGCCGGACTACCGGGATCGATGTTGATGGGGCTCACGTAGAGCTTGAAATGCGGCCGAACCTCTTTGAGATGGAACATGCAGATGCCGCCCACGCTCTGGGTCGGGATAAGCCCGAAGCGGACCTTCTTCCACCCGCTCCATTCCTTCTCCTTGAGGATGAACTCCTGGTCCGGCAGGACGACCTTGGCCACCGGGTTCTTGGGGTCGATGAACACCTGGAAGTCAAGGAGCGCCTCCGGCCGGCCCTTCTTGAAGGTGTTGACCGGCCCAGGAAGCTGGGCCTCAACGCGGTTCCCGATGACAAAGACCTCGTAGACCCTTCCGCCCGAGAGCTCACCCTTGGGGATTCCCGGGTCGGTCGTAAAGAAAGTGGAGATCCCGTAGCTCCCCTTGAGGTCGGGTGTGCCCATCCCGGAGATCGTCCGTTGTCGCGTCGGCACGGGCGGATAGTTCGAAGGGATCTTGAAGATGGTCGCGGGGATGTCGTGGTCGTCGAGGACCTGCCAGAAGGTCCGTCCCTGCATCAAATTCTTGACTTCGCCGCCGCTTAAGGGAAGGACCAGGTTTCCCACCCTGAGCGCCCGCTTGCCCTCGGTGGAGAGTGTGGCCGAGAAAATAGGGAAATAGGTGTTCGGGTCGCGGTGCATGAAGTCGAAGATGCCGTGGCCACCGGGGTCGGTGCCGGTGTTGAAGTTCGACCAGGCCACCGGGCTTTGAGGGGGAATGCTGGTCCGGAGACGACGGAAGTCTCCGTTCCCGATCAGGCGCCCAAAGGCCGGCAGCTTCCCTTCCTTCAACCACCGGTCCAAGAGCCGCGGGTCCATCCCGTCGAACCCGAGCACCAGGACCTTGGTCCTGGTCTCGGCGCGGCCCGAGCCTCGAAGAAGCGAGGGAAGGTGCCCTCCCGCAGCAAGGACAGAGGCTGCGGTCAGGCCTCGCTTCAGGAATTCCCGTCTATTCATATCCTTCATTTTTTCTTTCCCTTCTCCTGGGACGGACTCCCGGCCGGTCCGGGCGGGCCGACGAGCGGCCGGCCGTCCATATAAGCCGGGACGGGCAGGCCGAACAGGGTCAGCACGGTCGGCGCGACGTCCATGATCGACGGCGTCTTGGCGCTGACCTTGCGGCTGAAGAAGAACACACCCGGGACATGCCGGGGGTCGATGCAGTGATCGCCGCTCCAGGACTTGATGTTGTCCTCGAATATGGTGGCGTCGACCTTGCCGGTCACGGAATCCCAGGAGGCGCGGAAACCCTGGTTATACCCGATGATGAGGTCGGGCGCATTGGCGGCATAGGGACCGGCATATACCCGGTCGCGGTCATAGGCTTCCGTGATGGCGATCTCGCCGGACGCGTCATCCCGCAGCCCGGTAAGCTTGGACCGGAGTTCCGCCTTGAGCGCCCCGCTCTCTTCCCCGGGAGCGACGACCCCGTTCGCCTCGCGCCCTTTGAGGTTGAGATACAGCCCGCCGAGCCCCATGGCATAGGCTTTTGTCCTGTCCCAATCCACATCCTTGAACCACTCCCCGCTGACCGTTTGGCTGTCCTTGAGGGTCAGGTATCCGTGGGCCAAAAGCCAGGAGTTGAGGTTGACCCCGCGGCGGAATGACTTGAACCCATGGTCCGACATGACGATCAGCGCGCTCCTCGGGTCGAGCTTGTCCATGACCCGGCCGATGAATTCGTCCATCCGCACGTAAAGGTCTTCGATCACCGCAGGGCTCAGCTCGGAAGCGGCCGCCCGCAGCGCCGGATGGGCTTTGTCGAGGTACCTCCAGAACATGTGCTGGATGCTATCCGTGGTTTCAAAGACACAGACAACCGTTCCTTTTTTTGTCTTGGCCAAGGCGTTGAAGAACATCGCCTCCCATTCCTTGTGATTGGAATAGGTGAGCTCCAGGAACGCCGACTCCTTCAAGGCGCCCTCGTTCAACGCCCAGGTATCATTGGCTTCGCCCAGGGTGATGAAACTCCCCAGGAGCTTGCTCAGGTAAACCGAATAGATGAAGGGGTGGGAGATGGGCAGAGCCGGCTTCTCGGGGTCGATGTTCAGGGGCGTCATGTACATCTCGAAGTGGGGCTCGACCTGGGAAACCAGGAACCGGGCGATGGCCTTGACCTTCATTCCCAAACCCGGCTTGAACGTGATTTTGATCCAGGGTGAGAACTCGCCGACCTTGAGCTTGAACCGCTGACCCGAAACGTCGACCCTGACCTCGCCCTTGGGCTTGTCGGTCGTCACCCGCAAGGGCAGCCTGACCTCTTCGGCCTTCTTGAGGAGCGAGTTTTCAGGACCCGAGACATAAGTCTCTACGACCCCGTCGCGGACCTCGACCGGGATGACGACACCACCCTCGCGCTTCTTGTATTTGGCCTCATCCGTCGTGTAGAACGCGAACGTTCCCTGGCTTCCCTTGAGGTCGGGAGCGCACATCCCCGAGAGAAGGTGGCCGGAGAATTTCTCCGGCGGGAACGTGATAGGGACCCTCAACACGGTGCTGAAGATGCCCGCCTCACCGAGAGTTTTCCAGAAGGGCACGCTCTTGCGCATCCCCCGTATCTCCGGCTTGGAGAGCGGGATGGCGTATCTCCCCAAGGACAGGCTCCTTTTCGGACGGCCGATGTAAGCCGAGGAAAGGGCCGGGAGATAAGTCTTCGGGTCGCGGCTGAGGAAATCGAAGATATTGTGCTTGGACGGTTCGGAGCCGGTCATGAACGAGGACCAGGCCACCGGTGAGATGGCCGGGGTCGTTGTCTGGAGACGGGCATAGGTCCCGTCCTTCTTGAGGAGCGAAAAGTGGGGGAGCTTTCCCTCGGCCATGTACTTTTCCGCCAGGGAGGGTTCGAGCCCGTCCAGGCCGACGATGACCACCCTGTCGACGAGCGCACCCTTGAGGGCTTTCCGGCCCTTGATCAGCCTGACGAGCAGTCGAAAGGGCCAGGAGAGAAAGGAGAAGACGGCCAGGAAGAACGTCAGGAATAGGACGAGGAACGAGGACAGGAAGGCGAATCCGGCTCCCGGGCCGATATAGGCTTGAGCGGGGAGAGCGGAGAAGAAAAAGAGTCCAAAGACAATCCCAAGCAGCCGCGTCGGGGTTATTTTTTTTCTCATGTGTAACGGCTCAGAATGAAACTGGATATCTGACTGATCTTCAGGTCCTCCGCAGCCTTCTGCTCGGACCAGAAAAAGGCGTCGTCCCAGGTATGCATCCCTTCGAGGTCGGTCCGGCCGAAAACGTTTTTTTTCTTCACGGACCCCTTAAGGTCAAAACCCGGCTCGGAAAGGACGAGCAGGTCCGGGCCGGCGCTCACGTGCGGGCCGGAATATACGCTCGAAGCCTCGAACACCTGCCGGATGACCGGCCGACCCTGGTATTGGAGCGAAGCCAGTTTTTGGGCGATCTCCGCCTTCAGAGTCTCCCGGCGGCCGGACTCCACCGCCCCTTTGGGGAAGCGTCCTTCGAGGTTCAAGTAGATCCGGTTGGGGTCAAGGGCGAAGGCAAGGCTGCCCGCGGCGATACTTTCGAGGCCCTTTGCGGCCTCTTCCTCAAAGCGCAGGTAACCTTCTGCCTGGAGCCAGGCGTTGAGATAGACTTCCTGCTCGATTTGGCAGAATCCGTGATCGGAAAGGAGGAAGAGACCTCCGGCGCCGCCGGTCAGGCTCAAGTAGGAGGCGGACAATCGGCCGATGATCGCGTCCACCCGCCGGTAATAATCGAGGAAGCGGTCGCCGTAGCGATGCTTCGCGTCGCCGTAGGCATTCCAGAGAAAATGGTGCAGGCGGTCCGTCCCGGTCACGACGAACTCGAAATAGTCCCACTCTTCCTGCCAGTAGTGGTCCAGGGCCTTCTCCAGGCCGTCCATCGTGCGGCCGAGGTCAGCCCAGAAGAACTCGTGGTCTTCCCGTGACTTCATGGTATCGATGTCGACCTGATAGCGCATCCGCTCCAACGCGGCTTTCTGGGCAGGTGGATAGACGGCCTTGGCCAGGTCGAGGGCCACAAACCCGGAGACGAGGATCCCGTTGAGCGGCTTCGCCGGGTACGTCGAAGGCTGATTGATGATGATCGACTTCTTTCCCCTCTTTCCGAGCACATCCCAAAGAGTCTCGCTCCTGACATCGTTGAAGTTCGGGAAGCGGAGGGCATAGGAACCCGGCTTGAGGTCGGTGAAACCGAAGATGCCGTGACGACCGGAATCCGTCCCGGTCATGAAATCGGTCCAGGACACGGCCGATATCTCAGGCAGGCTCGCCTTCATCTTGTGGAGATGCCCGGACTTGAGAAGTCCGGCCAGCGAGGGCATGACACCCCGTTCGGTCAGCTCAAGGACAAGCGAGTAGGGGACCCCGTCGAGGCCGATCACACAGGCCCGGGTCTTTTTCTTTTTCTGAAATATGGCCATGAAGGGCGCTTATTATAGCACAATGTGATGGGCCGCGCTGTTATGGTCGCGCAGCGCCGTCCAGGATGATCCGAGCGTCGACGATCCGGCAGCCCTTTCCCTTCTCGTAAACCAGAAGAGGGTTGATGTCCATCTCCCGGATGTCCTCGAAATCGACGACGAGCTGGGAGAGCCTCATCAGGCAATCGGCCACCCCCTCGATATCATAAACGGGGCCTCCGCGGAAGCCCTCTAGGATCTTGTGGGCCCTGGTCCTCTTGATCATCGCGAAGGCCGAGTATTCCCGGATGGGCGCCAGGCGGAAAGAGACGTCTTCGAGCGCCTCCACATAAATCCCGCCCAGGCCGAACATCAAGATCGGGCCGAACTGCGCGTCCCGGTTCATGCCGAGAATAACCTCCTGCCCCGGCCCGGCCATCTCCTCGACCGTCAGGCCGGCGATCCGGGCCTTCGGCAGCTGGCGGCGGACGCTCTCCAGGATTTCCCGGTGCGCGAGGGCCACTTCCGCCTCGCTCTTGAGGTCCAGACGGACGCCTCCATAATCGAACTTATGGACGATGTCCGGCGAGGCCACCTTCAGGACTACCGGGAACCCAAGCTCACGCGCCGCCTGTGCGGCCTCACTCTCCGAGCGGACGAGGCGGGATTTGATGACCGGGAAATGATAGGCTCTGAGGACCTCGTAGGCCTCCGGCTCCAGGAGGAAGCGCCGGCCTTGGGCTCTGACGGCGGCAAAGACCTTCTTGACGCCGGCCTTGTCGACGCGGTAGGTCCTGGTCCCGGTTTGGGGGCGGTCGAGCCACCGCGTAAACCTGGCCATTTCGGAAACCACTCGGGCGGCCGACTCGGGGAAGCGGTAGTTGGGGATGCCGCTTGTTTCCAGGATCTTGATCCCTTTGGAGATATCGAATACTCCCAGAAGACAGCACACTACTGGCTTGTCGTTCTCTCGGGCCACCTTGGACACGGCCGCGGAAATCTTGTCCACTTCGGTGAAGGCCGTAGACGTGAGTATGACGATGGCCGAGTGGATGTCCTTGTCCTTGAGAACCGCCCTCAAGCTGAGCTCGTATTGCTTGGCCTGGGCCTCGGCCACCAGGTCCACGGGGTTGTGAAGGCTGGCCGTCGGCGGCAGGACCTGCCGCAGGCGGGCGAGGGTCCGGCCGCCCAGCGGCGGCACGCTCAGCCCGTGGCGGATGCACGAATCGGTGGCCAGTATGCCCGGTCCGCCGGAGTTGGTCACAATGCCCACGTTGGGACCCTGGGGGAGCGGCTGGCTGGAAAAGCCACGGACATAATCAAACAGCTCTTCCAGGGTTTCGACCCGGAGGACTCCAGACTGCTCGAAGATCGCATCATAGACCCGGTCCGACCCCGCCAGCGAACCCGTGTGAGAGGAAGCCGCCCTGGCTCCCGGAATGGTCCGTCCGGCCTTGAGCGCGATGATCGGCTTGGGCGTGTGCGTCGAGCTTGTGGTCTGGCGGGCGATGCTCATGAATTCCCGCCCATCCACCAGGTCCTCGAGATACATCAATATCACGTCGGTCTTGGGGTCCGACTGCAGATAGCTGAGGAGTTCATTCTCGCCGATCCCGGCCTTATTGCCCATGCTGATGAACTTGGAGAAGCCGATGTTGGCGTCCTTCGCGTAGTTGAGAACGGCCACACACAGAGCACCGCTCTGGGAAATGAACCCGATATTCCCCAGCTTGGGCATGTCCGTGGCGAAAGTGGCGTTCAGCTGGGAAGAAGGGTCGGTGTTGATGACCCCGAGACAGTTCGGCCCGACCACCGCAATATCATGCTTCCGGCCGATCGCCTGGACTTGGCGTTCGAGTTCAATTCCCTCGCCCCCGATCTCTTTGAAGCCGGCCGAGATAATGATCGCTGACTTGATCCCCATCTGGCCGCATTCATCGAGAACCTGGGGGACAGCCCGGCTGGGGACGATGATGACCGCCAGGTCGATGTCGTCCGATATCTCCAGCACGCGGGGATAGCATTTGATCCCGAGGACGCTGGTTGCTTCGGGATTGACCGGGAATATCACCCCCTGGTACCGGCTCATCAGCAGGTTGGCGAGCAGCGAATGCCCGACGCTTCCCGGCTGCCGGGAAGCGCCGATGACGGCGATCGACTTCGGATAGAACAGCGAGTCCAGCGGAGCCATGATCTATTTCCGGTCCTCTCCGGGATTTTATACGGACCGACAGCCGAAATCAAAAGCTTGAACGGGGTCACCCCTGCCGTTGACCCGGCAAAAGCCGGAAGGCCGCCGGGCTCAGACGGCGCGAGCGAGAAAATAGTCGGCCACGTTGAGGCCGTACTTGAGGGGGTCGAGGACCTTGACGATCGACCGCGCATAGTCCTTCCCTCCGGCATCATGGTCGGTCAGGTCCACCGTCTCCCCGTCTTTTTTGTTGCCGGCGGCATCGGTGATGAGCTTGACCCGAGGCCGAAGCAGGTAGACCGTTTCGGGGTTGATCTCGACGACAAGCCCGAGCTCGCCCGAGTCGAGGGCGACCATGGTCCCGACCGGGTAGACCCCCATCATCTTGGCGAACTCGCGGAGAAGCACGGGATGGAATTCCTTTCCGCTCTGAGCGAGCATCAGGGGAAGCGCTTCATCCCTGGTGAAGTGACTCGTCCTGTAAACGCGCTTGGTGGTGATGGCGTCGAAGAAATCGGTGATCTTGACGATCTTGCTGAACAAGTTGATGGATTGCCTCTTGAAATAGCGGGGATAGCCGGTGAAGTCTTCCTTGACATGATGCTCCATCGCCACATGGATCGCCTGAAGAGGAAGCTTGTTGAGGTCGATGAACTGGATGAGCTTGCCGGCGCCCTGGAAGGGATGCTTTTCGATGATCTTGCGCTCGCGGGCGTCCAGCTTTCCGGGCTTCTCGAGAATCTCCTTCGGCGTGTCCAGCTTGCCGAAATCGTGGAAGAAAGCGCTGATCCCGAGGTTCACCAGTTCGTTCCGGTCCAGACCGAGCCTTCGACCCAAGGCGATCGAGAGTATACAGACGTTCATGGAATGATTGAGGGTGTACTCGTGGAAGTTCTTGATATTGGTTAGACCCTGGACAAACGACTCGTTATCGGAGATGGCGTTGAAGATGGACTGCATGAGCCGGCGCGTCGTGCCCACCCTGAACTTTTCATCCCGGCTTTTGCTGGCGAAAGCCTCCTCAAGATGGGTCATCCCCAGGAAAAAGACCTTGACCGAGTTCCTTTCCGGCTTCGGGGCCAGGTCGGAGGGCGCCATTTTTTCCAGGCGGATTGTCTTCAGGCCCTGCCCGGCGGCCTCAGCGGCGAAGGCCTCGAAGGGTCGCCCGGCTTCGCGGTCGATTCTGGCCAGGATGGTCATTAGGGTTTGGACGTCGCTTTCTGCGACCCCCTGGTCGAAGCGCAGACCGCCGAGTTGCACCTTCCGGAATTCTTCCTGGACGAACTTGAAGAAAGAGTAGTTGGCGAACCCGAACTTGAGCCGGATGCTGTTGAAGAACAGCGTCCCCGCACGCATGGTGAAGGCGGCCTCTCCCGCTTCGGCCAGGCCCTTTCGGACGAGCTCGAGGAACAGGGCGACTTGCTGCTGGAAAAGGACGTTGTTGGCCTCATACAGGCGGGCGCTCTTCAGGATGACGTTCAGCCTGACCACCATTTCCACGGCTAGCTGGTGAAGGGCTTTAAGCTGGGCGGGGTTGCTCCGCTGTTCGACGTTTGGGGTCACCGCGGAGTCCTCCCGGTGTATGTTATGGGGGTCTCGGCCTTAGTTTTCAGCGCCTTCAGGCTGGCGCTTCTGATCTTGTGGTGACGACGCTTGGCGCCTTTCTTGAGGGCTTCCCGAGCGCCCGGCAGGTCCATCTTTTCGAGTGCGCCAATGGCGCACAGGCAAAGTTCGGTATGTCTGGAACTCGGAAGGAACGGGACTCTGGCCAGGATCCCCCTCAGAAAAGAACATGCCTCCTCGCTATCGCTCCGGCCCAGGGCCCCGAACAGGGCAGTCTTCTCGCGGCCGGATCTCCTGACAAAGCCTTTGTCCCGAATGGTCTCGATGATGTGAGCGAGCCCCTGACGGTCGGAGACCCTCTTCATGCTGTTTAGTGCGGCCACCCTGACCTCTTCATTGGCGTCGGCCAGGAACCCGAGGAGCACTTTGTCGGCCGCTTCGTTGGGGATGCGGCCGAGGGCCCGGATGGCCGCGAGCTTCACGGGGACACTCTTGTAAGCCACGATGTTGGCCAGGAAATGGACGGCTCCGGGGTCGGCGCTCTCGCCCAGCATCCGGATGATCTCTTGGCTCAGCTCGGGCCGCGATTCCTGGACCAGCTTCATGAGTTCGTGAAGGTCGGTCTTCCCGATCTCTTTCAGAATCTCCAGGGCCCTCAGGCGAAAGTCCCGGCTCGTGGCGCGCTCGTAGACATCAGCGACCAACCCGACCGACCGGGTGCCGAAGAAAAGCAGGTAGTCGAACAGGCCCTTGGAGTCTGAGATAGAGTCGGGGTCGAGGCCTTCGTGAAGGTCGACCAGCTGGCTCTGTCTGGTCACCAGGGAGATGACGCTCTCCATCAGGTCGGACTTGAGCTTATTTTTCGTGGCGTAAAGCTCTTTGATCTCGGTGAGGGCTTGCAGTAGCTTGGCGGCCCGGCGGAACTCCTTCTTCTGGATGGCTTCCTGATGGTACTGCTCCAGGATATTCGCGATGGCGGGAAATTGCTCGGGCCTGTCCTCCAAGTAGATAATCTCCAGGATGAGGCTGAGATATTCGTCGTCCTGAGAGAGCTGGCGATTGGCCGCCAGCAGGGCCTCGACCTCGGCCAATTCCCGGTCGCTTGTGTCGGCCGGGGTCCGGTCGATATCCCCGATGAAAGATGAGCCTGCTTCAGTTCCATCGGCGGCCTTGGATTTTTCCAGCGTTAAAATGCCTTTCCGGATTTCCTCGAGGTCTTCAGGGGTCAGGTCGATCCTTCCCTGGTCGAGGCTGGACATATTGAGCTCGGGCCGAAGGGGCGCGCGGCCGACTCCGATCTTGGTTTCCAGGAAATCGTCAGGAGCCACCTGGCGGATGTTCGGGAGGTCCAGCTCCCAGAGGGCATTGACGATGTCGCCCTCATCCGGCGGGAGCTGGGAGACTTCCCGAATCACTTTCAGGAAGGCATCGAGCTCGGACCTCTGAAGCCCTCCGTGGAAAGCGAACATCTTCATGCCATCCTTAAAAAAGAAAAAGGGGAGACCGCGCGCCGGGTTGGGGTCGTGGAAGATCATCTTGCCGTCCAGAAAAAAACCCTGCTCTCCCACGCCAACCTCGAGCTCCCATTCTTTTTCCAGGTACTCGGACAGTCGTTCGAAGAGGTCGGAGATGAAATTGCGCACGGTCGGATTATCGCTGGGGTAGAGCCGGAACGCCGACACGGCTTTCCCCAGGACAACAAGGATGTCCCTGGCTTTTTCCTGCCGCCACCGGTCGTCGGGCGCGAGTTCTTTATCAGCCACGGAACACCATTTTATTATTTTAGCGTCCGACCCGTCAATCGGAGGGAAAATGACGCCCGGCGTCCCTAGCGCTTGCTCAGCACGGCCCGCTCGTAGCGGCGGACCTCACCCGGCCACTCGCCGTCCAGGGGCGTCCCGCTCTCCAGGCAGAAGCGGTCCCAGACGGCCCCGCTGGGCAGGGTCTTGGCGTCCTCGAAAAGGGCCAGCCGCCGGAAATAATCTCCCTCGGCCTCGGCCCGGAGGAGCTCGCCCTGGGGCTGAAGAAGGGCCAGCAGGAAGGCCTTCAGGACGGACCTTGCTCCGATGACCCAGGCGCCGACACGGTTGATCGACGCATCGAAAAAATCCATGGCCAGATGAACGCGTCCCAGGGCCCGGCCCCGCACGACCTCCTCGGCCACGCGGATCATCTCGTCGTCCAGGACGACGACATGGTCGGAGTCCCAGCGGACCGGCCGGCTGAGATGGAGGACCAGCTCGTCCAAGTACTGGAGGAGGGCGGATAGTTTATCGGCCACGGATTCGGTCGGGTGGAAGTGGCCCAGGTCCAGGCAGATGATCTTTCTTCTGGCCAGCGCATAGGCGAGGTAAAATTC
>Ga0316620_10001123_pt1 | contig 11319 bp, 8 predicted proteins | sample OWC_Aug_M1_C1_D5_FD_207651 | JGI IMG/M metagenome (GOLD analysis project Ga0316620, IMG submission 207651) | Wetland soil microbial communities from Old Woman Creek delta, Ohio, United States - OWC_Aug_M1_C1_D5_B | ecosystem: Environmental > Terrestrial > Soil > Wetlands | place: USA: Ohio... | reverse complement strand
TGTGCTCGGTGTCGGTCGACAGGATCAGAAACGGGGTGAAGCCGTAGGAGGAGATCCCGAGCGCCCGCACGAATCGGCCGTCGTTGAAGGTGTGGGGCAGGAAGAGCGGGCCGTGATCGAGCCCCGGGTAGCGCTCGCGGAGCAGCGAGTCGATGGCGCGGAAGACCGGGTGCGCGGTCGAGCTGCCCGGCGACGGCGGCGCGTCCTCGGCCACGTTGAGGGACACTCCCGGCGTCATCCAGTCGGGCAGCAGCGCGGCGCGGGCTCCTGCGAATGACGAGCCGGGAAGGAGCAGGAAGTGCAGCTCGGTCTCGAACCCGCCGCCCGGGGCAGGCTCGATCGGGCCGAGCAGGATCTCGTCGTGCAGCATCTGGCGCAGGTAGGCGGGCAGCGCGGCGATCGCCGTCGGGTCATTGACGAGCGCAGCGGGGTCGGCCAGTAGCCGGCGCAGCTCGGCGCTCTCCCGCGACGGCGCGTAGGCGCGCAGGAAGGTGGCGACCTCCGGTACCAGCCGCGCCGGCGAGCGCTCGAGCCCGTGCTGGTGCAGGTCCGCCTGGAGGTCCACCAGGCGCCGCCGGCTCGGGGCGCAGGCAGTGACCTCGACGTAGCGGCGCTGCGCGGTCTCGGTGCCCCAGTACTTGATCTGGTCGAGCGCGTTCGCCTCGACCGCGCCGCCCTCGGTGAGCATCGCCCAGAACCGGCGGGCGAGCTCGGGGTGCTGGCGCAGGATCCAGCGCATCCCGAACTCGCTCGCACCCGTCTCCTCGTCGCCGGTGGCGAGCAGGATGACCGAGTGGTGCGGCCGCCGGCCGCTGTGCACCAGGTCGGCGAAGGCAAGGAGCTGCGCGATCGCGTAGCTCTTCATGTCGAAGGAGCCGCGACCGAACAGCCACGGCTTGTGGATCTCGCCCGTGAACGGTGGGTACTTCCAACGCGCCGCGTCGGGGACGTCGGCGACGTCGATGTGGCTGTGCAGGACGATCGCCTCGGGCACCTCGCCCTCGAGGATCGCCCACAGGTTGGCGTGGTGCGTGCCGAGGACCTCGACCGTGCTCGCGATGCCGCGCTTGCGCAGCTCTTCGGCGAGGAAGCGCGCGCCCGGAATCTCGTTGCCGGTCGCGTGCGAGGTGTCGATCCGGACGTAGCGGCGAAGCAGGTCGACCTCGGGCAGGCCAGCGTAATCGACGTTCATCCAGGCCGCGTTCTCGTGCAGCAGGACGGCGCGCTGGAGCCACCGGCTGCCGAGCACGGCCGCAGTCACCAGGAGGGCGAGGCTGCCGTACAGGGCGAGGCGGGCCGCCATCCTGCGCCGTCGCTCGAACGGGGTTCGCTGCACACGGCGCCGCCATGCCATGGCGCGGGATTATCCCAGAGTCGCCATACAATCGCGGGATGCCGAACGACGGGTTCAAAGAGAGCTCGCTGCCGCGCTGGCTGCCGGTTCTCGCGGTGCTCATCGCGGCCGGCTATCTCGGAGCCGAGGCCTGGCTGCTCGGCGGGCGGCTGGGCTTTCCGCTCGATGACAGCTGGATCCACCTGCAGTTCGCGCGCTCGCTCGCCGCCGGACATGGCCTGGCTTACAACCCGGGCGAGATCGTCACGGGCTCGACCGCGCCACTGTGGACGGCGCTTCTGGCCCTGCTCTTCCCGCTGCCGGGCAACGTCGTCCTGTGGATCAAGCTCGCCGGGATCGTGGCCTTCGTCGCGCTCGCCGCGGCGACTTGGTGGTTGGGGCGCGAGCTCGACCTGCCGCGCGGCCTCGCCGGTCTGGCCGCGATCCTGGTGGTCGGAACCTACTGGCTGGTATGGGCGGCGCTATCGGGGATGGAGGTCGTCCTCTTCACCGCCCTGTCGCTCGCCGCCATGGCGCTCCACGTGCGCGAGCGTCGGGACCCGAAGCGCGCGCCGCTGTCGCTTGCGGCGTTCGCGGTCGCGATCCTCCTCCGGCCGGAGGGGATGCTGCTCCTGCTGCTGGCGGTCGTCGACCGCAGCTTGCGCCTGCGCCGCGACGGCGATGGCCTGCGCCTGGTGCGCCCGGACCTGCGCAGCCTGGCGCTCGGGCTGCTCGCCGCCGCGCTCGCCGTCCTGCCCACCCTCGCCTTCTACTGGGCGCACGGCGGCTCGCCACTGCCCACCACGTTCGGAGCCAAGGCCGGAGACGTGCGACGACTGGCGCCGGACCTGCAGTACGTGTACCTGGTGGTCGGCATCCTGTTTCGCCCGCAGCCCTGGATGACCCTGCTCGCCGGCGCCGGGGGCCTCGCCCTGCTCGCCCGCCTGGGCGGCGCGCGCGACCGCGGACTGCTGCCGGTTCTGTGGGCGGCGGCACTGCCGGTTGCTTACTCGATGCTGGCGCCGCAGGGCAAGCACCTGCTGGTCGGCAACTTCGGGCGCTACTACTTCCCGCTCTTCCCGCCGGTCGTCCTGCTCGGTTGCCTGGGTCTGGAGGAAGTCGTGGAGCGCTTCGCCGGTGGCTGGCGGATGGGCCGGTGGCGCATCCCGGTGCGTAGCCTGGCGTTCGCACTGCTGCTACTGCCGACCTTCGCCACCCTGGTCGGCGGAGGGGTCTTTTACGCCAACAATGTCGCCAACGTCCAGGATGGCGACGTGAAGATGGCGGCGTGGCTCGAGCGCCACGTGCCGCCAGACGCGGTGATCGCGGTGCAGGACATCGGCGCCATGAAGTTCTTCCTGCCCAACCGCGTCCTGGACCTGGCCGGCATCGTCACGCCGGAGATCCAGCGCTACATCCGCGAGGCGATCACCCCCGAGGACCGCTTCGGGCAGGCCGGCATGCTGCGCTTCCTGCACGACCGCCGCCCGGACTACCTGGTCGCCTTCCCGGCCTGGTACCCGGCGCTGGTGCGCGACGCCGGGCTGCGCGAGGTTTATCGTCTGCACGTTCCCGACAACATCACCCTGGCCGGCGACGACCTGGTGGTCTACGCGACGCCGTGGACCCGCTTCCCGCTGCGCCCGGACATGGAGGCTTCACCGCGATGAGCGTTCCGGTTTTCGATCTCGTCCGCGCCGAGCGGCGCATCCACGAGGAGCTGCTGCGCCGCTGGCAGGCGATCCTCGACGGCACCTCGTTCGTGCTCGGCCCGGAGGTGCGCGAGTTCGAGCGCGCCTGGGCCGCGTACGTCGGCGTCGAGCGCGCGGTCGGCGTCGCCAACGGCACCGACGCGCTGACCGTGGCGCTGCGCGCCCTCGCCCTGCGACCCGGCGACGAGGTGCTGGTGCCGGCGTTCAGCTTCTTCGCCACCGCGGAGACGGTGGTGCTGGCCGGTGGCCGGCCGGTCTTCTGCGACGTCGAGGAGCGCACCCTGAACCTCGACCCCGAGGACGCGGCGCGCCGCGCAACGCCGCGCACCGTCGGGGTGATCGGGGTCCACCTGTACGGCCGGCCGTTCGACGCCGATCGGCTGCGCGAGGTCTGTCGCCAGCGCGGGCTGTGGCTGCTCGAGGACGCAGCGCAGGCCCACGGAGCGGCGTGGCGGGGAAGGAAGGTGGGTGGCCTCGGGGATCTCGCGGCGTGGAGCTTCTATCCGTCGAAGAACCTCGGCTGCTTCGGCGATGGCGGGGCGATCACCGGCAATGACGCTGAGCTCGTCGAGCGCGCCTCGCGCCTCGCGAACCACGGCCAGGTGGCGCGCTACGATCATGTCGCGGTGGGTACCAACAGCCGCCTCGACAGCCTGCAGGCGGCGGTTCTCAATTGCCGGTTGCCCTTGCTCGAGGAAGGCAACCAGCGCCGTCGCGAGCTGGCCTGCAAGTACTACGGCGCGCTCGCCGGGGTGGGCGACCTGCGCCTGCCGGAGGACGTGCCGGGCGCGACCTCGGTCTACCACCAGCTCACCGTGCGCACCGCGCGGCGTGACGAGCTGCAGCGCTTCCTGCAGGGCAGGGGAGTGGGCTCGGCGGTCCACTATCCGCGCGCCCTCCACACCCTCGAGCCGATGCGCGAGCTCGTGCCGGAGGTGCCGCGCCTGCCGGTCGCCGAGGCGGCGGCGCGCGAGGTGCTGAGCCTGCCGATGTTCCCCGAGATGACCGACGCCGAGCTCGACGAGGTGTGCGCCGCGGTGCGGGGGTTCTTCGAGGCCGCGGCGTGAACGAGGAGGCGCGGGCGGAGGACGGCGTCGGTGCCATCGCGCTCTCCGCCTACGCCCTGCTCACTTTCGCGCTCTTCCGGTCGGACGGCTATCGCGACGGCTTGGCGCTGCTCGTGATCATCGCTGCCACGGCGCTCGCTGCCGTTGGCGTGCTCGGCAGGCGCAGCTACCGGCCACCCGCGAGGCTCCTGCTCGTCGCTCTGGCGGTGGCCCAACTGGTCGCGCTCGGCGTCGGAGCGCCAGGGGCGTGTCTGACGCCAGGCACGTCGTTGCTGCCCTTCCGGCTGGGCCTGCTTGCGGCCCTCGCACTGGTGCTGTTGTATCTGCCGCGTCGCGGGCCGGCTGCGCTCCTGCGCTTCCCGCTGCTCCTGGCACTGTTTGTGGCGCTCGGCGTCTGGCTGCTGCGCGCTTCGCCGGCGCCGTCGATCGACGTCTGGCACTTCCAGCGCCAGGCGGTCGAGCTGCTGCTCCACCTGCGCAATCCGTATGCCGCGACCTATCCCAACATCTACGCGCACGGCGCTCCCTTCGACGGGCGCTGGCTACCGGGCGACGTGGTGTCGCGCATCTTCCTCGGGGGCAATCTCGAGGATGGGCGGGTGGTATCGCACGCTTACCCGCCGCTCAGTGTCCTGGCGACAGTGCCCGGAGTGGCGCTGGGCGATCCGCGCTGGAGTCAGCTGGCGGCGCTGGCGCTGACGGCGACGTTGCTGATCGTGATCGCCCGCCGCCGCGGCCGACCGGCGGGCGATGTCCTGGAGCTCGTGGCGGTGCTCTTCCTCTTCCACCCGCGCGGCTTCTTCCTGCTCGAGATGTCGTGGACCGAGCCATTCCTGGCGCTCGCGGCGGTGGCGCTGTTCGTCGCCGTTGCCTCTCGGCGGTGGGTGGCGACGGCCCTCGCCGCGTTTGTGTCGATGAAGCAGTATGCGTTTCTGGGAGTGCCGGCGCTGCTTGGCAGCGGCTTGGTGACGCTGCGCCAGACGCGGCGCGCCGCGGCGCTGGCGCTGGCCGTCGCAGCGCCGTTCGTCCTCTGGAACCCGGCTGCCTTCTGGCGCGGCGTCGTGTCCTGGCAGTTTCGTCTCGACCTGCGCTCGGACGCGCTGACCGTGCCCGCCTGGCTCTTGCAGTCGACCGGCCGGACTTACCTGAGCGAGGTGCTCGGGCTGCTCGCCGCGCTCCTCGCCGTGGCCCTGACCACGCTGGCCGTGCGCCGGCGCCCGCAGCAGCCGGACGCGGTTGCGCTGGGGACGGCGGTGGTCTTTCTCGCCCTCTTCCTGTTTCACAAGCAGGCGTTTTTCAACTACTACTGGTTTGCCGGAGTTCTCTTGCTCCTCTCGGTCGCGGTCGGGCCGACGACGCCGGTCGTGGAGCGGGTGGCATGAGCGACGGCCGGCGGCTCCCCGACTGGCTGGTGGCGCTCGGGCTGTTGCTCCTCGCGGTGGGGGCGTACTGCCTGTCCGCGCCGGGACGCATCGATTCGATCGACGGGGAAATCCGCTTCGAGGTGGCGCGCAACTGGCTCGAGCTCGGTCAGCCCATTCTCACCAACCCGGTGACCGCGGGCTGGGGCGGCGTCCTCGGTCGCGACCGTCAAATCTACTCACCCTACGGCGCCGCCGCGTCGGTGGTGGCCCTGCCGCTGATGGCGACGGCCGATCCGGCGGCGGATCCGCTCGGCGAGTACCGCCGCTTCCTCTTCGCGCAGATCGGACCGCTGCTCGGCGCCGCGCTGGTGCCGCTTTCGTTCCTCGCCTTCGTGGCGATCGGAGTGCCGCGACGCCGGGCGATCGGCTGGGCGTTGGCGAGCGGCTTCGCGACCCTGCTCTGGCCGGGGTCGACGACGGTGCTGGACCAGATCCAGCACGCCTTCTTCGCGTTCGCCGCCCTGCTGCTCGCAGATCGCTCGCGGCGCACGGGCCAGGCGCTTCCGGCGGCACTCGGCGGGCTGGCGGCGGGGATCCTGGTCAACTACCAGGAGCCCTACCTGCTGATGATTCCGGGTCTCGCGCTGGCCACCTGGGGCGAGGCGGCGACACCGGAGGACCGCGAGCGGCGGCGGGCAAGGCTGCTGGTCTTCCTCGCCGCGGCCGGCATCGGCGTCGCACTGTGGATGAAGTACAACGCGCTGCGCTTCGGGTCACCTTTCGATTCGGGGAAGGTCGGGCACCCGTCGGCCCACCCCGGGGCGCTCGGCAATCCGGTCGTCGGGCTCGCCGCCCTGCTTCTCAGCCCCGGCAAGAGCGTGTTCTTGTACAGCCCGCCGATCATCCTCGCGGCGCTCGGCTGGCGACGTTTCGCCGCGCGCGAGGGCTCGCTCGCTCGCGCGGTGCTCGCCGCGACCCTGCCGCAGCTCCTGGTCGTCTCGACCCTTTCGTTCTTTCATGGCGACTGGTGCTGGGGCCCGCGCTATCTGATCCCGATGCTGCCGATGTGGGGCTTGGCGATGCCCTTTGCGGCGGAGCGGCGCCTCGCCCGACGCCTGGCTCCTGCCCTCGTCGGATTGGGCCTGGTCGTGCAGCTGCTGGGGCTCAGCCTGGTGCACGAGCGCTTCTTCTTCGAGCGCCGCTTGCCGACCTTCTTCTGGTACGAAAACGCGAGCTTCTATTTCCGCAACTCGGCGCTGCTGGCGCGCCCCGGCGAGATCCTGCGCGTCTGGCGCAGCGGCGTGCCCCCCGAGGCGGCGGAGTTCTCGCGCTGCTTCGATCCCCGCCTGGCGACGAGCTTCATCCGGGGTGTGGACATCACGCGCGCACCCCTCAACTGGATGCGTTCCTATCGCGTCTTCTGGCTGCCGCGGCCGTGGCCGCTGTGGATCGGTCACCTGGACCGGACGAAGACACCAGGACCGCTCGACCATCCTGAGCGGTGGGAAGCGGGCCTGCTGCTCGTCGTGCTGGCCGGTGGCGGCCTGACCGCGTTCGCGGCGCGGCGCGCCTGAGCCGGCGGCGGCCGTCAGCGAGGCAATTCGGGAGCGCTGGTGGCGGCCAGGAAGCGCGCCGCGATCTCGCTCCAGTCGTAGGCGGCGGCGCGTCGCGCGGCGGCCGCGCCGAGCGCCGCGCATCGCTGGTCGTCGCGCAGCAGGCGGCCGATCGCGGTGGCGAGGGCGGCGGGCTCGGCGGTGCTGCGCAGACCCTCCTGCTCATGACCGACCAGCTCTTCGACCGCGCTCTCGGGCGAAGCGCAGTAGACGACCGGCAGCCCGGCCGCCATCGCTTCGAGCGGGAAGAGGCCGAACCCCTCGCGCTCGGAAGGCTGTACCGCGATGCGGGCGCCGCCCATCGCGCGCCAGACGTCGTCGCTCGCGGGCAGACGTCCGAGGAATCGGACGTGCGGCCCGAGCGGCGCGGCGAGTTGGTGCAGCCGCTCGGCATCGGGGCCGTCGCCGGCGATCGCCAGGAGCGGCGCCGGGAATTCCCGGCGCAGGAGGTCGATCGCCGCCAGCAGCAGGTCGACTCGCTTCTCGCGCACCAGGCGGCCGGCCAGGAAGAGCGGCGGGCCGGGAAGTCCCTGCGCCGCGGCGGCGCGGATGCGGGCGACGGGAATGCCGTTCGGCACCACCTCGACCGGCCGCCCGCGGCGCGCGGCGAGGCGTTCGCCGGTCAGCTGGCTCACCGCGATCGCTGTGCCGACCCGGGCGGTGGCGCGTTCGACGAGCGCGAAGGCGGTGCCGCGCAGAGGGCCGGCGTAGCGACGCCAGTACGATCCCCAGTACTCGTGCCAGGTGACGACCAGTGGTCGATGCGCACGGCGGCAGTGCCGGGCGAGCGGCAGGAGGTGAGCGTAGGGGATGTTCGCCGTCTCGACGAGGTCGTACGCGGTGACGTCCAAGCCGGAGCAGGCCCGAGCGAAGCGCAGGGCTTCCGAGGCGCGCCGCTTGCCGTGCGCGTCGTACAGCTTCCCCGGTGGGCCAAGCGACAGGACGCGCGCGTTCTTGGCGACGTCGCGTGACGACACGGCGAAGCCGGCGATCGTGACCTCGTGCCCGAGCCCGCCGAGCGCGGCCGCCAGCTCGTGGTTGCGGTGCTCGACTCCGCCGAGACTCTCCGGGTACACGCAGTCGTACAGCAGCAGGATCTTCATTGCCGGCCACGCCGCAGCCGGGCGAGACAGGCCATGCCGACGATGCCTTGGCACAGGAGCCCCAGCCCCTGGTGCGCCAGGCTGAAGGCGAGGACGCTGGCGGCGCGAGTCGCCGCCTCGGCTCCCGGCGCCCAGGCCGCGAACAGCGGCACCTGGAGAGCCTGGACCGCGCCGACCCCGTTGGGCGTGACCGGCAGCGCCGAGCCAAACACCACCACCGGCAACCGGGAGAAGGCGGTGGAAAACGGCGCCTCGATCCCCCACAGGCGCAGAGCGACCCAGTTGCCGACGAGCAGGACGCCCAAGTGCGCGAGCCGAGCCGCGAAACTCCGCAGGTGCCCGCCGATTCCAGCTTGCTGGAGCGGATCGAGCAGCGACCACCGTCGCAACGAGCGTGGCCACGAGGCGACCACCACGAGGTACGCGAGCACACCAGCGGCGATGAGCAGAGCAAGTGGACGATAGGGATCGAGCTCCGGCGCGGCGTCGAGAACCAAGCCCAGGCCGAGGCCGACGAGCAGGGCCAGACCGTTGGTGACGAGGAGGAAGAAGACGATGCCGGCGCTGCGCGCGGAGTCCGCCCCGCGCCGCGCGAGGTAAACGCCGATGCCGCCTTGGCCGACGGCGTAGTTGACCAGGCCCAGCAGATACGTGGCGCCGCGGATCTCGGCGACCTCCGGATAGCCAAGACAGATGCCGGTCTGGGCGAGGGCCACCCGGGTTGCCCATGCGTCGACGGCGAGCAGGGCCGCAACTTCGAGCACGGCGAATCCGGCGAGCCGTAGCCAGGGTCCGGAGTGCAGCGCCGCGCCGAGCGCGGTGATCGAGACCGACCGGAACGCCCAGGCGAGGAGCAGCGCAGCGCCCAGCCACGGAAGAGCGACTCGCAGACGGTGAGCAACGGGCGTCACCACGGCCGCCTCAGGCGGGAGCGAGCTTGGCGATCAGAAAAACGCCGTGTCGGCGGTCGAGCCTGGTCATCATGCGGGCCAGCGCGGGCGGCAGCGGGTAGTACCCGGCCGTCCGCAACGCTGCCACCCGGAACCCGTGGTACTCGGCGAAGTCGCGCAGGGCGCGAAAGCTGTAGATGCGCAGGTGGCTGTCCTCGGGAGCGCCGAAGCGATGGCCGCGCAAGGGGTCGAGCGGATTGCCGAGCACGACTTCGTTCGAGACGTGCATCGGCGGCGGTTGGTAGCCGAGCATGAGCGAGACCACGTTGTGCCAGCTCGCCAGGTTGTTGGTCGAGATCAAGGCGTAGCCGCCGGGGGCGAGCACCCGTCGCAGCTCGCGCAGGAAATGGTCGCTCTGGCGCAGGTGCTCGAGCAGTTGGTTGGCGTGCACGACGTCGAAGTGTCCGTCGGGATACGGCCAGCGCGCCTCGAGGTCGGCCTGCGCGACGATCATGCCGCGCCCGGCGGCGGTGCGCACGCGATCGGGCACGGCCTCGATGCCGTGTACCTCGCGCGCCTCGTGGCGCGCGGCGAGCGCCATCGAGAACTCGCCGTCGCCGCAGCCGCAGTCGAGCAGGCGCCCTCCCGGGCGGGGGTCCGCCAGCGCCACGATCGCCTGGCGGTTCGCCTCCTCGGTTGAACGGAAGGTGCGCTCGAGAAAACGTCCCAGTGGGCCGGGCATCGCGCTCACCTTCTCCGGATCAGCATCAGGTCGATCAGGAACGAGGCGAAGACAGTCTGCGCACCCATCACCATCGCGGTCATCCCGAGGATGAAGCCGCGGTGGGCGGTGAGCGGGCCGTAGCCGGCGCGCGCCCAGTCGAGGGCGATCTTCGCCTCGAGCGCCACGCCGGCGAGGAAGAGCAGCGCTCCCCAGAGCAGGCCGCGCTCGAGGGTGAACACTTTCAGGAAGCGGCGCAGCCATTGCTGCGGGCGGGCGAAGCCGGCACCCATCGAGAAGGTCTTCGCCAGCGCGTCGAACAGCACCAGGTTGTAGCCCAGGATCAGCAGCAGCACGCCCAGCCACAGTACGTGGTAGTCGAAGCTGCGGCCGAGGACGATGCGCGGCCCGGTCGCGAACAGAGCGCTGAGCAGGCCGCCCACCAGCAGGCACAGCACGCCGGGGAGCTGGAAGAGCCAGGCGGGCGAGAACAGCAGCATGAAGCGGATGTGCCGCCAGGCGTCGCGCATGCCGGCCAGCTTCGACTCGCCGATGCGGGGCCGGTAGGTGATCGGGATCTCCTCGATGCGCAGTTCGGCGCGCAGCGCATTGACCACCATCTCCGAGGCGAACTCCATGCCGGTGGTGCGCAGCGCCAGGCGCTCGAACGCGTCGCGGCTGAGCGCGCGCATTCCGCAGTGCGAATCGGAGACCCGGGTCTTGAAGAACAGCTTCAGCATGCCCGACAGGATGGGGTTGCCGATCCATCGGTGGCTCCAGGACATCGCGCCGGGGAGGATCTCGCCCTTGAGGCGCGTGCCCATCACCAGGTCGCAGCCCCGGCGCAGGGGCTCGATGAAGGCCGGGATGGCGGTGAAGTCGTACGTGTCGTCGGCGTCGCCCATCACCAGGTAGCGGCCACGCGCCTCGGCGAAGCCGCGCAGGTAGGCCGCCCCGTAGCCGCGCCGGCGCTCGTGGACGACCCGCGCCCCGGCCCGTTCGGCGATCTCCGGCGAGCCGTCGGTCGAGCCGTTGTCGACCACCACGACCTCGCCGGCGACCCCCATCTTCGCGAGCGCCGCGCGCGCCTTCTCCACGCAGACGCCAACCCCTGCCGCCTCGTTGAGGCAGGGCATCACCACCGAGACCTCGAGCTCGGGCTCCGGCGAACGGGGGCGCGCTGGCTCGCTCAAGTCGAGACGGGAGGGTATCAGACCCGCTCGGGACGGCGCGCCGTCCCGAGCTCCTGGAGCAGGCGCTCGTAGGCGTCGGTGACGCGCTCCCAGTCGAAACGGCTCTCGACCAGCCGCCGTCCGCGCTCGCCCATCGCGACGAGCCGGGCGCGCGCCGGAGGCGGATCGGCGGCCAGGGCGACGATCGCGTCGGCGAGCGCGGCCACGTCGCCGGGTGCGACCAGGACGCCCGCACCGGCCTCGCGGATCTCGGCCGCCATGCCGACGACCGGCGTCGTCAGCACGCCGCGGCCGCTCGCCATCGCCTCGAGCAGCACCAGTCC
>Ga0316620_10001119_pt1 | contig 11333 bp, 10 predicted proteins | sample OWC_Aug_M1_C1_D5_FD_207651 | JGI IMG/M metagenome (GOLD analysis project Ga0316620, IMG submission 207651) | Wetland soil microbial communities from Old Woman Creek delta, Ohio, United States - OWC_Aug_M1_C1_D5_B | ecosystem: Environmental > Terrestrial > Soil > Wetlands | place: USA: Ohio... | reverse complement strand
TTTTTACCCAGAAGAGGGAGAAGAAGCTCGAAGAATACCTTAAGGGCTTAAGGGAGGGGAGCTATATCAAGATCCTGAAGCCCAACCCTCTTGACCTCTAGTGTCAGGTCACGAAAACCGCGGCCGCGATGGCCGTCGTCCATACCCCCTGTTTTCCCCTTGCGATCTGGGTCGTGCTCTTTGTCGTTACGGACAACGTAGAGGAGATGCGGTACGTGGTGCCGTTCTTCCCCACGGCTTTCCGGGGATCGAACTTACGGCCGAGTTTTGTCGCCAGCATCTCCGCCGCCAGGTCTTCCGTATATCGTCCCGCGTCCTTTTGCGCCTGCCCGAATCCTTCGTGTTCGGCCAGGTAGCCGTAGGACTTTCGGCCTTTGGGCACGGCCATCCCGATGGATGCGGAAATCAGGCGTTGACCTTCATTCGTGGCGTTCTCGCTCATCACCAGGAAAACGACTTGGCCGGGGCTGAGAAGCTTCAGCCCCTTCTCCCTGGGAACAAGCTCGCAGCCGGGGGGAAGGATGCTCGAGACCCTCACCAGGTTGAAAGGGGAGATGCCGGCTTCCCGCAGCGCCTTTTCGAAGCTTACCAGTTTCTCCTTGTGCTGTCCGCTTCCCTTGGTTAAAAATATCTTGGCAGGCAGAATCGCGTTCATCTCTATCCTTTCGTCGTCCTTGGAATCTACGGCGGGTGGAGAGGGTCCGGCTCTATTTGACCTCTACGGCCTCCGGTTCCTTGAAGTCAATGGTCCGGGAAACGTTCCACTCGCCGATGAGCACGAACTGGGACCCTTTGGAGCGGGCGAAGAGTTTAACTTCGGCTGGTTTCCATTGAGGATTGCTCCTGATGGATTCGACGCCCTTGCCTTCGACGCCGAAATTGCTCTTCAAGGTGATGACCTCGCTCGTGCCTCCCGGCGCGATCGCCTTGCCCCGGATGGCAGCCAGGAAATTGTCGCCCAGGTTCTCGGGGTCGCCCTTGAACTTGAAGATAGCGTTGAAATTGACATAGGTGAGAGGCTTGGCGCCGATGTTCTTCACCCGGAAGGAAATGACCGGGACGAGGAAGAGCCGGGGAGGCCACGGCTGGTATCTTTTAGAAACCCATTTGGTTTCGACGTCGATGATCTCAATGGTTGCCTTGAGCTCTTCCATCGACATGAACTTGCAGGAAGACAAGAGAAGCATGGTCAGGACCCCTCCTGCAAGGAGAATAACGCTGGCGATTTTTTTCATGGGAATCCTCCTCTCTACGGATCCTAATATAATGAAACCTGGCGAAGAATTCAATCGCGGCCTGGAGCCGCCCTTGGCCCCCGGCCCCCTAGGGAACCAGTCCCGTCGGTTCCCCCCGTCGGATAGGCCGACGGGTCCCCCCTCCGCTACGGGGGCTTACGGGCGGCATCCAGTGCCGCCCAATAAGAATGAGGACCCGTGCCCGCTCCGCCCTCCGACGACCTCCTCCGGGCATCGCCCCTGCGCCATTGCCCTTAACCACACGAAAAAAGATGCTTCCGTCCAGGCGGATTTAACGGCTAATGAAGCGTCGCCAGTTCAGATACGAAGACGGCTTCCAGCCCATAGTCCTTCAGGAGATGGAAGTTCTCCTTGAGCGTTTGAAGCGTTTCAGGGAAGGGGTGGCAGATGCCGATGGCCCGGCCGTCCTTTTGGGCCAGCTTGAAGAGCTCGAGAAGCCTCTCTTTGACCAGACCGTTGGTCCCGTCGGCATCGAGAAAAACCTGCCGGTATCCCGCGGGGATGCCCATATCCCGGGCCACGGCGTATGCGACCGACCGGGCGCTCGTCCGGCTGTCCAGAAAAAAGAGTCCTTTCTCCCTGAGCGGTTCCAGGATCGTCCTCATGAGCGCTTCGTCTGCCGTGACCTTGGAGCCCATGTGGTTGTTGACGCCCATGACGTATGGGACCCGAGCGAGGTCTTCGGCCACGATCTTCCTGACATCCGCCCCGTTCATCCCGGATTGGATGAGGCCTTCGGTGCCCGCTTCGGAGTCCTGGCTGTTCAGGGATTCGAGGGGCAGATGAAGGAGGACCTCGATGCCGTTCCGGTGGGCGATCTCGGCCGTTTCCCGGGAGTGGGGACTGTAGGGGAGGACGGAGACCGTCACCCGCCCGCCCAGGGCCAGTAGGTCGTCCAGGGCTTCCCGACTGTTCCCCATGTCATCCATGACGAGGGCGACTTTGCCCCTGGGAGCTGCGGCCTCGGGCCGGATCTTGACTGACTCCTTGGCTGGCGGCACCGATTTCGGCTCGGGTTTTCTCGCCGCCTCGGCCGGAGGTTCCGCCCGGTCTTCCTTGACGAGCTTCTGAACCGGCTTTGGCTGGACCTTGGCCGCCTCGGGAACGAGGGATCCGGTAAAAATATAGGATTTCTCCCCCTTCCTCCAGTTCATGTGGTCAAGGGCGAGCATGGAAAGGAGAGCCAGCCCGGCAAGGATCCACATGGCCACGGGATGGACTGGCCACGGGGGGATCCCTTTAGGCTTCATCGTTTAGCGGCTGGGAAAGAGGGCTGCGGTCCTTTTCAAGTAGGCGGCGGGGCTCTGATCCTCAAGGCCTATCTTCTCGTCGGGGACGACGCCCTCTTCCCAGAGCTTCTTTCCGGAAGCGAGGGTGAAGATGCCGGATGTGATGAGGACGGAACTGCCGTCCTGGAGGGGGAACAGTTCCTGCTTGGAAACCAGGCCGATGGTTTTCAAGCCGATGATCTTGGACTTTTCCGTCCCCTGGAGAACGGCGGCCACGAGCTCGGATGCCCCCATCGTGCCGCGGTTGGTCCATACGACGGCCGGCGGCTTGGCCAGGTCCGGGACGGCGGGACAAGCGACCGGATCGTTGATCCCGCCTTTTCGCTCGAAGCTGCCGATCCGCGGCGATTGGATAAAGATGTTGAGGAAGTTACGGGCCTCTTCGATCTCGCCTTCATAGCAGTTCCTGAGGTCCAGGACAAGCGGTTTTTTCTGGGACTTGAGGAGCGGCAGGATTTTCTTCCGGAGTTCGCTCACGCACGGGGGGTATAGGTTGTGAAGACTTAGGATCGTGAACGGGCCCGTTGACGAATAAGAGTACGGTTCCGGGAACAGGACGGCCCGTTCCACCTTAAGCTCCAGGGTTTGGTTCTCCCTGAGGACCTTAAGGGAAACGGGCTTCTGTTCCAGGTCTTTGAGGTACAGGTTGGCCTCGAGGGAGCTCCAGTTGAGCGTCCCCCGGCCGTCCATAGCGCTGAATGTGTCCCCCGGCTTGAGGCCCGCCTTTTCGGCCGGCGACTCCTCGCGAACCCCCGCGACCTGCGGGAATAGGCCGAAGGATCCCTTAAAAAGGACGACTCCGATATCGGCCCAGCGCGAATCCCTCCGGAGGTACTTGGCCGTGACATCGGGGCCGAGATAGCTCGAGACCGGGTCCAGGGAATCGATGAGCCCCTTGTAGGCGCCATCCATGGTCCGGGTGGGGTCCCGTTCATCGATATAGTCGTTCTTGACCAGGCGAGTGACGTTTGCCAGGAGGTCGAGTCCCTTGTGGGTCAGCCTCTGGGAGATCCCGGGGAGGAAACTCCTCTCGAGAACGAAAAAGAGGCAGAGGGCGATGCAGGCCGAGAGGAAACCCAGGCGGACACGTTGAGATATCATGTTTTTGGGACTTCTATCTTATCATCTTCCCTTGAGCCATTGCAAGGGATCGAGAGCCTTGGTCTTGAACCGGAGCTCGAAATAAAGGCACTCGCCGTTCAGGGAACCGCTGTCTCCGACCAGGGCGACCGGCTGGCCGGCCTTGACGGCGTCCCCCTTGGCCGCTAAAAACTCCGAGCAGTGTCCATAGAGAGAGTAATAGGCCATTCCGTGGTCGATGATGATGAGGTTGCCATAGCCTTCAAAGAGGTCCGCGTAGACGATCCGGCCGGGGTGGACCGACTGGATGACGGCTTTTTCCTTATTCGGGGCGATCTCGATGCCGTTGCTCTGGGTGATGGTGTTGAAACGGGGATGTTTTTGCAGGCCGAAAGCGGTGATGATCCGCCCCTGGATGGGCCAGGGAAGCTTCCCCTTTTTTTCATAGAGCGGCAGGAACGAGAAGGGCAGGCGGTACGCTTCGTCAACGATTTTCTTGAGCAAGACCTGGAGCTGCTTGGCGCTTTCGGCGAGTTCCTCCAGCGCCTGCTCATGGGACTTGCGGCTGCGCTGGACTTCCGCCACGAGGGTGCGGTTTCTCTTTTCCTCGGCCTCCAGCTCACGTTTCTTCGCTTCCGAGGCCAGGATGAGGTTGGCGACCTCCTTGCCCTTCGCTTCGAGCCGCCTTTCCGTCGCGCCCAGCTCGGCCAGGGCGGCGAGGTAGCTGGAGATCGTAGTCTCCTGGGTGTGGGCCAGGAAACTCAGGTGCTTGCTTTCAGTGAAGAACGACCCGGCGTTCTCCGCCTTCAAGGCGAATTTGAGAAAGTCGAACTTGCCGAACTTGTAGAGCGTAACCAGGGTCTTCTCAATGGATTGCTTTTCCTTCTCCAGGCCCGCCAGCTGGCGGGCCTTGTCGCTCCGAAGGGTCTTGAGCTCGAGGTTCGTCCTCTCCAGGACGACCGCGTTGGCCTGAAGCTCGCTCCGGATAAGCCTCTTGGTGAGGCCGATCTGAGATAGGGCCGAGAGGATGGAGGATTCCTTCTTTTCTCCTTCCTGAATCTTCGCCTTGATGTCCTTGATCTGCTGGTTGAGCTTGGTGATGCGCTTCTCGAACTCGGAGACGTCCTGCTGGGAAAGAGACAAGGAGGGGACGAGCAAGAGGGCGGCCAGGAGGATCGCGATGGGCGGACGGCGGACGTTCATTTCCTCGACACATAAATCGCCCCGCCGACAACCCCCAGGATGAGCCGGAAGCCGACGTCGACGAGAGAGAAGGAGAACGCTGTCGCGGACGGGATGGCGTAATGCCTGAAGATTTCGATGGCCGACCCTTCCCTCAGGCCCAGGCCGTTAATGGTCACCGGGATGGTCTGGACGAGGAGGAGGATGGGCACGAAGACGAAGTAGTCCAAGAAACCGATCTTGAGGCCGAAGGCCCGGCCGATGAGGAAGAAGTAGAAGACGACGTTGGCCTGGAGAATGACTGCCCACAGAAAGGCCTTGAGGAACGGGCCCTTCTTGTCCCTGTAAAGGAGCACGGTCTCCCGGAAGGAAAGGGCCGTTTTCTTGAGGGGATTAAGGAGCTTTCGTTCAGGAAGGCTGAGGATGAGGTTCTCCGTGACCGGGAGCAGGAACAGGATCACCAGGACGAGGCCGACCAGACCGAGGACGAGCGAGACCCAGATGACGGGAATGTTGTGGGCCATATCCAGGCGGAAAAAGGAGCCGAAAAGCGCGAAAAGAAATAGGACGACGATGCCCGTAACACGCTCGACGACGACGATGGCCGAGGACTTGACGAGGGATTGTGAATAGCGCGAACCGTCCCAGATGCGGACGATATCGCCGCCGAAGCTCGTGGGCAGGAAGTTATTGAAGAAGGTGCCGACGAGGTAGGACCTTATCAGGAACCCCAGCGGGATGTCGTCGCCCAAAGCCCGGGCGAGGATTTGCCAGCGGTAAGCGCTGGCGAAATACCCGACGGCATGGAGAGAAAAGGCCAGGGCGAGTCCGGGAATCCGGACGGTGCCCAAGACCTTGATGATGTCCCGGACGGGCGTCTTGAAGATGAGGAGCAGGGCGAGGATCGCCGCACTGAAGGCAAGCTTCAGGAGCGTCGTAAGGAGGCGCCTCCTGAAAAGCGGCGCCCGGGTCGGCTTCTCGTTCATAGGGATAGTTTTTATCACAATTGCCTTGAAAACGGAAGGCGGCCGCGCTATGGTGGGGCCGATGGGGACGTTCGAAAAGGCCATGGAGATTGTCCGGGCCGGATTGGCCGCGGTCGAAGGCGGCCGGCTGGTCCGGGAAAGCCTGGTCCGGTCGGGGAAATACCTGACGGTCCGGGATAAGAGATTCGACCTGGGACGTTTCAAACGAATCTTCCTGGTCGCCGCCGGCAAGGCTGCGGGGCCCATGGCCGCGGGGTTCATGGCCGTTTGCGGCGATAAGGTGGACGAGGGGATCGTCACCTGCCGTCCCGAGGAGAATCCGGATCCGGATAAGTTGACCGCGGTCCCCGCCGCCCATCCGCTCCCCGACGCGGAAAGCGTCCGGGCCGGCCGGGAGGCCGTTCGTCTTGCCCGGAAAGCCGGCGAACATGACGCCGTCTTTTTTCTCGTCTCCGGCGGCGCGTCGGCGAACCTTTGCCTCCCGGCGCCGGGGGTCAGGCTGGAGGACAAGAGGTTCGTTACGGAGCGCCTCCTCAAAGCCGGGGCGGATATCCGCGAGCTCAACGCGGTGCGCAAACACCTTTCCTCGGTCAAGGGAGGGCTGCTGGCCAGGGAGGCCTGGCCGGCAATGATCATAAGCCTTATTGTCTCCGACGTCATCGGCAACGACCTCGAGGTTATCGCTTCGGGACCGGCCCACCGGGACTCTTCGACCTTCGGGGACGCGGAGAGCGTCCTACGAAAATTCGGGCTCTGGGAGGCCGTTCCGGCCCCGGTCAGGAACCGGCTGAGCGCCGGAAGCCGCGGCGAGGCCGTAGAAACCCTGAAGGAAGGGGACCGCGCCCTGGAGCGCATCGACACGTTCGTCATCGGCGACATCGGAACGGCCCTGCGGGCGGCCCGGGCGAAGGCCCGGGACCTGGGTTTTGATGCCCTTATCCTGACCGATTCGGACAGCGGCGAGGCCGGGACGGCCGCGAAGAGCTACGTTGCCTTTCTCCAGGGCCTGTTCTGTTCGCGGGATGGTTCGAGAATCCCCCTGTGCTTTCTTGCCGGGGGAGAGGTGACCGTCACAGTGAAGGGGAAGGGCCTGGGAGGGCGGAACACCGAGTTCGTGCTGGCCGCGCTCGCGGCCATGCCGCGGTCGGCCCGCGGCTGGCTTATCCTGAGCCTCGGGACGGACGGCCGGGACGGGCCGACGGACGCGGCCGGTGCCTGGGCCGATCCGTCTTTGTGGAGGGCCGCCCGGGCGGAGCGGATCGATCCACGGACGTTCCTGGCCGATAACGATTCGTATTCTTTTTTCAAACGAACCGGCCGGCTGATCACAACCGGGCCGACCGCGACGAACGTCATGGACCTTCGCATCTTCATCCTGAATTGAAAAAATTTCCTATAAGGAACGTCATGGACATAAGAACCCCGCGGCTGCTTCTGCTCCGTTTCGGAGGACTGGGAGATCTCCTGGCCGTGCTGCCCTCGATCTCCTATCTTCGCAAAACGGTCCCGGACAAAGAATTGACGCTCGTCTGCCGGGAGGAATACGGAGGGCTTTTTCAGGACGCGGGGCTCGTTGACCGGATCGTGCCGGCCGGCGGAAGAAGGGCCGCGATCCTTTTCGGCGGCCCTTCCGCCGCGAACCTCGAAACCGGGTGCTGGGCTGAGGACTTTTCCCTCGCTGTCGCCTGGATGCAGAAGCCGCCCGGTGCTTGGATGGAAGAAGCCTTAAGGTCCATGGGCATTCCGGAGGTCCGGATCATCGCCCTGCCCTCCCTTCCTGCCGTCCCGGTCAGCCGCTTTTTCTTCGATGCCACCACCTCTTTTATTTCCGCCGCGGGAGTGACCGGGCCGGGCTTCGATGAATGCGCCAGGCTGTCTGTGAGCGTGAGGGGCGTCGAATCCGCGAGGGGGTCCCGTTTGGACACAGGCGGCAAGCGAGGCCCTTTCGCCGTCGTCCATCCTGGGAGCGGAGGGGAAAGCAAACGCTGGCCCCTCGATAACTTCCTCGAGCTCGTCCGGCGCCTGGCGGACAGGGGGATTCCGGGCGTCCTGGTCAGCGGTGACGCCGAGGAAAGGCCTTCGATCTGCGCGCGCCTGGAGGAGGGGGGGCTCCCCCCCGGCTGGACCTGGCTGCGCCGTCCGGCGCTTTCGGAACTTGCGGCGCTCCTCGCCGGGGCTTCGTTCTACGTGGGAAACGATTCCGGCATTACCCACCTGGCTGCGGCCTGCGGCACCAAGGTCCTGGCTCTTTTCCGCACGGACTTGGAACCGGCTTGGCGGCCGTTCGGCCGGAGCCGTGTTCTCGCGGCTGGAACGCTTCCGGAGATCGATGTCGACCGCGTCTGGCTGGCGCTCCGGGAGGAAAATGCCCTTAAGGGTTGCATTTAAATCCGATTTTGCTATAATGATATCGGCTCTCTTTTGCCGGCTGGAGAGGGCTCCCTCAAAATTTATTCATCACCCCCCTTTTGCTGACCTCAGCCGGCACTTCCCCCCCGGGGGATTTCTAAAATCGCTGATAGAACGCGAGCCGGAATTCCCCGTATCTGAAATCTTAGGGGGCTTTAAGACACTTAACCTCTTTGCCGAAATGTGTTATCATCGATCCATTATCAATCGCGGGTTGGTATCATGACTCAAAAAACCTGGAGAGACGAGCTGAAAAAATATTCGGACAGCGTCCGGATCATCGAGAAAGCCAAGGCCGAGACGCTGGAGAGTTTCGATCAGTTCTGTGAATTTATCGCCGAACCGGCCTTCGACAGCCTGGCCGGGGAGATGAAAGAATACGGGATCAAGGTCCGGCTTCAGAAAGAGAAAGGACGGGCCATCCATTTCGTATTCAACTTCCCGGGATCGAGGGTGGACAATTTCCACTACAGGATCGTCCTGCCCCGCAACGCTTTTCAGCTCAAGCTGAAGCTCGTCCTTAAAGGGCGTAAATATAAAAACGCGCCCTTGGAAGAGAAGACCGACGATTTCATGAAGGGCTTTGCGCCGGCGGCTTTGATCAAGCTCGCCAAAGAGGACCTCATCCAGGATATCATCGAGCGCTACAAGGATTTCAATCTCGCCGCCCTGACGTCATCCGATTAAAACGCGCCTTCCGCGACGCGGACGCTCACCTCGTCCCGTTTATGACCTCCAGGACCATAAACAGATAATCGTATTCCGGCCGGTCCACGGTGCTCTGGCCGAGGTCTCCGCTGCCACCAAGTATTCATGGAGGATGCCCTGGAAGGCGGGGGGCTTATCCGCGACAAAGGTCAGTTTAAGGTGATTGAAAACGGCATGACCGGGATAGCTTCCAGGCCTGTCCGCAATCGAACACCTGGCGTTTCACATCCGGACATAACGATACTTAAATCTTCTCAGCGGACATGTCTTGCCTGGGGAGCATTCGAAGATCGGCTGGCATAAAACTTGCATATATAATAGCATTAGTTATTCTGAAATCGGAGATATGTCATGATTTCAAAAAACCTCGTCGCGGCCTCCACCAAACCCATCATCCTCTCTCTTCTCTTCAGAGGGGAAAGCTACGGTTACCAGATATTACAGCGGATCCGGAGGGTGGCGGGGGGCAAGCTGGCCTGGTCGAGCGCCATGCTTTATCCGGTCCTTCACCGCCTGGAAAAAGACGGTCTCATCCAGTCGAAATGGAAGTTGTCCGAAGAGGGCCGGATGCGGAAATATTATCATCTGACCAATCTCGGGCGAAAAGAACTCGCTGTCGAAAAGGAACAATGGCTCAGCGTCAACGACGCTCTCAAAGATCTCTGGGCGGCAGCCGAAACGACCGACTGAAAGAATGGAGAGGACGACGATGTTTGACCTGGAAAAGGCCGTCCAAACGTGGAAAAAGGGATTGGCTTCAAACCCCTCCCTTGAAGATGGATTCATCGCCGAACTTGAAGTGAGCCTGCGGGACGACGTGACGGGGCTTGTCCGGCTGGGGATGACGGAGGAGAAAGCGTTCCTCCAGGTGACCTCTGAAATGGGCCGGGCCGCCGACATTGGGGCCGAGTTCCACAAAGTCTACACCCCGCGATGGTCGGGCCGGCCCTCCTGGCGGGCACCACGGTTTGTCCCAGATTTGGTCTGGGACTACTTCAAGGTCGCTCTCCGGAAATTCAAGCGGCAGAAGTTCGGCGCTCTCATCAACTTATCAGGCCTGGCCGTCGGCCTTACCGTTTGCATCCTGATCTCCCTCTGGGTCAGGGATGAGCTAAGTTACGACAAGTTTCTAAAGAACAGAGACCATCTTTACCTGCTCACCATCGAACACCCGAATGGCGGGCTCGACTACAACGTTCCCTACGCGCTCCCCCCGATTTTGGCCCGCGAATATCCGGAGATTGCCCAGTACTCCAGGATCTATGAGATGGGAATCTCCACCTGTTCGTTCTCATATCAGCCTAAAGACAAGCCTCGGATCATGTTTTACGAGGATTCCTTCGACCTGGTCGATTCCGGCTTCTTCTCCATGTTCTCTTTCCCCTTCGTTCACGGCGATCCTGAAAAAGCGTTGCTTAACGCGGATTCCCTGGTCATCCGGGAAGAGGTGGCCCGAAAATATTTCGGAGATGAAAATCCTATCGGAAAGACCCTGATCTTCAACAACCGGGAGGGCCTTGTCATAAGCGGGGTTATCCGCATTCCCGCAAACTCCCACCTCCGGCCGGATTTCATCGCGCGCCTGGACAACGACTTGGCCGAGGATTGGAACTGGCGGGATCCCTCTTTCGTTCTCCTGAATCCCAGGACATCCCCGGCTTCCTTCAGCAAGAAGATCGAAGGATCACTCAACAAGAATTTTCCCCAGCGATTGCCCGGGACCTTCAAGGTCGGACTCATGCCCATCGCCGAAGTCCATCTGGGTTTCGGCCGGATGTCCTATGTCTATATCTTCTCCGTTATCGCGGCTTTCATCCTGGCCATCGCCTGCATCAATTATATGAATTTGGCCACGGCCAGGTCCGGCAGCCGGACGCGCGAGGTGGGACTGAGAAAGGTCATGGGCGCGGGACGCGGCCAGCTCATCCAACAGTTTTTGGGTGAATCCCTTCTCATGTCGGCTCTGGCTTTCGGTCTGGCTCTGGCGTTGGCCCGCATCCTTCTGCCGTTCCTGAACCGTTTGACTGGAAAGCCGCTGACCATGTTCTCGGGAACGAGCCCTCTCTGGTTAGGCTATTTCCTGGGCCTGATGGTCCTGGTCGGGGTCCTGGCCGGCAGCTACCCCGCGTTTTTCCTGTCCGCCCGCCGGCCCATCGACGGGCTGAGGGTCTCCTCCGATTCCAGGCCCCGACGGTCCGTATTCAGGGTTATTTCTGTGGTCGGGCAGTTCACGATTTCTGTGCTGCTCATTTCCTGTACGGCGGCTGTATTCCGTCAACTGCATTATATCCGTAATAGGCCGCTGGGGCTCGATCCGGACAACGTCGTTCAAATAACGTACAATCCGTCTCTGCTCCGAAACTTCGAAATCTTTAAGCGGGAACTGCTCCTCAACCCGCGCGTCCTGAGTGTCACGCGAGGTC